>Ga0126383_10002833_pt1 | contig 11301 bp, 7 predicted proteins | sample PanSoiMetPlot_35_FD_96882 | JGI IMG/M metagenome (GOLD analysis project Ga0126383, IMG submission 96882) | Tropical forest soil microbial communities from Panama - MetaG Plot_35 | ecosystem: Environmental > Terrestrial > Soil > Tropical forest > Bulk soil | place: Panama | collected 2016-02-17
GACCGCTCTGGTGGTGGCGGTCTGTTTTGCCTTGACCTTGTTCTTTGCTCCTTTCGTGACGGCAATTCCATCTCAAGCTTACGGCCCGGCCCTGATCATTGTGGGCCTGTTCATGCTGGAGCCGATCACGCGCATCGATTTTGGCGACTACTCTGAATCCATTCCTGCGTTCGCCGTGATTACCTTGATGTGTTTTACCTTTAATATCGCCGTGGGAATCAGCGCCGGCTTTGTTCTTTATCCGCTGTGCAAGCTGGTCTCAGGAAAGATCAAACAGGTGAAGCCTGCACTGTTTGTGCTGACCTGCCTTTCACTTCTGTTCTTTATCTTTTACCCATACGGATAAACTGTTACGGCCTGGTGCAGCTCATCAACGCGCAGAATTGGCTCGATCTTGTGGGAGCAGTGATGGACCGAAACGAATTCATTCAGAAAACTATCCAGCTGGCCGTGGAAAACGTAAAGAGCGGCCGCGGTGGACCGTTTGGCGCGATGGTGGTCAAAGACGGCGAGATCATTGCGACCGGCACGAACCAGGTCACCTCAATTCCTGATCCCACGGCACACGCTGAGGTGGTTGCCATCCGCCGGGCCTGCCAGGCGCTTGGCCATTTTGAACTTACCGGATGTGAGATCTACTGCAGCTGTGAGCCTTGTCCAATGTGCCTGGGGGCAATTTACTGGTCCAGGCCGGCGCAGGTCTTCTATGCCGCCACCGCCTCCGCGGCCGCGGACGCCGGCTTTGATGACTCCTTCATCAAGGGACAGATAGGCTTGCCCTATCCCCAGCAGAAGTTAACTATTGCGCAGCTAGTCCATAGGGAAGCTTCAATGCCATTCGAAGCCTGGAAGGCAAAAACGGACAAGATAGTTTATTGAGCTATGCCAAATGAGTTTTCCTTTTAGGAAAAGCCTTGGCTTGCTCCCTGCCTTGTTAGTCCCCGTAAAGGCCGTGAATCGACAAAAAGTGCCCAAAAATCCAGTAAATATCGTGATTTCTATGGTTACTCATAGCTTGTAGGTTGCTTCAATCAAAAGATGGCTTGGGTTCCACAGGCTAAAACCTCAAATCTTTACTGCGGCTTAACATTAAGTTCCAAAACTATCTGTTTTTTTGATTGACGAGCAGGAACTCTGCTTCGTAAACTTCATAACCTACCCTCTTGGATTGTGCCTCATTCGCTGAAGTTATGTTGAAGTTATAAGGAGTGTTTGTGTTCAAACCCTTGTCCCCCGCGCCGGTCTCTGGCCGTTCCATGGCCGCAACGTTTGGTTCGCGAAGCCTCGCGTTCGTCTGCTCCATCATGGTTGTGCTCATGGGGTTTGTGCTGAGCGCTTCAGCCCAGAACAAGCCGGCTGATTCGCAGCCGAGCGCCACAGTCGCGACCGGGCAGACTTTATCCGGGGACACAGCGCAGACCCAGGCGGCTCCCGTAGTCGACCCCGCGCCGGAGCAGCGTCTGGTCCGCATTGTGCCGTATGGAAGAGGAGCGAACACGAGCCCATTGACAAACACGTCTGCCCCAGCGGGCGCCCATCTCACGTACTTTGGTGGGCCGGTCATATCAAACGTCCATGTGGTGGTGGTTTTCTGGGGAACGAACGTTGACTCCGTGGTTACTACGCCGGGCACAATCGACCAGTTCTTTGCCGATATCACCAGCAGCAGATATTTCGACCTGTTGACGGAATACACCACCGCCGGAGTCACCGGGGCTGGACCGTCGGCGACAAGCAGCAACCAGACCATTGGACGAGGCCAATTCGACGCCACAGTCACGATCATTCCCGCCAGCACTAACTGTCCTGGTGGTGTTGCCAGCTGCAGCCTTACTGATAACCAGATTCAAGCGGAGCTGACCAGCCAGCTTGCCGCCGGCCATTTGCCTGCGCCGGTGAAGGACGCCCAGGGAATCATCGAGACCTTCTACATGATTTATTTTCCCCCTGGAGTGCATATCAGTCTGGGAGGAGCGCCCAGTTGCGCCGCCGGCGGATTCTGCGCCTACCACTCGAATACTTCCAATTTGGTTCCTTACGGAGTTCTGCCTGACTTTGGGCCCACCAGCGGATGCCAGGCCCCGCATTGCGGTAACGGCACAGAGTTTCAAAACATCACCGCCGTTACCAGTCACGAAATGTCTGAGGCTGTAACGGACGCCCAGGTTGGTTCCGCAACGGTGTTTGACGCGCCCTTGGCATGGTATGACCATAACAACCCGCCCGGGACCGACCTGGCTGAAGTTGGCGATATATGCGCCGCCCAGGATGTGACCGTGAGCGCGGGCGCTCATACTTACACGGTCCAGCAGGAGTTTTCCAACATACAAAATGACTGCGTGAGCGCGCCACCGGTCTTTAATCTGGTTACACCAGCGAGCGGCGCGGGACCAGCACTGCCCTTTAACGGCACGCTGACGATCCAGAGCAGCGCTTCTCCATTCACGCTGACCGGCTACAGAGGAACGGTACATTTCACCAGTTCAGATTCCCAGGCAGTTTTGCCGGCCGACTACACCTTTCTTGCGAGCGACGCGGGCTCGCACCAGTTCTCGTTTACGCTGAATACGCTGGGCAACCAGACGATCACCGTGACAGATACGCATTCAGCGGGCTTTAACGGCACGACAACCGTAAATGTAAACACGACGCCAGACCTGGCGATCACCAAGAGCCACACAGGAAACTTTTCCGTCGGACAAACGGGCGCTACTTATACGATCACTGTTTCCAACCCAGGCCACGGCCCCACGTCGGGCACCGTGACTGTGGTTGATACCCTGCCCAGCGGGCTTACGGCCACGGCAATCAGCGGAACAGACTGGACTTGTACGCTGGGAACACTCACTTGCACCCGCTCCGATGCGTTGGCTGCCAACAACAGCTATCCCGCGATCACTCTCACGGTAAATGTCGCCGCAAATGCTCCCACGTTGGTAACGAATTCCGCCACGGTTTCCGGCGGCGGTGAAACGAACACCGCAAACGACACGGCCAACGATCCAACAAACATCCTGACGCCTGACCTAATTATTTCTAAATCACACGTTGGCGCCATTAACGGAAGCTTCTTCCAGGGAGAAACCGGCGCCACATATACGATCACCGTTCAAAACACTGGCACGCTGGCCACCTCAGGAACCGTAACCGTGGTGGACACGTTGCCGGCTGCGGGCTTGACCGCCACTGCAATCAGCGGGACCGGGTGGAGCTGCACGCTGGGCACGCTTACTTGCACGCGCAGTGATGCCTTGGCTCCGAACACAGCTTATCCGTCAATCACGCTGACGGTGGATGTGTCGCTGAGCGCGCCGGCCAGTGTGACGAACAGCGCTACCGTTTCCGGCGGCGCAGAAGTCAACACCGGCAACGACCTGGCACAGGACGTTACTAGCATTATTCCGCCGCCACATCCTGACCTCGCTCCTTTCATGAACCATTCAGCGAACAATTTTGTCCAGGGCCAGACCGGCGGCTTTTACCGGATTGATATCACGAACGTGGGAACGGCCACTACATCCGGCACAGTCACTGTCACAGACACGCTGCCCACCGGCCTTACGCCAACAGACGTAAGCGGAGTCGGCTGGACCTGCACGGCGGGCGCTACCTCCACATGCACGCAGTCGACCCCCCTGGTGATCAACGATAGCTATGCACCGATCTTTACTACGGTGGCCATTGCCGCCAATGCGCCCACCAGCGTGGTCAACACGGTGACGGTCTCCGGCGGTGGCGACACCAACAGTGCCAACAACAGTTTCAGCGATACGGCTTCGATTGCGGTTCCGCTTGTGGACCTGTCGCCATCCATTTTTGGAAGCGCATTTACGGCCCAGGGACAGACAGGGGTCAACTACAACATCCAGATCTTCAATCAGGGCAACACACCTTCGAACGGGACCGTGACCGCGGTGCTCAGCCTCACTACCGGACTCACCGCCTCGGCGCTCAGCGGTACTGGGTGGACTTGCACACTCAGCACGCTCACCTGTACTCGCTCAGACGCTCTTGGTTCCTCCGTCAACTTCCCGAGCATCCAGGTTACAGTGGATTTCGCCAAGAACGCGCCGGCTACGGGCAACGTGAACGCGACCGTATCCGGGGGCGGGGATGGAAATGCGGCGAACAACAACAGCTTCGAGTTTGTGACTATACAGCCCATGCTAAGCGTTGGTACTGCGGGCCCACAGACGGTCAACGCTGGAACACCGGCCATCTATCTTCTCAATGTGAACCCATTGACGAGCGCCGGCCCCGCCACCATGAGCTGCTCCGGATTGCCCACAGCCTCAACCTGCACTTTCACACCTGCCACCGTGCCTGCCGGAGTTGGCGGTGTGGGAGTCACGCTGACGATCAACACGACCGCGCGGACGGCGGCCGTCGTCGATCTGCGCACCGGCCCGTGGAACTACAGACCCTTGTTCCCGCTGCTTTTCCTGATTACGGTGGGACTGGCGGCCATCAACCTGCGCCATCGGTTGGCGCAAGGTAGAAGGCTTAAACCGGCGCTGGCTCTAACTGGACTCCTCTTGCTGACAGCGCTCTCCGGTTGCGGCCATAGCAATCCGCCGCCACCACCGCCAGTGGCTCAAGGTACGCCGGCGGGCACTTATACAGTTACGGTAACTGCAACCAGCGCGAACGCGACTGCCTCAAACCCGGTGACCCTGACCGTGAAATAGTTTTGGCGGCCTGGGGTGGCTTTGACTGAATGGAAAGCTTGAATGGGTCCTGACCTGCTCGCGCGCACGCTCCACGAGTTCCTTGCAGCGGCGCGCGGTGGCGTAGTGATGGAAGACGGTCAGGTCCTCTTCGATCTCGAGTCGGCGCAGTACTCCGTCACTTGCCAAAAAGACCGGTGCCTGCTGCATCTCTGGTCGCAGGAGCGCAACCTAGTCCGCAATGTGATGGACGCCGAATCGAAAAACGGTGTTCTCACGCTCACCGTGCGCCGCTTCGCCCAGGCCCGTCCCGTCAAGCTGGAAATCTGCCGTGATCGCGACCGCCGCACGCCCACGGCGCAGAAAGCAGCGCGCAGTCGCTATGCCCGCCTACTGGAGCGCGTGCTGCGCCGGGATGCACCGGGCTGGGCCCTGGGCAAATCCAGGCTATCCACTTCCATGGACCTGGAACGCAGCTTTTCCCCGGTGTATGCGCGCGGCCTGCTGCGAAAGGGCCATAGCGCCTTTGCCGTGATGGGTGTGAACCAGCAGGAGACCCAGGCGGCGGTCGATGCGTCGCTCACCTTTGGCCTGCTCTGGCTTCAGGCCTGCCGTGAGCGCGAAGCTGGACACACGGTGGTGGAAGGCTTGCGGCTTTATGTTCCGCGGAAGTGCGCGGCCACGCTGCGGATTCGCATGGCGCATCTGGACCAAAACGCAGCCAAGTTTCAGCTTTATGAATTAGACGAACGCGACGAATCAGTGGAGCAGATTGACCACTCTGACCATGGCAACATCCAGACTAGGCTGGTGCGCTGCCCGGATGCGGCCCAGGTGCGCTCACGCTTTGCAGCCATCGTGAGCAAGGTTCTGTCCCTGGCGCCGCAGGCCGAGGTTGCTGTCATCTCTCCCACCGAGCTTTCCTTCCGTCTGCACGGACTGGAATTTGCCAGAGCGAGACTGGCGAATGCTCCGGGGTCATTTCACGTGGAAGAAGAAGTCATCTTCGGTCCGCCCGGATATGAAACGCGCCTCAACGAGGAGACTGCGCCGGCATTGACAGCATTCATCAAGACCGTCATCGAGGCGCGCAGCATCCATGGCGACCGCCGCGACCCGCTCTGGCGCATGTATCCCGAGCGCTGGCTGGAATCGCTGGTCTTCAACAATGTTGCAGCGATTGATTCGCGGCTGGATCCCGGCCATGTGTATTCGCAGGTGCCGGCGTTTTCCGCTTCTGATCGCGCGATGATTGATGTGCTTGCCTGCACGCGCGATGCCCGGCTTGCCGTGCTGGAACTGAAGGCCGACGAAGACATCCATCTGCCGCTGCAGGGCCTGGATTACTGGGCACGCGTTCTTTGGCACCATGGCCGCGGCGAATTCCAGCAATATGGATATTTTGCCGGCCAGCAGCTCTCGCCCCAACCGCCATTGCTGATGCTTGTCGCACCATCATTGCGCGTGCATCCGGCCACGGACACGGTGTTGCGCTATTTTTCGCGAGCCGTGGAATGGACGCTACTCGGCATAGATGAACGCTGGCGGGAAGGGATCAAAGTGATTTACAGAAGGACTTCAGGAAGGGCAGCATCAGCATGAGCGATATCGAGAATTCAACGAAGCGAACTCTGGATCGGGCTTACCTGCTTAAACAGAGCTATGGGCTGTACAGCAAGAAGTTTTGGACGCTGTTTCGTATCGCTCTGGTACCGGCGTTGTTGGCATATTTATGGCACTATTTCTTCCGGTTCGTAGCTCGGCAGATGTCGGCAGCGGGTTGGCTTGGCTTCAAGTCGGGCAAGTTGGCACTCGTGATAGCAATGGGCTGGATCGGCGACGGATTTTACTGGATAGTCAGCAGCTTCTTCTTTGCCGCTGTTGCTGCCACTCTTTTGGGAGAGGCGGACAAAGAGAACCCCGCGATCTCAGACGCGTTCACACAGGCGAGAGCACGCATTGGCGCCCTGACTGCTCTGGCGTTGCTGTGTTGGACAGTGTTTTGGCTGGGTCGAGCGGTGGCGGGCTACGCCATGATGGGTGCTCTGGATCGTCTTCATTTTGATCCGGGTTTTTACGCCATGGTGGCGATCTTATCTATCCCCTCTGTTCTGCTGGCCGGCCTGCTTGCCCGTCTCGCTCTTTCAATTCCGGTAATGATGGATCAGCCTGCCACTTCTCTAAAGGAAGCGCTACGAACCAGCGTGGAGAAGACCGAAGGATGGGAACTTTTCTTTATGATGTTCCTTGTCAAATCAACCATCGTGGGTCTTGGCCTTTCTTGGCTCGTAAACCATGGTCTGGATTGGTTGTGGCAGCGCGGCATGCTCACACAAACCACCTTCCCCTGGTTCTCGCGGGCGGTCTACATTTGCGTTGCGGCGGCTGTGGAATCACCGCTATTCATCGCCTTCTCGCTTCTGTACCGAGATTCCAGCTTGCCGCGAGAGGAGGCATTGTCAGCCACTGCTTTCGAGTAAGCGCTCTTCCCAACAACAAAAACTAGGAGGGCGACTCATCTGAGCGCCGGCCGGCCAGAGCACTCACCAGGCTCCCCAGTCCCCACGCATTCAAGACAAAACCAGCGATCACCAAAGCGCGTGACACCATTGGCAAACGCCTATAGATGTCAGCCAGTGCAACCGTGTCGTTCCAACTCCATCCGTTGGCATGCAGGACGTAAAAGCACAAAACCGCTCCCAGAATGACTACCATTAGAGAAACTGGAACACTCAATTGCCTTCGCATTGCCTGACCTCGCCGCTGAAAGTGGTCTTGGAAGTTTTCCCTCTTGCGTCATCATTGCGTGACTGAGGGTTTGCTCTCTGTGGACTCCGGCGCCGCCAATTCTTTCTCTCCGCGATATACCCTGCTGACGCCGCGCACAATTCTCCGCCATGGCAGCTCGCCATCCTCGCCGGAGAAAAAGGCATCGCCCACTTTGTGACTGCGGTAATACCAGCGCTTTAGCATGGCCAGCTCTTCAGCGAATCTCTGCGCCGAGTGCCCGCCGCCGGGCCCCAGCGATTCCAACGCAGCGCGTATGCGGCCCTCCATGCTTTGCGTATGCGTTGCAGAAGTTGCTGCCGCCGGCGCCCCTTCCGGCTCGCTGGGATGCACAGGGAGAGGCTGCGCCTCTTGAGTTTGCGCCGTAGTTTCTTGCGGCTCTCCCTCTGCTTCCATTGCCAGATGGACCGGACCGCTAAACTGGCCGCCGCGAAAGCGAAACAGCGCGACAGACTTCGCTTCAGCGGAAGGCTGGACAATCACAGCGTCCAGACGCTCGAGGCGGCCGCAGATGTCATCGCAGGCGGAAAGAATGGCTTTGACCTTGGCCACTTTTGCGTGCTGCGCCGCGGCGGCCTCAAAATCCAACTCAGCCGAAAGGCGCTCACGCTCAGCTTCCAGCTCGCGCAGCAGAGACTCGCCGCCGGAATCAAAATACTGCTGCACGCGGGCCACCTCGGCGGCGTACGCTCCGTCTGTACAGCCCTTGAAGCAGGGCGCCAGGCACATCTTCATCTCTGAATAGACGCAGCCTGGAAAAGCGGGATCGGGGTTCAGGTCAAAGGTGCAGCGGCGCATCTTGAACAGATCGAGCGAATCATTGAGAAACTTTTCCGCCACAATCCGAGAGCGGAACGGGCCATAGTAGAGCGAACGGCCGCCAAGTTTGCCGATGCGCGTGGTGACATAAGCGCGAGGATATTCGTTTTCCAGATTCAAGCGTACAACCGGCGCGGGACGCAGACGCAGGCGCTTCTGATATTCCCTGGGGAACTCGTCGCGCAAAGTCCGGTAGAGCAGGAGCACCGACTCAAAGTCTGAACCGGTCAGGGAGTACTCGATTGTGACGGTACGCTCACGCAGGTTGAGCCGCTTAGACTGTGTCTCTGGCGGGGCCAGCAGGCGCTGCAGACGCCTTCTCAGGTTCGCCGTCTTGCTGACGTAGGGCTCGGACTCACCAGGGCCGCGCAAAGCGAAGACAGCCGGAGCGGCGACGAATTGGGCAAAGAAATCTGCGGGGTGTTCAGTTGAAAACGGGATGGAGTGTGTCAGCAATTTTTGAGCACCCGCCACAGACTACATCGGCTTTGACCAGTCTGGCACAGCCACGTGCGGCTACGCATCAGGAATATAAAATCGCAAGTAGCGCGTTGTTCTTGGTTTTCCAGAGCGCGTTTCTCCCGTCTGCGGAAAACATATACCTGTTGTCAGGCTGTCTTTATAGTGCTGGCCGATTGCTTCCGCCCAAGTTTTCCACGATTTCCTTCAGCGATCGCTTTTCGCGTTGTGGATTTGGTTGGAAAGCAAATATATACCGGACCAAGCCGGCGCTTTTCGCACACGACCATCAGATTGCAGGACAGCTTGTTCACACCCTGTGGGCGCACTATCGCCTGTATCCATCGCTGTTTGCATATTATCCGCAGCTTCCACAGGCATCGGTTACTACTACTGTATTTATACAAATATAAGTCTTTATATTCTTAGAAGAAGTAAGCGACAGGCATTTTGTGGGAGATCCTAAAGAGAGGGAACAGCTTACACTCTGGTCTTGTGGAGTGTCCTGAAGTCAGGACCTTTCAGGGTGCGTACACGGCACATATCATGCAGGCGAGAACGCATGCGATCCGTGATGCGGTCTCCGAGTGTTTCCTCACGCGATGCCGAGCGCGCATCTTCTTCGTCGCGGGACTTCTTGAGGCGAGAGATTTCTTTCTCCGCCGTACCGGAGGGCCCATCAGGAAAGTTGGTGGTGATGATGGTGGTCTTCTGCTCGTTGTAACGGCTGTTCAGGATGTAACTGACGGTGTCCCAGACCCATTCTGAAGATTTCACCGCGCCCAGCTCATCCAGCACCAGCACTTCAGCCTCAAGGATTGGACGCAGGATCTCAAGTTCGGTGGCCTGGACCGCCGGATTGTAAGAGTTCTGGATTTCCTTGAGCAGCTCGCGATAGTCGCAGAAAGTGCAAGCGATCCCTTTCTCCCGGATCAATGCCTGGATCATTCCGACCGCCAAGTGGGTCTTGCCTACGCCGATGGACCCGATCAGCAGCATTCCCTGCTTTTCCAGAGGATACTCCTGCACAAAGCGCAGCGCGTCACGATGAGCATTTCTGACCGAAAGGGAAATCTCATGCATTTCAAGATTGAAGTTGGCTAGTGTGCAGTTCTTATAGCGCGCAGGGATACCGGCTTTTTCCAGCAGTTGCTGGTTGCGGGCGGAGATGCGGCAGTCACAACGCGCCATGCGGCTGGCTTTACCGGGGACTTCAACTTGCTTCCAGCCTGTACCGTCACAAACGGGGCAAGCGGCTGCGGGCTGCGATTGATGCTGAGTTGCCATATGGCTCTGAAGAAATCTCTGTTATGAAAATAACACTGTTGGGCAATAGCCGCGATCAACAACGCAGGTCGGCAAGCCCTGTTTGTACACAGGATTTGCACAGACATTGCACCTGGCCTTGTACGTACTGCTGCTAATCCGCAGCGGTTCCCTGGGACGGCGCGACTTGCTTTCCGCCCTCGGGGAAGATATCGAACACGTAATCGTGTGCCGCCAAGGCTGCCGGGCTCAAGGTGCCTACCTGGACGCGCTTGGCGGCCTCTTCACGCGTGAGATCAAAGATGGCTTCCAGCATCTGCTTGCCATCAGCCTTATTGGCCTGCCCAACGACAAAGAGCACGCGCGCGCTGTGCTGTATGTAGCGCGGCGAAGGCAGTTGCTTCTGCAAAAGGTCCATGATGAGCCAGGCCTTTTCGCGATCGAAACGCCCGGGATCGCCACGGCGATCCTGCTCAGCAAAGAATGCGCGCGTCCACTCATTGTGGTAGTTCCACAAATTGTCGAACAGCTCGCGAGTGAAGCGGCTGCCGGCCTTGACGTGGTCGGCGTTCTCTGCCGGCTCCACTCCGTCTTCCGTCATCGCGGGGCGCTTAAGGTAGCCATCTTTGGTGATGACGGCCTGGTGGCGCAGCAGAGTCCAGAGCCATGAGACGTCAATGCGGTAGGTGGCCAGGTCATTCATGAAGCGGAGCTTGAGTTCGTAATCGTCAATGGCCGCGGCAAAGTTGCCGTTGAGGATCTGGAAGCCATAATTCGCCGCCATGTAAAACGCGTGCTGAATGCGCTCAATGGTGATCTCGCCCCTGGGAACGCCATAGATCGCTTCCCAGCGTTCGGCCGTAAGCAGCTTCTCCGGCGCATCGAGCGATTCTTTGGTGATAACTTGCGGCGTGATCTTGCCTTGAAGGTTCAACAGACCGCGCGACTCCAGCACGCTACGCTCAGCGTCACTCAGACCGCTGGTGGCGGTGGGCACAGCCTGCTCTTTTACCTTGACGGTGTCTTTGGGCGCGTCAATGATTGCCTGAAGCTGCTCAACCTTTGCTTGCAACGGCGCATTACCCGCGGCGACGTAATCTTTTTCCGGGCTGGCGACCCAGCTCTGGCGGTACACGTCATAGAGATGGCCTTTGACGCGTTTGGCCAGGATGTCATCGAGCGTTGGCTGCTGATTGTTGGCGAGCGGCGCGTCAGGCACGAAGATCAGGCCGAGCATGCGTTCACGCAGCTTGTCGATGACCATGGCGCGCAGCGCCAGCGGATTGTAGCGGGACCGGCCATA
>Ga0126383_10002834_pt1 | contig 11298 bp, 8 predicted proteins | sample PanSoiMetPlot_35_FD_96882 | JGI IMG/M metagenome (GOLD analysis project Ga0126383, IMG submission 96882) | Tropical forest soil microbial communities from Panama - MetaG Plot_35 | ecosystem: Environmental > Terrestrial > Soil > Tropical forest > Bulk soil | place: Panama | collected 2016-02-17
CTCTGACCCGGGTCTGGGTTCCGCACGATTCGCGGGACCAGATCGTGGACTTTGTACGGCGCTGGTCAGAGAAGACCGAGATCAGCGCCGGGCAGTTCATCCGGTGGCTCGGTATGACAGCTAGTAAGTTCTACGGCTGGGGCGAGCGGTACGGCAGGGTCAACGAGCATAACGGCTGGGTTCCCCGGGACTTTTGGCTGGAGGATTGGGAGAAGCAGGCGATTATTACGTTCCATCTGAAGAATCCGCTGGAAGGCTACCGGCGGCTGACGTTCATGATGCTGGACGCCGACATTGTGGCGGTGAGTCCAGCCAGCGTGTGGCGGGTGCTGAGTCGGGCGGGACTGCTACGGAAGTGGAACGGGAAGCCCTCGAAGAAAGGGACCGGCTTTGAACAGCCGCCGCAGCCGCACCAGCATTGGCATATCGATGTTTCTTACCTGGTCAATCGTGACGAGGATCGCATTATCTACATCCGGCCGAGCGCGTTCGTCTTGACTTCTAGTTAGACTAGAGTAACATTCCATCGCAACCGGAGTTGGAAAGCTGCTAACATCAAGTGTCTCTGTCCGATCTGGCCACATGTCTATTCCCGGCGGTATTTTCCGGGCAGTGACCTTCGAGCCTCCGCAAAAAGCTTCTGCTGTTTGGATCGATTACGACACTGATTTTGTTCCGACCTGGACTTAATCAAGCGTTGGCGCTGTCAGCACTTCGATCGCCCAAGGTGAGCAATACCAACTACCCGCACACGAGTGGGTCGGTCACCTAATCAAAATCGGGGGCGGCCATCATGCAAAGTTGTTCTGCACGCCTGCGGCTCTCAAGAAAATTCACGGTGATTGTTTTTGTTGCCTTCCTCTCCGCGCTCACGGTGGGGACTGTTGCTTGCGCGCACCACGCCGCTCCACTCCCAACCCAGGCCCAAGCTCCCAGCGCTGCCCCGGCTCAGATCGCGACTCAGAAGGCCGCGCCGGCTCCCCGCCGTGCCGACTGCGGAGGAAAGAACCAACCACCTTGCGAACCACCCCCGTGCGGCGACCTGAACGATGACTGCTGCCAGCCACACAACACGTGCCATGCCGGACTGGTATGCAAGAACGGCTCATGCGTCCAGGCCGGACCTCCTTGTGGGGGTTTGGACCAAGCCTGCTGCGTCAACCGTATTCCTGTGTGCAACAACGATCTTCTCAAGTGCACCACCGGCAAGTGTACCTCCGGCACGATGGTAAACAATCTGACGGTGACACTACGCACCAACGATGAAGACAAGGATCCCGACACCGGTGTTCGCATCGCGATCGACGGTCTCACCACGTGGTCGCAACCCGAAGATTTGGGCTACCCTGACTGGAGCACCCACATCTGGTCGCTGAATCCCCCGGTAGTGCGCCTAGATGATCTCGCCGGACGCTACGTCTCCATTTGCATGCAGCCACATGGACCACTTGGAGATGATACCTGGAAGTTCAACTTCCTTCTTCAGGGGAATCGTAGCGATGGACTGACATACGAAATTCGCAAAGACAACGTGTTTCTCTCGACTGATGTGCCCTGCCTTTCCTGGGACGCCACCGCGGCCCCGACTCCGAACGGGCAAATCGTCTCGGGCGGGGGGAAGTGTCTAACCGCGACGAAGGGTGGTGTGATCGGATCCCTGGTGCAGTTGAAAAACTGCGTCAGCCGAGCAGACCAGGATTGGATTCTCGCTCCCAAGGCGAGCGCTCCGTTGCCTGACGGAGCCCGCACGGGTCAGATTCGCCATCTCACAACCGAGTGCCTGGGCCTCCGCGGCGGAAGCACGGCGAGCGGCACGCTGGTCGAACTTCAGGGTTGCGATGGCTCGCCCGAACAGCAGTGGAAGTGGTTCGGCGATCCTACCCCTAAGCAGGACCATCCCACTCAAGTGACCGGACCTTTGGCCCGATGCCTCGACCCGAATGCCGCGGGCGAAGTCTCCGTCTCGATGGGCGCGCCCACCTCCGGCGTCGGAGTAATCGGTGACACTTCGCTCCGCTTCCTGCAGTACGTGGACTGCGACGGTTCCGCTTCGCAAAGCTGGAAGCTGCCGGTTTGTGGAGTGGAAGGGAAAGCCTGCTGCGGCAGCGGAATGCCATGCCAGGGCAACCTGAGCTGTAAGAAAGCGACCTGCACTGCGGATCCTCCCAACGTTAACTTCCTAAGCGCCACACTGGACACTACCAATGAGGACAAGAACGCCGACACCCAAGTGTCTATCGAAGGTCTCTTTTTCTGGCCGGGGGACGACAACACTCCCTACGATGATTGGAGCACTCACCTGGCTAGGTTAAGTCCGAGCTCGATTCCTCTGGCAGAGCTCCCGTTCCACGAACTCTTCCTGCGCGCGAATCCCAATGGCGACGATAGCTGGAAACTGAACTTTATCATCAATGGCGTGCGCGACGACGGCACTCATTTTGAGTTTCGCAAGGATAACATCTGGCTCACCAACGAGGGCACCCCTGCGACGGAAATCCACTGGCACCTCGAGCCACCGGGCCTCGATCTAGTGTGGAGAGATTTCGATGCGAACGGACTGCCCCTCAACCCGACCTGGCGCGGGTCCCCTGGTGGCAAGTCGTGCCTAGAGGATACCGGAGCCAGCTGTTGGGACGCATTCAAGGTTTGCCCTTACCATCCCTCACCGTTGGAGTCGAACAATTGGTGTTTACCTTTTTCGGACAAATGCACAGGAGCCACCCCGGACGATTACGGACGCTGCAGCTCCCAGTCGCCCACGTATGACCGGAGCTGGCTTTGCGGATGGCATGCCAACTGGTTCCCGGTTACGTTGGATGGAACGGCTTCTTCCGCCGACTTCAGTACCTTTCCGGGAGATGGCGACTGGCATGTTAAGTTTAGGCCGCACGATCTCGAGAGCAACGTGGGGCGGGATCTGCTGCTCGCCGAGTTTGACTCCGATGAGACGACCGAGAATTTCAGTGCTGGCTTCTGGAAGGACGAGGTGGATCTTTCTGAGGTTGTGCATGAAAATCAGGCCAGGATCATTGGGTTAATGGGGCTCGACACGGAGCACGCCCCACCCGGAGGGCATGGTGAGCTCCACCCCACCTACGCTTTCGAAATGCGCCTGAATGGCTCATCGACAGCCCTTGACACCTGGGCGATCTTCGTTCGCAACTGGGGAAACGAAGGCGCCTGTGGTGGCAGCCAACACCTCCTTGACCTCACCCAGTTCACGTTGCGGTTCCCGGCACCGCCTGAAGCGGAGCAGGCAACGTCGGTTCAGGAGCGGCCCCAGACTATTTTCGAAGCCGGAATCGAGAACGACTCGAACTTCTCCGGCTTCACTCGCTCCAGGCCCTCGCCGGTTCAGCACGACGCGATCGGCCCGTATGTTGAAATGACCTTCAATATCGGCCCCCCAAAGGACCACACCTTCATCGACGGCTCGTTAGTTCTCACGTGGATGTGCGGGCCCAGCATTTGTACCCAAATCCATTCGCCACAAACACCGGCGGCCCGCGCCTCGGCAACATCTGCAACAAAAGACGTCGATTCGTATCCGGGCGCCAATCTCCTCACCAAGTCCCAGGTCGGCCAACTCCGAAAGCAATTTCCGTCGCGCCGCTTGGGGACGCGTGCACCGGCACGGGAGGTTGCAATCGTTCCGTTTACCAAATCTACGCCGCAACTGTTTCAGGTAGGCCAGGGATCACTCACCGATCGCACCGTGCCTGACCCCGCCAGGCAGGAACGAATGGTTGAGGTCCAAAAAAGCATTTGCAGGATGCTCGGAAACGATCCGAAGCGACCGGCCATCTGCAACTCTCTCCATTAGCGGAACTGGCGTCCCCATAGGTTGGCTGATGGCAAGTAATTGGGGTGCTCCTGAAGTAATGGGCAAACCAGGCTTCACCCTTCCGGCTTGAGCCACTGAAAGCCGCCAAAAAGCAATGCAAGGGCGTCACCAAAGCGGTACGGCTTGCACCGGCTTGGGCGATGGAAGGCGGCCTCTGCTATTTCCATGCGAATCCCGACAGAACAGGCTCTGCCGCGGCCTAATGCCCCAAATATGAAAAGGGGAAGGGGTTGGTGTGCCCGAAACTTCGCGCTCACACCGGGTCCCAAAACAGCCCCGAGGTAGCCAAGAGACTGTCAATTATCTTGCCGTCAAGCCGCTCAGGAAGGCCACTTAGGGCGCTAGAAACGGCGCGAAGAGTTCGGGCTGCTCATAGCAGGCTGCGCGCCTATTTGGAGAACAGGAGATTCCTAATCGGTCAGCTTTGTGCCGACTCTGCGACGCTAGTTGTTCGCTCCAGCACACCCAAGCGTCATGGCAACACGGTATACGTCCATCGTGCTCCGGCCTAGCTCTTCGGCTATCTCCCGGTAGCTCTGGCCTTCGTTACGCAACTGCTGGATACGCTTGGCATCCTTATCCCGGTCGCGCCTCAACACGTCCACGAACTGGCCAATTACCTGCCAGTGATAAAGTTAGAGCGTTCTACGCGGGAGGCTTCATGGCAGAGCCGCGCTTCGAGATCAGCCAAGAAATATACGTTGCCCAGGATCACTGCGATGTTTGCAAAAAACTCGAATCCGACCTGCAACACCCGATTAGGGTCAGGGCCATCAAGCCGTATGGTGACGGGTTCGAATACCGCATTGAAGATGCGCGGGGGCTGCATTACGAGACGAAGGAGGTCTGTTTATGCAGCTGCCCATCGGGGCATCACGGCAATCCGTGCAACTTCTGCGGGCAGGCGGTCGGGAACAGCCAAGAATCCGTTGCCTTACGAAAACCGTCACCCATGAGCAAAGTAAGCCAGTGAGTTTGCAAATACCTAATGCCCCAAATGTGAACAGGGGTAAGGGGTAGGTGTGCCCGGAAGGTACAGACCGGGCGGATCCCTGACAAACCAGACCGGGAGCATTCCTGACACTGTGCAGAGAGCCCAGCGGCATGTAGAAGGACGGCATGCCGTGGAAAGCGAGCAGTGTGATGGAAGAGAAGGTACGGTTCGTCGTGGAGTATGAACGTGAAGGTCTGCCGCGACCTAATGCCCCAAATGTGAATAGGGGTAAGGGGTGAGGTGTGCCTGGCGCGAGGGCCATCCCCGTAGGAGCGGATTGAGCTGCCGGGCGAGGTCCTGCATGGACAGCTGCGTCTGCCGCCGGAGTTTCAACTCCCGAATCGTTTCTTGCACATCCCAGGGTTGGCGGTGGTTAATTAGCCAGTGTGGGGACAGGGTAGGGTGAGGTGTGCCCGAAATCTGGCGACGATTCGCACCTATAAACGATGGTTTTCATAGCAAAATGCGAATACTTTGCGCTTTTGCAAACGAAAACTGATGTTACTGGATCATCTGGAAAGCATCCTAAATTACTGCCGGACCAAGATACCGATGGGAGTGATAGAGGCGGTCAATGGCAATATCAAAGCTCTGCTGCGGCGCGGTCGAGGGTATCGCGACCTGAATTACCTGCTCTTGAAGACGCAACGCTTGGCGAGTAGCAAGACTGAATTCCTCATTCTTCAGAAAGCCGCATAATATGCGCATTCATCCAGATTCTCGTTCAGAGCCGAAAATAATTATGCGCTGGAGTCCCTAAACTGGGCATAAAATGCCTGGCTGGGAAATTAAAATGGAAATTCCGGTTGACAACTCTTCTACAGCTCCGTGACAACCCGCGTTATGGCGGCGAATAGATTCTCATTGTCGATGCACCACCAGGAGGATTCGCAATGCGCATCAGAAGGTGGGCCCTACGTTCGTGGATGCTGCTACTTGCAGCATTCATGGTAGCCGTAACTCCAATGCTCTTGCTGGCAGCACCTTCGCCCGGTAATAGTTTTGTGCAGCACAACCTCGTATCCGACATCCCCGGCCTGGCTTCGTACACCGATCCGAGCCTGGTCAACCCGTGGGGCGTGGCCTTTTCGGCTAAGAGTCCGTTCTGGATTAACGACAACGGAATGGGGCTTTCAACCCTGTACAACACCTTTGGTGTCAAGCAAGGGCTTGTTGTAACCATTCCTCCACCCGCTGGTAGCACAGGGATATCAGCACCTACGGGAATGGTATTTAACGTCAACCCGGCCAATTTCGGCGGTTCACATTTCATCTTCTCAACCGAAGATGGAACGATCTCCGCTTGGTCAGGCGGCACCAGCGCAGCTCTGGTGGTAGATAACTCCGGGCTTACCTCGGTGTACAAGGGTTTGGCGATGGCAACCAGTGGTGGCGCGAGCTACATCTACGCAACCGATTTTCGCCTCGGTGCGGTTGATGTCTTCGATAGCAGCTTCAGTCCCCACACCTTTAGCGGTGGCCAGTTCACGGACCCCACTCTTCCTGCCGGTTACGCGCCTTTTGGTATTCAGACCTTCGGCGGCAACTTGTATGTGACTTACGCCTTGCAGAATGCCCAGAAGCACGATGACGTAGCCTGCCCTGGATGCGGATTCGTAGACGTTTACGACAGTAGTGGCAATCTGCAGCAGCGCCTGATTTCCGGGGGCGCCCTTAATTCGCCGTGGGGCATGGCGATTGCACCCGCGGGATTCGGTCCCTTCTCTGGCGATCTACTCGTCGGAAACTTCGGGAACGGGTGGATCAATGTTTTCGACAGTTCTGGAAATTGGCTGGCGGCATTGGATGATACTGGAGGCAACCCAATCGCCATCGATGGACTGTGGAACATTGGCTTCGGCAACGGCGGTAACGGTGGATTTGCGAACACCCTGTATTTCACCGCAGGAATCAATAGTGAAGCCGACGGCTTGTTTGGCGGGCTCAGCTCAGTTCCTGAGCCTGGCACGATGACTCTCCTCGGCACGGGACTCGCAAGCTTGGTTGGCTACGGCCTGCGTCGGGGGAAACGCATGTCCTAGTCACTTCCACTCGGGCCTTCGCAGACGGTTATGCGCATTTAGATCGGCTCTGGAAAAAGCGCCTGGGCCAGTGAAGCAAGGGTGGAACTGGCGGATCTGGACAGGGTTCCTGCTCGCGCTGGCGCCATTCCCGGCTACTTCCTGTTCTTTGCAAGATTGCCGCAGCACAGTTCCAGATCAACAGTTGCAACGCTGCTAAGGAGTTACCTAAAGCGTTAAGGTCGCGCATCGTCGTCATTGGTGAGGATTCCGAACGTGATCGCCACGAGACGCACACGCCGCTCGGCACCGTTCCCGGAGTGATGCTGCAAGCCAACTACATCGAATCTCTTCTTGATGATCGATACTTTAGGCCACCGTCGAATGCCTTCGCTCTAGCCTCGACCTTCTTCTGGGTCTTTCTTGTTGAAGCACTCTTCTCTCAGATAAAGGCTGCCGTCTTTCCGTGGGTTACGAGAATCGTCCCATTTCTTCCGTTGGTCCAGTTGGTCGCTTCCCAGCGCAACCTGTAGCACTCGTCCGGTCGCATCCCCGTGTCAATCAGAACAATTGCGACTGACACCAATGGCTCAAGTGCCGCAGCAAGATACCGCGCACCGCAAGGGAAGGGTTAATTAGCCAATGTGAGCACAGGGTAAGGGTGAGGTGTTCCCGGAATCTTCGGATTTACACCGCGGCCCCCAAAACAGTCCCGACGTAGCCAAGAGACGTCAATTATCTTGCCGTCGAGCCGCTCAGGAAGCGCACTTAGCTGCCAGGAACGCCTCAAAGAGCCTCGGACGACTTCCAGCATGGCCAAAACGTCTTACCGCCTCTTAAGTACGCGAAACATGTCGGTGGACAACACGTCGCGCGTGTACAACTTCTTCTAAAGAAATTTTCACTCGGCGCCAAGAAAGCTCTTGACAAATTGCCAATTATTGTGTTACAATAATTGAGGATGGAGTAAGTCAGCTAAGAGCTGGCAATTCTCGCGCGACTCGGAAGTCGTGACCCACAAGAAACGCAAACCCGGAAGGCCGAAACTGCCCAAGGGTGAAGCCAAGGGCAAGATCGTTCCCATCCGGTTTACTAAGGCTGAAGCAGGACAGTTGGCCGAAGCTGCAAAAAGAAACGGCCTGACCATCTCCGAGTGGATTCGTCGCACCGTGCTTGCTGCTCTGAATGCATGAGATAGGTAACTCCGTCCCGCCTGAGGTCCCGTGCCAGGGGCAATTGGCCACTTTGGGAACCGGGCGGGTGGGAGCGCTACGGGACGTGGGAGTCACCGAAGTGCCCCACCCGAGCAAAGTGGGCGCTCTCGAAATCGTTCAGACCGAGCTACACCAGCGGGAACCACCACAGCCGGAGGCTCGATCGATTAGTATCCCGAGGCCGCGTTTTCATTCCCTATGAAAACGCCGTTCCTGAGAGTGTTCAGACAGACCGGATGAGTGAACACCGACGCCCCATCCACCGATGAATAGCTGATGTCATCCACCAGCGGTCCACCAGGAGGGTTGAGCCCAGCAAGGTCGCGAACCCGCTTGGCGATTTCATGATCCGTGCAAGCGGTATCGCCACTCACGCCCAACCCGCCGATAATGGAACCAGTGGCATTGTAAAGAGGAACACCGCCACCAAACGTGATAATGCCACCGGCGAGCTGATTCTTGCCGCCTCCAGTGCCCGCGGGCGGTGCGAGGAAAAGCGTGTTGAAGGGATTCGAGTCGTTCAAACCAAAGAGCGAATGCCCCGGTTGAACGAAGGTGTAAAGGCGGGCGGTGGAAAGGGCCAGCGTGTCCACGCTGAAGGCGTTGGCAGTGTATGCCTTCGCCTTGGCAATCTGCTGACTGCCAGGCCAAGTCTGTGTAGGGTCGGAAGTGGATGTGACATAGGCGCAGATGACACCGTTACGATCGACCACTGCGGCCCACATGCGCTGGCCGCCAAATATCCCGCCCACTCCAGTTCCAGGGCCCAGCGGCGGGCTTATTCCGCTACCAGCAGCCGCCTTCGCAAGCAGGGTTTTCAACTGTGCCTCTGTGGGGAGGCCGGAGCACGGCGCACCGAACAGATGCGGCGTAAGTAGTCCTAGCAAGACAGCAAGGACAACGGCCTTCAGAGACACCTGTAGCATGAGTTGGCTCGTTCTCTGTTTCATGGAATTGTTCCTCCTCAGATTGAAATCACCGGCCAGTCGCACGATTATAGGCTGGTTCCTAGGCGTAGAAGCACGGGGAATTAGGACAGCAAGACCTTCCGTCCTTATCAGGCGTACCGAGGCTGTCACATCCAGCATTAAGAACGATAGGGCCAGCGACTTAAGCTGCTGATGGCCAGCGTGCTCGGACTTTCCGTCCAATCGTGATTAGTGTTTCAGCGACTCCAGGTATCCCACCACTGCCTCGGCGTCAGCACGATTCATGTGGTATTGCGGCATCGGAGGACGTGCAGGCTGCCCGTTCGGCGCAAGCCCGGTCATCAGAAACTGAATTGCCTTCTCGCGGTCCCATCCTTCCAACCCGGCGATGTTGGGAGAAGTGTCGGCCCAATTCGGTATAGGCACAATCGGGGCAAAAAACAGCTTTGTGCCTGGCACCCACTTCTCCTGAACAGGCTCACCTTTCTCGTTCATCGGGGTGTGGCAGTCGGAACAGCCCGCAACACCCTTTACCAGGTACTCGCCGTGGGCAATTTGCTGCTTGCTGACACTCTTGGCTGGTGCGGACAAACTGTTTTGCGCAGCCACAACACTCAGTGCTGCCCCAACGATTGGGAGCATCATTTTATTCACGTTTGTTCCCCTGTCTTGAAGCTCGTGTATCTCGAGCCGCACTGGGACTAGAGATTTCTCTCAGGCTCTAGAAAGCCTCGAGGCGTATAAGTGGAGGGCAATTATACCCTCTCGGAGGTCGGTTCACACCTACGTAGATCGCAGTCATGGATGTTCAGGGCATGAAGAAATTTTGTAAGTGGTACACTGTCGAACTACCACCTTGCAATCGGCACAAAAAACGAAGGGTCCTCCCAATTCGCTCGTGTATCGGTCGTGGATGATCATGAGATCAAGGAAGAAGCACCTCCGATCTTCTGCAAGCCATAAAGGAATTGGAGGGCCACTCATCCCGGTTCCACTGCGACCTGGATGAGGTAAGCAGAAGCGAGACAGCCATGAACGAGAAGCAGTTCCAACAAACTCTGCGTCGGGCATTCTTGTTTCCCTTTGCGGTTGGAGTTCTTTTGGCTGCTGTCCTAATAGCAGAAGTACAGTTCCTTGTGAGCCGCTCGGAGTGGGTCGAGCATACCAATCAAGCAATCTCGCTCTCACAGCAGCTCTTCCGATTAGCGATCGATGAGGAAACGAGTCTGCGGGCGTACGTGCTCACCCGTGATAAGCGCTTTCTTGATCCCTGCCACGAAGGAGACAAGCTGGCGCCGATAATGCAGCAGGAACTTCGCCAGCTTGTTGCCGACAGTCCGGAAGAAACGGCTCGCCACCAGAAGGCTATCCAGGCATTTCAAGCGTGGGCTGTCTGGGCTGATGAAGCGATCGCCATAACCGAGGCCGGCGGATGGGCGGGCGACGTGCAGTTTCAGCTCCGCGGCAAGGAGTTGATGGACGAGTATCGGCGAAAAAGGAGCGAGTTCATTGAGGGCGAAGAGCGGCTTCGAGAGGAACGCTTGGCGCGTTCGCGGCAAACCATCAAATTGCTCAATTTCACTATCATCGCTCTTTCCATCCTGTTGGCGTTAGGCTTCGCCGTTCTTGGACGAAAGCAGTTGTTGGCACTTTCTAGCTCGTTCAATCAAGCGTTGGCCTCAGCCCAAACTAGCGCGGCGGAGGCCAAGGCCCAACAGGACCGCCTGGCCGGCATCATCGGCTCCGCCATGGACGCGATTATCACTGTCGACGAGTCGCAGCATATACAAGTTTTCAACCGGGCCGCCGAGCAAATCTTTCGCTGTTCCGCTTCCCAGGCGCTTGGCCAAACGTTGGATAGATTTATCCCTGAACGCTTTCGGGAGGTTCACCGGCACCATGTCGAGAACTTTGAACATACTGGCATCACTAATCGAACCATGTCCCGACCCGGCACTCTCTGGGGGCGTCGCAGCGACGGGGAGGAATTCCCCATCGAAGCTACCATCTCACAAGTGAAATCGGGCGATCAAAAACTGTTCACTGTCGTCTTGCGAGACGTTACGGAGAGAAAAGAGGCAGAGAGCCGGATTGCGGAGCAGGCTAGATTGTTGGATCAAGCATCGGACGCCATTATCGTACGTGACGATGAAGGCCGCATCGCCTCCTGGAACCGAGGAGCACAAGTTATCTATGGATGGACACCGGAAGAAGCGGACGGGAAGGTGGTACACAACTTGATGCAGACAAGATTTCCGGAGCCACTCACCGAGATTGTTAACTGGGTGCGCAAACA
>Ga0126383_10002835_pt1 | contig 11297 bp, 15 predicted proteins | sample PanSoiMetPlot_35_FD_96882 | JGI IMG/M metagenome (GOLD analysis project Ga0126383, IMG submission 96882) | Tropical forest soil microbial communities from Panama - MetaG Plot_35 | ecosystem: Environmental > Terrestrial > Soil > Tropical forest > Bulk soil | place: Panama | collected 2016-02-17
GCGCTGGTTAGCGACGCACCTTCCCCTCTGCCCATACAGGAACAAATGATCTTCCGATTCCTTCACTGGCTGTTCCGTAGTTGTTCCATCTTCCTTTCCTGGAGGTAACATGCAAGTCGCTCCGACATCGTGCTGGGGTGGGTGGGAGAGCACATCGAACACTGCTGAAAACAGGGGCTCCGCTTTTCTCTCAATTGCCCTGTTCTGGTTGCTAGTCGAACTCCTGTAATTCCTTCTTGGGGTACGTAAGCGGCAGGCGCCTAAGTATGCCAACGTTTAAAGAGAGGGCACATTGCTACCCTCCGCCCCAACTTCGCTCCCATCTTGGACGCGAGGTTTCCTTGGTTACTCGCAGATCATCGGTTGGGCTACGGCCGGTGTCGAGGTTCGATTCCTCGAGGGGGCATGGCTTCACCTTATTCACGGTTGCATAACTCCCCAAACTGACGAGCTGGAGGTTCTCGTCTGGCGAAAATCGCTATTGACAACTACATCGCAGTCGGTTAAATTGCATGTCCTCGCACCACAATACCACATTTAGCTCTAGGAGCACTGGCATATGGCTACTGCAACGCAGCCTCAGACCGAGCAATACTCGCTCACCAATCCGCCGAAGGGCGCAACGTTCGAGTTCGAGAAGGTCCGCACGGATCGTGGGAAGACTGACCTCGGGGATGTTCCGATTCTCACTTGGGGCGATACCGAGGAAGACATCGCCTTTGCGGTGGCGTACTACGGACCGGAAGGAATTAGCAACATCCTCGGCGGCACGTCGCTGAAGGTCTCCTTCCAGGGCATCGCTCGTGCTGGCCGCGATCCAGAGAAGAAGGTCAAACTCACCAACGAAGAGATCGCGCTGAAGCAAATCGAGTTCCGCCCTGGGCGTCGTGAGGGTGGAGTGAGCACGCCGGCGTCTCGCCTCAAGAGCGCTGCAAATCGTGCCGCAGGCAAGGCGAATGCAGATGTTCTCGCGGCGCTGCTCAAGATGGTCGAAGACAAGACCCTAGACCCCGCGTTGCTCAAGCAGATCGGGATCGAGAACGCCGATCAACTCTACGAGCCAGTGTCCGCTGCCGCAGAGGACAACGGCGCCGAAGGTGAAGGCGAAGCAGGCGAACTTCCACAGGGATAAGCCTGAGCCAGGGTTAGCCGGATGATACGCTCGCGCTCCGTCTAGCTCTGTCGAGGGGCCTACTATCCAGAACATCGGGTAGTAGGCTTTTCGCGCGTTTGGACTTGAGAAAGGGGAAGAATTATGCCTGATACAACACGAACTCCGGAGCTTATCTCCGCTGTGAAGACGAGCAGCAAGAAAGGTGCGAATTGGATCACTGTCACATTCCGGAATACTGCAACGGATGCGACTGTAGCCAACGCCCTGTTTCACGGTGGCGCAGATTTCTCCATGACACAGAGCATCGGGACGCCGAGTGATCTCGATACTCACGAGGTTGAAGTCACAGTTTATGGAGATTATCTCTACTGCCAAATGGCGTACTATTGGAATCTGACTCCAGAGATTCAAGGCAGTGGGATCTTTGGCCCGCTATCGAATCAGGTTTCAGTGGACTACGGAAAAAAAGGCAAGCCATAACGCAGGGCTGCATGGCAGGCGCTTCGCGGAGATTGGACTACGGTCTTATCCTCCCAGATAGAGGGTTCGAGTCCCTCCCATGCAATTTCTCTAGCTCCAGGAGGAGCTCTTATGTCAGACGGAGTAGTGGAACTCCAAAAAGCCACACAAGCGTTGTCCATTGCCTACAACGCATGGCAAGGGAGTAGCTTCTGCAAAGTATTTGCTGTAAAACAAGACCTCGCTGGATTGGATAGGACGCAAGTTGTCCAACGTCAAGCTCTGCTTCGACTCCTCGGTAGTCTCGTTGAGGGAGAGTTCGAAGAACAGATGGACAAACTCACAGCTGAATGGATTGCTTATCGAGAGGTTACTGCAAATGTTCAACGGTAACGAGGAAGTCCAACGTGCTGCGACTCAACAGCTGATGGAGTGTGCGATTCATCTCCGCCGGGCCTCTGACGCACTGATGAGCGTCCAGGCTATGACCTCTGGCGATGAGAAACAGAAAGCCACCACCGATCGTGCCCGGCTTGACACCCTCGCAGCGTCATACGACGCGTGGTTTCAGCGTGTGGCACCGGGAGTGTTCGGATGACCCGACCATACAACTCCGCTCCGTTCAAAGGGATCACTGCCAAGGAAGATCAGTGGGCAGTCCAGATTGTTCTCAACGGAGTTCCAAGACAGATCGTCTCCGTCGCGGATCCAGAGATCGCCGCAATAATCTACAACATGGCTTTCCAGGAACTTCGTCCAGAACCCCATTTCAGATCTGATTTCAATCTCCACATCGATAGTACCGTGGATATGGATCTCAGAACCCTTCGCAGACTTTACGAGAAACTCGGGGAGAAGAACATCCAGCGTCTTGTCCATGCATTCGCTAGAATCGAGCACCTCAAAACCCAAGAAGATGAGCGGAATCAAGATCCATCTTGAATTTCTCCGATGGACTAGGAACTATGCGGTTTTCACTTATTCCACCACGAATAAGACCGGGATTGTTTACATCCCAAGGGATCAGCTGTTTCAAGATGAAGTCAAGGAAGTAGAGCTGGATCATCTTATCTTCCAACCAACGAAGCGGAAGGAGGGTCAGTGAAAGTCGACAACACTATGCTCATGGCGTTTCAGAAGTGCCCCCTCTATTACAAGACCCGGATTGAAGATTGGTGGACCTCGTCTTTTGCCAGCGGGGCCTTGGGCCACGGCGGAGCTATGCATGAGGGGCTGAAAGCGTGGTATCAAGGGACGAAGGATGGAGTCGATATCTACAAGCGTAGCGAAGCGGCGCTGAGCGCAATCGATCTCGCTTGGCCCGAGAACCATCCCATCGACGATTTCCGCACGAAGCAAAAAGCGATGGAGATGATGGTCAATTACATCAAGACGTATCCTCAGGAGACGTTTCAGATTTTGCAGGTGGAAGTGCCGTTTACGTTTGAACTCGGTAGACACCTGCTTTTCTGCACCGAGTGTGGCGTCGATAACCCTCCGTTCGAAAACGGCTTTCCAACCATTCGCTGTGGGAACTGTGATCGGGAGCTGGAGCCAATTGAGTACGGTGGAATCTTCGATTGTCTCACACAGTTCGGCGGCGGTTCTCAGTCCGTCCTCTACATCCTCGAGCACAAAACCACCTCCCAGCTTGGTGCGGGTTATTTCCTCCAGTGGGAATTCCACAACCAAATGGTTGGGTACTGTTGGGGCGCAGAACAGGTTTCAGGGAAGCTCATTGGCGGAGCGAATCTCAATGCGCTGTGCCTTACTCGTGGCGGTAACATACGCTTTGAGCGTCGGATGCTCGGCATCAGCCGTAGTCAGATCGACGAGTGGAAATCCGATGTCGCTGCAACATGCAATGAGATCGAATACGCTCGCAGGACGGGGCACTGGAGGAAATCCACGGAACAGTGCGTCGGGAAGTACGGTCCCTGCCAATTTCATAGTGTCCATTCTCTCGTCCAGCCCGAAGAGCGCCGTCGTCGTCTCGAGACCGACTACATCAAACAAGAGTGGAACTTCGAACGTCGCGACGATGCCGTCCACGCAGATCCTGTATGACCTATTCACCGATCTCACTGGCCTGTTTGTCGCCGTAGCAATCATCTCCCTCATCGGCTCCTCTCTCCGCAAATGGCTAAGCTCCGCCCATATCTCGCGCAAGTCCGCGTCGGTTACGAAGCAGCTAACGACTTCGAAGCGGAAGCCACGGCAGGACGTTTCGTCTCGAGGATCGAAGAGGATCTAGAAGAAGATGATACTGCCCGTGTGACCCAGGTCGTGTGCATCGGTGAGGCGTTACGCGAAGACGAGGTGATCAACCGTCTCCGCATTGCCAGGAACGAACTCGCGACGCTCCATTATAAAGACACAATGGACATCGCTCAGCTCGTGGATCAAGTAATCTGGAAGCTGCTCCAACTTGCTGGAGAAGACGAGGCTCTACCAAACGATTACGACTACAACCGAATAATCAGAATCAAAAAGGCCCTTGACCGCGGGGAATACCCATTGTATTAGGAGACAATGATGCTCTGTCCTTGGCACGTAGTTCCCATGCCACAAGACCCAACCGCGTCTCCATATGTCTACACCTGTCCAGTCGATGGCAGACGCTTCGATCGGGATCTGAATCCCGAGCATACTCCTCCGCCACCAGTGGATGAGCAATACTACCGTCACATCCCGTACTACAAATTGTCATAGTCCTCGCCCTCTTGACAACTACATGGGTTATGATGTAAATTTTGGGGTTCGCCGCAAGAAAACCACCACCTGCTCTGAGGTGTCTATGCCTAATCTCCGAGACTTCAAATTCGATGAGAACGGCGTTATCAAAGCGATCGTCATCGCTGAACCCGGGAAAGGAAAGTCCACTCTCGCTGGAACATTCCCAAGGCCAAACTTCTTCGACTTCGACCTCAAGATCGGCGTGCTCCGGAATCCCCGCTTCCTTCGGCTTTACGGGCCAAAATCCATCGAGTACAAGCAATTCCCAGAACCCGCTATCCGGGACTACCGTGCAGTTCCTTCTGCTTTCGATGCTGCTTGTCGTTACTTCGACGAGTGGATGGTTCCTGGGAAGGTATCTCAGTTTGATACTTGGGTTATTGACAGCGGCACCCTCCTCTCCATGATCGCACGCGCTAAAGCTCTGTACGTCATGGGCAAATCCTTCATCGGCTCGAAGCCCAGGTCACAGACCCTCGAGCGTGCGCAGCAATCCGGGCTGGCGCTCATGGAACAGAGTGATTGGGGTGCGGAGCGGTCGCTCGTGGAGCAGTTTTGCAGGATGATTCTCGAGTCCGGGAAGAACGTCATCATCAACGTTCACGAGAAAGAGATCGTCAAAGACGGAGTCACTCGCACGGTGCCACTGTTCACCGGCGATAGCAAAGTCGTGATTCCTGCAATGGTCCCAGACGTCTGGCATCTCCGCGACGGGGTGCAGAACGGGAAACCATGCTTGAAGCTCGTCGCATCTCCGACCGGAACTTACCAAATCCGCAGCGAGCTTGGCCTAGACGAGGTCTACGACCCCGACTACGACAAGATCGTGAAGCGTGTTCGTGAACTTCAGCGTGAAGCTAACGTCTCCGGGGGCATCCCGGCGACCGTCCCGCAGGGCACGACAGTCCCTGCAACAGCTTAGGAGAACGTCCTATGCCAGTAATCCAACCCGATGTCTCCGAGATGACCGACTTCCAGGCATCCCGGCCGAACACGTACGAAGCAGTGATCAAGGAAGTCATCGGCGTCCGGTCTAAAGAGCCGAACAAGAACACCGGCAAGTACACCAACGGTATCCAGCCGACGTTCGAGTTCAAGGCTCCGCGGCTCGCGGATGCAGAGGAGCGTCTCATCACTCGCCGCAAGTGGCTCGCGATCGATGGCAAGGGAACCTTCTCCTTCGATCAACTACTTCGCTGCACCGGCTTCAAGGAGATCGCGGACTCGATGAAAGCCTCTCCCGGCTCCGTCGCGTTCGACACGGATGATCTCGTTGGCAAACGAGTCCAGGTCATCGTCACTACGGTGACCTACGAGGGCAAGCTTCAGGACGACATCGACTCGTTCCTCCCGGTCTAACGACCATCGTCCTGTAGCCCAAGGCCAGGGGATGCCTCCACATCCTCTGGCCTTTTTCACTTATTCATCCTTGCATAAGAATGGACAACTCACCTTGGATCATTAATAGCGAGGGGAGGCTCTGTTACAATGTCTCAGGAGATAACCCTTGGGAACCTCAGCTCACGCCAGGAGCAAACCTTGCAAAGCAACGCGGATGTACCTGCAGCCGACTCGACAACCACTGGGGAGAAGGAACTCCCTGCCTCGACGCAGCGGGAGGCGATGACTGGGAATTCGTCGTCACCCCCGGTTGCCCTCTTCATGACGCGCGTGGAAGTTACGAAGACAAACGGGGAACGACTCCAGATCGAGTTGACGGAGGAATACAGCGAAGTCGTGCGGAGAACAACGGGAGCCCGCGGGGGGAGTCACTGGTCGTGGATGAGCCCTTATGGGACGCTGATAGTTAAGATCGAGGACGTCTCCCACATGTCGATAACTCCTAATCTCATCAAGCATGCAACTCCAACAGATGGCAATCGCTGAAATAAAGTTAGGCGACGAACGGCAGCGGAAAGGGATCGGGACTATCAACGGGAAAGATCCTGAGGATCAGAAGAAGGTCAAGACCCGTCTTGAGGATCTCGCGGGGAGTATTAAGACCAACGGGATGCTCCAGCCGATTGGAGTAACCACAACCAACGAGCTTCTCTATGGCTTCCGACGGCTCCAAGCCGCAATCATGCTCGGTTGGACGCATGTACCTGTGGTTATTGATCCAGAGCGGACGCTCAACGAACTGGACAAAGAGATCATCGAGCTTGACGAGAATCTCCAGCGACTCGACTTGTCCATGCACGAGCGTGCAGCAGCGATCGCAAAAGTTAATCAGATTCGCCAGAAGCAAGATCCAACGTGGACGCAGAGGAAAACCGCAGTAGAGCTAAACATCTCCCAGCGTGATGTCTCCATTGCAGAAAAGATGGCTCCGCTCTTTGAACTGTTTCCTGACCTGAAGAAAGCAAAGAGTCTCGCCGCTGCGCTCAGCCAAGCAAAAGCGAAAGCTGGACAGGTTATCAGGAAACACGAAGTTAAGTCCAACCCAGCGAAGTACGAGGAGGTAGGAAAGAAAGTCGCTTGCATGAAATGTGAAGAATGGATTCTCACCCAGGCTGATGAGTCCTTCAGTCACATCATCACCGACGGGCCGTTTGGCATTGACTACGATAAACGTCTCGCCGGAACGGAAGGTGCCCATGAAGCATACGACGATTCACCGGAGGAATACCGCCGGCGCACGGAGATTCTCGGAGAGCATATGTTCCGAGTCCTCAAGCCTAATGCGTTCTTGGTCTGGTTCCTTGCCCACGATCACTTCGAGTGGACCAAGAAGTTCCTCGGCAATGGATTCAGTGTTGACCCTGTACCTATCATTTGGGATCGGAGTGATGGAAGATGCTACAGCACTCGACCAGACAAATACTTCGGAAAGGGATACGACATCGCGCTCCATTGCACCAAGGGCGATCCTCAGATGGTCATCCGCTCGAGGTCCAAGGGTAAGCATGGGTCGGGTAATGTCTTCCGTTATCCCCCAGTGGCAGTTAACGAAAAAGAACACATCGTAGAACGACCGATAGAGCTCTATCAGGACATCATCCAGTGTCTTACACTCGAAGGGGAACGTATCCTCGATCTCTTTGCGGGGAGTGGGAAAATCGCAGCCGCAGCTGCGTCGCTCCGCCGAGATCACTACTCCGTCGAAGTAAACCCCAATCACATTCCAACAATAGTGCGGAATGTCTACTCCAACACCCCCCAAAGTGGATAAATGCAAGAACTTCGCTACGTGCGGAGGGATTGCTATGATCGGAAGTTACTGCCTCGATTGCAAGAAAAAGCTCCGCGACGCAACGACTAAGGCCATTGCCGAGGGATTCGCCGAGGGCTACAACGAAGGTGAAGGAAAATCCTCGTTCACTTTCCTCGATTCCGGTGGGCCGATTACACCAGAAGAGATCATTCAAGAAATCGAGCGGGGATACAAGACGAACGAGGACTTTGACAAGGAAGAGTTAGAATGAAACTAATCCAGAGTGGCCCACGTTCCGCGAAGATTATGTTCGTGGGCGAAGCCCCTGGGGAAACTGAGATGCGTACTGGGACTCCGTTCACAGGTGGGTCAGGAGACCTATTGAACCGAATGCTCGGCAACCCCAGAATAAACATTGATCGTAGCAAATGCTTCTTCACTAACGTCTGCCACATCCGGCCTCAAGGCAAAAAGTCCAATGACTTCTCCTGGTTCTTCACTGCCGAAGGAATGCCCCATTTGCAAGAAGGCCTCTTGCGACTCATGGCAGATGTGGCAGAAATACGCCCCAATCTCGTCATTGCTCTTGGCGCTGTACCAATGTACTTCCTCACAAAAAAGGGAACATTCAAATCTGGGAAAATCAGTGGCATCGACAAGTGGCGAGGCAGTATCCTTGAGTCCGTCCTGGTCCCCGGCCAGAAAGTTATCCCGACTTATCACCCGGCGTTTCTTCTACGCTCGTGGGATCACAAAGCCGTTGCGGAGCTTGATCTGGCACGGTGCGCACAAGATGCAGAATTTAGAGATCTACGTCTTCCAACGCGTCAGCTCTACCTCAACCCGCAGGGCTCAGCGCGCCGTGAGATTATGGCGGAGATGCTCGACACGGACCTCCTCGCGGTTGATATCGAATGTACCCGAAGCAAACGAGAACTTATCTGCGTCGGTTTTAGTGATCGCCCAGATCGAGCTCTTGTCATCCACGCCGCCTCGGATGAAGATCGTGAAGATATTGCAACTATGGTCCGAAGCCCTTGTGACAAAGTAATGCAAAACGGCCAGTTCGATTACACGATCCTCACAGAAGATGCAGGTATGGAAGTTGTTGGCTTCAGTGAACACGTCGGAGAGCATGGTGTCAGAGGCTGGGATACGATGCTCGCACACCATACCCTCTATCTCGAATCCGCAGGAGGCGAAGATGAGTACTCGGCGCTCAACAAAGGTGGTCCCGCTGGGCGAAAGAACGCTGCGCTCAAAAAAGGCCTCGCTTTCCTCACTTCCATCTACACTCGAGAGCCGTTCTACAAAGACGACGGCAAGCTCTGGGAATCCGTCGGCGACCTGCGAATGTTTTGGCGCTACAACGCTCTCGACGCTGCTGTCACCAGAGAAATTCAGTCAATCCAAGCCAAAGAACTGGACGAGTTCGGAGTCCGAGATTCATTTCTTCGCAAGATGCACCTCTTGCGACCGCTTATGGCTTGTACAAATCGCGGTATCCCAGTTGATCTTATCGCCCGAGCTGAACTCCAACGAAAGCTTGAGAATGAATGTGCAGGTCTCCAGCTCGTGCTGGACACCGTCGCAGGGAGACCTATCAACGTCAAAAGCAACGGCGCCAATGGAGATGTGGCAAAACTCCTTTACGGAGAGCTTGGGCTTCCAACTCAGTTCAATCGTGAGACTAAGCAACCCACAGTCGATAAGGACGCCCTTGTCAAACTCGCCGAGCGTTCCCCCCATCCAGCGCTTTTGACCATCCTTTCCATCCGCGAGCGGAGAACCGCACTTGAAAACCAACTTGGAGATAGTGTTGGCCCAGACGGACGAGAACGTTGTAATTACGATCCCACTGGTACTCGCACAAACAGGCTTAGTTCTCGAGCTACCATACGTGGAGAGGGGAAAAACCTCCAAAACGTCATGGATAGAGTCAGACGAGTTTATATTCCTTCGCCTGGCAAGGTCTTCATTCAGCCAGATTACTCACAGGCTGAGGCTCGCGTGGTCGCTTATCTCGCCTTGGAGCAAGCCCTTATTGATCTTTTCAGCGACAGCAGTAAGGACATCCACAGATTCAATGCATCTCGATTCTATGGAGTTCCCGAACTCGCTGTGACGTATGAGATGCGGTTCTGCTCCAAGATTGGGGTGCATTCCGGCAACTACGGTGTTGGCGCTGAAAAAACCATGAAGGTAATCAATGCCCTCGCAAAAGATTCTTGGGGAAAGAAAGGGACCGGAATTACTGTCGATCTTCATACTGCTCGTAAAATTGTCGAAGGATACTTTGCACTGTACCCTCGAATTAAGACTCGGTTCTGGGCCGATGTCAGAGATAACCTTCGACGTGACAGAACCCTCACTGGAGTCTTTGGAACTCGCCGCGTCTTCTTTGGTCGCTGGGATGGAGACGACGAGGGACACTTCCTTAACTCCGCTTATTCGTTTATTCCTCAAAATGCAATTGGTGAGCTTTGCACAGGTGCTATGGACAGAATTGAATCAAACGTCTCCGAAGTCACTGTCCTTGGCAATGTTCACGACTCTATCCTCGTCGAATGCGACGATGATCTGGACACCATCGAACGTGCATGCGACAGAATGCGATCGGAGATGACTATTCCTATTACTATCCACGGACACACATTCACTATCCCATCAGAGTTCGCCGTTGGTAGCAATTGGGGAAAAGCTAGTGAAGACAATCCTAATGGTCTTATGCTCCTCGACAAATGGCTAGAACTACGTTCAAAAGTCTCGAGTGCATCGAGCGTTGGATTAGAGTCGATGAAAAAGGTTGCTATCGTTGGTTAGGAGCAAAGAATCCAAAAGGTTATGGTCATGTGAGATGCGATGGTGTTATGACTGATGCCCATAGAGTTGCTTATGAACTCGCCTTCGGTTCAATTCCTGATGGATTCGAGATTCATCATGAGTGTAGAGTCAGAGATTGCGTTAATCCAAATCATCTGAAAGCAGTTTCTCACAACGAACATTGGGTACTCCTTCGACAAAGCCGAAGAAAGTCCTCCATTTACCCTTAATCAATTTTGAATAACTATGCTGGAGCCATCAGTGGCTGACGAGCTGGCTTGGGAAGCGTTGCCAGAGGAAACGAGGCTCCTCGCAGAGCGACACTTTCTTGGGCCAATTGAGCGGAAATTTGAAGAACTTTCCGACCGAACCAGTGAAGCGTACTCACATGGGTATCAAGTAGGCTACCGCGCAGGGAGAGCATGGCATGAGCGAAACACCCACGGTTCCGCACAAAACTAGAAAACTTCCAGATTGGTTCGAGGCGTATCTCCTCTATACCTATTCCACCGCCAGTCCGGAGATTTTCCACAAGTGGGCTGCGCTCACCGTCGTCGCAGGGGCGCTTCGCAGGCGAGTGTGGATAGATCATCCAGATGTGTTCAAGCTCTATCCCAATATGTACACAGTCCTCATTGGCCCTCCCGGCGCGATGAAGGGCACTGCGATGCGTATGGGGCAAAGGTTGCTGATGCAGGTGCCAGGGTTTGATTATAACGCAGACAGCCTCTCGAGAGAAAAACTAATTCTCGACCTCCAGCAATCGTTGAGCGGTGGAGATTGTGCGTTGACCGTTTTCTCATCAGAATTCGGCTCGATGTTCAGCGTGAGCGGCCCTGAGATGGCGAACTTCCTCACGGACATCTACGAGTCCCCGGATAAGTGGTCTTACCGGCTAAAGAATCAAGCCAGTGTAACCGTAGTTAATGCTTGCCTCAACCTGATGGCTTGTACGCAACCAGAGACGATGGCGAAGTTCCTTCCCATCCACTCCATCGGCCTCGGGCTCAC
>Ga0126383_10002838_pt1 | contig 11296 bp, 10 predicted proteins | sample PanSoiMetPlot_35_FD_96882 | JGI IMG/M metagenome (GOLD analysis project Ga0126383, IMG submission 96882) | Tropical forest soil microbial communities from Panama - MetaG Plot_35 | ecosystem: Environmental > Terrestrial > Soil > Tropical forest > Bulk soil | place: Panama | collected 2016-02-17
ATGGTGACAGCACCAGCACCCGCCCGTATCCGGCTGCCAGATCGGCATTCTCGTTGGATCGGTAGCCGCCGTCGATGTATCGGCTGTCGCCGATACTGTGGGGAGGAACACCGGGCCCGGCACAGCTGGCGGTGACGGCGTCCACCAAGTCGACTCCGCTGTGGCGATCGAACACGACCGGTTCACCGGTATGGGCATCGACAGCCACGATGAGCATCGGCCGTTGCGGCCAGCGCTGACTGGGCAGCCGAGCGGCGACGGCAGCGCGCCGCTGCGTTTGCCCAGAGCTGCCCGACGCCGCATCCATTTCGAGCGCCGCCGCACCCATTCTGCGGCGCATGTCGGCGGCATCCTCAGCGGCACCGATGATTTCGCCCGTCCTCTTCAGAAGGTCCGCCACCGGCACATTCGGAACGCGTCCGCTGTCGGATCCGACCGGACCAGTCCGTGGCTGGGGCGCAGCGGCAAGGATGTTGGCAAGCAGTTCGCCCGGTTGGGTCGCGCTAGTTATCTGGGCCGCGGCCGTCGATCCGGCCGACGTCCCGATGATCAGATCGGCCTCGGTCACATCCAACCCGGCATCAAACAGGCCGGCGATGACGCCGATCTCCCACGCATTGCCCGCCCCTCCGCCACCACCAAGGACCAGCGCTCGCTCGCCCGCGGCGCGCGCCCGCCTCATGGCGCCGGCCTGCTGGTCGGTCCTCGGCCGGTCGCCGTGCCCTGGCGCGTCGATCGCGGTGACCGTGACCCCGTTGCCCGACCCGTCGCCCGCCACTGCCGGGCGGGCCAGGGACACGAGCCCTGGAGCGTACTTGCGCAGGCCGCCGCCGTGGCCCATCAGGACCAGGGGTGCGCCGTGGGTCGCCGACCCGGGCGACCACAGGACGCCGCTGATGTCGCCGAGCGTGAAGGTGAGCTCGGCGATGCCATCGGAGGTCGCCGTCGAGGTGAAGTGCAGGGTTGAAGAAGGTGTTGTGTTCATGGGAGTCGCCTTTCGCGGATTGCCTGTCGGGCGCTCCCGGTGGCGGCTACCTCAGTCGCGTGATCGTGGACTGCAGGGGAGCACCCACTGCGGACACTGCGTTCATGGGTCTCACCTCCTGCCAATGGATCACGATCGCCGGAACGCTAGCACGCCGGCGACGCGGTCGGCAACCGGGATCACGCCGGTTGCCGTGTCGCCGTTGATCGCGCCGCCGGCCGCTACACCCTCGTCTGTGATGAGCCGGTCTACTGGTCCGGCATCAAGGCCAGCTTCATGGGCTTCGGCCACTTGGCCTGTGCTATCCCGGCCCGGTGGGCGATCCGGACAACCACCACGTGAAAGCCCAAAACCTCGCCGCCGTGGAACGGGAATGGCGTGATCGCAGTCTGTGCACCGATGCTGGTCGTCGTGCGTCTACTAAATGGCAGGACGAGCGGGGGCTGATGCCTGAGCTCGTTCAGGCTTCGGGAGCTAGCGTGTCTGGGGACGAGACCATCGCAGGATTGTTGCCGCAACGATATCTGGGGTCTTTCTGGTGAAAAAGATCATGGTGCGTGGGGCTGTCGCGCTGGCGGCGGCTGCGCTGAGCGGCTTGGCGTTAGCCGGGGCGGGTGTTTCGGAGGCGGCTGCTAAGGCCGGTCACCCGGCGAGAACGCCGTCGGCAGGCACGGGCCACGCGGCCGCCGCTCCCGGCGCCCAGCTGTGGGTGGCACGCGACAACGGAAACGGTGCGTCTTCGGTAGCCGTAAGCCCGGACGGGACGAGGGTGTTCATCACCGGTCAAAGTGTCCTGCTCAACGGGGGAAACGGGGGATACACCTATGTCACCGTGGCCTATAACGCCGTCACCGGCGCCCGGCTCTGGACGGCAAGCTACAAGGGCTCTAGTAATGGCCTCAACCAGGCCTATTCGGTAGCCGTCAGTCCAGAGGGACGCCGGGTGTTCGTCACCGGGGAAAGCGATGGCAGCGGCACCAGCTTGGACTACGCCACGGTGGCCTATAACGCCGCTACCGGCTCGCAGGTGTGGGCGGCACGTTACGACGATCCCGCTCACCAGAGCGATTCGGCTTACTCGCTCGCCGTCAGCCGGGACGGGCGCACGGTCTTCGTCACCGGCACCAGCTACACAGGGTCCGGTCGTAGCTACGACTACGCAACTGTGGCCTACAGCGCCGCCACTGGCGCGCAGTTGTGGGCCGAGCGGTACAACGGCACCGCCAACAGCGCCGACGGTGGCTACGCAGTAGCCGTTAGCCCGGCTGGGGGTGCCGTCTTGGTCACTGGGACCAGTGTGGAGACCGGAACGGGCGCGGACTACACGACCATCGCCTATGACCCCGCCACTGGCCGGGTGGGACTGCGGGGGGCCACGCCACGGTCGCCTATGGCGGCTGACCATTGCGGCAGCGAGGGAGGATTATTCCGATGTACAAACGAATCACCCGCATGTCGGCCGTCCTGGCGTCGGCCGCGACGTTGAGTGCTTGGGGTGCCGGAGCCGGCGTCTCGGCCGCGCCTGCTGGGGCAGTCACGCTCCCGGCGACAGCGGCTCCGGAACAGACGCTTCACGCCGCTGCTCCCGGCGCGCAACTGTGGGTGGCTCGCTACAACGGCCCCAAGAAGAGCTGGAACAGCGCCGCATCGCTGGCCGTCAGCCCTGACGGGCGCACGGTCTTCGTCACCGGCTCCAGCGGCCCCAGCTATGCCACCGTGGCCTACAACACCGCTACCGGTGCCCAACTGTGGGTGAAACGCTACGGCTCCGGATCGTCCAAGCCCGCCGCGGTGGCGGTCAGCCACGACGGGCGCACGGTGTTCGTCACCGGGACCAGCTACACAGGGTCCCCCACGGGATACGACTACGCCACCGTGGCCTACAACGCCGCCACCGGCGCCCAGCTGTGGGCAGTACGCTACGACGGCCCTAATCACCAAAGCGACGCTGCCCGCTCGGTGGCCGTCAGCCGCGACGGGCGCACCGTGTTCGTCACTGGTGGTAGCTATGTGGACGAATACAACTTCAGCCAATACGCCACTGTGGCCTACAACGCTGCCACCGGCGCCCAGTTGTGGGTATCGCGCAGCGGCTCCGGTGACGGCGCGATATCGGTGGCTGTCAATCCCAGAGACGGAACGGTATTCGTCACCGGAAGCCTCTACTTTTTCAAGGATCCGTGGACAAGGTACGACACCATCGCCTACGACCCCACCACCGGCGCCCAGCTGTGGGAGGCCGCATACGGCGGCACCAGCGGAATCACTGACGACCCAACGTCGATGACCGTGGGCCCGTTCGGGACCGTATATGTCACCGGAACCCAGACGAACAGGTCAGGAAGCCAATCCGGCAAATATCTGACGGTCGTCTATAACGCCTCCGGCACAAAGGTGTGGGCAACGCGCTACAACGGCTCCGCCCACGGCGCCGACACAGCCGCTTCGGTAGCCGTCAGCAGGAACGGAAATACCGTCTACGTCACCGGTAGCAGCCAAGGAAACGGCTCGGGCGCCGACTACTCCACCGTCGCCTACGACACCCACACCGGCGCCCAGCTGTGGGTGAAACGCTACAACGGCCCCGGTGACGGCACCGACGCCGCCAGCTCCATAGCGGTCAGCCGGGACGGGACCAAGGTGTACGTCACCGGCAAAAGCCTCGGGCTCAGCGCGGCGTACGACTACGCCACCGTGGCCTACAACGCCGCCACCGGGGCCCGGCTGTGGGTGACCCGGTACAACGGCCCAGGCAACAGCGACGACGTCCCTGCCGCCGTGGCGGTCAGCCGCACCGCGAGCAAGCTCTTCGTCACCGGGTACAGCTACGGGACCACCTCATACACCGACTACGCCACAATCGCCTATAACGGCTGACGCTCTACTCCGGTGACGTGGCTGGCTCGCCGGGTCCCAGCTGGCGCGCCTGGAAGGTGCAGGCACTCTCTGACCACGGAACCGGCGTGACCCGGCGCGATGACCCGGCTGCTAACGATCTTTAATCCGAAGTTAGGGTCGTTTGGGGGATGGCTCCGGGGTTTGACCTGGTGTTTCGCTGGGGTTGACCGGAGGTGTTCTGGCTACTTCAGGGTGAGTGGGATGGCCACGCCGATTAGGTCGAAGGCTTGCCGCTGGGTGCTGGTTGGCTCGGCCAGCATGGGCACGGTGGTGCTGGCGCCTGCGAAGCGGACCTGGTTGCGGGTGAGGGTGGCCAGGTGGCTGAGCAGGCCGTGGAAGCTGTGGTAGGGGCGGCCGGCCTGGTCATGCTGGTGGGAGGCTTTGGCCTGGGCGGATGGTGACCGCTGGGCGGGGGTGACCGGGTTGGCCGGGACGGGCGGGTTTTCGTCGGTGAAGGTCAGCGGTGCCCACGCGTGGCGCAGGTGCCAGGCCAGGTAGCAGGCGAGCATGCAGATCAGCACGTGCGCTTTGACGCGTTCTTCCAGGCGGTGAAACACCGGCCGCAGGTCCAGGTCGTCGGCCTTGATCGACCGGAAGTCCCGCTCGACGTATTTGAGGTTCTTGTAGGCACTGACCACGCCGGGTGCGTCCAGCTCGGCGGCGGGGATGGGGGTGCGCAGCACGTAGAACCCATCCAGCGTGGCTTCCTCAGCCATCTGCGCCTGCCTGCGGGTGATGGCCAGGCTGGTGTCGGTGATGGTGACCTCAAGGTGCTTGCCGGTGTTGTACTTGTTGATGACCTTGCCGACGGCGATCCCGATCTGCGCGGCGCCGGCCAGCCGCCCAGCGGCCACCCGGGCGGTGATGGGGGCGAGCAGCTTCTCGGTCGCTTGCAGCAGGTCCTCGCGTTTGCGGGCGCGGTCGGCGGCCAGGACCGGGTTGCGGCAGGCGACCAGCCGCTCACCGGGGTAGTCCGGGCTGGTGATCTCGGCCAGGTCCTGCTGGTCGAACAGGCTCATCTGCAACGGGCCGCCGTCGGCCATCAGCTTTTTGATCGCCGGGGCGCGCAGCGCGGTGATCCACCCATAGGCGTCCCGGCCCTCCAGCGGCGTGCCGTCTTCGGCGGTGTTCAGCGCCGCGATCCGCGCCTTGGTGATCATGCCGCGGTCGCCGACCATCACCATCCTGGCCAGCCCGAACTTCTCCCGCACCACCTGCACGATCTCGGTGAACGCGGCTGGGTCGCCGGTGTCGCCGGGGAACACCCGCACCGCCACTGGCCGCCCGGCCGGGTCGGTGAGCAGCCCGTACTCGATCTGCAGCCTGCCCTTCTTGCGGTCACGGGAGTAGCCGCGGGCCGCCAGCGGGCAGTGCGTGCCTTCCAGCCACGACGACGACAAGTCAAACAGCGCCATCCGCAACGGGTTCGGCTCCGCGGCCAGGTGGCGGGCGGCCAGCTTGGCCTCAACCGCGTCCTGCCGGCCCGCCAGCCAGTCCATCGCCGCATAGATGTCACCGGTGCTGGCCCCGGCCACGCCCAAGTCGGCGCCCAGCGTGGTGTCAGCCCACCAGGTGAGCGTGGACAGCTTGGACGCCGGGACCACCACCCGCGAAATGATCAGCGCCAGCGCCAGGTCCCGCTGGCCGCAGGCCGGGCCCAGCAGCGCGGGCAGGCCCAGCCTGGCAGCCATCGCATGCACCGCCGCGACGTGCCCGTGCGGCAGCGAGGCGGTGATCGTCACCGCCTGCCCGGCCGGCACCAGCGGCGTGCCCTTCAGCGCCGCCTCGATCGCATCCACGGTGCTGGCTGGCAGAGCAGACAGGTTGGCCAGGGTCTCATGGCAGACCTTGCTGCCATCGCGGTAGGTGCGCCGCAGGTACCGGGACTCATAGTCGCGGCGGCGGCCCTGCTTGTCCGTGTGGCTGCTCCGTATCCTGGCCACATGCATCGCCGCTGACTGCTGGCCCATACCCATCACTATAGGGCAGAACACCTGCCGCCGTCCTGACGACACACCGTCTATTTTGGCTACGGCGAAGAGGCCAGGCCTAGCTCTTACCCCACGTGAAGGCCACGATCCTTACGCAGAGCTACGGCAACTTCGGTTTAATGGCTGAGGTTACGGGCTGGTGAGGGCCCGGCTAGCGGGCAGCCCGGTCGGCGCCTTTGCGTACGCGGGCTGAGCGGTCGATCAGTTCGCGCAGTGCGTCTTGGTCTACCTGGTCGAGGTGCTTGATGTACAGGCAGCCTTTTCCGGTCTTGTGTGGGCCAAGCCGTGCCAGCGCCGGCTGGTGCCGGTGGGTGAAGTCACCGATCAGGTAGATGGCCAGGTGCTGGCTGCGGGGTGAGAAGCTGGCCAGCGCGGAGTCGCCCTCGCGGCCGCTGGGGTAGCGGTAGTGGTAGGTGCCGAAGCCGATGATGCTGGTTCCCCACATCACCGGTGGCTCGCCGGTGACCTCGGTCATCATGGCGCAGAGCCGTCGTGCGTCCTGGCGCTGCTGCTCATTGGGCACCCGGGCCAAGAACTCCTCCACCGGTGCGCCGGTCCGGCGCATCGCTGGGCCTTTGCTGGCCGCCATGCCATCATGCTGCCACACCCGCGCGGGCCTTCCCCGGGCACGGTGCGGGGCCGCGGCGCCATCGCCAGGGCCTGGGGTGACAGCCCGTAGTGAAAGTGACATGCGGCAACAACGGCGCGTGTCGCTGGCCGCGCTGCTATGCATCAAGCCCGGCCACCGGCCGCGCCTGATCTATCCCCTTCTGTAACCCTGCAATTAAAATGCTTGGCTATCAGGCTCATCGGCGGCAGCGGAGCGCAGCGTCGCGGCAGTTGCCAGCGCGAAGCTGACCGCATCAGCAGCCGGTGGCTGGCCGGGCTCGCTGCCGCGCTGCTGGGCCAGTGCGCGCTCGATTACCTCCGCCGGGCCGGTGCCGCGGCCGAGCACGGCCTGTCCGCCTGCGATCTTCGACACGATCGTGTGGTCGGTCAGGTAAACCAGCGCCCGGCAGGCGTTGAGTACCGCATAGGCCTCAGGCGCATGCTCGATTCCCCAGCCGAGCTCACCGGCCAGATAGTCCAGGATCGCGCGGCGTGGCACGGCGCCGATCAGGTCTTGTGGCGGTGGGCCGCACACCGGCCAGCCAGCGGCCCGGCAGACCGCGTAGTGCATCAGCAGGTCAGGATCTCCCAGTGACTTGCTGTCTGGCCGAACCGCCCGGCCCGGCTTACCAGGACCGGCCGTGACGTGCAGCACGAACGGCCACGGCGGCGCGGGCTGCCGGGCCTGCGCCACGGTGACCACGCTGCACTCCAGTTCGCGGCCCGGGCACCTGCCTGCGCCCTCGCCAAGGACCTCGCCCATCCGCGTGACGGCCGCGCTGCCGACGCCATCCGCGGCCACGAACAACATGTCCACGTCACTGCGGCCCGGCACCCAGCCGCCCAAGGCAGCCGACCCGTGCAGGTATGCCGCCTGGAGCACGCCATCAGACACCTCCATCAGCTGGCCGGTCAGCTCCCGGGCATAGGCAACCACGCGGCCTGGGGGCTGTGTGCTGAGATCCATGGGCGGCGGCATGTCCGCCGGGCCGTCAGCGGCGAGCCCGGTAGCGCAGGTGCAGCACCCGGTCGCCGCGGATCACCACGTCGGGGTCCTCCAGCAGGTGCTGGCCCTCCACCGGGCCGAAGTACCGCTTGCCGGACCCGAACACCACCGGCACGACATCCATCGCTACCTCGTCGACCAGGCCCAGTGCGAAGGCCTGCCCGCCGACGTGGCCTGCCGCCACCGCGACGATGCGCTCACCGGCTAGCTCCTTCCCCTTCGCGACCGCCTCAGCCACGTCCGCGACGAAGTGGTACGACGCCTCCGGATGCCATCCGTCAGGCCTGGGCCGGTGCGACACCACGACCACGTGCTCGCCCGCCGGCGGCTTGCCCTCCCAGCCGTTCGTTATGTCGAACAGATGCCGCCCGATCACCATCGAGCCGATGCTGTCCCACATCGGCCGGACATACTCGGCCGAGGCCTGCGAAACCTTGAACCAGCCGCCTTCGGTCAGCGCGGTGTCGCCGTTGGAGTACCAGTCGAACAGCGGGCCGACCTGATCTGTCTCGTCGGCAATGTAGCCATCCACGGATACCACGTTGTGCATCACCACCGTGCTCATCTGTTCTCCTTTGCCACGATCCTGCCCGGCTTCTTGCTCCTCCTCGTCCGGTGGGGGTTCCAGCAGAACTGACTAGCCGGAGCCCCGGAACTCATCGTGCTGCACGTGCCGCGCCGGACGGCTCTGTTTACCATCGGCTGCCATCCTCCCCGCTTCGGGGGCAGCGCGAATATTGCCCGGCCAGCGAAAAGGCTGCGGAACTACCCTCAGATTCCCGGGCGCCGAGGGAGGCCGAGATGGACCGCGACGTGCTGGACAAGATCGAGCGCGAGATTGACCAGGAGGCGCGGGCACGCTTCCCCGGCAGCGCGGTGCGGCAGGCCATGCTGCTGCAATACGGCGACGACCCGGAAATCGAACCGGGGGACCTGTGGGTGCGGGTGCTGCTCGACGCGGACCGGCCGGAGGACTACGAGCCGGCCCTGACGGCGTTCGAGCAGGCCAACAAGAGGTGCGACGCCGACAAGCTCAGCAACGAGTTCTGAGACCGGTGCCGTGGTGATCCACGGGGCCTGGCTCGGGTCCAGCCTTGGCCAGCTCCTAGCTCAGGTTGGTGGCTGACCGTCCGTCGTGTTTGGCGCTGGTTGGCCCGGGCAGGGGCCAGGGAAAAGGCAGCCTGGTCGAGGTGATCACAGTGTGGTGGCAGTACATCATCATCGTGGCCGTGTTGGCGCTGGGCATCTATGGCTTCGTGGTGTTCGTCCGTTATATGACGCAGCAGATGACCCGCAAAACCGACCGCAGGGCTGAGGACATGTACGACGAGTTTGGCTCAGCCCGCAAAGAGAAGAATCGGTGGCCCATTTAGCGGTTTCTCGCTTGGTCTCCGATGAGTTCCGCTTCGCCGCGGCGTCGGCATGCTGGGAACGTCCCCCTTCCGCCCTGCGGGAGACCCGAGATGAGCTGACAGGGAGCGTGCACGCCGTGGATCAGGAGAACGTGAGCGCCACCTTGACTGTCGCCGTGCCCGCCGCGAGGGTGTTCGCGGTGCTGGCGGACCCGGTGGCCCATTCTGCGATCGACGGCACCGGCTGGGTCCAGGAAGCTGCCGACCAGGCGCCGCTGACCGGGGTGGGGCAGATTTTCCGGGTAGACATGTATCACCCCGGCCATCCAGACGGTAACTACCAGATGGCCAACAAGGTCGTGGTGTTCGACCCGCCGCGCGCCATCAGCTGGCTGCCGGGGAAGGAGAAGGGCGACGGTCACCTGGAGTTCGGCGGCTGGACCTGGCGTTACGACCTGGTACCGCTCGGTCCGTCCGAGACTGAGGTCACGCTCACCTACGACTGGTCGGCGGTGCCGCAGTTCATCCGGGAGTACCTCCACTTCCCGCCGTTCGGCCCTGAGCATCTCAGCAACTCGCTGCAGCACCTGGCCGAGCTTGCCGCACCGACGTCCCGGGCCTAGACGCCCGGCGGCCAGACACCTGGCGGGCGGCCGTAGCGGTCCACGAACGACGATGTCGGCAATGTGATATCGGTCAGGATAGAGCGACTCAGGAGACATCATGGCTAACAGTGGCCCCGCCGATAATGACGATGAGGAAACGCGCGCTTTGCTGGATGCCGCAGCTAAGGGTGATCAAGCAGCGTGGGACAAACTCGTCGAGCGCTTCTCTGGGCTCGTGTGGTCGGTTACGCGTTCTCTAGGGCTCTCTGCCGACGATGCGACCGAGGTATCGCAGGCGACCTGGCTTTGCCTTGTCGAACAGATTGGCCAGATCGATCCGGACCGCCTCCGCGCCTGGCTGGCGGATACCGCCAGACGTGAGGCCGCCCGGCGGTCTCCCTAGTGTGCAATCCGCTTCCCCGCAAGCCGGCAAGCAATGGAGGCGTAGCTTTCCTAAACTTAAGGGCACCAATCCGGAGAAATGCGCGGAGACTTTGATGCTCAGCGGACCGCGGATGAAGCGCGGCGAGTGGAAAGCAAGTCAGCGGCACAGGCGCCAGCGCGATGGGCTCACGGGCCTGGCCGATCATTCCCACCGGCCTCGCTCTCAGCCCGGCAGCTGGACGCTGGGATCGAGGCCTTGATCTGCCAGTGGCGTGGGGCGCACCCGCGGTGGGGGCCGCAGGCTGTTGTTCGAGCTGGGCAAGGCGAGGGTGAGCCCGCTGCCGTCGCGCTCGACTATCTACCGGGTGCTGGTCCGCCATGGCCTGGTGCCAGCGTGCAAGCGCAAGCGCCGCTGCCAGGATTACAAGCGCTGGCAGCGCCAGGAGCCGATGCAGCTGTGGCAGCTGGATGTCACCGGGTCGGTGTTCTTGGCCGACGGCACGGAACTGAAGCTGATCTCCGGCCTGGATGACTGCTCCCGGTTCTGCCTGATTGCCACGGTGGTGCGCCGGGCCACCGCCCGGGCGGTGTGCCGGGCGTTCGTGGCCGCGATGCGGCGTTATGGCATCCCCGATGAGGTGCTGACCGACAACGGCAAGGTGTTCACCGGCCGGTTCGGCAAGCCCCACCCCGCGGAGGTGCTGTTCGAGCGGATCTGCCGCCGCAACGGGATCAAACAGCTGCTCACCAAGCCGTACTCGCCGACCACGATCGGGAAGGTCGAGCGCTGGCACCAGACCCTGCAAGCCGACTTCCTCCACGAGGCGGGGCCGTTCGCCACGATCGAGGCCGCCCAGGCCGCGGTGGATGCCTTGCGGCAGGAATACAACAGCGAACGGCCGCACCAGTCGCTGGACATGGCCACCCCGGCGTCGAAATTCCGGCCCTCGCCGCAGGCCGTGGAGGACGGGCTGGCCCTGTGGGCGCCTGCGGACCTGGAACCGCTCACCAGCACGCGGCCAGCACCCGATGGCGCAGCCACCTCTCCAGAGCCTGCCGGCTGGCCGGATGCAGTCGAGGTGGACCGGGTGATCCCGCCGTCGGGGAACCTATGGGTCGGCGGACAGCAGTTCTGGCTCAGCCCCGCCCGCGCCGGGCATCAGGTCACCCTCTGGATCGACACCACCACCTGCCACCTGAGCGTCGGCGGGTGGCGGATCAAGACCGTGCCCTCCCGCCTGTCCGAGGCGGACTTGGCCCGGCTGCGTAACGCTGATGCCCGCCCCGCCGGGCCGCCACCCGCCGGGCCATCCCCTGGTGCCCAGGCCGCCAGCAAGTGCGTGGAAGTGGACCGGCTGGTCAACGGCATCGGCGGGGTCACCCTGCTGAACCGGCTGATCCTGGTCGGCTCCCCGCTGGCCGGGCAGCGCGCCCGCATCCGCCTCGACGGCCGGCTGATGCACGTC
>Ga0126383_10002840_pt1 | contig 11293 bp, 10 predicted proteins | sample PanSoiMetPlot_35_FD_96882 | JGI IMG/M metagenome (GOLD analysis project Ga0126383, IMG submission 96882) | Tropical forest soil microbial communities from Panama - MetaG Plot_35 | ecosystem: Environmental > Terrestrial > Soil > Tropical forest > Bulk soil | place: Panama | collected 2016-02-17
ATCCGGCGGCAAGAAGAAGGCCAGGAAAAAGAAATAGGCTCTCACGAATCTTTCAGTGAAAATTAAAGGCCGCGAAGGAATTCGCGGCTTTTTTCTTTGTCGCTTTGGCTCCAAACCCCATCGCCGATGCCTGCCAACCAAATCATGCCGTTGTGCTCTTTCTGGTCATGCTGCCGTTCGGCTTTGTGCTCACCATTGCTGCTATCACAAACAAAACCAGCGTCACGATTCCGGTCAGTGGCAGCAACGCCCGAATGTATGACAGATAAGCGAGCCCTGTCTTGAACCGAACCAGGAAAAGCGCGATGTCTGAACACATGGAAAACAGAAGCCCGAAGGAGAGCGCGCTGTACCCTTTGGCATCGTGCCACCAAATGGAGGGCCAGCACACGGAGATCGCGAGAACAATTGCGGCTAGAAGATCCGAGATGATGATCATCCGCAGCATCACATGTGTCATTCCGATGGGCAGTCCGAGGGCAAAAATCGCCATCAGGCAGAACGCGAGGTACATGCTCCAAAGCAAAATCCTTACCCGGAACTCGAAAAGCGCATCGCTCAATATCTGAATTGCAAGTAGAGCGCGCAACGCGGTCTCTCCTACCTGCGTCCACCAGTAGGAATGCCAGTAAGCAAACGTGCCGGGGAAAACCTTGAGGGCGATGAAGCAGATAACGTCAGAGGCAAGAAGAAAAATGACGAATGCCGGGAACAGAATCGTGAGCCGGAAGCGTTTGCGGTTCTGCCACCAGATATAGATAATCCACAATTCGAGGACCGCGTTGAACGCCCATCCAAGATAAGACCAGAGGGGGAAGTGTTCGCGCATTACTCGCCCCTCTGGACTATGGTTATCGTCCTGGGTTCATAGGGCAGGGATAGGGATCGCCGGGACCGCAAGTTGGGATTGGCTTCCCGTCTGCCCGCAGAATGGGACTCGCATTCTCCGCGGTGAAAACCCCGGACTGCATCGCCGTGATGACGAGACCGAGCACAACTCCCGCAGTCACGAACCGAATTGCTTTTAGCATAGGACTTCTTCTCCTTTGGCCCTATGCTAATCCTGAATCGCAGCATGCGGTTAGGCTCTCCTGGATGTTCGATTTTTAAAAAGTGGCCGGAAAGACCCCGCAACTTGCTTCTGGTGCGCATCCAGCCGTTTTCTCATCAAGCATGCTTCGGCAAGATTTTACTGTAATTGTTTCAAAACCCACTAAAAACCAAATCTTGGGTAGTGGCACAGTTTGAATTTTTCAGTAAACAGCTTCGTTTTTAAAATGACGTCATCCTGAAGGGCGTGAGCGAGCCCGCGTTTTCATCAGCGGGCGAGTAGCCCTGAAGAACCTTGCGGTTGAGCAGCGATAATGCTGTGAGAGCCCAAGGTCTCTCGCTGCTACTCCGGCGCTGATGAGTGCGCGCCGTCGCAAAACGCGGCTCGAGATGACATATGATGGAGTGTAAGCTCAGTTTGACCTATGATCATTTTCGAACTGTAGCGCTACCACATCTCGCCTCTCGTCTCGATAGCACCTGGTGCTCTGGCCGAGTAGATTCAGGATTGGGATGAATCCTTATTTCTCACCCCTTAGAGTTATCGAGCGCAGCCGGGGGCGGCTGCGGTCCACAATAGTTTGTTCGGCGGACTCCTCAAGCATCATGCGGTCAGAGCATCTTAGTCATGCTAAGCAAGCGCCTTCGCTCCTCTGTATGAATAACTCAAAAGCAGTGAGGAAGAAATCGCGCCTTCTCCTTGCTTAAAATTTCCTAATAGAATGCCGGACACTAGTTCCATTATGGTCCATAGTTTCATAATGGAACTACTTCAGTACTAACGTAATCGGCAACTTAGACTGTATAGTTTGCGTGCATATATCACCCATCCAATAATGCGGTTGACTGTGAGAAGTTAAAGAATACAGGCCTAAAGGAATAACAAACTGCATGACCGCACGGACTCGGACCCTAACCCTAGTTGTACTGCTCACTTCTCTTCTTGCCGCAGTATCAGCCTTCGGAACAAATAACAGCATTACTGTGGCGCTGACGCCAGATGGATTGTCGCCGGAGCAAAGGATCCCGCTGCAGAACTATCTAAGACAATACATGGGGCGCGACGTGAAGCTAGTCACGCTCAACTCATATTCGGCCACTCTGGAGAGCCTTTCCAGCGGGGATGTCGACTTTGCATGCCTGGGAGCAGTCACCTATGTGCGTGGCCGGGCGAGGATGGGACTTGTCCCGCTGGTGCAACGAGAGAGCGACTTGCAGTTTCACTCGCTGATCATTGCAAATACCGGCAAACCGGTCTATTCCCTCAAAGACCTTAAAGGGAAACAGTTCGCGTTTGGCGATATTAACTCAACGAGCGGACACGTCATTCCGTACCTTGAAATGAAACGCGCGGGAATTAACCCAGACGCCGACTTTCAGTTCCGCTACAGCGGAGAGCACTCAGCAACGGTGAAGCTGGTGGAAATGGGAATCGTGGATGCAGGCGCAGTTGATGAAAGCGTCTACAACGCCATGATCAAAGATGGCCGGGCAAACTCGGCCAGAATACGCGTGATCTATACTTCCAGGCCGTTCGTGGACTATGTATACGTCGCCCGCCGCGGCGTGACCGATAGCGAGCGGGAGAAATTTGCGGCAGCATTGCTCGCTCTGAAAGAAGGAAAGAACGATGAAGTGCTGAAACTGCTGCGCGCCAGCAAATTCGTAAAAGCGAATGACGGGGAATACGGCGCCATTCGAGAGGCGGCACAGGAGCTGAAACTGGTGGAAACAGCCAGCCGCTAGTTATCGCTGGGCCAGCAACTGGGCAACCACTACTGCAGGGTTCTTGGAGCGGGAGTTGCGAAGCGTGCGCAGGATCCGCGCCTGACTAAATCCCGCCTGGACGAATTCGCGAAGGAAGGCCCCGCCTTCCTTTGCGCCTGCAATTCAGGCAAACCAGTTGCTCTCACTGGCCTGATCGCCTTCAGGCAGAGGGGCGGCTAGAATCAGCTCTGCGACATACGTGCGCCCATGGGGACGGAGCACGCGCGCGAGCTCAGAAAAAATTTCCTTCCGCTTAGGATTCAGGTTGAAGATCCCATTCACCAGGGCCACGTCAATGCTTTGGTCTGCCAGGGGGAGATATTCAGCATCGCCCTGTTGAAATTGCAGATGCGGGAGATTGACTATCTCTTTGGCAGCGCGCGCACGAGTTAACATAGCGTCGCTAAAGTCGATTCCTATAACTCGTCCTCTTGGCCCTACTCTCCGCGCAGCAATTATGGAATCCATGCCCGCGCCACATCCCAGGTCAAGTACGGTGGCGCTGACCGGCAACTCCGCAAACAAAGAAACATTCGATACGCCTGCGAACGCTTCCACAGAAATCTGCGGCACGTTATCAAGCACTTCAGATGGATATTCCAGGTTCTCCGCCAATTTCCGGCCTATCGGAAACGGATGCTTCTGCTCCGGACGAGCAGCTACCGCCGAATAGGCTGCATTGACTTTATCTCGAAGAAGGTCTGCCGTTGCGAGTAATGGCTGAGAAGCTGTCATTGGGTTCCTCTGCTTGTAGCTCCCTTTTGTGCATTGTAAGGAAGTATTTATCACGCAATGGGAAATAGTATGGCGTGCACCGGCTAGGATCAACCTATTTCCGCACGCTATTCTGAAACCAAAAAGGCAATTCCAAAATGAAACAGGATACTAAGGCGATTGTCGTAGGCGTTTGTAGATAAGAGATACTGCGCTTTGTTAAATATTAATAGATTCTAAGATGTAGTTTCCTATTTTCAGAAATTTGTTATTGGCTGCTGCACGTTACTAGAGTCACCCATCTATACTTGCGCTTCTTTTTGGCAGGGAGAACAAGGTCAAATGCTTAAGAACTATCGAATGGTGTTTGGATTCATATCACTGTTTTTATTATTCCAGGCAGCCGTAGGCGCAGACAATCCTCCGGTCAATATAGGCATGGTTCCTGATGCTGGTGCAACACAGGTTTCGATCAGTGAAAAAGCGCCACTCAAGGCCTATTTAGAGAAAAAATTAGGACGATCCGTTAATTTGATTATCCCAACTAGTTACAACGCCACGGTTGAAGCTCTGGGGAACGGATCACTCGATTTTGCTTATCTCGGCGGTCTCACATACATCAAAGCGCATGCTCGGTACAGCGTTGTGCCGCTGGTACAACGCAACAGCGATTTGCAGTTCCACTCCTGCTTTATTACCTCCTCCCCTAGTATTCATTCACTGGCTGATCTGAAAGGGAAGACTTTTGCTTTTGGCGACATCAATTCCACAAGCGGTCATCTGATGCCGTATCTGGAAATGCGCCAGGCGGGTGTAGACCCTAATGTCTCTCTGAAATTTCGCTATACAGGTAGTCATCCTGCCACGGCCAAGGCGGTTGAATCGGGCGCGGTTGATGCCGGCGCCCTGGACGAGTCGGTCTATAACTCAATGGTATCTGAGGGCAAGCTCGATCCCAATAAGGTGCACGTCTTCTATATGTCGAAGCCCTTTGTGGACTATGTATGGGTAGCGCGTAAGGACGTTGATCCGGCCACGCAGGAAAAATTTGCTCAAGCTTTCACCGATCTTAAAGAGCATCAGGACGATGAGATCCTGAAGATTCTGCGCGGCACGAATTTTGTTCGAGCCAACAACGAGGAATACACGGTTTTGCGGCTGGTGGCCGAGGACCTGAAGATGTTTTAGGTTACAACGCCGTCGCTTCATGTTTAGAGGCAGGTCTGGTTCTTCCCATAACCCCATGCTTGAAATTAATGACCTAGTTGTTTGCCGTGATCACAAAAGCCCCCGCGTGCTGAGTCAAATCTCTCTGAGCGTCCGGCGTGGCGAGAAGATCGCCATCCTTGGGCCCAGCGGCGCGGGCAAGACAACGCTATTCCGCACCATCAGCGGATTTCTTCCTATTGTTTCAGGAAGCATTTCCGTGGATGGGGTTGAGGTGCGTGGTTTGCGCGGCCGGCGGTTGCGGAACCTGCGTTCGCGGATAGGCATGATTTCTCAGCGGCACGACCTGGTAGACAGGTTGGGCGTGCATCAGAACGTGATGGCCGGGGCGTTGGGACGCTGGACCACGATGCGCGCCTTGAGATTTCTGCTGCGGCCAACGCCCGCAGAACTCGAGGAAGCCAGGCGGGCACTCTCGCGCGTCGCCCTGGAACGAAAGCTGCGCTCGCGCACCTCTGATCTTTCGGGAGGCGAGCACCAGCGGGTCGCCATTGCGCGGGCGCTGGTGCAACAGCCTCTGGTATTGCTTGCCGATGAACCTGTAGCCTCTCTTGATCCCATTTTGAGCGGGCAAATCCTTTCTCTTCTTTGCAGCCTGGCCAACGAGAACGGCTTTACGTTGCTGTGCTCTCTGCATCAGCCTGAGCTTGCCTACGAATACTTTGATCGTGTGATAAGAATTGAAGCCGGCAAGATCGCTTCTGATGAACAGCGGCTGCCTGCAGTCGGCTCGGAAGCAGTTCGCTCTGAAGTAGCAGTAGGGGCCTGATGTCTGGACTGGAAAGCGTCATCTCGCTGTTGCGCCAGTTCTTCCCGCCTGATCTGTCTTTCTCCTATCTCAAGGCTGAAAGTGTTCCCTTGTTGGAGACTTTGGAGATCGCCGCTGGAGCGATGTTCTTGGCGCTCATTATCGGCCTGCTGTTTTCTCTCATCATCGGTGCGCGATTGCCTGGCTCCCGGGTACTCTATGCCCTGCTTACGTCATTTCGCTCCATCCCGGACCTCACCCTCGCCATCCTGTGTGTTGTGCTGGTGGGCCTGGGACCGGCGGCCGGAACCCTGGCGCTGGCGCTCTTCTATTCTGCTGCGATGGGCAAGATATTCGCCGACCTTTTTGCTTCAGCCGATCCTGGCGCCATTGAAGCTCTGCATGCAACCGGAGCCACGCGCAGCATGGTGGCGTTCTACGGGCTCTTGCCCCTGCGCTTGAAAGACCTGCTCACCTATGGCGGCTACGAGTTTGAAAGCGCCATTCGCGCTTCAGTCATTGTGGGCGCAGTGGGCGCTGGAGGTATTGGAACAGAACTTGTTGGGTCTCTTAATATGACCGACTACCATCGCGCCACTACCCTGATCATTATGCTGGTGGCGTTGATAGCCTCCGTTGACGTGCTTGGCTGGTATGTGCGCAAACAACCAAAGCTCTTGCTGGTGCTGGCCGCATTTGGCGCTGTCGCAGCGTGGCACCATTGGCCACACCTGATCGTGGTCAAGCATGCGTTGGCGACCTTGAAAGCCATGGTTCCCCCGCAGCTCCCGGCTGAAGCCATGCGCGAGCTTCCGACTTTGATTGGTGAAACTCTGTTGATTGCCCTGGGCGGCACACTCATGGCAGTGATCTGCGCCATACCGCTGGGAGTGGCCGCTGCCAGAAATATTTCGCCTGTATTCATCTCTTTTCCCGTTCGTCGCATGCTTGAGGCGCTGCGCGCTGTGCCTGAAATAGTTTGGGGCCTGATTCTGATAGGAATTGCCGGACTGGGACCGCGCGTAGGCATTCTGGCGCTTGGCCTTCACAGTGCCGGCTCTCTGGGAAAGCTCTACGCGGAGTCGCTCGAGAATGTGGCCACGGAGCCAGTGATGGCCATGGCTTCCACGGGTGGCTCGACTCTATCAATCGCCGGCTTCGCGGTGCTGCCGCTCGCGTTTGCGCCGATGACGGTCCATACTCTTTTTCGCTTTGAATGGAACATGCGCGCGGCAACGATTGTGGGCATGATTGGCGCCGGGGCCATTGGCGGCGCTCTTTTCAACGCGCAACAGCTCTTTTTCTATCGCCAGATGATGGCTTACGTCCTGATCACGTGGGCCATGATCATGATTACCGACGCGGCAAATGTTCGCCTGCGCAAATATTGGCGAGTTTCAGAGGAACTGTGATTCCAGCGAGGCAATGACTGCATGACGGCGCACGCTTCTCCTTCCAAGACAGTCGTTTCTAAGAAAATCGTGGTCAGCCATCGTGTTTTTCCAGAGACCCTGGCCGCCCTGGCGAAAATAGGAAACGTGCGCGCGCCGAACCCCGGGCCACAATTTGCGAAACCGCAGCTTGGCAAGCTGGCGAAAGATGCTGATGCTCTTCTTGCCTTCATGCCTGATGTGGTTGATGACGCCTGGCTATTGCGGGCGCCCAAATTGCGCGTGATCGCTGCCGCCCTGAAAGGCCATGACAACTTTGACCTGTCTGCTTGCACGCGGCGCGGCATATGGGTATCAAATGTCCCCGATCTGCTGACCGCCCCGACCAGCGAACTCACCATTGGCCTGATGATCAGCCTGGCGCGAAAGATTCGAGCAGGAGACAGCCGAATTCGAAAGAGCAGACATTCGAAGTGGCAGCCCGATCTGTATGGGCAAGGGATCTACGGGAGCACCGTCGGTCTGATCGGAATGGGGATGATCGGCACCGCAATCGCTGAGCGACTGCAAGGCTTTGGCGCCACGCTGTTCTACTTCGAGACGAAGGTCCTTGATAAGGATTTGGAGACGCGACTCAAGCTCACTCGTTGCGCTCTGCCGGAGTTACTCGCCAGATGCGATTTCGTGATCGTGACCGTGCCTTTGACCGCGAGCACATATCACCTGTTGAATGATGATGCGCTGGCAGGTTGCAAACAGGGCGCCCTGCTCATTAATCCTGCGCGCGGATCTGTTGTGGATGAAGCAGCAATAATCCGCGCACTGGAGAGTAGACAATTGGGAGGATACGCGGCAGACGTTTTTGAATGTGAAGACTTGTCTCTTCCAAAACGCCCAAAGGGCATTCCATCACGCCTGTTGAATCATCCCGCAACGTTGTTTACGCCGCATTTGGGCTCGGCGGTAGAGTCTGTGCGCCGGGCCATTGAACTGCGCGCGGTTGCAAATATTGCAGACTGGGCAAGTGGACGTCCTCCACGTGATGCGGTGAATTATCCGCGGCTTGGCAACGGAGATTCGCGATAGGAAGCCCACTTTGAGACGGGCAGGGCTTCACACAAAAAAGCCAGCTCACGACTTCGCGTGCTCGCTGCGCTCATTTCTGCCTGCGAAGCACGCATGATTCCGCGAAGAAAATCACCTCAATGATGATCTGAAATCGCAAACACCCGAGTTTAACAACGCAACACAACTTAAGAGTCTGTTTATCCGCAAGAGCCAGCGGTTGCTTCTGGGGACAAGTGTCCAAGCTTGGACATGCCATTCCAGCAATGGACGTTGAGAGCCCTAAAATGCGCAGCACAATCCCAAAATGAAACTAACCACAGCAAGCTGTATGGCAGCGCCGTGCATACCAAATTGGAGAATGGCCGCGTTTTGATTCTGCAAATTCCGTGTTACGGCGTTGCCGAAAGCAATCGACAAGAACGAAGCTTCTCAACGATATATAGATTTCCATGAATGTATAGATTCGCCAAGTGTTTCCAAAACTTCCTACGAAGAGAAGGAGGCGATTGCGGTGCACAGCTCCGGTGAACTGTGCAATCCCCGTTCCATTTCGGGAAGTGGCAGCGCTCGTGCATTAAGACCTTCTGACATGCGGTGACGCTGTACTCAATTCCAGTTTGCCGCAAAAAGGAGATCTTCATGAATATTCGTCTTCGATTTGGGGCCCCCCTTCTGACACTGGTGATGCTGGCGTGCACCCATGGCGCCTTTGCTCAACTTACATGCCCGCCGAAAGCGCCGCAGCCGCCGGCAGTGCCGGTGCCGGGCAAGCCCGGCGAAACGGGCTGGCTGCTTGATGACACCGAGTCTGACGCAAACGGAAACAAGATCCAGGTCTGGTGCCTTAAGGCAATACCAGGCCCCAATCCTCCTGCCCACGGTGGGCCTGATTTCGCATTGCTCTATAAGCCTGCGGGAGCGAAAGACGCCGACGCAGTCTGGGTCGGCGCATGCACATTTCCAGGCGGGCAGAATAAACCGAATAAGGACTTTACGAAGCTGCCCAACGGCAAGCCTAAGCAATTTACAAAGGTGACGTGGTTCAATTACGAGCCTCCGCCGAACGGGGCCAACGACTGGGACTACTCATATGACCCAGCCACGGGCAAGCTTACCTTGAGCAAGACCGCGGGAGGTTACTTCCTTGTCCGAACCGCCACAGGATGGGCCATTATTTACAAGTGGAATGTTGTTGGCACGGATACCTACCCGGCGCCGAAAAATTTTGGCGACATCAAATTCACCACCGGCGGCACCACGACCCAGGTCACGCAGTTGTTTCCCGGACCTGGTGGCATTGGAGCTGAAGCGGTCACCGCAGTCGCCAGCGTAACCGGCAACAACTGGAATTATGCATTGAACGTGAATGCGATGGGCGGTTCCGGCACGCAAGACAATCCGTTCATCGGCGTATACGCGGACGTGAAGGCCGGCGACACTTTTTCTATCGGCGCGTTCGGTATCCAGAGCCCGTTTGTTTCGGGCGCCGCAGCAGATCCTGCCAACGGAGCATGGGTGGTGGATTCGTTTGACAGCAACTTTGTGATTTTCCGCGCGACTGTGGACGCGGAAGTGACGCCCGGAATGCTAATTTCTGGTTTCGGATTTACCAGCTCGGCGCCGGCAGGAGGCACCATAGCCTGGGGTCTGCAAAGCTCGAACGAGGCAATCGGTTCCCAGGGAGTGGTGAGCGGCCCGGCATTCCCACCCGATCAGCTTACGGTTACAGGGCCCTCTACCAGCGTTGCCTCCGGAGATCAAACATTTATTACGGCAACGGTGCAGGCCGTGGCCAATGAGCTGCCGGGAATCCCGGTAACCTTCACCAGTACGATGCGCGGCGTTACATTCAACAATGGAAACGTTTCCGCTGATGGCACGTCGACCACGATCGTGACATCGACCAATGGCCAGGCGGTGGCGTCGATAACAGTCAGGTCTGCCGATAGGGTGCAAGTCAGCGTGGCAGGGACTCCGCTGAATGGCACTGTGATGTTGAGCACCGGAACGCCGCCACCACCGCCGCCACCAACACCAACTCCAACACCGGTTGCAACACAGGTGGCAGCAGCAAGAGGAAACCATCGGTAAGAGAAAGTGTAAGAGAGAAGCGAGGCGAACCTGCCTTGCAAGCAAGAAGGCCGCGAGAGATCGCGGCCTTTTGATTTTGGAAGCTCCTGGCTTTGCAGCAGTCGATTCGCACAGGTATAGTCGTGCCGATACTTATCTGGTGGGCCGAAGCGCGTTGGGGACAGCGACAGTGACTCGAATCCTGCCGCCCGAGAGCAGAAAATGCAATCCGTGGACCTCGCCTGTGATCGAGAAATGTCAGCACCCAGGGACGAACAGAAATCCGGGTTGCCATGCGGTGGCGACCTAAAATGCGACCTCGAGCCCGGCGATTGGTCCTTTTTGAGTCAAGCCCAGGCCGACCCGGTTGGTCTTGGTGTTGACATTGAGCCGCGAAGCCAATGCATAGCCGCCACGCAAGCTCAGATGTTTCGTCAGGGTAAGTCCCAGAGTGTCGAAGGTGGAGACGAAGTTTCCGTACCCGAAGAGATACATTCCCAGCACATTTCCAGTTACAAACAGCCGGCTGGAGTGTGGAAGCAGATACAGGCGGAGGTCCGGTCCCGCAACCGGAATCGGCGCCCGCAATGATCCTCTTGAGGTGGATGCTGCATGGAACGCGCCATTGCTGACCTGCGCTGCTGTTTTCAGTGTCCCGTTGACGTCGAACAGGTCGAACTGCAGCGCCAACCCGAGATGCCCGCGCTTTCGCCTGATAAAGTCGTACTGGTAACCGAACGCAAAAGAGAGAACGTTGAGGTCGCCCACCGCACTCAACCCGGCATCGAAGGTATTACCCTGAAACGTAACCGTGCGGTTCAGTACGATCGACCTGGTGCGATCAAATGGGCTGGCCGCAAAATAGAAGTGGTTCTTCCGGGTGAATTTCCAGTCTAGTTTGCCGGAGAAAGTGGCATACGACCCAAGGCTAAGGTCTTTTTGAAAATCGAGAACTCCGTTGCGGCCGGCGCCCTCCAGACTGCCTGAAGGATGGGCGTTGAACCAAAAGGCCTCCATTTTGATCTTGTAAGAGTCGTACTCCTCGTTTTTATCATCAGCATAGAGCCGGCCTGCGAAGACCAGGAACAACACCCAACAAAAGGTCAAGCGGGCACGTGCTCTGAATTTTCTTCCATCTTCCATACGGAGACCACCTTTTTCCGGACTTGTTCGCCGCGTTTGCCGGCCACAATCTCAATTCGTCTCTACCCGATGCTGCGTCTGGCGATCACCCCAGCTCACTTGAAGCTGTACGTTG
>Ga0126383_10002841_pt1 | contig 11293 bp, 10 predicted proteins | sample PanSoiMetPlot_35_FD_96882 | JGI IMG/M metagenome (GOLD analysis project Ga0126383, IMG submission 96882) | Tropical forest soil microbial communities from Panama - MetaG Plot_35 | ecosystem: Environmental > Terrestrial > Soil > Tropical forest > Bulk soil | place: Panama | collected 2016-02-17
CGACGTGCAGCCGGTCGAGCCGCTCGAGGAGTGGGACAGCCCGCCTTTCGAGCCGGCGCAGCGTGACGGCCTGCTGTTCGGCCGCGGTGCTTCTGACGACAAGGGTCAGGTCTTCTTCCACGGTCTCGGCCTGCGGGCGAACCTCGCGGCATCGGGCGCGACGCGGCCTCCGGTCACCATCAAGATGCTGATCGAAGGCGAGGAGGAGGCTGGCTCCCCGCATTTTGCTGACCTGCTGCGCGCGCACCGCGACCGGCTCGCCTGCGACGTGATCGTCGTGACGGACACCGGGATGTGGGCGGCCGACGTCCCGTCCATGTGCGTGGGGATGCGCGGCGTCGTCGATGCGGAGATCGACCTGCGCGGGCCGGAACGCGACCTGCACTCTGGCTCGTTCGGCGGCGGCGTGCCGAACCCGCTCCACGTGCTGTCCGATTTGCTGTCCGGTCTGCACGACAGCGACGGACGAGTCACGGTGCCGGGGTTCTACGACGACGTGCTGCCGATCTCGGCAGCCGAGCGCGAGCTGATTGCCCGGCTGCCCTTTGATGAGAAGGCGTGGCTGGCCGACGCTGGGCACAGCGGAGCGGTGGCTGGCGAGGCCGGCTACAGCACGCTGGAGCGGATCTGGACACGGCCGACGGCCGAGGTCAACGGCATGTGGGGCGGCCACACGGGCGCAGGCGGCAAGACGATCGTGCCGGCTGAAGCGCACGCGAAGCTGTCGTTCCGCCTCGTCGCGAATCAGGATCCGGAAGCGGTCATCGAGGGCCTCCGCCAGTACGTCAGGGATCACAGCCCCGCTGGCATCCAGGCGATGGTGACCTCCAGCGGCGGGGGTGTGCGACCCTGCTTCGCGGCACCGGACGCGCCAGCGGTGCGCGCGGGTCGGCGGGCCATGGAGCGGGCATTCGGCACGACCGTCCTGTTCACGAGGGAGGGCGGCAGCGGCCCGGAGGCCGACCTGGCCGACATCCTGGGCGCGCCGCTAGTCTTCGTGGGAGTCGGACTGGACTCAGACCGAATCCACGCACCGAACGAGCGAGTGGAGATGGCACTGCTGCTCAAGGGCGCTGAGGCGGCCGCGTACTTGTGGGATGAACTGGCCGCGGTGGCGGCTGAGCTCACGGTGCGGGGAAACCGTACTGGCACCGGCCGGTGAGTGCCGCGGCGAGCGTCCCTGACAATGCTGATGCGCCCGAGCGGACGGAGTTTAGTCCGCTGGGCCCAGTGCGCGGGCGCGCGCAGTCGTCGCTGACCGGGCCAGCACTGACCGATCTCACGCTGGCGCGGGGTGACGTTGACCGCTCGTCGTACCTGCGCGGGAACGACACGTGGCTGGACCAAGCCTGGGCCGACCCAGCCACCCGGGTGCTGGTTGCCGAGCACGGCCGCGCGCTCTGCGAGATCAGTGACGAGAGAGCGGAACTGGTCTTCTTGACCCCTTCCGAGGCTCCCGACGGGGTTCGGTTCCTGCTCGGCGTGGACGAGGGCAGTACGGCGTACTTCGGCGTCGCCGGGCCATTGCTCGATCCTCGGCCGGACAGCGGCCTGCGCGCTTCGCCGCTGCGCGAGGCTGGTCCGCTGCTCTCCGACCGGGACGCCGGGCTGATGACGCACGCCGTCGCGCTGGCCAACTGGCACGAGACGTTCACGCACTGCCCGCGGTGCGGCACGCCCACCGACCCGTTCGCGTCCGGGCACGGCCGCAGGTGCCCGGCTGATGCCAGCGAGCACTTCCCGCGGGTTGACCCGGCGATGATCGTGCTGGTCACAGATCCCGACGACCGCGCCCTGCTGGCTCGCAATGCGATGTGGCCGGAACGCCGGGTGTCCGTCCTCGCCGGCTTCGTCGAGGCGGGCGAGTCCGCCGAGCAGGCCGTCGCGCGGGAAGTACAGGAGGAGACCGGCATCACCGTCGAGGCGGTGACCTATCTCGGCAGTCAGCCGTGGCCCATGCCGCAGAGCCTGATGCTCGGCTTCCGCGCCGCCGCGACCCGCACCGAGATCATGGTGGATGCCGAGGAGATCGCGGAGGCGCACTGGTACAGCCGGGACGAGTTGCGCGATGCCATCGCCAGCGAGGCCTTGCGCCTGCCTCCGCCGGTATCGATCGCCCACCGCATCATCCAGTCCTGGTACGGGAGCGAGCTCCCCGGCAGCTGGTAATCAGCCTTGCGCGCGCTGTGTGTGCGTGAGCAGCTGTGTCTGTGAATGTTGCTGCAGAGGCAGCATTCCGTCAGGCTGAGTGTCATGGCGGGTGCCATGAACTCGTATCAGGCCGGGTCCCTCGTCGGGACGCTCCTGATCCCGGTTGTACTGCTGGTCGTGCTGCTCTGCCTGTCGGTCAAATGGGTGCCGCGACACCACGTGCGATACGTCATGCGGCGGCGCAAATGGTGGTACGGCCCTCCTCGGATCTATCCAACGCACACGTATCACCGGACCCTGAAGCCGGGCCTGCGCATAGTGGTGCCGGGAATCGATCAGGTGACCCCGCCTGCTGGCTGGCCCGACAACACGGTCTTGCCGGCCCGGCATGGCAGCGGTGACCACCCGTAACGGCTGGTCAGAGGTCCTGCTCACCCCTTGCCAACTGGACCGGCGCGGCCCGAGGTTCAGTGATAGGTCGATTGACGATACGTCGTTCATCTACTTATAGTCGTCGCATGAGTCAACGGGCACCGATGCGCGAGCCGACGTACTTCGTACTGGCGGCACTGCTCGCCGGTCCGCTGCATGGTTACGCCATTATCAAGCGGGCGGAGGAGATGTCGGGCGGCCGGGTCCGGCTGGCCACAGGCACTCTGTACACCGCGCTTGACCGGCTGACGGCCGAGGGATACGTGCGGCTGGTCAGTGAGGAGCTCGTGGCGGGCCGCGTCCGCCGTTCGTACGGGCTGACCGACGAGGGATCGGCTGCACTGCGTGCGGAGGCGCAGCGGATGGCGGAGGCAGCGCAGCTGGTTCATGCCGCGGCTGGCGTGGTGGTGGTGCACGGCAGGGTGCGGCGCGCGAACGCCGGCAGTGCAGGCGGGGTAAGCCGGAAGGCCAGGACGGCATGACTACGCTGGAGCGCCGCTGTCGGCTACTCCTGCGGGCTTATCCGGCCGAGTACCGCAGGGACCGCGGCGACGAGATCATCGGCACGCTGCTCGAGACAACCCCGGCATGCCGGTCATGGCCAACGTCCCGCGACGTCCGCGGCCTCGTCGTGGGCGGTTTGCGTGCGCGCGCCGCGTTGAACCGACGGCTGACGACCGGAGCGAGCTTGCGGGTCGCCGCGCTTGTCGGGGTTTCCGCCTACCTCGCCTACACCGCGGTCAACTATCTGGCTTTCGCGGTGCTGGCGCTGACTTGGAAAGGCCGTGCACACCAGGCCGACTGGTCGCTGATGCTGGCTGGTGCGCTGATCCTGGTGGCGGTTGTACTGGCGTGGGTCAGCAGCCGCAGGGCAGTCCGGCTGACTGCGGTGACCGCCGCTGCGACTGGGGTTTCGGTGGCCGGACCGTGGCACTACTACGGCTGGATGTTCGTGAGCGTGGGCCTGGCCTGCGTCGCCGCCATGGCGCTGTTCGCTGGTAACGGAGAGCGGCCAACTCGGCGCTGGGCATGGCTGGTGGCCGTGTTTGGCGCTGCTCCGCTTTTGGAGTGGCTCCTGCCCGGAGCCTGGCCGACGGCATTCTTCGCGCTGGTTGAGGTCATGGGCGTCGTTAGCGTCCTGTGGGTTGTCATCGACCCGCGACCGGCCATCGCAACAGCCGTATTCCTGCTCGCGCTCTGGCTGCCAGTGGGAATCGTCAGTCTGGCGGGGCGGGATCTCCAGTCAGCAGTGCCGCTACTGATTGTCAGCGCGGTGGCGCCCGTCACGGTGTGGCGGCTGCACCGCCAGTCCGCCCGCGCTTCTGCGGGCGGCGGAATCTGACGGGGCGCCGCGGTGATGACCACGACCCACTTGCGCGCAGGCCGACTTGGCCGGAGGGCGAGGACGGCATGACCACGCTGGAGCGCCGCGCCCGGCTGCTGCTGCGTGCCTATCCGGCTGGTTACCGGAAGGACCGCGGCGAAGAGATCATCAGCACGCTGCTGGAGGCCACACCAGCGGGCCGGTCCTGGCCCTTAGCTCGCGACGTCCGCGCACTCGTCATGGGCGGCCTGCGGACACGCGCTGCGGTGAATCGGCAGCGGACCACAGCCGCGAACCTGCGCTTCGCCGTGGCCATCGGCGCCGCCGCCTACCTCACGTACGTCGCGGCCAGCGGCCTGACTTTCGGCGCGTTCGTTGTGATCAGGGCTGGGCGCGAACCCGACTGGCCGATGTTCGTGGCCGACGCGCTGGTCCTGGTGGCCGTGGCCCTGACGTGGGTCACCAGCGGGAGAACTATCCGGCTGGCCGGCCCGATCGCGGCCGCGGTAGCCATGCTCCTGCCCCCGGCAGTCTCCGGAGTCCTGGGGTCATCTGCGTCTGCGTGGCCGATCCCCGAGCTGGCGTGCCTATCCCTCCTCGCCGTGTTCGCAGTCCGTGGCGAACGGCCAGGCTGGCGCTGGGCCTTGCCGGTGGCGGTCGTGGGCGCAATAGGGGCGGTGGAATACCTCGTACCAGGAAGCTGGTCGGTGTCGTTGTTCGTGCTGGTCGAGGCGATTGGCGCGGTCAGTCTGCTGTGGGCTGTCGTCGACGCGAGGCCCGGCGTCGCAACGGCGGTATTCCTGCTCGCGCTCTGGCTGCCACTCGGAATCGAGAACTTCGTGGGTTACCCCGACATCGGGGCAGCAGTCCCGGCGCTCATCGCGATCGCGGTAGCGGCCATCGCGGTGTGGCGGTTGCGCCGGCAGTCTGCACCGCTCAGCTGAACGCCGCGAGCACGGCGTCGCTGACGTCTGACATGTGGCGGGCTCCGGCTGACCGCGACACCAGGCGGCCCGTCAGGTAGGCCATGACGATCTGGCGCTCCGGATCGGCCCAGCCGAGGCATACGTAGCTGCCGTTGTGTCCGAACGCCGTGCGGCTGGCCAGCGCGCCCATCGGCGCGCACCCGCCGCCGACTCGCGCGCTGCCAGGCCGCTCGCCACCCAGCTGGAAGCCCTGGGACCAGCGGATCGGCAGATGGAGGTAGCGGTCGATCTCGCCGTCGGCGGACGGAAGAGTGGCCCCCGCGATCGTCTCCGGGCGGAGCACCGGGTCTCCGCCGTCGAGGAGCGCCTGGTAGAGCGCGGCCAGCCCAGTTGCGGTGGCCGACACGCTCGCGGCAGGGATGACCGCCTCCCGCGTGGACCGCCGGTTGATCACGAGCTGCGTGAGCTTCGCCGGCCCACGGCCGCCGACTGGCACGTGCCTGTCCCACAGCGAGGGCGGCAGGCCGAGGTAGACATCGCTGACGCCGAGGGGGTCGAGCAGCTCGCTGGCGACGAAGTCCCGCACGGGGACGCCGGCCACGCGCGGCACCACCTCGCCGAGGATGAAGCCGAACGTGAGGATGTGATAGGCCACCACTTCGCCGGGCGGGTAGGCCGGGGTCGCCTGCTCGATCGCCCGGATGGAGGCGTCCCAGTCCGTCATCACGAGTACGTCGAGCGGCATGCCGCGCGCGACCGGGAGGCCGCCGCGGTGCTGCAGGACGTGCCGGATAGTGATGGCCTGCTTGCCGCGCTGGCCGAACTCCGGCCAGTGCATCGCGACCGGGTCGTCCAGCGACAGCGCCCCGCGCTGCGCGAGCAGGTGCACGGCAAGAGCGACGACCGGTTTTCCCGCCGAGAACAGGAAGAACATCGAGTCGCTGCGACAGCCGAACGACTCGTTCGCAACCAGGCGGCCGCGCGCGTACACGCACAGCTGGGCCGGGCCACCCCGTTCCCTTATCAGGTCCTTTGCTTTTTCCAGGCCGCGCATCAGGCCGGCGCGAGCTTGCCGATGGCTTCGGCAAGGTCGAGGCCGGGCGCGGGGAGGATCGCAATGACCGGGGTGTCCAGCCCGGCCGCGTGGTAGGCGGCGACGCGTTCCTGGCAATGCTCGAGCGGGCCGTGGATGACGAGCTCGTCAACCAGGTCATCGGAGATCTTCTCGAGCGCGCCTTTCCTGTCGCCAGAGTTCCAGGCTGCGAGCATCGGCGCGATCACCTCGCCCCGACCGAGCCACTCATGGAACGCGGCGTACACCGGCACGGTGAGGTAGGCGGCAATGACGCGCTTACCGATGTAGCGGGCGGTGCCGGCGTCTGCCGTCGGGATCACGAAAATCCGCGCGACCAGCTCGCAGTCCGGGCCCGCGACGCCACGCACCTGCGGAACGTCGGCGGGGGCGAGCCAGTTGGTGATGGCAATGCCGGCCTCGGCCGCCGCCAGCTTTACCATGCCCGGCCGCAACGCAGCGAGCGCGAGCGCGGGCGGGTCCTTCGGCGCCGGGTCGAGCCGGAAGCCGTCGACCGAGAACGTCTCGTACTGCTGCGTCACCTTGCCGCCTGCGAGCGCCTCGCGCAGGAACCGGAGCATGTCCCGCGAGCGCTGATAGGGCTTGTCGAAGGGGATGCCGTTCCACTGCTCGACGGCGACCTTGGACGAGGTGCCGATGCCCATGACGAACCGGCCCGGCGCGAGATCGGCCATCGTTCCGGCCTGCACGGCGAGTGTCACCGGCGCCCGGCCGTAGATGCCGACGATCGCGGTGCCGAGCCGCAATTCCGGCGCCCACTCGGAGGCGAATGCCAGCGGGGTGAACGCGTCATACCCGTTGAGCTCGGCCGACCAGGCGTCGGTGTAGCCGAGGTCAGGCAGGCGGGCGATGAGCTCGCGCTGGTCCGGGATTCGAACGCCGGTGAGCGGGAGCGTCAGCCCCCAGCGAGCTCGCGGTGCCATGGGCAAGGTCCCTTCGCGGGCGACGTTGGTGGCAGTGAGTATGCCAGGGGCCTAGGCGGCCGCGCTCGCCAGCGCCCGCTCGTGCAGCTCGTGCAGCCGCGCCGCGGTCTGCTCGTCGGCGGGCGAGTAGGTCGTCATCCGGGTGCCAAGGCGCTGCCCCAGCCACAGGTGGGTGTAGTTGAGCTTGAGCAGGCCGACATCGGGGTGCAGGAAGCGCTTGGTGAGGTTCTCCGGGCTGGCCACCTCGTGCCGCTCCCACAGCTCCGCGAACTCTGGTGACGCCTTGGACAGCCGGGAGACGAGACACTTCCAGGCGGGCTCGGCCACGTGCTCGGCCATGGCCGCGCGGTACTCCGCCGCCATCCGGCGCGTGCCCTCTTCCCAGTCGAGCGTCGCCGCGCGGCAGGACTCGCTGGTGAACATTCGCCAGAGCGAGTTCCGCTCCTCGAAGGGCAGCTCTGCGAGCGGACCCATGAGCGCGTCAAACGCCCGGTTCCAGGCGAGGATGTCGTACCGCGCGTTGCGAATGCACGCGGGGAGCGGCTCGAGCTTGTCCAGCAGTAGCTGCGCCGTGGGCGGCAGCGTACGGCACTCGGCCTGCCCGTTGCCGTCCGGTACATCAGCGAGCCGGAACAGGTGATCGCGCTCGTGCGGATCGAGCAGCAGCGTGCGCGCCACGGCGTCGAGGACCTGCGGGGAAGCGTTGATGTCCCGGCCTTGTTCCAGCCAGGTGTACCAGGTGACGCCTACTCCGGCGAGGGTCGCCACTTCCTCGCGGCGCAACCCGGGGGTGCGGCGCCGATTCGCCGGCGGGAGACCTACCTGCTCGGGTGCAATGCGCTCACGCCTGCTGCGCAGGAACCCGGCAAGTTCGCCGCGCCGGCCATCCGCGATCGCCCCGCGCGGGGCGACCAGCCGGTCATTGTCAGACCCCGTCGGTAGGGTCTTTTCAGTGCGCAGCGGGTCTGCGATGGGCTGTGGTGTCCTGCTGGGGTCGGTCATGGATACCAGTATGCCATTGGACTAATGCGGGATCCAGGTATCGCCAGTACCAGTATAAACAGGCTCTAGTACCTGGCTCGATTTGTCGGGCAGTGTGGTCACATGCCTTCCACACTGAATACGCATAGGCCTGCCGCCAGACCGGCTGACCTGCGGGCTGATGCCCGGGCTGCCAGGCCAGCAGAGCCGCGAGCGCTCACCTCGGCCGGGCTGACGGTGATCCTCGTGGGCGTGCTGCTGCCGATGATCGACTTTTTCATCGTCAACGTCGCCCTGCCGACGATTGACGCCGACCTCCGCGCGAGCCAGCCGCTGCTCGAGCTCGTCGTCTCCGGTTACGCGACGGCCTACGCCCTGCTGCTCGTGCTGGGCGGCAGGCTGGGCGACAGCCTCGGCCGGAAGCGGCTGTTCCTCGCTGGCATGGCCGCGTTCACGCTGACGTCGCTGGCCTGCGGGCTCGCGCCCACGGCGGTGTTCCTGGTTGTTGCCAGGGCTGCGCAGGGCGCGTCGGCGGCGATGATGGTGCCTCAGGTACTCGCGACCATTCAGGCAGCGACGACCGGTGAGCAGCGCAGCCGCGCTCTGGGCCGTTACGGCGCCGCAGGCGGTCTCGCCGCCGTGCTCGGGCAGGTGCTCGGCGGCCTGCTGGTCTCGGCCAACATCGACAGTCTCGGCTGGCGGCCGATCTTTCTTGTCAACGTGCCGATCGGTCTGGCCGGCCTCGTGCTCGCGAGCCGGTACGTGCCGGACACCCGGCACGGAGAGCCAGCGCCGATCGACACCCGCGGCACGCTGCTGCTCGGCCTCACTGTGGTCGCATTGCTGGTGCCGCTGACGGAGGGCCGCTCGCTCGGCTGGCCGGCCTGGACGGTCGCGCTGCTGTTGCTGGCTCCGCTGGCAGCAGCCGCCTTCGGAGTCACTGAGCGCCGGGTCGAGCGGTCCGGCCGGACTCCGCTGGTGCCGCCCTCGCTGCTGCAGCACCGAAGCATGCGCCGCGGCCTGCTGCTCGCGCTGCCGTTCTTCGCCGGGTTCGGCGCGTTCATGTTCTGCTACGCGCTGCTCGTGCAGGACGGCCTGCACGCCAGCGCGCTGACGGCTGGTCTCGGCCTGGTGCCGATGGCGGCGGCGTTTCTGCTCGCGTCGCTGTCGACGAGCAGGCTGCTGGTCCGGTACGGAGCGAAGGTGCTCACCGCGGGCGGGCTGCTGCAGGCCATCGGGCTGATCATCCTGGCCGTGACCGTGTGGCAGGGCTGGCCGCACCTGGCAGTCATCGACTTGTCGCCAGGCCTCGTCGTCGCGGGTGTCGGCCAGGGGCTCCTGATGAGCCCGCTGTTCGGGGTCGTGCTGTCGCAGGTGCCGGCCGCCGCGGCCGGAGCGGGGAGCGGCGTGATGACCACCACCCAGCAGACCGCGCTCGCGCTCGGGGTGGCGACGCTCGGCAGCCTGTTCCTGGCGCTGGCGGGCGACGGCACGGGGGTGCGCGCTGCGTTTGTCGTCGTGCTCGCGGTGCAGGTGCTGGTGGCCCTCGGCGTGGCTGCCGGCGCCCGCGGTCTGCCTGGCTGGCGCCGCCCGCGCACCGCGGCCGTGGCGGCCGACTAGCTAGCCGCGGGGGGATGGTCCGGGTCCCGGCTGCAGGGGGCAGCCGGGACCCGGCTGGCTACGCCCGCGAGATTGCACTGTGCACGGGCGCCGCAGTGCGATCTCGCCACGGCAGTCCGTCAGCCGTCTGAACCGGCTGCAGTCCGAGACCCCTTGTGGCTAGAATTCAACGCGCGTAGAATTCAACGCACGTTGAGATTATCTGCGTACCCCCCGGAGGCCCTGATGTGGGCAATGATCCTCAAGGAGTTCCGTCAGCTCCGGCGCGACCGCCGGACGCTGGCCATGATGATCGTGCTGCCGATCCTGCTGCTCGTCGTGCTCGGCTACGCGGCGAGTTTCGACGTCCCGTCGATCCCGGTCGCGGTGGCGGGGCCCGGCGCCGCGACAGTTGCGCGCGCGCTGCCGAAGCCGTTCGACGTCGTCAGCAGTGACTCGCACGCGGCGAGATCCTGGGCTGAGGACCAGCTCCGCGACGGACACGCGGCCGTGGCGGTCCTGACCAGCACTGGCGGGGCACCCTCGGTGCTCATCGACGGCAGCCAGCTGTTTACCGCGCAGGCGACGCTGACTGCGTTGTCGAAGGCCGCGTCGGCGTTCCCTGCCGCAGGCAAGCCGATCGTCACCATCCTCTACAACCCCGGACTGAAAACGTCGGCCGTGATGATCCCCGGCATCGCGGGAGTGATCCTGGTGTTCATCGGCACGATCATCACCAGCCTGGGCGTCGTCAGGGAACGCCAGTCCGGCACGCTCGAGCAGCTCGCCGTGATGCCGCTCCGGCCGCGGGATGTGTTTCTCGGCAAGATCGCGCCCTATTTCGGCGTCGCCGCCGTGGACCTGGCGATCGTCGTGGGCGTCGGCATCGCGCTCTTCGGGGTGCCGTTCCGCGGCTCTGCGCTGCTGTTCGCGCTCGGTGCGCTGTTGTTCCTGTTCGTGACGCTCGGCATCGGCGTGCTGATCAGCACCGTCTCGCAGAACCAGGGTCAGGCCATCCAGCTCGCGGTGATGACGATGCTGCCGCAGGTCCTGCTGTCAGGACTGATCTTCCCACTGTCTGCGATCGCGGTCGGCGTCCGCTGGATCGCCTATCTGCTGCCGCTCACCTACTTCAACGAGATCTCACGCGGGGTGATGCTGCGCGCCGAGCCGATCGGCTCGCTCTGGGCGCCGTTGCTCATCCTCGCCGTGCTCGGGCTGGCCGTCGGCACGCTGGCCACGCTGCGCTTCCGCGGCTACCTGGCGCCCGCGCCCGCCAGGCGGGCGCCCCGGGAGCGCGAGGGCACCGGCGATGGCCTTAGCGAGTCGCTCTCCCTCGGCAGCCCAGCGGCGCCGCTCGCGGGACGGCCAGAATGATCGCTGGGCAGGCCGACGACCGGGACTCGCGCGTCGACGACCGGGACGCGCGCGCCGACAACCGGGACTCGCGCGTTGACGACCAGGACGCGTTCGTCGAGGACGGCTGGGGCGCCCGAGCGCTGCGGTTGCGATACGGGGACGTGCTCGCCCTGGACGACGTCTCGCTGGCGGTCCCGCGCGGCCAGGTCACCGCCGTCGTCGGTGGCGACGGCGCGGGCAAGAGCTCCCTGCTGCGCTGCCTGGCCGGTGCGATCCGGCCGGACTTCGGGGAAGTGCGCGGCCCGGGCAAACTGCGCACCGGATACCTGCCGGCCAGTTCGGGCCTCTACCCGGACCTCACCGTCACGGAAAACCTGCAGTTCCGCGCCCGGTCCTACGGCGTTCCTGACACGGTTGCGAAGCCGCGCATCACGGAGCTGACCGAGCTGGCGGGCCTCTCCACTGCCCGGGACCGGCTGGCCGGACAGCTGTCCGGCGGCATGCG
>Ga0126383_10002843_pt1 | contig 11291 bp, 6 predicted proteins | sample PanSoiMetPlot_35_FD_96882 | JGI IMG/M metagenome (GOLD analysis project Ga0126383, IMG submission 96882) | Tropical forest soil microbial communities from Panama - MetaG Plot_35 | ecosystem: Environmental > Terrestrial > Soil > Tropical forest > Bulk soil | place: Panama | collected 2016-02-17
CACATGCATTCACATCAGGTGTGAAAGTGGCGCTCGGAACCGATGCAGGCGTATACCCGCACGGCCTGAATGGACGTGAATTCGCAAAAGTGGTCGAGATGGGTCTCACTCCCCTGCAGCGATCCAAGCGGCTACGGTCAATGCAGCAGACCTGCTCGGCTGGGCGGCAAGAGTCGGTACCATCGAGCCTGGACAATGGGCGGACATTGTCGCTGTAGATGGAGACCCTTTGCGGGATGTAATCGCACTCGAGCACGTGAACTTCGTGATGAAGGGCGGCAAGGTGATCAAGAATGAATACGGCCAATAATCGTAGTCCGGAAACTCCACACCTCACCATACATGCACGACGCGCTGCAACCGTCCTCCTCCTTGCTGCTATTGCATGTACAGCCCTTGTGCTGGTCACGCATGCCAGGTCGCAAGTGTTCTTGGAGCGAAACTCTTCTCCGAGGAGTCATCCCATGCCGGAACTAAAATCGCGTCACCTGTTCACTCTCACCATGAAACTTCCGCCGACTCTGGAACTGGGGGAGACGCCCGCCGGAATACGACGCGTTTTCACTGTGTCCGGCGGGCAATTCAGCGGCGACCGGCTTCGTGGGGAGGTTCTGCCGCAAGCGAGTTCCGACTTGTTGCTGGTTCGCCACGATGGGTCCTCGCAGCAGGACGTGCGCTTGATCCTGCGGACCGAGGATGGAGCGTTGATTCTCATGACCTATCGCGGTGTGCGATATGCTTCTGAGGAGGTAAACGCGCGCATCGCCCGCGGTGAGAGAATCCCTCCGTCAGATTATTATCTGCGGACGGCTCCATTTTTCGAGACTTCATCACCCAAATACGCGTGGCTCAACAAGATTGTCTCGGTCGCTCTCGGCGAGAGGCAGCCCGACGGCGTGAGCTACGAAGTGTATGAGATTCTCTAGCAGTACGGCCTTTGCAAGAAAACCCAAAAGAATGGGGACGATCATGGACTGGAAGGAACTCTTAAGCGAAGTCAGAACCATTCTGGTAATCGACTGGCGCAGCCAAGACGTCCCGGAGGCACTCGCCCGCAAAGGTTTGCACGTGTTGTGCGCCGTGGTCCAAGCTCAGAAGATTATTCACTTTACGAAACTGACGGCACCGGCGCGGTGATCAGTCGTAAGCGAGGGGCACCGGAGAACACCGGATTGGTCTGCCCCGTTCGCCTATCGATTTTGCCGAAGGTTTCTCGAAAGCTATCTACCGACCGAACCCCGATAACCGGGGTTCTGTCGGAGACAAAACTGCATTTTCCGGAATCGCAATTCTTCTTCCGGGCAGCACGTCGAATTCTCCCGACTTAACCTGCCCCTCAGAACTCAATGTTCGCACGCAGCTCGATTACCCTAGCGCCCTGGTTCGGCGAAGCAGGATTGTAGCTCGGCGATATTCCTCCAATTAAGAACTGCCCTTGCTGCACATTCGGGGTGAATCCGCTCGAATAACAGAAATAGACGCACCCGTTCGTGGTTCCAGGTTGAAAGTTCGGGTGATTGAAGGCGTTCAACATTTCTGCCTGGAACGTAAATCGTATCTGTTCATGAATGGGAATTGCTTTTGTAATTGATAGATCGTTATTGATGAAGTGCGGACCATGCAGGTACACCAACTGGCCGATCGTCCCCGGGGTGGCGTTGGGAGTGATGAATTGCGGGTTTGCTCCTCCACCCGTTGGACTTGCTAAGTACTTTGGGTTGATAAACGATACCAGCGACTGCCCCGCGATCGGGTATACACCTACAGCGTCCTGGAGCTGGGATGAAGTCACATTGTGGAGGATTACACCACTGTCGCCGAAGCCATCGTTATTGAGGTTGGCATTGAACGTGTTGTTCCCCCCTTGTAAGAGAAACGGCGTCCCGGTTTGGAAGCCAAAGATGGTTCCAATCGTCCAGCCTCCAACCACCTTGTCCAGCACACCATTCTGACTGAGGAATTCCTTCCCCCGCCCGAATGGCAGATCGAAACTGCCGCTGATGTTTACCGAGTGGCGAATATCGAAAAGCGTCGGACCGTAGCTCAAGCGCGGATTGCGCAGCGTGAACTCGTTGGCCTGCCCTTGCCAATTGTTGGGAGTGGAGATACCCAGGGTATGACTCCATGAGTAATTAGCGTCAAACTGCATGCCGTGCCACGCGCGTTGGCGGAAATCGACCTGAAGTCCGTTGTAGTTCGAATATCCGCTCGCCACGAGGGCGCTGGTCACGAAACCTGCACCTTGCGCAAACGGATTCGCCTGGAAAAAGTTGATGGGATATCCAGCGCCGGGGCCAGTGAATCCCTGGTTAGCGCAGGGCACAAAGGAGGATCCCACCAGATTACAAAAATAGGGAACCGTCCCGTTGATGCCGGCAAGCGTGTTGGCCAAGAGACCTGCCTGCCCGGTACTTAATTCACCGACAAACGCGCTGCTGGTGTAGTCCTGGAACTTGCCGTCCGCTCCGGGGATTTCGCCGGCAAAAGCCGCGTTGAAAATCGGCAGCGCCTGCTGCCCAGGCAGACCGTTGTTGGCAAATGAGCCCTGATAAGCGGCGACCCCGCTCGAGTTGTTGATGGCAAGGTTCCGCTGCGCCGCCTTGAACTCATTCAGAAAACCGTTTTCAAAAATGTTGATTTCATTCGGATCAACCGCCATCCACTGGTGGAGGGTCCGGTTGCCGACGTAGCGAATCTCCAGTGCCGACGAACTGGTTAACTGGCGCTGAATTCCAAAATTCCAGGATTCCGTGTAAGGCTGCTTGAGGTGCGGATCGATTCCGTTGACACCTGGAACACTGCCTCCCTGGAAGGTGAAGTCGGATTGCGACTCGACTCTCTGGAAGCTCTGGGGAGAAAATCCGTAGGGGGGAAGGGTGCTGCCCAAGGCCAAGCTTCCTGGCGAGAAGCTTCCTACTTGCCCAGTGTTGTTGGGGTTGAGGAAAAATCCCTGATAGTAGAACGAACCGTAGTCGGAGGCTTGGTTCCAGACATACTGTTGTGGCTCGGTAAATTTGCGGAAAGAAAAACCGGCGCGGATGACTGTCTTGTCGCCACCCAGAAGCCGGTTGTGCGGATTCCAGGCAATTCCCACTTCCGGTTGCGGCGACACGAACCAGTTGTTGTAGGGCTGGCTGTTCTGGACCAGCTGAGGATCCATGTTCCCTCCGAGAGAACCCGGATGAAAGACGTTCCACAATCCGGACGGGCCAAAAATATCTGGAAGAGGGGCCGAATGGTAAAGGTTCGTCAGATCGCGGTCAGCCCAGGTGAAATCCCAACGCAGACCATAGTTCAAGGTGAGCGTAGGCTTGAAGCGATAGGAGTCCTGAGCAAACAATCCTAATCCCTTGGTGAGTTCGTCCAGGTTGTAAGCACCCAGCTGATGTACATACTGGTTGGAGTTCGGATTGTAAGGATATTGACCTGACACGCTGCTGATCCGCCCAGTTAAGATCGCATATAGGGATTCGGCTTCCTGTTGCGCCACGGCGGGAGCGTTAGGCAGTGTTGTATTGGTGAATGCGGCAAGGGCTGGATCGCCTACGGAGAGACCGGGGCCGGTCCCACTGTTGCTTCCCAACTGAATTCCTGGGAAACCAAGCACCCCGTTGTAATAATGATTCTGCTCATGCCACCAGGAGAAGCCAAAGCTCAAGGTGTGAGCCTTATGCTGCCACGTAAGGGTATCGGATGCGTTGAGGAGAGGGTAATAAGATCCAGTTGGAATCTGGAAATTTGTGCCATTCATCCCCTCGGTTGAGGGCTGGCCCGAACCCGGGAACGCTTGGAGATTGGGCAAGTTCCAGCCGATTTGCGCCTGGCCGCCAGCCGGCACCTTCCCGTTGTAGCCAAAGTCGCTGAAGTTATAGAAAAAGCCTCCCCGGAAGGCGTTAACCAGGTTTGGGGACAACGTCCAGTCATAGCCGAGTGCCGCCGTGTAGTTCACAAACTTGTCAGCAGCCCCGGTACCGGCAAATGCCGCCCCCGGCAGATTGGGCTGGTGCACACCGAGGTTGTTCGTCTTAGTTTCATTAAAGGCCACGTAAACGCGCTGGCTCTGGTTGAGAACGTAGTCGACGCGCACAGTAGGAAAGTAGTTCGTCCGCGGACCCGGCACTTGCCAGGTCAGTTGTTCAACGTTGGGATCGCTCAAGGTCGACAAGCTTCCCAGATTCAGGACGCCATTGACGGCCTGCAAAGTAGAGGCAGTCTGAGCGTTCAAGGCGGATGGGAATCCAGCCGCCCCCGCTATCTGCAGCACATTCGCCGTTCGCGTCACCCCGTTGGAATCCGTGTAGGTGAACAGTCCTTTCTGCGCCGCTGGCGTGAAAACCCATTGGGAAGAACTGAAGCTGCCGGGCTGTTTTGACATGGCAAACGAACCGAAGAAAAACATCTTGTCTTTGAGAATCGGTCCGCCTAAGCTGCCGCCAAATTCATTGAGAATGAGCGGGTTCTTCTTTTGTGGCTGCGAAGGAGTGATAGCTGTGAGGGTATCATTGAGCCAGCTGTTGGCGTTGAGCGCCGTGTTACGGAAATCCTCATAGACTCGTCCATGGAAGGCATTGGTCCCGCGACGGGTGACAAAATTAACCTGCATATTCGAGGTCCCATAGCCCTGATTCAAGTCCAGTTCATCCGTCTGAACTGTCATTTCGGCAATGTCCTCCACCCGGGCCTGCATCGAACCTCCGCCAGGTTGAGCATTGCCGCCAAATTTCATGCGACTGGCACCTGCGATCACGCCGTCGATGTTGTTACCCTGAGCGATGGACGGAAGTCCATTCCAAGTGCCGCCTCCGTCGTAGAGGTTTCCCGTGTAACCGGGAGCCAACGTACTAAGGACTGACAAATCGCGGCCCTGTAGCGGAAGACTTTCAATCTGCCTAAGATCAATGGTGGTACCGATGGAATTGGAGGTGGTCTCGACCAAGGGCGCTTCGTTGGTATTCACCTGCACCGTCTCTGACACCGATCCCACTTTAAGAGTTATGGGAATGTCGGTTGTTTGCGCGGCCTGCACCACGACGTTATTGAACACTTGGGTTTGGAACCCGGTCATCGATATTGACAATTTGTATTGGCCCAGGGGGAGATTTAAGAAGGAACGCGTCCCGTTGGACTGGGTCTCGCTCTTCCGCACCTCACCCGTGCTGACATCCTGAAGTTCTAGTTGCGCACCTTGGATAACGCTGCCTGTGGGATCCAGCACCGTAACTGTGACTTTGCCTTCCGAGCCATGCTGCGCCCATAAGGTCGCGCTCGAAAGCACAAGGAGTAAACCAAGGCTGGCGCCGTTCGAGAGATATCGCAAGAACCTGTAAGACATAATGCTCCTTTACAGCCGCGCGCGTATCGATTCCGAAATCCAAAACCATCACGAATTGCCGCTCCAGGTTGGCCTTCGTTCGCGCCTCGGGGGAGGACTGCCCGGGCACCGGGGACCACCAACTAAAATTAGGGGGCACACGTCTACCGGGCTAGCAAACGTTTACTATGGAGACGATTTTGTATACTTTATTCATCCTCCTGTCAACTACTTTTTATGGACACTTTCACGTATCCGCTGTAAACCTCTCATGACCAAGTTCCCACCCTCGATTTCCCGCCGCCGTTTCCTTCAGGGTCTCAGCTCCGTCCCCTTTGCCTTCGCGCTCGCCCCCGGCTCGGTGTTTGCACGGCAAACGAGTTCGGTGAGCTTTCTCGATGTCGCGCGCGCATCGGGAATCTGGTTCCGTCACGACAACGCCGCCTCCGAGGAAAAGTACCTGATCGAAACGATGGGCGCCGGTTGCGGCTGGATCGACTATGACCAGGACGGGCTACTCGATTTCTACCTGGTCAATAGTGCGCCGACTCGTGTCTACACTCCCAAGCAACCACTCCGGAGCGCGCTCTACAGAAACAATGGCGATGGCACGTTCACCGACGTAACCGCTAAAGCGGGTGTCGAAGCAGAAGGCCTCTTCGGAATGGGCGTTGCCGTCGGCGATTACGACAACGATGGGTTCCCGGACCTCCTGGTCCTCGGATACGGGAGCTGCATTCTATATCACAACAACGGGGATGGCACCTTCACAGATGTCACCGCGCACGCGGGTGTCAAGAACGCTGGCCGCTGGGCGTCGAGCGCCGCCTGGTTTGACTACGACAATGACGGCCGCCTCGATCTGGTCATCGCGAACTATGTCGACTGGTCTCCCGAGCGCAACTTCTATTGCGGCGACAGGGGTGCGGGAATGCGCAGCTATTGCCATCCCGATGACTTCCATGGGCAGCCGCCGACCCTGTATCACAACAACGGGAACGGCACGTTCACGGATGTCAGCAAGGGCTCGGGCTTGGGTGCTAAGGCGGGCAACGGTTTGGGCGTCGTAACCTTCGACTACGACAACGATGGCTGGCAGGACATCTTCATCGCCAACGATCACATGCCGAATTTCTTATTTCGCAACAATCGCGACGGTACCTTCCGCGAAGTTGCTTATCAGGCGGGGGTAGCCGTCAGTGACGAGGGCCTGTTCGAAGCCGGCATGGGGGTTGACGCTGCCGATACCACCGGCGGCGGACACATGGACCTGATCGTGGGCCATCTCGACATGCAGCTTGCTCGTCTGTATCAGAACATGGGCGATGGAACGTTCGATGACGCTACCGTCCGCTCAAGGGTCGCCTACAACACTTTCCACATGAGCGAGTTCGGAACCCGTTTCATGGACTACGACAATGACGGCCTGCGCGACATCTTTATGGCCAACGGGCACGTGCTCGACAATATCGAGCGCTATCGCTCTGACGTCCATTATGCGGAGCCCAAGCTGATGTTTCGCAACACCGGACGGGGCATTTTTGAAAATGTAAGTGATCGGCTTGGTCCCGACTTCCAGGCGCCTCGCGTCAGTCGCGGTGCAGCCGTCGGCGATTTCGATAACGATGGCGACTTAGATATTCTGGTGAATAACAGCGGCGAGGCTCCTCAACTGCTCCGTAACGATGGAGGCAATGCCAACCACTGGCTCGAAATACTGCTGATTGGAACCAAATCGAATCGCGATGGCGTAGGCGCACGCGTGAAGCTCAGGGCGGGAGACCTGATCCTCTACGACCAGAGGAAAGGAGGAATGAGTTACCAATCAGCGCAGGACCCGCGGCTGCACTTCGGCCTGGGGCCACGGACTCGCATAGATGCGGTTGAAATAATCTGGCCCAGCGGCACGCTCACGAAACTGTCCGGGTTAAACGGCGATCAGGTCATCGCGGTCAAGGAAGGGGCAGGAATTGTTGAGCGGCCGTTTCCCCGGGTTCGTTGGTAACCGGATCGGCGCTCGACGGCGGTCATCAGTGGGCATTGGGAGAGTTCGCTTTTGTTGGTTCCCGGCTTAAGTAACCCGCCTTACGATCTCCCGGAGCCGAACCGATTTGTTGGGCCTGCGCTTGATTAAGGGCAGCGAGTACCGACAGCGCTGCTTGCGCTTGCTCGTGGTCTCCCTTGCGTTGGTAAGCCTTTGCTAGGCTCGCGTAGATGGACGGGTTATTTGGATCGAGCTCGCGGGCTTTTTCGAGATGCACGATGGCCTCGGCCGGACGACTCGCTAAGACGTACAGCCTGCCCAGGGTAGCCTGCGCGTGTGCATCCCAAGGGCGCTCAGCAACTGCTTTCGCGAGTGCGGCTTCGGCTTCGGAAAAAGAAGTTTCTCCGGGCCGCACACCAGAACGAATCAAGGCCTCTCCCAAAATCGCGAGAAGAGTCGGATTCTGATAGCCTGGACCGGCTCCCTCCCGCGCCACCCTCACCGCAGCCTCAGGATTGCCTGAATGCAACTGTTCGTTTGCGGCCGCCAAATAGCTGATTTCACTTCTGGGAGCGAGTCGCCCAACCTCCGCAAAATCTGCTTTAGCTTGATCGAATTCGTCGAGCAATGACAGGAAAGCCCCGCGCTCGTAATGCAACCCTGCCGACTCGGGCAAGTTCGCTAGACCCAACTCCACCACTTTCAGGCCCAGCGGGTAGTCATGCTGGTCCATGCAGGCGTCTGCCACGTAAAGGTACAACTTTTCATTGTGAGGCGATAGTGCTGAGGCCCGCTCGAGTGAATCCCACGCGGCCAGCCGCCGACCATCTCCGATATACGCTTGCGCTAACAGATTTTCGACGTCTGCGTGTTTGTGGTTGTCTTTTCGAAGATCTTCCAGGATCGCGATGGCCTCCTTGAACCGGTGAGTACCGACATAACACAGGGCCAGGTCGAAGCTCGCCGCATATTCCCTGCCAATGTTTCCACGCGCGGCCAATAGGTGTGGAATTGCCTCCTCGAACTGTCCGGCACGGGTGAGGCGGGTGCCTGTCTGCAACTCGGCTTCGGCTCGCATGTCAGAGCCGGACGCATTTTCGTTTTGCTCTGGCGCACCAGCTTCTGGCAAAGCAGGATTCGCTCTGACCGGCGCATTCTGGGCAACACCAGGCATCGCGGCCAATAAAATAAGCGCCAGAAAGTGGAGGCATGGTGCCTTCATTTTCACAGTCCACACTTCGGTACTAGGCTAGTCTACGTCCAGCGGCCCTGCCCCTCAACAATGGTGATGTAGCGGTCGATCGGCAAATCGCTGAAGCGCTCAGTTTTGCCGCTCGGTTGGGGCCAGTGGACCTCGAGCCAGTCAAGCTTGACGCGTGTGCCAAGACCGAGAACGATGCGCGGGTCATGCGACGAGAGATAACTTCCCCCGCCCACCTTGCGTTTTTGGCGCTTCAGATCTCCCGCCTGATATGTAATGTTTGCACCGACAGCATCAATATTCGCCTTTCTCCCGATAAGCTTGATTCCCAGCCAATGGTGCTCTCGACCGGCGTTGTTTCGAAGCAGGATAGGCGCGGCATTATTTTGCGCAACCAGAACGTCGATCGAACCATCATTGTCGAAATCGCCCAGCGCCATCCCCCTCGCGGCAAGTGGCTGTGAGAAAATTGGGCCGCTTCGCTCGCTTACGTTCACAAAACTCTTGCCGTCGTTGCGGAAGAGCAACAGCGGTTCGGCGTACTTTACGTTCGGCACCCGCTGTTCCACGCGGTCATCGGGGTGACCGTTACAGAGCAGCAGGTCGACGTTGCCATCATTGTCATAGTCGAAGAACTTCAATCCCCAGCCACTCATTAAGCGCGTGGCTGCGCCAATCCCGGTTGGCAGCGCAACATCACTGAATGCCTCATTCTTATCATTGTGATAAAGCGAATACATTTCCTGATCGACATTCGCTTCGAACAAATCAATCCATCCATCATGGTCGTAATCGGCTGCATCCACGCCCATGCCGGACCGAGGCTTGCCAAACGCGCTCACCCCGACACCCGCTAAAAGCCCAATCTCTTCAAATCTTCCCCCACCCCGGTTGGCGAACAGAAAATTGGGGACGGTGTCGTTGGTAACGTAGAGATCCATGTTCCCATCATTATTTATGTCGGCGGCAACGACGCCCCAGGCTTTCGCCAGCGACCCTGCAATTCCCGACTGCTTACTCACATCAGTAAACGTGCCATCACCATTGTTATGGAACAGCCAGCACGGCATTGGATCGTAAATGCTGGGGATACAGTAATGCCGTTCACCGCTTAGCAAATCTCCGCAGAACTTCAGCTTCTCTTTGCTGTAGTCGACAAAATGGCACACGAACAGGTCTAGCCGGCCGTCATTATCGTAATCGAACCAAACCGCGCTCGTAGCCCATCCGGGAGCGGCGACGCCGGCTTTTGCCGTGACGTCGGTGAAAGTGCCGTCTCGATTGTTGCGGTAAAGAACACTGCGCGGATACTGCGTGACATACACATCGGGAAAACCGTCGCCGTCGCAGTCGCCAACCGCGACACCCATTCCGTAGGCGGTACCCGCAATACCCGCCTTTTCGGTCACATCCGTAAACGTCCCATCCCTATTATTGTGGTAAAGCGCGTTTCGCAAGCCCTGTGGGGAGTCATAGAAATCGCATTTCCCGCTGTTCACCAGGTAAATGTCCATCCAGCCGTCATTGTCATAGTCGAGAAAAGCGCAACCCGCGCCTACGGTTTCCGGCAGGTGCGCCATCGGAGAACGGCCACTCACATGAGTCCAAGCGATACCGCTCGCGGAAACCGGAACCTCGACCAAGGCCGGTGCAAATGTTTCCGCAGTTAGGCCAAAGCCGGGAGGCGAATAGAGGTCTTCGCCTAGCAGACTGCCTGCGGCCGCAGCGCAGCCGAGCCCCTTGAGAAAACTCCGGCGCGAGGCTCGGGTACCGTCACATTTCCTGAATGACTGCATCACTTCTCTGTCTGCATCATCACTCTGGCGGGCGACGACTGCTTTTCGCCGTTGCCTCCTGCTGAAGCTTGATCTCCCGCGCGGCTTCTTGTTTCCGTCCAGTCCGCGCATACGCGGTCGCGAGTTGGTAATGCCCAGCCGGGTCCCCGGTTTCCAGCTTCACGTATCGCTCCAGCGGTGAGATGGCATCGCTGAACCTCCCCGCCGAGTTGAGCGACATTCCCAGCGCAAGATATGCCTCGGCGAAGCCCTCATCCAATTGGCAAGCTTTAGAGAAACGAGCAATGGCGGTGTCCCACTGTCCCGATTGCCGTGCTGATTCTCCCAACATGAACTCGGCAGCTGCATTGTCTGGATTGTGTTTCAATTCTTCTTCGAATTCTTTGTTGGCAGCGTCGTTGTCGGGCGGCGTTTTCGCCAGCAGGATTCTGCCTAAACGGTAGTGAATCCCTGGAGCCTGGGGATTGGCTTCCAATATCTTCTTGTAGAGCGTGGTAGCGTCATCCCATTTTCCTTGCGACTCAAGGGCTTCGGCTTCGAGTTGTCGCGCCTCGGGAGAATTGGGAGCCGCCTTGGCCAGTTCCTCCGATGAGCGGGATGCCAATTCCGAGAAGAAGTGCGTTGCCGTGTAAAGTACCTCGGGGTCCTCTGGAAATTCTCGTTTGAGTGCGAGCAGCGCTTCGACCGCCGTTCCTGTGTCTTCTAGACTCATCGCGCATCGGGCCGCGGCCATCTCGCTGCGATACTTCAGTTCCTTATCAGCTATTTGCAACGTGCTTTTGTTTAAGTACTTCAAGGCTTCCCTGCAGCGGCCCTTGGCAGCGAGACGAATGCCTTGCTGGGCCGAGGCTGTAGGATTGGCTGGGTGAGAGCGCGCTGAGGATTGGGCCGTAGCGGAGGGTAGCAGAGCCGCGCATAAACAACCGACGGTGGTCCACCGATACAACAGCCGGGCCATGGGAAGTTGGTACCTATACTCCGTTGATGCCGATCTGCCGA
>Ga0126383_10002845_pt1 | contig 11290 bp, 10 predicted proteins | sample PanSoiMetPlot_35_FD_96882 | JGI IMG/M metagenome (GOLD analysis project Ga0126383, IMG submission 96882) | Tropical forest soil microbial communities from Panama - MetaG Plot_35 | ecosystem: Environmental > Terrestrial > Soil > Tropical forest > Bulk soil | place: Panama | collected 2016-02-17
ATCGTGAAGCTGGGCGCCCTCCTGCGCGCGTTCGAGCGTCGCCTCCAGGTACTCGGTCGGCTCCACCGCGACCAGGTGGTACGCGCGCAAGCCGCCGTCGAGGCGCGCCTCGGCAAAGCGCAGGCGGCCGGCGGCCCGGTACAGGCTCGAGTTGGGGTAGTAGCGCAGCAGCTTGCGCAGGGCCGGATCGCGATTGAGCGCTTCGCTGAGCGCAAACAGATAGTCCATGTCCAGCCGGGTGTGGCGCTGGTACTGCGAGCGCGCGGCCACCTCGAGGCGGGTGGCGTCGCCGATCAGACCCACCGAGCAGCCGGCGAACAGACCGAACGGCGTGGGACGGCCGGCCATGCGCGCGAAATAGCGCACCAGGGAGCCCTCGGCCTTGTGCCCGCGCTCGCCTTCCGGATCGGACAACCACAGGGGCAGCGAATCGTCGAGCGAGGGGGAGGCCACGAACAGGGCCTCGCGCACCTCGGGTCGCGTGACCGCAGCCCGCAGCCGCTCGCGCAGGCGGGTCCGATCGGCCGCCAGAGCCGCCTCCAGGCGCGCCGGATCGCCGAGCGCGGCCGGCGCCTCCAGCTCCGAGCCGAAGCTCAGCCACTCGTCGAACGGCAGCAGCGGTGTGCGCAGCACGAAGAAGGTCGCGCGCGCGAGCTCGGGCTCGGCGCGCGCTTCCTTCTGCTTCTGTCTTTGCTTCTGCTTCTGACCGTTGCTCATCGCGACGAAGACTCGGCCATGCGCAGGCCCAGAATAACAGCAACCGGTCGAAAGTGGAGAGTATGAGGTCGAGAGACAAGGGTCTTGACGGCTCCGACGCGCTGTGGCACATCGACGCAGCACCCGCGGCCATAGCTCAATTGGATAGAGCATCGGTCTACGGAACCGAGGGTTACAGGTTCAAGTCCTGTTGGCCGCGCCAGAAGCGACTCGGCTTTTCGCTCCGGCTGTTCAGTCTCATTCGCTGGCGAACCACCACCACTTGAATCATCACCCGCAACAGGGTTGGACGGTCCGCTGCTCCCTGAAACGTTAAGTCCTTGTTCGGTCTAAGCTCATCGACGGCGAATCGAAGATATAATCACGATGAGATGCGTCTGTACCGGCTCCCATTCACGGCGTTGCTCGTGGCGGGCGTCGGATGCCGAGCAAGCTCTGCTAATAGCGACGGGCATGCGTGCGAGACCCCACCTGCGGAGGAAAGCACACTGCAACGGTTTCGGACCGAGACGGCGGGCGGCTCTGCGTGGCCGGACCGGCTGACCACTCCGCGCGACTGGGCTTCCGCAACCCCGCGCGCCGCCTGATTTTCGGCGGAAGGGGCTCTCTGGATTGTGCGGACCGTGCGCCGCACCGTCACCGATTCTTTGCGTCACCGTCGGACGACAGCGGCGACGTCGGGTCGGGCGTGCTCGATGCAGTAGGGATGGGAGCATGAAGCTCTGTCTCGTCCTTGTCCTGGTCATTGGTGCATGCGGGCCGATGGGCGGTAGCGTGGGCGGTGGCACTGGCGGTAGCGGGGGTGCGGGCGGCGCGAGCGGCGGTGGTGGTCGCGGTGGGTCGGGCGGCAGCGGCGGTGGTGGTGGTTTTGGTGGTGGTGGTGCGGGCGGCGCGGGCGGGGGGAGTGGTGGCAGTGGCGGTGGCGGCGGTGGCGTGCTCACGGGCCCGATCTCCACAGGCGACGGCACCACTCTCGAAGCGGAGAGCACGGTGGCCGCCGACGGCGCCGGTACGGTGGTTGCGGCCTGGAATGCCCTCACGGTGAACGGCTGGAACGTGAGCGAGGTCATCGGCTTTGCGATCTCGCGCGATGACGGCAACACCTGGATGCCGGCGCGCCATCTCGATGCGCCGGGTGGACGCACCGGAGGCGATCCGGTGCTGGCGGTCGATTCGCGCGGGACTTTCTTCCTGGCCTGGCTGGGCTTCCAATTCGATGCCAGCGGCAACATCACCAACGGGCAGATCTATGTGTCGCGACTCGATCCGGCGGGCGCTTCCTTTACTGCGCCGGTGCTCGTGTCCACCGATGGCTCACAGCAGGTGGACAAGCCGTGGATCACCATCCTGCAGGACGACACGCTGCTTGTGACCTGGGGGGATCTGCAGCCGCGAACCATTCGCGCGGCGCGCTCGACCGACCGCGGGGCGAGCTTCGTCCTGTCGACCTTGGCATCGGGCGCGTTTCGCGACCTGGCGTTCCCGTGCGCTGACCGGACGCTCGCGGGCGCGCCCATCTACGGCGCCTTCGTCAACGGAGGATTCGGCACCGGCGCCGCTTCGGTCGGACTGGCCCGCTCGACCGACGCCGGCGCCACCTGGTCGCAGCCCCAGACCCTGGTCGCGAGCGGCGTTGTCACCGCCGACGTCAACTGCGCCGCGCGCGGGCCCGAGCTCTGGCTGAGCCACCTCGCCGGCACGATGGACGCGAGCGGCAGCGGCCAGAACTCGCCCGGCGATGCGGTTCGGATGGTGCACGCGACCGACGGCGCTACGTTCGATCCGCCGGTCACGATCGCGCCCGAGTCGCCGAGCGACCGTTACTCGCTGCCCGAGATGGTGCGCGCGGCGGACGGCACGCTGGCGGTTCTCTACTACCGGGGGCAGGTGGGTCAGGCCTCCACGCTGGTGCGCGCCGTTTCCACCGACGGCGGCGCGAACTGGATGCGCGCCGATTGGAGCGCGGCGGGGACGCTCACGACCAGCCGCGACCGCGACGACTGGCTGGGCGACTATCTGGGTCTCACTTCCGCAGCCGGCAAGCTCTACGCCACCTTCGGCGACAACACCGGTGGCACCACCCACATCCGCTTCGCGCGCGTTTCGGCGCGCTGAGGACGCCGCGCCGTCGGCGGTTGCACAGCCCGCATTCGTGAGGGGAGTCACCCCCAGGCAAGAGTTCCTCCCCGCGTAACTCCAGGCAGCCCCGAGCCGCCGAAGCTGGCCGGCTCATTGCCGTTGCCTTCCTCGAGGACTTTCCAGGAGTCGACACATGAAGCGCCTCGCCTGTTTCTGCGCGGGATTGATGTGGGCTTGCGCGGGCGATCCGAGCGCGACCGGACCGCATGAGAAGCCGATTATCGGCGGGACGCTCGATCTCGGCGATCCTTCCGTCGTTGCGCTGTTCGGACACCTCCCCGGAGACGCCAGCTTTGGCCAGATCTGCTCCGGCGTCGTGGCCTCCCCGCACGTCATCGTGACCGCGGCCCATTGCGTGGACCCGCGCTATTACGCATATGCTTTTTCGACCGTGGGCACGAGCTTCGTGATCGACGTGTTCACGGTCAATGACCTCAATGCGGTCGGCTGGACGGGCGGCCTTCCCACGCAAGCCTTCTCCCACGACCATCCAGATCTACGATCCACCCGCGCCACCGTCCCGGGACAGGGGATCACCCGACGCCGAGCCGCCCAGCCCGCCCAGCCCCGATGCGGCTCCGGGCGCGGGCGGGTCCTCGGGCGCACCCGGGTCGTCGGGCGCGGGCGGCTCGTCTGGCATGGGCGCGGGCGGCTCCTCCGGCGACACCACGATCACGGGGTGCGCGATCGCCCCCGACTCCCGAACCGGCCCAACGGGGATCGGAGGGATGCTCATCCTGAGCGCCTGCGTAGCGCTCGCGCGCCGTGGCCGCCCGCGCCCTCTTTGAACGCGGCCGCCGCGACTTACGCGCGAGTGCGCCGGCGCGGCCCGGACCCGAGCAGGATGCCGAAGAAAAAGACGCCGGCCATTCCCTTCCAGCCGCCGCTCCCAGCGCCCGCGACCGCGCAGGAGCCGCTTTCTGGATTCGGGCCGCCGCCACCCGACGGGGGCCCGGCTTCGGGACCAGACGTGCGGCCATCGGCGGCCGCGTCGGGCGGTGGTGCAGGGCGCGCATCGGGGCCCGCATCTGGCTGCGATCCGCCTCCGGCATCGGGGCCGCCCGGAACCAGCGGTCGGATCTGGATCCCGTTCAGCGCCGCACCATTGGCGGCCAGCGCGCCCGGAACGATCCCGGAATGGGATCCCAGAAAGCCGGCCGAGTCGATCTGGAGAATGTGGCGCGCATACGTCACGCCCTCGACGTGGCTCCCGGTCCAGGCGCCGCCCACGTCGATGGTCATGGTCGCCAGGTCCTGACGAACCCGCGATTTGACGCTGGGGGCATTCGGCATCCACGCGTACACCAGCACCTCATACGTGGCCGGCTGGAGCCCGTGGATGAAGAGGCAGACCTCGTTGGTTGGATCGGTCGTGATGAGCGCGTCGTTGAGCAGCGCCGCGTCGTCACCGCTGACCGATGGATCGCTGGCCGACAGGAACGACGTGGCACCCGACTGCGAGAGCGTGACGCTGGTCGGCCGGCCATCGAGCCCGACCAGCGGATAGGTCATCGAGCTGTCGCCCATGACGCTGTTCCAGACGCCGGGCAAGCCGGCGGCCGCGTACGTGTCGGCTGGCTTGCTCGCCGGCCCGCCGAAATCGATGTTGAATGCCTGCCCCCGCGCGGGGGCAGCCGGTGCCGAGAGGGCGCCCACGAGCGCGGTCGCAAGGAGGCACCGGCGCAATCGGCAGGTGCTCAGCCGCTGCATCCCCCTCATCTGAGTCGGATCATACTACGGTTCCGGCGTGCAGTCAGGCAGCAGGCATTGATTGGGCAGGCAGATCGCGACGTTCATGGTCTGGGACGACATGCAGCAGCTGGCGCCAGTGCCGCAGCTTCCGTCGCGGTTGCAGAACAGCTTGATGCAGATCCCGACGCCCATCTGAGGGCTCAGGTCCTTGTCGCAACTGGTGCCAGATGGGCACTGGCCTCCGCCGGCCGTGCAGGGAGTCCCGATGCCGAGACAGTTGCCCGCGGTCGTGGGGCAGCCGCCGGCCGGAGGCGCACAGCTGCCGCCGTCGCCGCTCCCGCCGCTGCCGCCGCCGCCACCGCCGCCGCTGCCGCCGATGCCACCACTGCCCCCGCTGCCGCTCCCACCGCCGATTCCGCCGCCGCCGCCACTCCCGCCGCTGCCTCCGCTCCCGCCCCCGCTGCCAGCGCCTCCTCCGCTGCCGCCCGATCCTCCGCGACCGCCGCTGCCTCCGCTCCCGCCGCCGCTGCCGCAACCAACCAGCAAGCACACCAACACGACTGGGACGATCCTGCCAGGTCGGATCCTCATCGCCGAACCTCCGTCCCCGGCTGGTCGGATGCTAGCACGATGCAGAGGCCGCGCTCGCCCTACCGCGCATATTTTTCGAGCGCGCTGGAACCGAGCGGTTACTGTCGCTGTCGCTGTTCAGTCGAGCCGAGGGGCCCCGCGAGCGAAGCGAGTCGGGGCGCGGCGAGACTCATCCACGAGGCCGGTCTGGAGCGACTTGGGCCGATGGAAAGACTCAAAGCTTCTCACTACATGCGAGCGCAGCATTCCATTCGGGCAGCTTCTGGGCCTGCTCGCAGGGAATCGGCGGGAGCGGCTGACCGACCCGCTCGCGCAGAGCGAGCTGCCACCAGCCGACGTCATGCCAGGCCGAAAGCTTGTAGCCGACCGCAGGATAGATTCCGATCGCGCGAAATCCGAGCGACTCGTGCAGCCGGACGCTGCCCGGATTGGGCAGCGTGATGCCCGCGTGGGCGGTGTAGAAACCTTGCAGGCGCAGCAAGCCGAGCAACGACAGGTAGAGCGCGCGCCCGATACCCTGGCGCCGCGCGGACGCGCCCACGTAGACGCTGACATCGACCGACCACTGATACGCCGCGCGCTCGCGGTGTCGCGACCCGTACGCGTAACCCACCACCTCGCCCGCGCGCTCGTACACCAACCAAGGCATGCCCGCCAGAGTAGACGCGATGCGGGCGGCCATCTCGGCCTCGGTGGGTGCAACCAGCTCGAAGGAGATCGCGCTGCGCGAGACCATCGGTTCGTAAATCTCGGCGACCGCTTGGGCGTCGCCGGAGTTGGCCAACCTGATCATGGCAGCATCCTTTCACAGGTTTCACCGGCCGGGCAGGGGTCGTCACTGGCCGGCTACTGGACTTGCTCGCCCCCGCCCAGCCCGCCCGAAATCGGCACGATTTCAGACGCATGCGTGCTGGTCCGGTTCCTGCTTCGATACCTTCTCGTGGTAGCTCGTCCACGCGCCACTGCGTTCCTGCTGCTGGCCGGCCTGGTGCCGGCCGCGCCCGCGCTCGCCGCCAGCTCCCTCCACGCGAACGCAGGCGGACCCGCTCGTCGACAGGCCTGGAAGGCGGTCTATCCGTCCTGGCGGCGCGCCGAGCCGCTGTCTGCACATGTCCACCGCATCGATGCCGAGATCGAGGGGGCGCGGTTGCGGCCGCTGACCGGCCAGAATCGCTCGTTGAGCGGCACCACCCCCAAGCTGCTGGTGCAGGACCCGAACGGCCGCACGTTCCTGGCCAAGGCCAAGGATCCGGTGAATCTGAACTTCGAGCGCGAGCTGTTTGCGACCCGCTTGCGGCAGGCGGCTGGCGAGCCAACGGTTCCGGTCGTGTCGAAGTCGATCGATCTGGAGGCCGGGCGCAGATTCGACGGCTACGTCAAGCCGATGCTGCCCGCGCAGGGGCCGCTGGCGCCCGATCCGGCGCAGTGGACGCTCGCACAGCGCAACGTGGTGCTGGCCGATCACGTGTGGGCGGAGTTTCTCGGCAATGACGACACGCATCGCCTGCAGTCGATCGTGCTTCATGCGCCCGGAATGACGGAGCCGGGCTCGATGAACATCGATTGGGACCGCAGCCTGCTCGACTACAGGCGCACTCGTCCGCTGTCGCGCTTCCGGCAGGGGACGCCCAGCCCGCCCGCGCACAACCTGCTCTATCGCTCCTACGTGCGGGGGGCGCTCGATCTCGACTTTGGCCCCAGCTTCGACGCCATTGAGCGCATCCACGGGCTGTCGGACCAGGAGATCCGGGACGCGCTCGGTCCCTTCCTGGACCGCGTCTTCGAGGCGCCCGGGCGCGGCTACGGCCCCTATCCCACCCGCGACGCGCTCGTGCAGGCCGTGCTGGCCCGCCGCGACCGGCTGCGCGATCAGTTCGAGGTCTTCGTCCGCTCGCTGATGGACGAGCGCGCGCAGCGTCTTGCGCGCAGCCCCCGCCCGCCGCGGATGCGCCAGATCCTGGCCGACCTGCGCGACGGCAAGATGTGGCTGGCCAACCGCGTGCTCGGCTCGGCGGCCGTGAGCCGCGTGATGCAAAGTATGCGCAGGCTGCAGGGCGAGCCGTAAGCCCGTCGCCGCCGGCGCCGCCCCGCATCCTTTTCGGGGCCTTAACCGTTTTCATGGATGGCAGACCAGGTACAGTCGGCGCATGCCTGAGCAAAAGACGCCTCCCGAGCTGGCGCAGGCGCGCGAGCGCTTTCTGGCCCTGGTGTCCGACCTGCCTGCGCCCGTGGCTGTTCCGGATCGCGCACAACACGGCCGTCGATTTCTTGCGCCGCTACGAGCACACGCACGTGGAGCCGGTGGCCGCGCCGCCCGAGCCTTTGCCAGCCGGCGAGGCGGTCGATCCTACGCAGTACGGAGCGCGCTTCTGAGCTTCCTCGCGCTGCCGGTCCTGCAGCGCAGCGCGGTCATCCTGAAAGATGTGCTCGGCCATTCGCTCGGTGGGATCGCGAGCACGATCGGAACCACGGTGCCCGCGGTCAAGGCGGCGCTGGCGCGCGGCCGCTCGAAGCTGCGCCAGATGGGCGCCCAGGGCCCCGAGACCAGGGAGGGTGCCATGGCGGCCGACGAGCTGGAAGATCTCCGACGCTATGCGCGCCTGTTCAACGCGACGCGACTGGGACGGTGTCCGCGCGCTGCTGGCCGAAGAGTGCCGGCTTGATCTGGTGTCCCGGGCCACGCGCCGGGGCAAAGAGGTCGGCGAGTACTACGATCGCTACGCGGGCGAGCAGGTCCGGCTCGTGGTCGGACGGGTCGAGGGCCGGCTGGCCCTGGGCGCGTTCACGCCGCAAGCCGCCGCGCGGCCGGCCTACTTCATGTTTCTCGAGTGGCGCGATGGCCGCGTGCAGGCGATTCGCGATTATCGCTATGTGCCCTACATCGCCGACGAGGCCGAGTTCGAGGCGGCCTGACTGGACACCGGGACCGCCCTGCGAGCGCTCCCGGCCGCCGCGTCGCGCGCCGCGATGGTGACCAGGATCGCGGTCAGCGTCGTAAAAAAGAACACCGTGTCCAGATCGAAGTGAAGCTCCCAATTGGGGGCCAGCACCGTCCAATACAACAGCACGCACAGGCCGAGCAGGACCGCCCACACCAGGAAGTCGGTCCAGGCCAAAGGCGCCGCCCCCTCCCGGATCTCGGCCGCCGTCCGCTCCGGGACCAGCAGCGGAAACAGGAAGATGAAGTGAATGTAGTAGTTGGCCGGATTGAACACCACCGGCAGCAGCAGCAGGCCCAGGAGCGCGCTCAGAGCGTAGCTCTTGCCGCGCGAGGCGAGCAGGACCAGCGCCACGAAAAACCCGATGAGCGCGATGAAGAGCGGCAGCCGGGCCAGAAGCGTGCTGCGCTGCAAGGCGTCGTTGCCCGCCACCAGCGCACGCAGGCTGATGTGATTGACGTGCACGCCGCTGTCGAGCAGCGCCGCCTTGTGCAGCCACTGCGGCCATGCGCTCAGCGGAAAGAGGACGAGGGTAAGCAGAAGCAAGGCGGCCACCGAGAGGACGGCGCCCAGGGCGATCGCAAACAGCGGGCGGTGGGCGAGGCGGAGCTCCTGCCATGTGGGCAGCTTGCGGTTCGCGCGAAACCGATCGACCAGCCACCACAGTGCGGGCAGGCCTGCGCCCAGGAGGGCCAAAAGCGGAAAGGCGCGGATCAGCGCGGACAGAGCCAGCAGCGCCCCGCCGGCGCGCCAGTAACGCCGGTGCAGGGCGCAGATGCCGAACGCGGCGTAGGCCAGCCAGTCGTAGCGCAACGTGGCGCCCGTCCAGCTCGAGCCGAACATGTAGAAGTCGTTGGTGCCGAACACGACCGCGCACACGAACGCGGTTCGGATGCCGAAGGCCCACCCCATCGCGATGAGCGCGCAAAGAAGCAGCAGCGGATCCAGCAGCGCCGTGACGGTCAGCGTCGCATTGCTGGCATGCGTACGCGCGAAGATGAGGTGCGCGATGGCAAGCCAGACCGGGGTCGCATTGGCGCCATGATCCGACATGCTGCCGATGTAGTCGCGCTCGCCCATGGTCTCGCGGAAGTAGCGCATGTCCTCGACCAGGGCACGCCATTTCTCGGGCGTGAAGCGCCGGCGCACGGCCTCCATGTCGGCGGCCAGATCGGCGACGCGGCGCATTTCATGGGTCTTTAGGTCGCGGATGGAGACGTTCGCGAGTATCGACGGGCTCGCGCCCGGCACGTCGTCGATGTAGGCGGCCACGCTGGCCAGGTACACGCCGTCGTAGCCCAGCTCGCGGAAGTACTTGGCGGCCGGATAGTACGCGCGCAGGTCGTGGTTGTGCACCAGGTTGGGCCGCTGGCGCTTGGCGTCCCAGAACTGGGGATGGCCGAGATTGAAGAACGAGGCCATCGCCAGGGCCGCGCAAAAGCCCAGCGTGCCCAGCACGACCGCACGGTTGGGTGGAAAGCGGCGCGGAACGAGCACTTCGCGCGCCAGCGCGACCAGCGTCACCAGGGCCAGCGTCGAGCGCAGCATAGCCATTTCGCGTTGACCGATCGGCCAGACCAACCAGAAAGAATACACGAGGTGCCAGGCGGCACCGGCCGGCAGTGCGAGGGCGATCAGGGTCAGCACGCGGCTGCCGCGCCGCGCCAGCAGCACGCATCCGACCAGAGCCAGCCCAAAAAGAAGGATCGAGCTTCGCACGAGTTCCTCCACCGGCATGCCGCGCCGAACCGCAAAGTCGAGCTGGCTGGGCGGCTCCTCCTCATACAGCGCCAGCTCCGTGACCGTGTAGACCCGATCGCCGCCCGTCGCCGTGAGCCGCACGTAGCGGCCGTGCGCCTCGAGGCCGCGCGCGATGCGGGATCGGAGCCCCGCGCCTCCCACGGGCGGCGCGACCCACAGCGGCCAGAACGCGCTGCCGTCCTCGGACACCGAGAGGACGTATTCGTCGTTGTTGTCGGCCTGCACATACGCGCCCCGGATGGTCCGGGAGGTGCCCAGGTCGTACTCCACGAGTCCACCGGGTGGGATCAGCACAGCCAGATGCGAGGTCGCGGGGTCCCCCGCTACCGCGATCACGCCATCGGTCAGCAGCTCCGCGCGCTTGACCGCGATGGTCTTGTGGGGAAGGCGCCCGGCCAGGAGGTCGCGCGAAGCGCCCGCTCGCGGTCCGCAGGCTGAAAGCAGGACCAGAACGACCGCGAGCCGCGGCATCGGCCGACTATACAAGCATTGGGCCCGACGGAAATGGGGAAAACCTGAGCAAGCTCAGCATCGTGTTAGAATCACTCGCTGCTGGACGACCAAACCCTCATGGCGATGGCGCTGGCCCAAGCCGATCGAGCGGCCGCGGCGGGCGAGGTACCGGTGGGCGCGGTGGTGGTCGCGACCGGGGGGCGCCTGGTCGGTGCCGGCCACAATCTGCGCGAGAGCGCGCAGGACCCGACCGCGCATGCCGAGATGATTGCGCTGCGCGCGGCGGCACGGACGCTGGGCTCGTGGCGCCTCGAGGACTGCACGCTCTACGTCACGCTCGAGCCGTGCCCGATGTGCGCGGGCGCGCTCGTGAATGCGCGCGTGGCGCGGCTTTGCTACGGCTGCGACGACCCCAAGGCCGGCGCCGTGCGCACGCTGTACCGGCTGCTCGAAGACAGCCGGCTCAATCATCGCGTGATCGTGACAAGCGGCGTCGCGGCCGCCGAGTGCGCCGACAGGCTCCGACAATTCTTCGCAAAATTGCGCCAGCCCCCGATCTGATGCTACGCTCGAGCGGGGTGCTCTGGGTGCCCGAACGAAAAGCGCACCGGCCCGCGCCAGCGGACCTGCTCGATCCCGACGCCGAGCACCGCTTTGCGGACCTTCTGGCCGAGCACTGCGGGGTGCGGGTGGATGCGCGCGTGCGGCGCAAGCTGGCGCTGGCGGTGCGGGAGCGCCTGGCCGTGCTGGGACTTTCGGATCCGGCCCTCTATTTCCAGCGCATCACGCGGCCGGCGCTCGATCTGTCCGAGATCGACCACATCGCAGTTCGGCTCACGGTGGGCGAGACCTCCTTTTTCCGCTCGCCCCCCCACTTCGAGGCGCTGCGCCAGCACGTGCTGCCGGCCCTGTTCGGTCCGCGCGAGGACCCCGATGTGCGCATCCTGTGCGCGGGCTGCTCGTCGGGCGAGGAGGCCTACTCGATCGCCATCACGCTG
>Ga0126383_10002846_pt1 | contig 11289 bp, 11 predicted proteins | sample PanSoiMetPlot_35_FD_96882 | JGI IMG/M metagenome (GOLD analysis project Ga0126383, IMG submission 96882) | Tropical forest soil microbial communities from Panama - MetaG Plot_35 | ecosystem: Environmental > Terrestrial > Soil > Tropical forest > Bulk soil | place: Panama | collected 2016-02-17
AATCTGCTCGACAACGCGATCAAGCACACTCCACCGGCCGGCAAAGTCAGCGTGGCTTTGGTCGCGGAAGATTCCCGGCTGCGGATAATTGTCCGCGACACCGGCTCCGGAATTCCGCTCGAGGCGCAGCCCCACATCTTTGAAAGGTTCTATCGCGCCGATAAAGCCCGCTCGCGAAATAACCCAAGTGAGTTCGGCACGGGCGCCGGCCTTGGTCTGGCCATCGCGCAATGGATTGCCACGCAACACCGCGGTCAAATCAAGTTGGCCCAGTCCGACGCACACGGCAGTGAGTTTGTCACGACTCTGCCGGCGTACTGAACGATGGCCCAGCTGCGGAGCAGCGGACAGAGCCAAGCCCAAGGCGAGTCTGCGAGCCTTGGGGTTAACGCAAATAAAACATTCGGAGCCGCGGAGCGGCGATTGGATTTGCTTCTGAGAGAAGAACGAGACCATCCAGACAGGTCGTGGCAAACAGAATTCAATCGCCGCTCCGCGGCTCCTGACGATAAGTGATGGTTAACCCAAGGCTCGCAGACTCGCCTTGGGCTTAGCTCTGTCCGCTGCTCCGCAGCTCGTTTGTGTTCACCTCTACCGGCGATTAGTCTTGCGAACTTAGCCTCCCGCTCCCATTTATCCTCCGTTCATTATTGATTAGATACCTTCCGGCCATCCCCGGATCATTCGTTTCTTGTCGGTCGGCGATTTCGCTTACCCGAACGGGGTTGTGCCTGAATGTCTGTCGTCGTCATTGTAGATCTGCACGGCAAAGGTGGTTCGGTCGCCAAGGACACCGTAGTAGGTGGCTACGGTTCGCGTTTCCGTGGTGATTCGGTGGTCACGCGTCTGGCAAAAAACGCCCGGCGCGTGTTCCTCAATGTCCCCAGTGTGCACGCCGGGTATCTCGCCGCAATTTTTTCCGCGGCCGGCCATCAGGTGATCGTCACACACAACGACAAACCCGTGCGCGGCGATCTCGCATTGGTGCTGACGTCGCTGGTTGACTATCGCCATGAGCGCGCCTGGGCCATCGCAGCGCGCAAACGCGGATTGGCGGTTGGACTCTTTGGCGCCGCCGCCGCGCGTTTACCGGAACTGTTCGAAAACGCTTACGACTTTATTATTAATGGCGAGCCGGAAGCGGCCGCGCTGGGCATCGCCAATGGTGACCGTTGGTGGGGACTCGTCAAGAGTCCGGCGATCGACGATCTCGACACTCTGCCCTTTCCACGCTGGGACTTGTTCAAGACGTCCCGGTTCGCTTACGCCAGTCATCGCGGCCTGGGACTCACCCGCGCGTTTCCAATGCTCACCAGCCGTAGCTGTCCTGAGCATTGCACCTACTGTCCGCACCGCATTACGGCGGCGTTTCGTGAACGATCGGTCGCATCCGTGGTGGACGAGATGGAAGAGCTTTGCCGGATCTCGCCGCGTCCTCACATCAAGATTCGCGATCCGCTGTTCACTTATAACCACGACCGCTGCTGGCGCATCAGCCAGGAAATCCTGGGCCGTGGCTTAGAGCTGACCTTTGAATGCGAGACGCGGATGGACGACCTGGACGAAAACCTGATCCGCATCATGCAGGCTGCCGGTCTGCGCGAGATTTCATTCGGAGTTGAATCACCCAATCCCGCGATCCTGAAAAAGGTCGGCCGCCGTTACATCCCGCACGATCACATGAGTTCGATGGTCAGGTTGTGTTGGGATCTGGGTATTGTCACCACCGCGTTTTATGTAATCGGCTTTCTACAGGAAACCGAGGAGATGATCGAGGACACCATCCAATTCGCCTGCGATCTCGACACGACTTATGCCAACTTCAAAATTCTGACGCCCTATCCCGGCACCCCGCAATTTCAGCAACTGAAGCCGCTAATATTTGAAAGAGATTGGGAAAAATTTGACGGCTACACACTAACTTTCAATCATCCACAACTCACGCCGCGGCGCGCGCGCCTGATGCTGGGAATGGCGTATTCGCGCTTCCTGGCGCGCCCCAGTCAACTGCTGAATTGGCTGGGTCTGCATAAGTACTCGCATCACCGCTGGCTGCAAAAAGCCGATGCCTGGTCGTGGCGCCGGCAGGAATATTTCGATCGGCCCTGGCTGTCTGAACGAAAGGCGATGGTATGAATCTGCGAACCATTCCGCGCTACGGCGTGCGGTCAATTCCCGGGGACGAAAAGGAAATTGTCGCAGCCTTTCGTCGCGGTGAAGCAGTCACCGGACCGGCGATCGCAGAGTTTGAGCAGCAGTTCGCAAACTACCATTACATGGAACATGCCGCGGGCACTTCATACGGACGAATGGCGTTTTACTACCTCCTGCAAGCGCTCAATTTGCCGTATGGCAGCGAAATAATTTTTCCGGCGCTCACCTTTTGGGCAGTACCTGAGATGGCCAGGCAGGCCGGCTGCAAACCGGTCTTTGTCGACGTCGATCCGCTCACCTTCAATATTGACCCGGATCAGATCAGCGCAGCTCTCACCGATCAGACGCGGGTGATCGTGCCCACGCATTTGTATGGCCGGCCATGCAACATGACGGCGATCATGAAAATCGCTGAAGCGAAGGATCTGATTGTGATTGAGGATTGTGCCCAGGCGGCCGGCGCGCGTCATCGTGGCCGTCTGGTCGGCACCTTCGGCGACGCATCGTTTTTCAGTTTTCAAATGCTGAAGGGCATCAACACCTATGGCGGGGGCATGGTGCTGACCAATAACTTACTCCTGAACACACGGGTCCGGGCGCAAACGGCTGCCGAACCTTTGCCGAGCCCGGCGGATGTCGCGCTGCGGTTCGCAGGCGGATTGGTTTCGCGCATCGGAGTCAGTCCCAAGTGGTTCACGCTTTGGGGCTTCCCCCTTCAGGCAGGCGCCTCAATGTTTGGGCATTTCGATCTTTCGAAATTTGTTTGGGAACAGATTCGTCCGCTGCATCCGCTGCCGCGTTCCTATCGCCAACAGTACTCGAACGTGCAGGCTCTGTTGGGGATGCGGGCCTTGGCTCAGCTTGACGAATTCAACTCACAAGCTCGCGCCCACGCGAATTCTTATACGGAGGGTCTGGTGGATTGCCAATCGCTAAGGACGCCGGAGGCCGACCCAGCGGACGAGAATGTCTATTACCAATACTGCGTTTACGTCTCAGACGTTGCCAGGGCCAGCCGGCGTGCCATTCGCAAAGGCGTAGATTTTGAAACGACCCATGTCGATGTTTGTTCGCGATTGCCGTTGTTCAGAGAGTTCGCGGCAGATTGTCCCGGAGCTGAGTTGACGGCGGCAGCGTTGCAGCTGCCGGTTTACTCGCGCTTGCGCGATTCCGATATCGAAAGGGTCCTGCAGGTCACGCGCGAGGTGACTCGTGATTTGCCGCCGCTCAGTGAGGTGGGCGCCGTAACTCACTCTGTTTCCCAAAAGAATTTGCCGCACAGCTGGCCGGCGCGTGCGTAGGCAACCGCTTTAATGTTTACCCTATTTAATCTCCTGGCCGATAAGTTTGCGCTGGCATCGTATTTTGCCGATCAGAGCTGGGGCGTACGCATGCTGCCGAAATATGGTTACCTGGCAGTCTTGCTGGCAGCATTCTGGGAAGGAGAAGTTGTTCTAATTGCCGCCGGAGCGCTGTGTGGCCGAGGCTATTTGAATTGGAAATGGACAATTCTGGCGGCGGCCATCGGTGGCTCAGCGGGCGATCAGATGTACTTCTATGCCGCCCATGAACGCGCCGCCCGCTTGATCAGAAAATCAAAGCGACTCAACAAGTGGTATCCCAAGATCAGCCGGTTTGTGCTGAGCCACAGCGCGCTGGCCGTGCTCTTTTCGCGGTTTGCCGCAGGGCTGCGGATTTCAATTCCGCTGGTCTGCGCCTCAGCGGGGATGCCCGCCAAAAAGTACAGCCTGCTCAGTTTGACCAGTGGTTTTCTTTGGGCCTCTTTTTGGGTAGCAGTCAGTTATCAGGCAGGCGCGCGCCTGACCTAGTGCATCTTCATGAGTTCACTTCACACTGCAGCGGAAAATCGAAAGCGGTTCACATCACTCGGTCTGCTGGTGGCGGTCGGGTCAGGATTGCTCTTTGTCTACTTCGTAAAGCGAGTCGGCGTCGGCCAGATTGCCAATGGCATCCGCAATCTTGGTATTGGCTTTCTCCTCGTGCTCGCGATTTCTGCAGTCCGACATGTCGCCCGATCGATCGCCTGGATATTTTGCGTCGAAGGATCGACCCGCTTGCCGTTTTGGGATGCTTTGCGGGCGCGTTTGATGGGGGATGCGATTGGCAATGCACTGCCCTTCGCCAGCTTTATTATTTCCGAACCGGCCAAGCCGATCCTCATCCGCGATCGCGTTCCGCTGCCGATCGGTTTTTCGTCGATCGTCATCGAAAATATTTTCTACAGTCTCTCGGTCATGCTTTTCATTACGGCTGGAACGCTGGCTACCCTGCTCACCTTCCAATCACACGTCATCCGGATCATGAGTCTGATCACGCTCGGAGTCGTATTCGTGATTGGCGTTGCCGGGGCCGTCTGCATCCACCGGGAAATCAAGTTTGTCAGCGGAGCAGTTCATCTGCTCAATCAACGGATGTCCACGCAGAGGTGGTTAGATCGCGCGCAGAATATTGAAGCGCGAGTCTATCGATTTTGCCGCTACAACCAAAGCCGCTTTCTGCCGATTCTGGTTTGCGAAGCAAGCTTTCACTGCGCCGGAGTGCTGGAAGTCTACACCACCCTTTCATTCATCAACCCGTCGCACCGGCCGACACTCTTCATGGCCTTCATCCTCGAATCAGTGAACCGTCTGATTAATATGATCTTCAAGTTTGTGCCCTTGCGACTGGGCGTTGATGAGGCTGGCACTGGCAAGGTCTCGGCACTCCTGCAACTCACCGAGCCCGCAGGGGTCACGCTGGCAATAATTCGCAAGGCGCGCGACCTGTTCTGGTCATTTATCGGTGTCGGGTTGCTGTTCCATCGACAAATTACGCTGCGAAGAGAATCTGAGAAATTCTCACGCGAGTCAACGGCACACCTGATGCCGGAGCGGGAACGGGATCTGATGACTTTGGGCGGAAATTAGGCTGCGGGAACTCCGCCCAATTGAGCGCCTCTCCAGGTATGGGATTCCTGGGGAGGCGTTCTTTTGCGCGTAACGGGCTTTCGCTCAACAGACATGGTTAGCGATCTGGATCGAACCTGTGGGCCCCGTAAGTTTTTAGAACGCTGACGGCCTTCGCCCCTCTATCGCAACTTCGCGTTTGATTGTCTAGGTGACGTTGAGATGGCGGTTGACAGTGTTAATTTTCCAGGCGCCGCCTTCTTTTATCAGGCCAACTTTCAATTTGTTGTCCCACGTCTTGTTGCCCTCGGTCTTCGCACCCGTCAGCGTTACCGTCACGGTAGCGACACCACCTTGGATCACCGCTTTCGACACCGAAATGTTTTTCTCCCAGGCCGCGTCCCAATCCTGCGCATCGAGAAAGAAGTCTGCATTGATGCCTTCTTCACGCTTGCTGGCCCGATCATACGATCTGATTAATCTCTGCGTGACCAGCTTGCTCAACTCAGCCCTCTGCTTTTTGAGCGGCTCTTCCTGCGCATTGAGAGAATGCAGATACAACTCATAAAACTTGCGGGCGGTATCTTCCGGAGTCATTGACGTTTGCGCCTGCCCGAAGGCGGCGCGCGGCAACAGCCCTGGTACGACCAGGAAAGTCAACGTGATTACGATTGCATATTTCATTCAAAGGCCTCCATTAAAGGAACTGAGTAAAAAGCTTTCCGCATCGGATCACGGATACCGGACAAGTAGTATCCGCTATCCAGCAACTCTGGAGAAGTCCATATACCAATTCACTTCCCAGGTCTCGCCGTTATCGGCTGAGAACGCTTGCTGCCACGTTGGAGCTTCGGGATTTGTCTGATCCCAGCGAAATTCAACCATGACCGGAACATGGTTATGCTGGTCGTGTCCGCGAAATAACCCGATGCTGCCGTCGAATGAACCCTCAACCGGCGGGAAGAGAGTTGCGCCGTTGGTGTCCATCCAATAAATGCGCCAGATGCCAGAGGCTTTATCAAACAAGCGCAACGACGCCCCTTCATAAAACTCACCAGACTCGATTCTGATGTGATCGATGTTTCCCAATCCGCCCAAAATAAGTTGATTCGCCGCCGGCGTTTCAAATTCGTGCCAGGTCTGGCAGCCAGTCAGCCGCTCCGCTAGTTTCCGGTGATGGATGAGCCAGCGCCCCTGCAGAAAATCAAAATCATTCGCGCCTGGCGGTCGCGTATCGAGAACCTCTGGTGGCACATTGAATAAACTCATAACCGACTTCCTCAGCCGTTAACGACTGGTCTAGAGCAACATCTGGTCACGTTCCAAAATAGATTGCCGTCTTCAGGATGACGTGCGTCACCATATGCGCGATGATGGCGGCTTCCAGACCTCTCTTCCAATAGAGAGAGCCGGCAATCAAACCGAAGAGCGCATTGGCAACGACGACATAGCTGACGATTGCCGGCGTAAAAGTGAAGCCCAGGGCGACGACCAGCGGCAGATGCCCGATACCAAACACCACAGATGAAACGATGATCGCGGTGACAAACCAGATCGCGCGCGGCGCTTCCTCGCTTTTCTGAAATAGCCGCCACGAAAGCCAGACCAGGAAGGTCATCACTCCCCACCTCAGCAACAACTCTTCCACGACGCCACCATAGAGGAGTCGCGTCACGAATGGCAGCGCCTGGTTCAGCCGTTCCGCCCGGATGATGAAAAGTGGCGGAAGGAACAACCTCCATAACAACCACGTCGACAGCACTGCGACGCCACCCGCGAAACCTCCGATTAATCCCGGAATAATTTGCGGCTTCAAGGCCGGCATAAAACTCTCTCTGCGGGCAGCCGCTTCTGCAGCCGGCGCAGCCAAACCCACTTTGGAGGCGAGGGCAATGCCGACCAGGATGGCGAGCGAGATCAGGACTGTAGGTTGAATGGTGCCCAAGAGCATGAGGAGCAGCGGCGGAAGAGGCAGGGGAGTTTTCTCCGTGACCGGCAGATTGGCCATGAGCGCCGGCAAGTCGATCAGCAGCATCGACAGGACACCTGCCAGGCCGGCGATCCAAAGAATCAGAAACAGACGGGGTTTGAACTTCATGAGCGTCAGCAAACGATCGGCCCGAGCGCTTTCAAATGCGTCTGCGATCACTGCAACAAGTAGAAGATCTCTGTCTCAAGCTTCGTTTCATCATCCGTCCAGTCGCCGTAAATCTCCCACGAGTAGCCGGCGAATTCACGATCGGCAGCAGCGCGCCACGAAGCAATCGCGTTGTGTGCGCCGCCGAGTCCGGCATAACTGCCGACGTGTGTGACCATGGCCACTTCACCCGCAGGTGTCTCAGTGCAGATTATTTCGCCTTCACCATCGAAGGGACGAACGACTTGCACACCGAAGTCAACCTTCATCGGGGCTCCACGTATGGCCGAATGCTGATAGAGGAAGCAATTATGCCCGTCTGTACGCAACCCGGGATGACTTCTGAGAAATTCCCAGACAAGATCGAGAGCCGGCTTCCACGCGTTGCCAACCTCTCCAACCAGCACGCGCCGGCGCACCGCCGCGAGCGGTTGCGAGCCGACAGTCTTAGTAACAACCTGATAGTTCATGATGAGACAATTCCTTTTTGAATTCGACTGCTATCGTGTCAGCACCGGGAGCGGTAGCGACGAGTCTCCTCGGCGGGTGTCACGTGCTGGATCACTCTGAAGGATAAAAATAGTGAACTCGGCTGGGCCCCGTTCCGCTACATCCGTCACTTCGGCTGCGATGGTTCGCCAGCATTCACGTCCTCGATAAAGTGCGGCGGAACGGTGTCAGTCAGCCAAACGCCGTTTGCCGATAGATAGAATGTCATGCCCGAGCGGGCCATCTCGCCCGCGCGCACCCGCAACACGGCCACCGGTCCATGGCGCCGACCGGCAGCCTGCGCTGTTGTCTCGTCGACCGTAACCAGCAGCAGCAACACAATGAAGACAAGGTGTATGCGGCTATTCATGAAATGAAACCAACAAAAGAGTTGACGCGGCTGCGCTCCGGGCCAAACTATGAACTAGCGACCCATATCGCTCCCGCGGCGCGCGCCTGGCAATTTCTCGGGCGCGTCATGACCGAAAAAATGGAGGTGTATGGTTCGGAGAAGTACCATTCAGAATTTTTCCACTGTGCCTCAATGAAATAGTCTTCCTCACTAGTTCGGTTAGAAGCGCGAGATTGCAGCTTAGCGCGTCCGCGAATCGTGTATACACCGGGCTCGTTTGAAATAGCGACGCTCACAGATACAGGTTTGAATGAGAGCAGATTCCATCCGGAGGTTTTAGCAGCCGACGCTTCTCTGAAGGCTATGTAGCCGCTTTTGTCGGACGGGGTCCCGGACTGCGACAGCCACTCACTCGAGAGCAGCTCAAATAGTTTGCCGAACTGCCTCGTTCGGTCATACGCGAGTAGCAGGTTTAATCGGGCGATCAGTTGCGGCCGCGAGTCAGCCGGTATGCGCTTAAAGATATGGTCGTCCTTAGTCTGACAGCGAAGCGGTGCAATGATGAGAAGAACCCAAACACCGGCACTCAGGATTCGATTTGACATAGCCTCGAAGTGTCCAGAACTCTGAGTTGACGCGCGCCAACTGTGAAAACTAACCAAACCTGCTCCCGCGGTTCGCGCCCCACGACTTGTTCGGCGTCGCCGTGGTCAGTGAATGAGCTGCCGGAGCATCTCCAACGTTGATATTGCACCATTCTCCGTCCTGACGCGGCGCCTGGTGATGAACAGGATTCTATCCCCAAACGCTGAACCAGCGTTAAGAAATAGATTGTCATTTTTGAAAATTGCATTGTGTCTTACAGACGCGACTTCCGAGAATGGGATTTCAATCTCAGTGAAGTATCCGCGAATCCGTAGGCCGTTTTCGTTCATGAAGACCGTCTTTAGCCGAACGGCATAGAACACCAGGAGAGCATAGGTCACGCACCACAAGACCACGGCAACTGACCTTATGGCGACAAAGTTGGGGTCACTCGCCGGAACCGCAGTTCGCAGGCTTCTGAAGCCGTCCCAGGGAATCCAGGCGATGGGCAGGAAGTATTTGTAGAGATAGGTTTCCCATGAATGAAGTCTGGTTTCCATGAATCGGAAAGATGCCGAAGGTTGAGTTTGCCGGCTCACCGCCGCCAACACTCGTCATAATAGAATCGGATCACTCTTGTGAGAAGCCATGGAGCGCCATGCGGAGTTGTTTTTGACTTGAGAAGTTTTTCAATGGTAGATTCGGCTCACCCCATAGCATTTAAGTTTCCCCTACAAAAGAACAGCGAATTGACTGGCTGAAGCTACGGCTGAATAGATCGTCGTCCCGCGACTACGATCGTTTCAATGGTGGATTTCCTTACGATCGACCTGCGGCTCGACGATGATTGCAATTCGCTTTTGATTGAGTAGCGAATTCCCTCGCGGTTAACTGCTCCTCTGCGCTCAAGTTTTTCTCAACCCCCACGAGAGATCATCCCCACATCCAGACAAGGTTCCCTGCGAGATATTCTCTTGGTGCGACACTCGGAGGCACGCATGCGAAATAATCGGCGTCACCGCTCTGTTCATACATCTCTGTTCATACTGCTCTGCATTGTGCTGGCAGTCATCGCGTCGTTCAGTACGTTCTTTCGGGGCCGTGCAGCCACGCCGTCGTCAGGAAGCGTCAGCGCGAGCAGTTCGACTGCGACGACCTGGGCAGGAGACGCGCTCGCGACCGGCGCCACCGAAGGCGAGAGCAATTGCATCGATAGCGGACCGGCGAAGAACTGTGACAGCTTTCAGCTGACAGTGAACGGCAATCCTGTCGATTGGATCGGCAAGCTGGTCCTGGTCCAGATCAAGTGGAACGTGCCCGCGGATGATTACGATCTCTACATTCACAAGGGCGATCTCACTGGGCCATTGGCGGGGTCAGGCGCGAACGGGGGCCAGCCGGGAACCGAAGAAGATGGCTTTCTCGATCCGGCCAATGACGGCACCGGCGTGTTCACCATACATGTCGCTTATGCCACCAACACTCCGGGCCAGGACATTTACTCCGGCAGCGCCAAGGTAGTCGCCGGCCTGGCGCCGGCCAGCCAGGCCAGCACGGCTGCCGCGCGCTTTCAAAATCACTATCCGCAGACGAGTCTGATTGCCGCCGCCAAAGGCACCGACGCCGGCGAGCCGTCAATCGGGGTCGACTGGAAGACCGGCAAGGCAATGTACATCTCGGACCTGACCACGCTGCGCGTAACCTTCGATGACACCTGTCCGGCAAACGCGCAGAGTTCAACCTGGGAAGATAAGAGCGCGCCGAACAACGCTGACAGTTTGGACCCAATCCTGTTTACGGACCATGGCTATAACACTTCGTCACCGCTTGGCCGGACTTTTGTTTCTGAATTAAGCGGACAGGACAGTCTTTCCGCTTACACGGACGATGATGGTGATACCTGGACGCCGAGCCAGGGCGGCGGAATTCCCTCAGGTGTGGATCACCAGACGCTCGGTGCGGGTCCCTTCCATCTACCGCTGACCGGCACGGTCTATCCGAACGCTGTCTACTACTGTTCTCAGGACATCGTGCAAGCCTTCTGTGCGCGCAGCGACAATGGTGGTTTGACCTTTGGCGCCGGTGTGCCGATCTATGGCAACAACACCTCGTGTGTCGGTCTGCACGGACACGTCAAAGTGGGGCCAGACGGCACCGTCTATGTTCCGAATCGCAGTTGCAACAACCTCACGACCGTCGTGGTGTCGCAAGACAACGGCGTCACCTGGACCATTCGCAACATTCCCGGAAGCAATACCTCGAACAGTGATCCGGCAGTGGCGGTCGGTCGCGGCGACAAAGTCTCGGGCGGACGTTTGTATGAAGCTTTCAGCAGCGGTGACAGTACCGCTGGGGTTTCGGTTTCTGACGATCACGGCGCGACCTGGCATAACACATTCGACGTCGGCTCCCTCGCCGGAATCAAAGCTGTGGCTTTCCCGGCGATCGTGGCCGGCGATGATGATCGCGCCGCTTACGCATTTCTCGGATCGACGACCTCGGGTAGTCCGGATGATCGCGCCTTTGCCGGCTTCTGGCATTTGTATATCGCCACGACGATCGATGGCGGCGCAACCTGGAACATCAGTGACGCCACGCCAAACGATCCGGTCCAGCGAAACGGCATTCACCTGGGCGGAGGCTCGCCGCCACATCGAAACCTGCTC
>Ga0126383_10002847_pt1 | contig 11289 bp, 10 predicted proteins | sample PanSoiMetPlot_35_FD_96882 | JGI IMG/M metagenome (GOLD analysis project Ga0126383, IMG submission 96882) | Tropical forest soil microbial communities from Panama - MetaG Plot_35 | ecosystem: Environmental > Terrestrial > Soil > Tropical forest > Bulk soil | place: Panama | collected 2016-02-17
CTAGACGGAGGCAGCTCCCGACGAACCAGTGTCATGCGGCTCTGCCCTCGCCGGTAATCCGCGCATATCAGCCTGATTCGTCGTCGAAGCCGTCCCATCGTCAGCCAGCCGCCGACGCCCTCGGGAAGTCGTCCGCACCATCGCGAGACGGTCACGGATGTCGATGTCGATCGAGAGATCGACGGCGCCCAAACAAACCACTTGACGGCTGGTCCTTCCATATCAGCAGACGACGGCTGGTCGCAGGAGCCGGGCTACGGTTAGCCGTTGCAAGGCGCCGGCGCCGATGGCGCAGCGATTTTGACTGGCGTCGCTGGCGGTTAAGATAAACATGAAAGCTTGGCGTAACGGGCTGGCGATGCAACACCAGCCCGCCGCGACCGTGCTTACTTCGTCAACGTGTCCGCTCCGACCTTGGCAACCTGTGCGTCCTGCTCCGAGGCTGCGCCGGGGACACCAATCGCGCCGACGATCTTGCCGTCCATGATCAGTGGAATCCCGCCCTCGAGCGGACTGGCGCCGGCCAGTTTCAGCAGCCTAAGATTGGGACCGCCCTGTGCGACGAGGTCTTGGAACACTTTCGTGGGCCGCCTTTAGAGGACCGACGAATACGCGTTGGCCTTGGCTGCTTCGATGCTGCCCAATTGGCCGTCGAGACGGTGGAGCATGACCAGGTGGCCGCCCGTGTCGAGGATAACGATGACCATGTTCCACTTGTTTTTCATTGCCTCGGCTCGGCGCCGGCCACAACCTTCTTGGCCTGATCGAAGCTTATGGGGCACCGTAGGGGATCTGCGGCGGTGGCGGTGCCACCGGCTGCTGAGCGACAAGCAGCGCCGTCACGGCAACCAGCGACAGAAGCGATAGCTTCCTCATATGTTTCCTCCTCCGAAGCGTTTAACGAATACCGGCGACGACCACTTCATTCCACGGTGTCCTCCGCCGGCAATCTGGCGCCTACGACGCGAGCATGAAACCGTCGTATCCCTTGGCGGCGACCTCGTCGCACTTCTGCCTATATCCTCCCACCCCAGCGGGGCCGAGATAGGGCATGAATACACGCGGTTTGCCGGGGATGTTGGCACCCATGTACCAGGAATTGGCGCCGGGCATCAGCGTCGTGTTGACGACGCCGGCGACATGCGCGATCCACTGCTCCTCCGACTCGATCGTTGCTTCGATCGTCGCGAAGTTGTTCTTGCGCAGATACGCGAGGCACGCCGAGATCCACTCGACATGCTGCTCGATCGACACCGGCATGTTGGAGAGTACGGAAGGGCTTTGCGGGCCGGTGATTGTGAACATGTTGGGGAATCCGGCGACGGCCACTCCGAGATAGGTGCGCGGGCCATCCGCCCACTTCTCCGCCAGGGATTGGCCGCCGCGGCCGCGGATCCCGAGGTTCATCAGCGGTCCGGTCAGCGCATCGAACCCGGTGGCGAAGACGATGATGTCAAGCTCGTGTTCCTGCCCGCCGACGCGGATGCCCTTGGAGGTGATCTCCTCGATCGGCGCATTACTCGCGTCGACCAGCAGCACGTTGTCCTTGTTGAAGGTCTCATAGTAGTTCGTGTCAAGCGGCTGACGCTTGGTGCCGTACGGGTAGGTCTTGGGGATCAGCTTCTCGGCAACAACGGGATCCTTTACCGTTGAACGGATCTTCCGCTTCAGGTAGTCCGCACACAGATCGTTCGCTTCCTTGACGAAGAACATGTCCTGGTAGTTGGCGAGCCAGAAGCCGAAGCCGCCGTTGTCCCAGTGCCGGTCGAACTCACGCTCCCGCTCCTCTGGCGTAGTTTTGAGCACAGACTTCTCGATGAAGTTCAGCTCGAAGCCGAAGAACGAATTGCGAATGCGCTTAACGATACCGTCGTAGTCCGCCTTGCGCGCCTTCACCACGTCGGGGTCGACCTTGCCGTTACGCGCCGGCACGCAGTAGTTGGGCGTCCGCTGGAACACCGTCAGGTGCTTGGCCTGCTGCGCGATCTCGGGGATCGCCTGCACGGCCGTCGCGCCAGTGCCGACAACGCCGACCCACTTGCCGGTGAAATCCACGCCGCCGTGCGGCCACTGACTCGTGTGGTACCACTTACCCTTGAACGACTCCAGGCCCTTGAACTTCGGCACATTCGTCGCCGACAGCGCGCCGACCGCTGTGATGAAATACCGCGCCGAGACGACGTCGCCCCGGTCGGTGCGGATTCGCCAGCCGGTTGTCTCCTCATCGAACGTGGCGCCGGTCACGCGCGTGCCGAACGTGATGTCGCGCCGCAAATCGAACCGGTCCGCGACGTGGTTGAGGTAGCGCAGGATCTCAGGCTGCTCGGGGTAGCGCTCGGTCCACTCCCATTCCTGCAACAGTTGTTTATCGAACGTGTAGCAGTAGATGTAGCTGTCCGAATCGCAGCGCGCGCCGGGATAGCGGTTCCAATACCAGGTGCCACCGACGCCGGCGGCGGCCTCGAAGACGCGTGTCGATAGGCCAAGCCGGTCGCGCAAACTGTGCAGCATGTACATCCCCGAGAAGCCGGCCCCCACGATGATGGCGTCAAGATCCGTAGTCGAAGCGGGGCGACCTACGCGTGACTCAGTCGTCGAGCTGACCATGGCGCTGTCTCCTTTTCTGTGGTTCGGCGTTCATCGTCGGCCCCAGTCACTCTCATATCGAGCGTCAGCGTCGGTTTGAGCTTGACGACCGGGGGAACGTAGCCGTGTCCGACGTGTTAGCGAACCCATGCGAATGGGCTCGGCTGCCTCCGGGCGCTATCGTCGTCCCGATGAATAGCAAGAAGACGATTGGCGAGATCCGAGATCAAACTCATCAGGTCCCTCCGTTTGGGCAGAGGCGCCCTGGGCGAGATCTTGCCTGAAACATCGGCTAGGCGGTGGCCGTCGGGAAGCCCGCTGCTCGGCCTACGCCTTCTCCAGCCAGTACGTCATCCCCATCTCGCGGTACATCGTCGTCGCGGTGGTGAGATGCTCCTGCGCCTGCTTGCCGGTGCGCCGGTAGAGCTTGCCGAGGCCGAGGTGGCAATACAATTGGAACAAGGTCGATGTGACGTATGCATGGGCCAGCTAAGGCCATCTGTTTCTTCCTTACGCTGGCCGTACTGGCAACGACCACGCTAAGCTGGGCGTCTGATTATGGTCATTGCGGGAAGCCGGTGACGGTTGGGGACAGTGCCAGTGCAATCCCCGCTTCTGCGACGATGGGTTCATCCGTTTCGTACGCCTAATTCCGGGATCCATGGCCATATGGTTGCCGCGTGGGGTAACCCTTCCGCGCAGCCACCGACCTACGAAATGTGTGAAAGTGTTCAATCCGACCGGACACATTGTTGCTACAGGAACTTGTTCGGGAGTTAGCGGAGAATTTCGCGTGCCATTCAGTATGTGGTGGAAGCCGGCGGCAGGTGGGGAAATTGCCCAGGGTGCGGTTCGCTTCGTGCCGCAGCGTCGCATGGTGGAGATCAAAGCTGGTGAGTGGGTCGAGTCCGCGCCACCCACTCCTCCTGCACCTGTGCCTTGAGCTCTGCTTCGCAAGGTGAAGATGGCTTTCAGCGATCGAGCCATCGGTCGCTATCTAATGGAAGGAGCCCAACGGCCTGCGTTTTTTGGGGTCCCTGCGGCATCAGTTGATACGCGCCTCGGCCGTGGGTACCGACGTAGATCACCCCGTTTTCATTCTGTTCAATATCGTAAACGGGCACAGCCGGGATTTCACCCAAATTGAACGCTGCCCAGGTTTCTCCACGATCAGTGCTCTGGAACACACCAATATCAGTCGCCACATAAAGCGTCTGCCCGGTGGAGTCACGTCTGTCCACGAGCACCCGCAGCACTGGCACGTCGGGCAGCGGCGAACCACCCCTCGATCCATCGGCCCTGGTCCACGTGGCGCCAAAATCCGTCGTGCTAAAAATATGACCAATCCCCGTTATGGCAGCAAAACCGGAAATGCTGAGGTATGCACTGTTGGCGTTGTTCGGATCAGGGGCAATGCCCGTAGCCTGCGTCAACGAGCTGTCGAAGGGAAGATTGCCGGTCACGTCGTTCCACGCGGCGCCGCTATTGAGATCGGCTTGCGTGGTGTTGAAGAGCTTGAAGGGGGTCGCGCCAATCTGCGTCGAGAGGGCCCATGCCCTGGTGTGGTCGGAGGGCGCGAACTCGAGATCCTGGAGCGCACAGTCGCCGCTGGTGCATCCACCGGTGAGATCCTGCGGACTATGCTGTGTGACGGTTAGCGTCGCAAAATCGACGACCCGCACAAAATGGCCACCCAGGAACACCCGTCGCGCGACCGCGGGATCACCCGCCAGCGGCGGATAGAACGAGAACCCAACCGGATCAGCAAGAATAAAATGTGCCCAAGCTAAGCCGCCATTAGTCGACTCTCCGAGTAGTACCGTGGTCCCGCCCGCGGCGAAGGTATGGTAGGCGAAGCGGGGATCGCTGCGATCAAAGAGCGCAAACCCACCGTCGCCCGTCTCGGGCTGAATCCACGCGAGCTCTCCTCGATAGAGATCGGTACCATTGTCCTGAAAGCCGGCCAGCACTGTGGTATCGCGGGTTGGGTGCGGCCCAATGCTCTGAATCTGACCCACACCCAGCGTGTCATTCAAGGCCTCAAAGCTCACGACACCGCCGCCGATGGCGCTCAAGCTGAACTTGAAGACGCCACCGTCATTGCCCACGTAGACGGTGTCATTGTCCGCATCCAGTGCCAGCGCGTGTTGGTCGGCGTGGATGCCGCCGTTCTGCGGAAGAAACCGCCAACTGCCTCCCGAATCCGTCGATGCATAGATGCCAACGCCTCCGAAAAAGACCGTGGCTGGATCAGCGGGCGAAACCAATAGCGCCTGGTCATAGAATTCTTGTGAGTGGTTGCCGATGGTCGTGCCGTCAATGGTTCGAGGTGGATTTGTTGGGAAGGTCACACTCGGGACACTTTCAGCGATCCACGTTGCCCCGCCATCGATCGACTTGAAGAATCCGACATAGGTCGAAAAGTTGGGAGCACCGAGCATTGCGTAGAGTGTCCCGCAGGGCCGGGTGCCACCCGAGCAAGCGAGCGAAGCACCGAGCGTCGGTGGCCCAATGGCCAGGCTCGGCCGGTCCATCTGATTGAGTGCACTCGGGAAGCTACAAGGGGTGTCGTTGGTGAAGCAGGCCGCCGTGAAGGTGTTCCCGCCATCGTGTGACATGAACACGTTATCGAACCTTATGGCGACATACACGTCGCTCGGGTTCTGCGGATCAACCCTCACGTCCGTGGCTGGGCAGGGAGTGGTGCGGGGTTGGGGAAGAAGGCCACATTTGAACGTAGGCTCCGGATATTGCGTCCACGCGTTGCCGCCGTTAGTAGACTTCCACAGACCGTTCTTCGTCAGGTCGCTCGCGACGAATTGCGCGGCGCCACGGGCACCGCTCTCGCCGGCGCCTATGGCGGCGAACAAGACGGGCGGGTTCTGCGAAGTATCGATCGCCATTTGGGCGACGGCGGCCCGGCCGAATGTCCCTGGTGACAGAGGCGTCCAAGTGGCACCGAGGTCAGTGGATTGGAAAATACCCTGACCGTAATAGGAATCGATACTATTGTTGGCTTCGCCGGTACCAACGTAGATTGTGGGCGGGTTGGTTGTGACCGGATCGAGCACGATCGCGCCAATCGCCTGGGTCGGCAGCGAATCGCCAATCGGGATGAACGTGCTCCCGCCGTCACTACTCATCCACACCCCGCCGTTGGCCGCACCCACGAAGAGTCGTCCCGGGGTGGTCGGGTCGGCAGCGATCGCCGTAATCCGGCCTGTGGCGCTGAACGGGGCACCCACGATCACCCCGCCGAAGTTCGATAAGGCGTTCAGCATCGGCTGGGGGCCAATGAAGTTCCAGGTCGGCCGCAGCCCGTGTCGGCTGCCTGCCTGTGCGGCCTCCATCACATGCATCTGGGCCGCCGCTTTCTCATACGCGCCGGTGGGCACGCCGAACTGGAGACCGCGGCGCGAGAACCAATACTGTTCACGTAACTGACGGTCGGTGAGCGACGGCACAGTCGGCGAGCCGCTTTGCTGGGAAGATGACGGCGTCACAAAACCGCCGGCAACGCCGCCGACCGTGATGAGTAAAGCCAAGAGTAGCCTTAGTTTCTTGCCATGTCTGCAGGATTGCCTGTTTCCCAGCATGCTTGCCTCCAGCGATTAGCATGAATCAGAAACATTGCTGCAGCCGATAGAAAGTTCTTCTCTAGCTTCGTCCCCGCGTGAGTGGCCGAGGAGCTGCGCGGCTATGGAAAGGGCACACACGAAACAGAACTTCGCCTTGCCGAAAGCTGGCTACCGCAGTTCGCGACACAGCGTGATTGGAGAGCTGGGCAGTAGGTCCCGCACGTCGCTCCCTCGAGCGGTTCCCCCGGGCGAACGATGACCCAGGTCAGAATTTCGGAAAGAAGGCCATCTGGGTCGGTGGGTAAGGGGTCTCAGACTTTTTGACTTCACCAAGTAGACGCATGCGACTGGGCGGACAGCCGGCCGACTGACCAGAACACGGGTTCGATTCCCCAACCCGCTACGGCCGACGTTTAGCACAACGCCGTAAGCAGGGTCCGAGAGGCGAGAAACCTGCGTCCTCCGCGGTTTACGCCGTTGTTGACGCTGGTTGTACCCCAGAGCTAAGGTCCTCCCACCGTCCCGACCGCCGCCGACCTGGCTCGTGAGGGTTAGATGAAGTGTCCCCGTTGCCCGCACGAGAATCGCTCTGGGGCGAAGTTCTGCGAAGAGTGCGCGACCCCGCTGGCACGGGCTTGCTCGAAAGAGGAGCCTCAAATTGGCTCGGTGCAAACAGCTGGCTCAGTGCAAGCAGCGCAGCGCCGCGTGGACGTGGCGCGGTCGAGATAGCTGCCTCTTCTGTTGTCATACATTGCTGTTTCACATCGCTAGCGGGCCTCGAGTTTCTGCCGCTGCCTTGGCACCAACAGCTGGAAGTTGGCGAATTAACGTCCGTTTCGTCTCGCATACGGACAACCAATCAGCGGGTGTCACCAAGGCAGCGAGGCAGTGGACTTGAAATGGGCCAGGAGGCTAGCTCTCCGGAGCACTCCATCGCATCGCATAGCAATCCGGCTCAGTATTCATGCGGGTTCCCATCAACCCCCAAGCGAGTCATGCTGCGTGACCGATGTATACCGACAGCGCCTGGATCTGATGTGCAACTAGCCCGGCGTGGATTCGAGTACAGGTGACAACCTCACCCCTCCGGGCCGCAGTGGTCACCCCCAAGCCTCGGGATCGCGACCATTCAGCGTGCTTCTCGAGCCAGCCCTCTTATCGACTCTGCTTTCCTCGATGGTGCCAGCGCGGTCCAGATGCCAGTCACCGCCAGTTGAGTCGCGCCCATCCAATTGAAGGGTGGCTTGCGCGCTGCCTCAGGTTCGCCCCGGACGAAGCTGTGTCATCGTTGGCTCGCTCAGCGCGAGCGGCCAGCCGCAGGATAGAGCAACCACTCAATGATAGAGTTAGGATCCTCTGTGTCGTGCGGCGCCAACGGCTGAGCCGACGTGGTGGCACGTGCCGTCGGGGCTGCCGATTGCTTTTGTGGCTCGACACGCGGTGCGACTGCTGCGGCACTGGTCGGCGGCGCGGGGGCGTGAGGGTCTGGCCCGACGAGTTGGGTCTCCCTCCGCAGCGTCACGGTTATCGATGCCGCGACGAGCTTCGTCCCCTGGCGGCTCGCGTCAACGACGACGTAGTCGCCCTGCTTGATCTGGGCCAGCGAGATGGATTGATCTGTAAAAGCATCCTGCGTGCCGGAGGCTACCGGGTTGCGCCGCGATTCGATGATGCGTGTCTTCCCCGTGATGGTGACGTGGAGCTTCTGCTCCTCGCCAGCGCGGCCGACCTCATGGACGACGAGACGGTCAGGCGCCACGCTGAGGACTGAGCCGGCATGACGGTCGCCAGCTGAAGGCGTCCTCGCATTGCGGAGCAACGTGTTGGAGTGCAGCGCCGGGTGGATGAGCGCAAATGTCTCCGCCCCGCCGGGGTCATATGAAGGAGGTTCACGGCGGGTCAGAGCGACGGCCGGCGACTTCTCTGGAGCCGCAGGAACTGCCGAGTCCTCGTGGCGATCTGGGGGGAGGGTCATGTCGGGAGCGCGCTCCAGGGTGGGCGGGGCAATCGCCGCGGACCCGCTCCTTCCAGCCGGGATAGCGATGCGCTCCTGTACGCCAACGCCGATGAACGGCGATCGCCAGGCCGTCGGCGTCGCAGAGTGAGTACGGACGAGAGCGGCGCCCAGGAGACCGATCGCGATGCTCGCGCCTACTGCCCCCCGCCGCACCCACATACGTCTCCGACGTTGCTGGGCGACGTTCACTATCTGCCTGAGACGTTCTTTGGCACTCTGCGGGGTCCATGGACCCCGGCCATCAGAGTCCGATCCCTCCATGCCTCCATTCGCCGCCTGTTTGGCGGCCAGGAGTGATTCCAGCGGAGCCGGTGGCGGCTGCGTTTCGGTGGGCGAGCTGTCTGTCGACGCGTGAAATAGAACTGTGGATGGCGTTGCATGCGTTCGTGGCACGTCACGCAGTCCCATACCGCAATTGCTGCAGAAGTTTGCTTGTCCGCTGTTACTCGCCGAACAGCGCGGACATTGCTTCGGTAACTCAACACCGCAGGCATCACAGAAGTGAGCGCTCGGTGGATTACGGTGCCCACAGGGCGATACGCGAGCGTCCAGAACACCGCGGTCTTCTTCGAGGATGACCTGCTCCTGCTCGCGCGGCTTCACGTGATCGGCTGCTCGGGCTCCAGCAATCAGATACTTCATTGCTGCTTCGGCCGGCCGCTCCCCAAAATCGGCGTTGAACACATTCTACGTACTCGCGGCGCCCGATTGTCGCAATGCCCCTCGATCAGTACGAGGTAGCTTGGGTGGGTGCGCAGCAGTTCGCGCCAAGTGACCGTCATGGATCCATCTCCACTCGAGCGATCCGGTGGAACCGAGGCCTGCCACAGCGGTCTATGTTGACGGGTATAGTGCCCTCACCTTGGCCTGTCAAGTGCGAAGCGTGACACGTGTTGAGCCTCGTTTGAGTGGAGCACGCGACCCCCAACATGCGGAAGAGCGAGGAGCTTCGCGAGGTCACGTCGTGAAAGGCAGGTACCGGCGCGGCCGTCCGACCCTCGCGCCGACGATCACCGCGGGAAACTTCGACGACGGATTCCGCAGCGCGCTCGTGCTCGATGACGACACCAACCCCAGAAACAAGGGTGGCCCGGCGCGCCGTCCTACGCCCGGGGCTGTGGACCGCCAGTGGAGATCGTGATGGCTGGCAACAGCAGCGGTACTGCCTCGGAGCCCGTATACGAAAACTATACGATGACCGGACGATGACCTCCCTCCTGCTTCCCCGCCGTCTGGAGAGGATGCGCCGCTACCGAATGGGCTGGGGCCGGTTCAAGCTCGACTGGGCGCTATCGGCCCGGTACCGTGCGCGGTCGGCGCATGGGTAGTCGATCTATTGACAGGGAACGCCGGGAGGCTGTCGGGAACCCGGGCAGCACGAGCAAAGTTATTGGTGCGTCAGTTTACGTTGCCGGCAACTCCGCCCGAACCATGGAAAGGGGGCTCAACTGTAGCAGCAGCCTTGCTCCTGATCGCTATCGAAGGATCGGAGATCAACGCTAAACCGTCCGAGCCGCAGGGGCGAGTATGTCGCGGCACCCGAAGCGCCGTACATCGAGGAGGAAGGCGAGATGACCTCCCTCGCAGCGTCGGTAATCGGACCTGCGGGCCTTGTCCTGATCCCGTTGGTGGCGCCGTCGGCCGTGGCAACCGACGGCCCGAACGTTCAGGCCACGGTCAGCTTGAGCCAGTGGCAGATGGACCCACCGGTATTGGTGCCGTTTGATCGTTAGAAACACGAGGGAAATACTGGATGGCTCGCGATCAAGTCTCAAAGGAGAAACGTGATGAAGCATCCCCAAATCCTTCGCGTACTCGCCGCGATGCTCGCACTCGTCACGCTGAATGGGCGGACAATGGCCTCCGAGACACACGAGGCCGAGTTGTTGCAAGGGGGCGAAGAAACTCCGGCCGTCATCACCGGAGCAACGGGCAGGTTCACGCTGACCATTGCGGATGGGGATGCGAGCTTCGACTTCGAACTCACCTACGCCGGAATAGAAGGGGGAGCAGTCACGCAGGCCCACATTCATGTGGGTCAACCGAACGTGCCGGGAGGCATCGTGATTTTCCTGTGCACAAATTTGGCTCCACCCGCCGGGGTTCCTGTTCCCCCACCCTGTCCGCAGGCTCGGGGTACTGTGACGGGCACTCGGACAGCCGCAGACGTCCTGGCTCAGACGACTCAGGGCGTGTCCACTGGCGAACTATCTGCAGTGCTCACCGCCATACGGCTAGGCCTCGCATACGCGAACGTGCACAGCACAGCCTCGCCCGCCGGCGAGATCCGTGGCCAAATCAAATAGGCGATCCTCTGACCCTTTGCTGGCGGGACGACGTCGGCGCCCTTGCGGAACTGGCGGGGGCGTTCACTCGAGCGGGTAAAACGACGGCGGGTCCTTCCGCACGATGCTCCCCGCCATACTACTCAGGTGTCGTAGAGGGTGGCGCGTTGAGCGTCGAGCGCCTGACTTATTCGACTACAGGGCGGCCTGGCGAGGTAAACCAGACCGCCCTGGCTTTACGCTACCGCCCGCACTTGTTCTGCCTGTCGTTCCACTGACCGCCAGCCCGTTCGCACTCGGCCTTGGTGCTGATCGTGGATGGCGTATTAGGGGTTCTGGTCTGTCCGGAAGTAGAGGATTCGGGTGCGGGGTTCCTAGATGATTCCGTCGGGGGCGACTGCCTGGGCGAGGGGGGGTTCTCACTTCCGGGCGTGGTGCCCCCACGCGGCTGGCGCGTCTGGCCAGACGTTTCGTCACCCCTCGTCTGAGCCAGCGCGACCGCCGGGGCGAGACCAATCGTGACGACGAGTCCGACGAGAACCAGGTTGTTCATTGCGCTCTCCTGCTCCGCGTTGTCGCTGTGGTGATGGCTGCACTACACCGACAACAGATTTGGCTGGGGGGACTTCTCACGCATTCATTGATGTTCCCGGTGGCAACACGAGAATTGATCCGTTCGGAGATCGCTTCGCCTTCATCTCTTCGAGAACATTAACTTCGCCGAAGAAAGTAAACCCATACACAGACCCGTCTGTCAATTCGGTGCCGGCGGCCGGTTAGCCTGCCGTGGTGGCGGTGATCAAGGGACGAATCGCTGGAGGTC
>Ga0126383_10002848_pt1 | contig 11288 bp, 7 predicted proteins | sample PanSoiMetPlot_35_FD_96882 | JGI IMG/M metagenome (GOLD analysis project Ga0126383, IMG submission 96882) | Tropical forest soil microbial communities from Panama - MetaG Plot_35 | ecosystem: Environmental > Terrestrial > Soil > Tropical forest > Bulk soil | place: Panama | collected 2016-02-17
ACCGGCTCGGCGTCGAGCAGCTGGTGCAGCCGGGTCACGCGCCCGGCGAGCTTGCGCAACACGACGCCCGTGCCGTTCTGCACCGCGACGCCCGCGGAATCGTAGCCGCGGTACTCCAACCGGTGCAGTCCCTCGAGCAGAATCGGCCCCGCTTCACGCGTGCCGCTGTATCCGACAATGCCACACATCGCGTCTAGGTCCTCCGCAACCCGTCGTGACCAGCGTTCCGTGTCAACGAAACGCCCGATACTTCAAGTTTGGGGCCACGACAGGCTGGTACCCCGCATCGCGTCAACCGGGACGGACGAGCTTCTTTTCGGCGTCTTCCTCGGCGACTTCGTAACCCGCGAGGTAGTAGGCGTAGTAGCGGTACGCGCCTCCCGCCTCGACGTCGTTGAGCACGGCGCCCAGCACGCGCACCGGCAGGCGATCGAGCAGGTCGATCTTGGCCTGGGCGAGCTCGCGATCGGTGACGCCGGTCCGCATCACCAGCAACAGATTGCCGGTCAGCGTGCCGAGCACGTAGGGATCGACCCCGGCGGCCATCGGCGCGGAATCCACCAGAATGACGTCGAAGCGGGCGCGCAGCGACGTGATGAGCTGCGCCATGGCGGGGGAGCTGAGCAGCTCCGGCCCGTTCGGAGTGCGCTGGCCGCATCCGATAAAGCTGAGCTGCGGGAAGTCGGTCTTCTGGATGATTTCCTCACGACCCGCATTGCCGCTCAGGTGATCGATCAAACCGGGCTTGCGCTTGGCGTTCAACACGCGATGCAACAGGCCGCGGCGGATGTCGCCGTCGATCACGATCGTCCGCAGGCCGGCGTCGGCGAACGCGAGGCCGAGATTCGAGGTGATGAACGACTTGCCGTCGCTCGAGCCCGGGCTGGTGATCGTCAGCACCATCGGGCCCGTGCCGTAGGCGTTCTGCACGCCCAGACGGATGGAGCGCAGCGCCTCGATGACCTGTGGCGCGTTGCGGCCGTTGCCGTTCTCGCGGCTCACCCGGGGCACGACGCCGAGGATGGTGAGCCCCATGTCCGTCGAGACCTGCTCGGGATAGCGGAACCGCGTGTCGGTCTTGTCGAGCAGCACCGCCCCGACGACTCCCGCTCCGAGGCTGCCGAGGAAGGCGAGCGCGATCAGGACCGGCGCGAGACTGCCGACGGGGCGCTTCGGCTCGACGGCCGGATCGAGAATCTTGACGTCCGGCAACGTGCCGGCATCGGCGATGTTGACCTGGTCGTAGTTCGTCTGCAGCAGCTGCAGCGATTGCGTCGCCGAAGTCACTTCGAAGCTCAGTCGCGCGTCCTGGATCGCCAGGGTCGGAATGCCCTGGATGACGTTGGATCCGCTGGCGAGGCGGTGTTGCTGATCGCTGATCTGCACGCCGAGCTGCGCGTTCAGGGCCTGGGCGATGGCCGGGATCGTGTGCTTCTTGAGATCGTCGATCTCGCTGATCAAGCGCTTCACCGACGGCTGCTCGTCGGTGTAGCGATAGCGCAAGGTGCGCAGATCGGCTTCGCGCGACGTCAGCTCGCGCAACGCGGCGATCAACTCCGTCGAGCGCTGCACGGCGGGGACGTTCTCCAGCTCCTCGGCGTTGATCCCCGAGTCGACCTGCTGCAGGGCGCGCTGGATGACCTTTTGATCGCTCTGGAGCTGCTCCAGGGTGACCTGCCCGGTGAAGAACACGTTGGTGGTGGGATCACGAGCGTCCGGCATGCCGTTTTGCCCCTGCATCGCCAGCTGGGTGGCGTAGCGGGTCCGGAATGCGGCCAGCGCCTGCTCCGCGAGCGTCTTCTTGGCGCGCGCGCGGTCGACCTGTTCGTTCAGGATGACCTTCAGCGCCTGGACCTTTTCCCGTTTCATGTCAGCGGCCTGCGCCACGAACCGCTCGATGATCGCATTGAGCGTCGACGCCGCGAATTCGGGGTCCTGATCCTTGAGATCGAGGCGCATGAAGTTGCCGTCTTCGTCGGTGCGGACCGACAATGACACGGCGAGAGACAGCGCCGTCTCATGCGGCGGTGCGACGTTGAAGACCACGACGTGCCCTTTGGGCAGCGCCTCTTTCGCGGGCCGCCACAGCCATCCTTGCGTCCGGCCAATCGAATCCCCGACCAAGCCGGTCTCCGCCTTGTTGCCGTCGGAGTCGACCAGCGTGTAGTGCGTGCCCGTGCTGTCGACCTTCAGCGTGTACGCGCCAGCGCGAAACCGCCCGGTGTTGGGAATATCGAAGGCTTTGCCGAACAACACGGAATCACCGGCCTGCGCCCAGCCGAGATACAACCGGTGCTCCCGTACGACCCAATCCATCACGACGTCGGAGGTGAGGAGATCGGTCCAGCCGGTGGAGATTGGCAGCGTGCTTGGATCGTTGAACGTCGTGCCCGAATGGCTGCCTGGCTGCACGACGTCGACCCACACCGTCGCGCGCGCGTCGTACATCGGCTTGAAGAGGAATTTTGAGAGGCCCCACCCCGCCGCGGTGCCGGCGACGACGACCCCCAGCACCAGCCACTTGAATCGCATGACCGATGTGAAGATCCGGCGCCAGTCGGGACCGCCACCCGGCAGCTGCGCGTCGCCATACAGCATCGGCGCAGGAAGGCCCTGGCTGGCCTGCAGCGCCGTCGAATGCGGGACAGGCTGCGGGACCGGCGGTGGAACCGGCAATTCGTTCGGCATCGAGTCTAGACCTCAAGCGGAATGGCCAGAGACTCTACGAAAGAATCCCTGCGCCAGGGGGAAAAGCGTCAAGCCTTTAAACGCTAGGCTTCAACTGTTGCAAGGTCCAGACCGCCCCGTTACATCGCCCTCTTTTGCAGCAAGCGCTGATGCGCCGGTACGATCCCAACCTTGCGAAACACCACAAAGCGTTGCAAATATGCAACACTTTGACGCTTGCGTGCAACGGCTTTGTTGCGGCTCGGCAACCATATATCGTGGCTGCACAACCATCTACAGCACGCGGCGCTGACAGGCCCGATCCCTGCATTGCCGGCACCTGACAAGCGCGACGCAGCGGCGCCGCGACGATGGACTCTTGCCACGAGGGAACAGACGCCCGTGTCCGTGAACACCACAGACCCGACACTCGGTCGTGACGTATCCAAGCTGGTCCAGGTAGATCCCCGGGCCCGCGCCAGCCTCAGCATTCTCGTGGTCGACGACGAGCGCGTCATGCGCGAGAGCTGCGCGTCGTATCTCGAGGCCGAAGGCTACAACGTCACGATCTGCTCGCGCGGCGATAAGGCGCTCGAAACGATCAAACGCCGGGCGTTCGACATCGTCCTCGTCGATCTCTACATGAGCCAGGTCCCGGGAATGGAGCTGCTGCGCGCAGCGCTCGCGACGCACGCCGAGACGATCGTGATCGTGATGACCGGGAACCCGAGCGTCGACTCGAGCCTCGAGGCGCTGCGCACGGGGGCCTGGGACTATCTTCCCAAACCGTTCTCCGCCACACACTTACAGATCCTGATCGGACGCGCCGCCCATGCCGTCATGGTGGCGCGCGAATCCCAGAAAATGCAGGCGCAGCTCGAGAAGACCGAGGGCGAGTCGGAGAAATTCAACGTCCTCGGCAGCGCCCCCGCCTTCCGCAAGATCATCGCGCTGGCCCGCAAGGTGGCGGCCACCGATGCCTCGGTGTTCATCACCGGCGAAAGCGGCTCGGGCAAAGAGCTGATCGCGCAATTTATTCACCACTACAGCCGCCGCTCCAGCCGGCCGCTCGTCGCGATCAACTGCGCGGCGCTGCCCGAGGCGCTGCTCGAATCGGAGATGTTCGGGCACGTGAAGGGCGCGTTCACCGGCGCGGTCCGCGACAAGCCCGGCCTGCTCGAGACCGCCAACGGCGGCACGATGTTCCTCGACGAGCTGATCGAAATGCCGAAGCCGATCCAGGCGAAGCTGCTGCGCGTGATTCAGGACGGCGTGGTGCGGCGCGTCGGCAGCGAAACGACCGACGCCGTCGTGAACGTGCGCTTCATCGCCGCGACCAACATCGATCCCGACGAGGCGGTCGCCTCCGGGGCGCTCCGCGAGGATCTCTACTACCGACTGCGCGTGGTGCCGATTCACATGCCGCCGCTGCGCTCGCGTCCCGAAGACATTCCGCTGCTTGCCAACCACTTCCTGTCCTACTACTGGAAGCGACATCGCGACGCCAGCCAGCCGCTCCCCACGTGGACGCCGGCGGCGATCCGGGCCCTCTCTACGCACTCATGGCCCGGGAACGTCCGGGAGCTGCAGAACGTCGTGGAGCACGCCGTCGTGCTGCTCGAGCCGGGCGCCGACGTCCAGCCCGAAGACATCCCCTTCATCGGGGAGCAAAAGGACGGAACCGTCGAGCCGGCGTCCGCCGAGCCGGCGAATGGGTTGGAGATCGAAGGACCGCCCGGAGAGAGCTATCACGCCGCCCGGGAGCGGCTGCTCTCGGCATTCGAGCGCCGCTACCTGACGCGTCTCGTGCAGCAGGCGGGGGGCAACATGTCGAAGGCCGCGCGCATCGCCGGCGTCGATCGGACGACGCTCTATCGTCTCATGGAGCGTCACGGCCTGGAGCGCAATCTCCTGGCAACCGCGTCCGAGTAACACCGTCTGGGCACGGATTCAGTTGGGGGGGAGCATCCGCTCCCCCCCTTGGCTTTATCGACCTAAGCCCTTGCATGAAGTTCTCTTGTAGCGACTTCCCCACAACTACCGGAGCGGCGCTGCAGAGCGGATTCATCACCGATCGGCGACGGTTTCGTAACGAATTCGTAACTCCAATAAACATAAGTACTTCCGCTTGTGGCCTATTCCGGTACGGCTGCGCACGACCCTTGCTTGTGGACGCTACGGGGGGCCGACAGGCCCCGTTAGCTCGCAGCAACCACTCGAACCGGGACAGCCGCCCGATGACCGCTTCGAACCTTGCCGCCGACACGTTTACTGTGCGGCCGCCCATCGCCCTGGTCCGCGGACTCGGCCCGTCCGAGCCACAGGCCGAGGGTGCCCGGCGGGCGCTCAACGTGTTCGTGGCAATGATCGGGATCATCGTGGCCGCTCCGGTGATGCTGGTAGTCGCGGCGTTGATCAAGCTGACGTCCCGCGGCCCGGTGGTGTTCGTGCAGACCCGTGTTGGTCTCGACCGCCGCGACCTGACCAAGGACGCAGGCAACGGTCGACGGCAGCTCGATCTGGGCGGGAAGCCCTTCCGGATTTACAAGTTCCGGACCATGCACGTGCAGCCCAAGACGGAGCAGGTCTGGGCGCGTCCCGACGACCCCCGGGTGACGTCGGTGGGGCGTGTGCTGCGGAAGTATCGCCTGGACGAGCTGCCCCAGCTGTTCAATGTGCTGCTGGGCGACATGAACATCGTCGGCCCGCGGCCCGAGCAGCCGAGCATCGTCAGCAACCTGCAGCAGCAGATCACGGACTACCCGCTGCGCCACAAGGTGCGGCCGGGCATCACGGGGTGGGCGCAGATCAACCACCACTACGATGCCTCGATCGAAGATGTGAAGCGCAAGGTGAGTCTGGATCTGGAGTACATCGGCAAACAGTCGTTCACCGAGGACCTCAAGATCATGTTGCGGACGGTCCCGGTGGTCGTCCTGCGCAAAGGCGGCTGGTAAGCGGCATTGACGGGCTTGACCAGTTGCCAACGAGGGGCGCTTCGGCGCCCCTCAACATTTCACCCAACAACCACACCATGTACCTTGGTTCGCCCACACTCGAAGCGCGAGACGATCGCAACGTGACTCCGACCCGCCCGGTGACCGTCGTCGCCGTCACCCAGGACGACCCCTTCTTCACGGGCCGGTTCTTCGAATCGTTCCTCGCCGCAATCAACGGCAGCCGTGTCCGGCTGCTCGAGATCGTGTTGCTGCGCAACTTCAACGAGCCGCGGCTGACCCTGTTGAAACGGTTCCAGCGCCTCTACGGCACCGTCGACCTGACCCGGCTGCTGGCACGCTACGGCATGGCCCGCCTCGGCGACCTGACCGGACGCCCGCGCTCGGTCGCGGCATTGGCCGCCAACGCCGGCGTGCCGATCCGCCAACTCGCGTCGATCAACGACGAGAGTTATCTGCGGACCCTCGGCGAGCGCCAGGTCGATGTGCTGCTCTCGGTCTCGGCGCCGGAGATCTTCCGCGCCGCGGCGCTGCACGCCACGCCGCATGCGATTAACATCCACAATGGCAAGCTGCCGTTCTATCGCGGGATGATGCCGACCTTCTGGGCGCTGCTGCACGACGAGCCGGAGGTGACGATCACGGTGCACACGATGGTCGAAAAGCTCGACGCCGGAATGGTGCTCGCCGAATACCCGGTGCCGATCACACCGCGGGACTCGCAGTTCGACCTGTCGGCCCGGGCGAAGGAGATCGCGGGCCGCGAGGTCGCCCGGCTCCTGGCGCGACTCGAGACACCCGACTGGCCCGTCCCCAGCGTCGTCGACATGTCCCGGAAGCGCTACTTCAAGTTCCCCACACCCGCCGATGTCGCGCAGCTGCGCGCCAAGGGCAAGCGCATGATATGAGTGGTCCGGTCTTCCTCGCCTCGTTCGATGTCGAGGAGTGGTTCCACGCTGAAAACGTCAAAGCCGCGCTTCCCACTACCGATTGGACTCGCCTCGAATCTCGCGTCGAGGCCAACACGCACGAGCTCCTCGATGCCCTGGCCGGTGCCGGCGCCAAGGCGACCTGCTTCGTTCTGGGGTGGGTAGCCCGGCAGTACCCCGCGCTGGTGCGGCGCATGGTGGCCGAAGGGCACGAGATCGCCAGCCACTCCGACACGCACCAACGACTCTATAGCCTGTCGCGCCAGGCGCTGGCTGAGGATCTGACGCGCGCCCGGGACACCCTCGAGCAACTGGCGGGGACGCGCGTGTGGGGCATCCGCGCCCCGATGTTCTCGATCTCGGACGCCGTGCTCGACTACCTCGCCGAAGCCGGGTACTGGTACGACTCGAGCTTCTACGATTTCAAAGCGCATGACCGCTATGGCCAGCTCACGACGGCGATCGATCCCGAGCAGCCGGTGGTGCAGGTCCGTCCGGGGCTGCTCGAGCTGCCGATGTCGCGCGTGGGGATCGGTCCCGCAGCGCTGCCGTGGTCGGGGGGCGGGTACTTCCGTCTCATCCCGCCGCGACTGTATCGCTGGGGCGTGCGGCGCCGCCTCGCGCAACGCTCGTGGTTCATGTTCTACTTCCATCCCTGGGAGTTGGATACAGGAGAGCGCCCGCTCCCCAGGCTGTCGCGCACCTTACGGTTTCGCGCCTACGTGGGACGACACCGGATGCGGCGGGACCTGCGGACTCTTTTGCGCGTGTTCGGCTCATCCCGCATCGACGAGACGCTGCGCCGCATGGGGTACCTCCCCCCCGGCGAGGCTGCCGCCTCGGGAGCTGCGAGGCCGATGACGGCACAACCGTTGCACTAGCGCCGCACACATGGCGAAGAAACCGAGTCTCACCCACCACACCGTGGCCGGGATATTCTGGTTGTCGTACGGCAAGGCCGCGTTCTTCGTGCTGCAGCTCGTGGTCGTCGGGGTCCTGGCCCGACTCGTCACACCCACGGCTTTCGGCGTGGTCAACGCCGCCCTCATCGTCACCGGATTCTCGGCGATCGTATCGCAGCTCGGGCTCGGCCCGGCCCTGGTGCAACGGCCCACGCTCGAGCGCCGTCACATCGACACCGCCTACACCTTCTCCTTCCTTTTCGGTCTCTCACTTGGCGCCATCCTGTATTTCGGCGCACCGGTTGCGGGGGCCTTTCTGCGAATGCCGGATGTCATCCCGGTTCTGAGGGCGCTCGCCTGGGTGTTTCCCTTGAACGGCCTGCAGACCGTGGGACAATCGCTGCTGAGCCGGGACCTGCATTTCTCCTGGCTCGCGAACCTCGACGTGATCAGCTACGGCCTCGGGTTCGGTGTACTCGGCATCGTCACGGCGCTGCTGGGATGGGGGGTCTGGGCGCTGGTCGTCGCGCAGATCGGGCAATCGCTCGGTCGTACGGTCGTCCTCTTGTGGAAGCACCCGCCGCGGCTCGGGTTCTACTTCGACGGCCCGGCGTTCCGCGACCTCGCGTACTTCGGGGGCGGATTCACGGTCGCCCGGGTCGCCAATTACATCGCCGTGAACGGCGACAACTTCATCGTCGGACGAGTACTGGGCGCCGAGCCCCTGGGCTTCTACGGCCGCGCGTACTCTCTGATGTCAGCGCCGGCCTACGCATTCGGGACCGTGCTCGATCAGGTCTTGTTCCCAGCAATGGCGAAGGTGCAGGACGACGTGAAGCGTCTCGGAGCCGCTTATCGGCGCGGCGTGGCGCTCATCGCCCTGATGGTCCTGCCCGCCAGCGTCGTCATCATCTACCTGGCGCCGGAAGTGATCCGGGTTGCGCTCGGGTCGAAGTGGGGGCCTGCCGTCGCGCCCTTTCAAGTGCTGGGAATCGGCATGCTGTTCCGCACCAGTTACAAGATGAGCGATTCGATCTCCCGCTCGACCGGAGCCGTCTACCGCCGCGCGTGGCGTCAGCTCATCTACGGCGGCCTCGTCGTGCTCGGCGCCTGGATCGGAACACACTGGGGGATCGTCGGGGTGTCGTGGGGTGCGCTCTCCGCCCTGACCGTGAACTTCTTCCTGATGGCGGCCCTCGGCCAGCAAGTGGCCGGGCTGACGTGGCGCGAGTTCTGGGCCGCGCACCAACCAGCCGTCCTGTTGAGTCTCGCGACGTTCCCGCCGGTATGGGCGGCGACGGTCTTCCTGCGGGCCCATTCGGCTCCCGCACTGGCGACGCTGCTGGCGGGAGGCCTCCTGCTCGTGGGCGCGAGCGCCCTGCTGATCTGGCGGCTGCCCCGCATCTTCCTCGGATCGGATGGGCAATGGATGGCGGAAACGATGCGCCGCTTTGTCGGGAAGCTGCGCAAGGCGGACGATCGACCGAAGCTCGGAGGAGCGTACGAAGCGACCACAGCGAACGACGCGTGACCACGACCCGACTCGCCGTGCTGCGGACACTCTTCGATCGTCTGCACGCCGAGAACATCCGCTACTGCCATTGGAAGAGTAACGAACACTTGCTCGCGTCGTTCACGGGAACGACGGATGTCGACGTCCTCTTCGACCGCCGGGCCATCATTCCGCTGACCCGCATGCTGGGCGAGATCGGATTCAAGCGATTCGTCGTCAAGCCGGGCCGCGGGTACCCAGGGATCGAAGACTATGTGGGCTACGATGCCGCGACCGGCGCCCTCACACACCTGCATGTCCACTACCAGTTGACCCTCGGCGAGAAGTTTCTGAAGGGGCACCGGTTACCCTGGGAGGAACGGTATCTCGCCACACGCGTTCGGGACCCGGAATTCGACATCTACACCGCTGACCCACACCTCGAGCTCGTCGTCCTGCTCTTGCGCGCGGTCATGAAACTCAGGACTCGCGACTTCGTGAAGGAGATGCTGGGAACTCCGTTCATCTCCGGCGGATTGCAGCGGGAAATCGGATGGCTCAAGCGGCGCGTCACCGAACAGCAGCTCGTGGCAGTTGGCCGGGAACTCGTCGGGGATGCCGCCGCGCTGTCCCTGTCACGGCTAGTGGAAAGCGCGCGACCGTCGGTGCACGACTTGCGCGCGTTCGGCCGGCGCATCAACCCTGCGCTCGACGAATACCGCCTGTTCGGAACGACAGCCGCGGCGCGACAGATGCTGACGCGCGAGGTGGGCATCGCCTGGTGGAAGATCCGCAATTGGCTGCTCGGAGCACCTACGAAGAGCACGCGGACTATGCCGCACGGTGGCCTTACGGTTGCGATTCTCGGACCCGACGGCGCCGGCAAGTCGACCGTCTCGACATTGCTCACCGCATGGCTATCGCGCGAAGTGGCGGTCGTGCAGACATACGGTGGAAGCGGCAAGGGATCCGCTTCGCCGGTCCGGCTCTTGATGCAACGGGCCGGAGCGCTGCGCCGCGCCGTCCTGGGTCCTCCTTCCAGCAACGTCCGACGTTCCTCCGACAAAAGCGAGCGTCCCAACAGCGCTCCACCCTCCCCTGCCCGATTGATCTGGCTGCTCGCCTTGTTCCGTGAGCGCCGAGCTCGTGCACGCGCGGCGCGCCGCGCGAAAGGGCTCGGCATGATCGTGATCTCCGACCGTTTCCCTCAGAGCCAGTTCCCCGGGGGAAACGACGGACCTCGGCTCGCCCCCTGGCTCGAGCACGGATCCTGGTGGGTGCGCGCAGCCGCCCGGCAGGAACGCGGCACATTCCGGCTCGTCGACCTTTCGCCTCCCGACCTCGTCGTGAGGTTGAACGTCCTACCGGAAACCGCGCTGCAGCGGAAACCGGAGACGCCCGCCGAACAGGTTCGACAGGGTATAGAAGTGATCCGAGGATTGCGTTTCCCGCCTACGACCCGCGTTGTGGATCTCGACGGCGAGCAACCGCTCGACCACGTCGTGCGCCAGGCGAAACAGGCAGTGTGGGAGAGCATCTGAGCTGCCACGCGCTGAAAGCCTGTTGTCAGCATTTGCCACGCTGAAAGTCGTCGGTAAGCACCTCGCTCCTAAATTGGGCGCACACCACCACACCCTCACAGACGACCACCTACTTCCGACATGTGCGGCATCACCGGCTTCTGGTCTCGCGACGGATTCGACCCGGGCGAGGCGCGATTCACGATCACCGCGATGACATCGGTGATCCGGCACCGCGGACCGGACGATTGGGGCTCGTGGCTCGACCCCGATGCCGGAATCGCGCTCGGGTTTCGCCGATTGTCGGTCATCGACTTGTCGCCCACGGGCCACCAACCGATGGAGTCTGGTGACGGCCGATTTGTAATCGTCTTCAACGGAGAGATCTACAACTTCCAGGATATTCGTCGTGAGCTGGTCGCTCAGGGATACCGTTTCCGGGGCCGCTCCGACACCGAGGTCCTCCTCGCCGGGATCGAGACCTGGGGGATCCTCCCAGCATTGGCGCGATTCAACGGGATGTTCGCATTTGCACTGTGGGACCGACGCGATCGGGTGCTCCATCTCGCGCGCGATCGGGCCGGCGAGAAGCCGCTTTACTACGGGTGGAGCGGCAACACCCTGTTGTTTGGATCCGAGCTCAAGGCGTTGCGGGAGCATCCTGCGTTTTGCGGTCGTATCAACCGCGATGCGGTCGCGCTGTATCTGCGCCACGGCTATGTCCCCGGCCCCTATTCCATCTATGAGCGAGTCCGGAAGCTGCCACCCGGTTGCCTGCTGACCGTCACCGCGGCGCAATTCGATCACGCTGTGGAGCCGAC
>Ga0126383_10002849_pt1 | contig 11287 bp, 11 predicted proteins | sample PanSoiMetPlot_35_FD_96882 | JGI IMG/M metagenome (GOLD analysis project Ga0126383, IMG submission 96882) | Tropical forest soil microbial communities from Panama - MetaG Plot_35 | ecosystem: Environmental > Terrestrial > Soil > Tropical forest > Bulk soil | place: Panama | collected 2016-02-17
AGGACCCTTTCCAGAGCCCTCGATTACTTCAAACCCTCAACTCTACTTCCGGTTGCATTAAGTTGCGTTAAGCCGAAAGTGAGCGTGGCGACACCTCTATCATTCGTCCCCGCTCCAGGTGCAAAACTCTGTCGCAGCGCCGCGCAAACGCATGGTTGTGGGTAACGATGAGAGAAGTGAGCCGATAATCCCTATGTAGTTTCGCGATCAAATCAAATACCGCGTCCGCTGTCCGGTTATCGAGGTCTCCTGTCGGCTCATCGGCCATCAGGATCTTCGGCCTGGTTACCAACGCACGGGCCAGCGCTACCCGCTGCTGTTCTCCCCCAGACAATTCACCGGACCGATGACTGGCCCGGTCCGCTATTCCCACTTCCTGCAACCATTCCAACGCCTGTTTCTCAGCTTCCCGGCGAGGCGCGCCCTTCATCAGAAGCGGCATCGCGACATTCTCGGCTGCTGTGAACTCCGGCAGCAGGTAGTGGAACTGCCAAACGAATCCCAGTTCGCGCCCCCGAAACTCCGCGGCAGCCTCTTCCGAGAGCTTTCCCAAATCGAGTTGGGCGAAGTATACGTCACCTCCGGAAGCCCTATCAAGAACTCCGAGGATGTGCAGCAAGGTACTTTTCCCGGCACCCGATTCACCCACGATCGCAAGCATTTCGCCGGCTTGCACCTGGAACGTCAAATTCTCAAAGAGCACTAACTCCGAATTGCCCGACCGGAATGCTTTCCGCAGGTTTTGCACCCTTAGCAATCCGGCCTGCTCCGTTAGATGCAGATTTCCCCCTCCCGTCACACTTGGGTAAGCCAAACAGCGCCGACCACCGTTTCTGAGGCCAATTCATTGGCCTTCCTGAATTAGAACATGGTGACGGTATTTGCGTCAGTGACACTTCCGCCGCATATAAGGCAAATAATTTGCGAAATTACGCCAGAACTGGTCGCCTATTCGTAACGCAATGCCTCGGCCGGCAGCACACCAGCTGCGGAAAGCGACGGGTAGAGGGTGGCTATGAACGAGATGGCGATGGCCACGAAGCAGACCAAAGCGACATCCACCATGCGAGGCACGAATGGCACGTAATCGATGGAATAGACTTCAGCGGAGAGCGACAGCAGGTGGTACTTCCCGGCTGCCCAGGAGGCTGAGTAGCCAATTATTAAGCCGATGACCGTTCCGATCACGCCAATAAGCAGTCCCTGATACATAAAGATGCGCCGGACTTGCTTTTTCTTCGCCCCCATCGAGACCAGCACGGCAATATCGCGAGTTTTCTCCATCACCATCATGATCAACGAGATCAGGATGTTGAGCGCCGCGACGAAGACGATTAGCCCGATCGTAATGATGGTTACCACGCGCTCGAGCCGCAGGGCACGGAAAAGGGCGCGGTTCTGCTCCATCCAGTTGGTGGACATAAAGCCCTTGCCGGCGGCTTTCTCAAGCTCTCGGCCAATCTCGGCGGCCTTGTAGATGTCTTCAACCTTGAACTCCAGCACGGAGATGACGTCGCTGAGATCGAAGAGCCGCTGCGCATCGGCAAGCCGGATGAAAGCCCAGCTGTTGTCATAGTCGTAAAAACCTGAGTCGAAGATGCCCACAACCTTAAACCGAGCGTATTTGGGGACTATGCCGAAGGGCGTAAGTTCCCCTTGCGGGCTGGTCACAGTAACGACCGAACCGACCGTAGCCCCGAGTTGGTCGGCCATGTCTTTGCCCAGCACGATAGGTGCCATGGAGGCCGTGATCTTTGCCGAAAGCGGATTGGGTTCGCCGGAATCCTGCGTTGGCGCTGGGGCCGGCGCGGAGTTTGACAGAGGCTCGGCTGAACCCTGTTTTACCGAATTCAGCAGATCGCTGACCCTGTTTTCCTCACTCGGAATGATCCCTTTAAGGACAGCACCTTGCGCGCGAGCGCCCCGCGAGATCAGTACCTGTTCATAGATGGCCGGCGCGCCGGCGACGACGTGCGGCTGCCTGCTCAATTCGGCTAGAAGAGGCTGCCAGCTGCGAATGCCGTCAGCCTCAACCCGCAAGAGGTTGACGTGAGCCGATGAGCCCAGCAAACGATCCTGAAGGTCCTGGCGAAAGCCGTTATTAATGGCGAGGGCAATGATGAGAGAGGCGACCCCGGCGGCAACGCCGATGATTGAGATTGCGGTGATGACGCCGATGACCGCCTGGCGACGCTTAGCTCTGAGATATCGTGCGGCTACAAACAGTTCGAATCGCATCGATTGTGCACTCGGTCGTGCGCAGACCCGGTAAAAGCTCATTTTAGCGAACGGTGGTTCCAGCGGGGTTCCGGCGATAACAATGGAATTTGCCGAGATTAAGGTGGGATGGCATTAGCTCATAAGCTCGGCATCGGCTACCGTGGACTTCGTTCTTTGCTCACCCGCCGCTTACCACGGAAATAAATGGTGGCTGATGATACGGTTCTCAATCGTCTCCATAGTTCTGTTCGGCTTGTATCTCCTGCCTCGCTAGGTAGTGTAAAGTGCCGAAGACCAGACGACTACCTGGGAAACTTCGGCAGCAGCGCGGGAACGCTCGCCCGATACCGGCGGTACGCGTCTCCGAAGCGAGCTTCGAGTTCGACATCTTCTTTGCGGATCATGATGGTCCCGGTAATGGCGGCAAACACCAACAGCACGCCAAGCGCAAGGGAACCGGTGCCCACAGTCCAGCCAAAGACCTCGCAGAGATGGCCGAGGTAGATGGGATGCCGCACTTGGCTCCGGATTCCCGTAACCACCAGCTTTTGCTCATGCTGGGCGGGTTCTAGTTCGGCCAATCCGATAACCTGGGCATGCACAAAACCTTGTGAGGCCGACCGGTAGATGGAGAATCCTGCGAGGAGGAACATGACGCCCAAGATCCACGGGATAGTGCTTTCGTAGAGATGCAGATGCCGGATAGGCCAGGCGAGCATGAACGCCGCGGCACTGAAGATCCCCCAGAGCGGCATTATGGCTAGGTACGCTTTGCGTCCGTGCTTGCGCCACCGCTCGACGAAGGGATGAAAGACCAGCCAGAACAGCGGAATGGTGGCGTAGACGGAGCTGACGAGCAAACCAATGAGGTCTAGTATGGAATGCAACTTCGCCATCTACTTAGGCTGCGTTGCCGCTGCCGCTGCGTTACCCGCTTTCACGACGGCTTTGGCCACGCCGACGTTATCGAATCGATCAAAAACTCGCACGACCACAACGTGTTCCGTCAGGCGGCCTTCTTTGGGATCAACCGCGGGCAGCGGCGCAACGAGGTCGTAGCTCTCCGTCCTGCTGTCAGAGATTTGTCCAACCGGCTCGATCGTCTGCCAGTCGCTGGCGTCAATCGAAAATTCAGCCCGACTGATCGGTGAAAAGCTGTCCGTAGCGCGGAAGACGAGATGCACATTATTCCCCGCGAGGCGGGCATCGCTGAACTCAACTCGAGGAGGAGTGTTATCCACGTCAAAGTGGTCGCTCGTTTTTTCGCCCGTCAATGCCTCCCCGGGCGAATGCGAAGGCGAGTCGGTTGCCACGATCCGTATTGTGTATCCGCCGTCCGGAAACAGGTCAGCTTCCAGATTGGCATAGCGCTCGTAAAGATCCTCTCTCAGAACCTTCCACTGGGTTTCGCCGTCGCCGCGGTAATAAACCGCATAGCTGAGTTGGTCGTCGTTGGCGTCGTGTGCACGCCACCGTACGGCAATGTAGTGCTTATCAGGCACTGTCGGGATGGGTGATTCGAATCCGGAACTGTCGGCATTCGTGTTGCTTGCATGCGTGGATGAAGGCACTCGGGCGCCCAGCAGAACGGTTACTTCGTCCACTTCAGGAGCGACATTGCGGGTAAGGTAGTTGACGGCAACCCGCTCGATCACAGGCGGAGGATTACCGGCTCGAAGCACGGCTTTCCACTGCAAAAAACGGGCGGGAGGAGCATCGACAAGCTGTCCTTTTGCCAAATCTACCTTGGTCCAATTGCTCCAGTTGCGATCGGGATTTTCGACATTACCGCTTCGCGCGTAAAGTTCGAAATTGCCGGTACCGCGAATCTCAGCCCTTCCCCAACGAGAGAACCTCCTGGCGTCAAATACGTCACTTTCGTAGTGACCATCAGGCGCCAATTTGGGACCAATCAGGAAGATCTTGCCGAGGTTGCTGGTCGCCGCATATAGGCCACCCTGCGGAGCCCGCTCGAGAGCCGTGACCTGGTTGGCGCTTGCCTTGGTCAGGGCGCTGTAGGAGTTGTCGCCAATCGCGTACAGCTTCCCCTTGTTGCCGGTTCCGGCGATGAGCTGTCCCGCCGAATCGAATCCGAGCGCATACACGATGTCCTCTTTGGACGACCAAATGACCTTCGGCGAGCCATCTGTAGCGATGCGGTAAATCTCCGAGCCGCCGACGTTGACGACATTCGGGAAAGGAACAGGCGTTACTCCGGGTGCGCCTTGCGTCGCCGACGCCCCGGCTTGCTGGATGGCTATGGGATTTGCTCCGCTCGGCCCCGCTCCCGATGGCCCGCCTGCACCCGCACCGCGCTTGTCTCCTGCTCCGGCCGCGTAGATATTTCCTGCTACGTCAACCGCGAGCGCGGTGATTTCTTTCTTGGCAGCACTGTAGAGTGCGAATGCATCGCCTTGCGGCGTGATGCGGTAGATGAGACCGCTACCGTCGGTTCCAGCGATGAGATTGCCCTGAACGTCGAACGTCATGGCGCGAATCTGAGCTTCGTCACTTTTGAAGAACAGTGTTCCGGTTCCGTTTGCGTCAACGCGATAAATCTCGCCGCGGTCGCCGGTTCCGACATAGAGATTCCCCTGCTTGTCGAGCGCCAGCGACCAGATGTATTTGGTTTTGGGATCGAAGTATGGGCTGGCGCTGTAATTCAAGTCAGCATCGGTTGCCGGCCTTGCTGCCGTCTTTGAAGTCTCGGCTTTTTTAGGAGCGGCAGGAACATTGCGCGTGAGTTTGTACACTTTGCCGTCCGGCGACGTCGCCGCATAAATAGTCCCGCTGGCGTCGATGGCCAACGCCTGAACGGAGAGTTCTTGCGGACCAAAGATGGCGATCGCTTTCCCATCTGGCGTTACGCGATAGACGCGAGCCGGCAATCCGGCGGCGGCGAAAGCGTTGCCCTCTGTATCGCAGACCAGGTCCCAAAAGTATGCCGAAGGAGAGGTGTACAAGGCTGTGAACAACGGCGCCAGCGAAAGGCTGCCATCACTATTGATGGCTACCGAGCGAGCCGTACCTTTTTCGAATTCGTCGTACTTGTTTTGCTGCCAAAGGCGTGTGCCCTCGGCAGCTGCTATGCAAGAGAGCATCAGCCACACCAAGGTGACGCGAAGGATTTTCGTGTTGATCATGAAAAGCTACTAGACAACTTTGCGGCAAATCCGGAAGCGCATGAACCTGGTAGTGGGGAATTCACGCCAGGCGTTTCCGGGTCGCAGTCGACCTCATCATTCCAGCCTACAGGATACGAGAAAAGGCGGATAGGCGTAAGAGCAGCGGGTCACGAAGAACGCGTGGCCCCCCAAAAAGCCCTCATGTCATTGCGCGTAATTGCAAAGAACGAGCAGAATGGCTGACGTGAAGATTCCCTACAACCTGAAGGTCCTCGCGATTCTACTGGTGTTGCTGGTCATCGTGGGGATTGCCGGGTTCCACCTTATCGAAGGCTGGAGCTGCTTTGACGGCTTCTACATGGTGCTGACGACGATTACGAGCATTGGGTATGGAGAAATTCATCCGCTGTCACACGCGGGAAGGTTGTGGAACAGTTTCGTCATCATTTTGGGCGTGGGGCTGGTGCTACTGCTGGTCGGGGGCGCTTCCCGTACCTTGCTAGAATTTGAGCTGCAATCGGTGTTTGGCAGGAGACGCATGGACCGCGAAATCAACCGGTTGACGGGGCATTTCATCATTTGCGGCGCAGGGCGTGTGGGACGTAGCGCGGCCCGCGAACTGGCCCGGCGACCGCTCCCTTTTGTGGTGGTCGACACTAACGAAGCGAAGCTGCAGAAGTACGCCTCGGAGGGATGGCTGACTTGCCTAGGGGACGCCACCCAGGCACCGGTGCTGGAGCAATTGCGCATTGAGTGCGCCAGTGGACTGGTTGCGGCAACAACCACCGATGCTATCAACATCTACATCATCCTCACTGCGCGAAGTCTCAATCCGAAACTGAAGATCATTGCACGCGCGGCGGAGGAAGAAGCTGAAAAGCATTTGTACACCGCCGGAGCCGATTCGGTAGTGTCCCCGTACCGATTTGCGGGATACCGTATTGCCCAGACCTTTATGCGTCCCAATGTGGTCGATTTCTTCGATACTGCGATGAACCAGCAGCGCCCGCTGGAGATCGAAGAGGTCAAGGTCGGCCAGGGCGCACGCTTCGTCGGCAAAACTCTGGAAGGCTCGCGCATACGCCAAGAACTCGGCGTCATTGTGCTTGCCATCAAGGGAGAACACGCTCCCATGCGGTTCAATCCTCCTCCCGACGAGATCATTCATGCAGGCGATCACCTGATCGCTATGGGCGACCCAGAAGGTCTGCGCAAGCTGGAAGATTCGTCGTCGGAGCGCGCATGAAGATCACCACCGCCGAGGAGATGCGCGCCATTGATCGCGCCAGCACGGAGAAGTTCGGCATCCCCTCGTTGACCTTGATGGAGAATGCCGGCAGCGCGGTGGCTGATTTCATCCTGGCAAATTATCGAGAGGCACAGCGCATAGCCGTGGTGTGTGGGAAGGGGAACAATGGCGGCGACGGTTTCGTCATAGCGCGCAAGTTGCACCAGGCAGGACGGGTGATGGAAGTACTGCTTTTAGCAGCTCCGTCGGAACTGAAGGGCGATGCAGCGGCGATGTTCGAAAAGCTACCGGTTCGCCCGGTGGTGATCCAGACTCCGCAGGATTTCCAGACGGAGTCGTTGCGGAGTTTGGCGAACACAGCGCTCGTGGTGGACGCTCTGCTGGGAACGGGTTTCAAGCCGCCGGTGAAGGGTTTGTATGTTGACGCAATTTCAGCGATGAACAGCAGTAGCAAGCCCATAGTTGCCGTCGATATTCCGTCAGGCGCGAACTCGGATTCGATGACGCATCAGTCGGAAGCTGGCATCACAAGGGCGGATGCAATCGTGACCTTTACCGCACCACGCCCCGCGCACGTTTTTGGCGAACTAACGCGCGGGCCGGTGTTGGTGGCGCCGATCGGGTCACCCGATGCGGCGATTGAATCTAAGCTGAAGTTGGAAGTAGTCACGCCGCGAGATTTCGCGCCGCTGTTGAAGTCGCGTCCCCGCGACAGCAACAAGGGCATGTATGGCCATGTGCTGATTGTGGGCGGGTCAGTGGGGAAATCGGGTGCAGCGTCGATGGCTGGCATGGCTGCTCTGCGTGCAGGCGCAGGGCTGGTGACCGTGGCGACGGCGAAAAGCGCTCTACCGAGTGTCGCAGGATTTGCTGCCGAGTTGATGACCGAGCCGCTGCCCGAGACGGACCTGGGCGGGATCAGCATTGCCGCGATGAAGAGCGGCAAATTGCAGCAGTTGGCCTCGACCATGACTGTCGTCGCGATTGGACCAGGAATCGGGCGGCAACCAGAAACGGTCGAGTTTGTGCGCACGGCGGTAAGTGTATTGAAATGTCCGCTGGTGATCGACGCCGACGGGCTGAATGCCTTCGATGGCAAGACGGAAGCCCTCGATGGAAGCCAGCGAGCGCTGGTGCTCACGCCGCATCCCGGCGAGATGTCGCGGTTGGCTGGAATTTCCACCAAGGCTGTGCAGACTGACCGCTTGGGCGTGGCGCGCAGCTTCGCGCGCGAGCACAAGCTAGTGTTGGTGTTGAAGGGCAACCTCACGGTGGTTGCGCTGCCGGACGGCACGGCGTGGGTGAACCCTACCGGCAATCCTGGCATGGCTACCGGCGGCACGGGCGACATCCTCACCGGTATCACCGCAGGAATCCTGGCGCAGATGCCGAACGACGCTGCGCGTGCTGCTATAGCGGCTGTCTACCTCCACGGACTGGCGGGCGATGCGGCGGCAGAAACCATAGGCGAGCATTCGCTGGTTGCGACGGATCTGCTGATCGGATTGCCGAAGGCGTTTCGCCGGGCGACAAAGTGGTCGGGCGAGAGCGTGGTGCGCATCAGCGGATGAGGACTCACGAGTACACCACCCATTCCGCCCAAGAGACCATTGCCCTTGGGCGCGAACTGGCTCCCACACTGCGCGAGATGCGCATGGTTATCCTGCATGGCAATCTGGGAGCAGGGAAAACCACGCTGGTAAAAGGAATTGCCGAAGGACTGAATGCAGCTTCCCAAGACGAAGTCACCAGCCCAACCTTTACGCTCATTCACGAATACCGCGCGCCCGATGTCACGCTATACCACGTCGATCTCTACCGTATCGACACACAGCGCGAACTAAACACCCTTGGATTGGATGAACTCTTCGCCGACGAGGGCAATCTCGTGCTGCTGGAGTGGGGCGAGAAGTTCCCACGGCTAATAGCTGAGTGTGATGCGGAGATTCGGATTGAGCGTGTCGGGGATAACGAGCGAAGGCTAGCCCTTGTAGCTGCAAACCAATAGCCACTGACCACTGCTTCAGAACCCCATGATGTTGTAGCCGCAATCCACATAGACCGTCTCCCCGGTGATGCCGCTGCCGGCGGGACTTGCCAAGAATAGCGCCGTGGCCGCTACTTCATTCACATCCACATTGCGTGGAATGGGAGAGCGCTCAGCCTGAGCCTTGAGCATATCCCCCAGGTTGCCGATACCGCGAGCGGCCAGCGTCTTAATAGGTCCAGCCGAGACGGCGTTCACGCGAATATTGTGCTTGCCGAGGTCGAAGGCCAGATAGCGAACACAGCACTCGAGGGCTGCCTTGGCCACTCCCATCACGTTGTAGTTCGGGACGACGCGCATCGACCCGTAATAAGTGAGGGTGATGATGCTGCCGCCATCCGTCATTAGCGGTGCTGCAGATCGGGCTAGCGCGACCAGCGAATACGCGCTGGTGTCGAGGGCAATACGGAAGGCCTCGCGCTGGGTCTGGACGAATTCGTTCTTCAGAGCATCACTGGGAGCATATGCAACGGAGTGAACCAGGGCGTCGAGCTTGCCATACCTGGCCTTTAAGGTATCGAACAAGGCGGCGATCTCGTCATCGCTGGAGACGTCGCACTGAAACCCTTCGGCACCCGGAAGGCCGGCAATCAGTTCGTCAGCTTCCCGTTTGAGGCGTTCATTCTGATAAGTGATGGCCAAACGCGCTCCGGCCTGTTGCATCTGCTGGGCAATGGCCCAGGCGATGCTTCGTTTATTGGCTACGCCAAACACTACGGCCGTGCGTCCTTCCATGCTGATTGCCATGCGGGCTGCAGTCCCTCCTCGGGTGCTCGGAGCTTCAGGGTCAATCGATGAGGATAGCAGTTAGATGACGACGATGTCTTGCGTGAGCCTGCACGAGCCCAGGTCCACGGGATTTTCGCTTTTCTCCAGTCCCTAGAGGGTCTATCCTCCCCGCAAAGTCAGGGCGCCACTTCGGCGGAGGCACCATGGCGTCAATCCGTGACTTGCTGATCAACCGCACTATTCATTACGTCGAGCTCCAGCAGACGGTACTAGAGGCGGCCACGTACATGGTGGAGTGTAATGTGGGTGCGGCCCCAGTTCTGGACGGAAGCCGGCTGGCGGGAATCTTCTCCGAGCGCGACATCATGAGCAAATTGGTACCCGTGGCCTGGATCCGAAAACCACGCGCATCTCGGAATTAATGACTACCACGCTTCAAACGCTGGCACTCGATGCCTCCTGCGAAGAAGCGTTGCTCGTGATGCAAACCCATGGCGTACGGCACCTGCCGGTTTGCGATGGCGATACGCTTGTGGGATTTCTTTCACTTCGCGACCTGATGCGGCACACCCTCGAAGAGAAATCCGGTGAGGCTGAGGTGATGCGCGCCTACATCCAGACCTCGGTAAGTTAAGCGCCGCGCGTCGGCTACTGCGGCTAACAACGCCCCGCGGCCTGCCTAACCTGGGTCACATCACGGCGCCTTCCCGTTGGCGGTGCTAAACTCGTGGCGTCTATGCCGTCTTCTGCAGTACTTGCGCAACTCCGTAAAATCGTCGGGCTAGACGCTCTTCTCCACCGTCCTGAAGACCTGATGCTTTACGAATACGATGGGGGTGTGCGCAAGTGTACGCCGGCGGCGGTTGTGTTTCCCCAAGAGACCAGGCAAGTTGCGCAAATCATGAAGTTGGCCGGCTCGGCTGGTTTTCCAATAGTGGCGCGGGGGGCGGGTACGGGCTTGAGTGGTGGCGCTATAGCTCCCGAGGGTGGCGTCGTCATCGCGTTCGCACGCATGAACCGCATTCTCGAAGTCGATGCCGGAAACATGCGCGCCGTGGTGCAGCCCGGAGTCGTCAACCAGCAGCTCTCCGACAGCGTGGCACATCTCGGCCTATATTTCGCGCCCGACCCTTCCAGCCAGAAAGCCTGCACCATTGGCGGCAACGTAGCCGAGAACTCCGGCGGCCCCCATACATTGGCTTACGGCGTGACAGTGAATCACGTTACCGGTCTCACTGTCGTAATGCCAAGCGGCGAGATCCTGCGCTTTGGCGGCAAAGCAGCCGAATGCACTGGGTACGATCTCACAGGATTTCTCGTCGGCTCAGAAGGAACAATCGGCATTGTTACCGAAATCACCGTCCGACTGCTACGCCGTCCGGAACACATCGCTACGCTGCTGGGCATCTTTGAGACCATTGACGACGGCGCAAAAACCGTGTCAGCAATCACGGCTGCGGGTATCACTCCCGCGGCGCTGGAGATGCTGGACGGATGGACCCTGCGCGCGGTCGAAGCCGCTTGCCATGCCGGCTATCCGCTGGATGCCGGCGCCGTGCTGCTGATTGAGTTGGAAGGTCTCGCTGAGCAGGTGGAAGAGCAGGCAGAAGCTGTCCGCGAAGTCTGCTTCCAGCAAAAGGCACGAGAGGTGCGGCGAGCAAAGGACGAAAATGAGCGCGGGCTACTGTGGAAAGGCCGCAAGAACGCCTTCGCCGCTTTAGGACGCCTGGCGCCATCTTACTACTCGCAAGATGGCGTAGTGCCGCGCACCAAAATTCCTGCGGTGCTGCAGTTCATTGAAGGCATCTCCCAAAAGTATGGGCTGCGCATCGGAAACATCTTCCACGCAGGGGATGGCAATCTTCACCCGCTGATTCTGTTCGATCCTCGCGACCCGCACCAACTCGAGCTGGTGCA
>Ga0126383_10002850_pt1 | contig 11285 bp, 9 predicted proteins | sample PanSoiMetPlot_35_FD_96882 | JGI IMG/M metagenome (GOLD analysis project Ga0126383, IMG submission 96882) | Tropical forest soil microbial communities from Panama - MetaG Plot_35 | ecosystem: Environmental > Terrestrial > Soil > Tropical forest > Bulk soil | place: Panama | collected 2016-02-17
CAAACCATTAGCGCGCCAACTGACCAGACTCTACTCATCGCGGCCTCGCGCATCCGGCTCCTCAGTAGAGCACTGATTCGAAAAACGTCTTCATCGCCGCGGCGTAATACGTTCCGTATTTCGCAAACGTCGCCTCGGTTCTTTCATCGGGCTTCCAATCGAAGAACGCATGGGCGGCCCCGCCCACCTGAATGTACTCGGCGCGTTGTCCCGCGGTCACCAGCGCGTCGGTAAAGTCCTTCACGTCCTTATCAGCAATCAGCTGATCCTTCGTGCCGCGCGTTAGGAATTGCGGCACGGCGCGCTCAGTCGCCGCAGGGACATGTTCCTGGGGAGCCACGCCGGCCTTCCATGACGCATCGGCCGCCGGATCATCCGAATATGCGTTCAGCCGCGTCGCGCTGAACACGCCGTAGCTCGGCGCCGCGGCCTTGATCGACGCCATCATTTCGGTGCGCACCTGCTCCGCCGTCTTGCCTTTCGGCAGATAGCTCGGCATGTACTCAAACACGCCCGGCGTCTTTCCAAATCCTCGCGAACCGATCATGTTCGGCATCAACGACGCAACGGCCGCCAGATGTCCGCCCGCGCTATCGCCCGTCACGCCGATCCGCGTCGGATCGCCGCCATATTCCTTCGCGTGCTCCATGATGTGCGCAATTCCGCCAAACACGTCATCGATCAGGTCCGCCATCGTGTTGCCCTTGGCGTCGCCGTCTTCTTTGCCCGCCCAACGATAGTCCATCGAGAACACCACAAACTTTCCGCCCTTCGTCAGCTCGCGCGCCAACCCGCGCATGATCTTCTGATCGTTCGCCGTCCATCCGCCGCCATGAATAATGATAATCAGCGGCAGGTTCCGCGCGCCCTTCGGCGAAAACACGTCGTACTTCAGCGCCTTCACGCCCGGCTTCGCGTAGACCACGTCCTGCGTCACGTTCACCTGCGCCACCGCGTCTTGCTCGATGAACGACGCTCCCACGCGCTTGTCCTGATCGATCGTCACCGCAAATTCCGGCGACATCGTCTCGTGATACATCTGTCCGAACCGCCCCGGCACGGAATACCATGCCGAGTCCACGGCGTAGCCTTTTTCCGGCGTCGCCTTCAGCGTCACCACCGTGCCCTTCGCGTACTTCCCATCCGCCGGCAGCGGCGGCGTCAGTTGCAGCGTCCCATGCACAGGCGGCACCACGGTCACCGTGAACGGCCCTGTTGCTGGCGCGGCCGGTTGCGCTGGCGCCGACTGCCCCTGTCCCGCTGGAGCTGCTCCTGCGGGCGCCCCGCCCGGCGCTTGTCCCTGTGCCTGTATCGTCATCGCCGCCATCATCGTCACCGCCGCACTGAGCAAAACCCTGAGAATCCAATTCATCGCTTTAGCCCCCCGAAAGTATCCCGCCTGAAGTATCTAGCCTAAATTTCACCCCGATTTCCTCGCGCAGCCTACGCAATCCCCGCCCATATGTCAATTTGCTGTGCAGTTACAGCAGGCCCGCGCATAGGGTTTCCGGAACCTTTTATCACTCCGCCGAAGGAAGGGCACCTTCTCTGCGGAGTGTCAGCGCAAAAATAAACAACCACATCATATAGGGCACAATGGCTGCCCGCTCGATGAGACCCAGCCATGGGATGACCACGTTCTGAGCTGCAACCATCTCAGTCGCGGTGATCAGGGCAGTGATTGCAATGGCAATCGTGGTTCCCGTCGCCAAAGTGCACCACCACAGCAGTCGCCACTTCGGTGCGCTGCGAAAATGGCGAACAAATACAAAGCAACTCACCGGCATCAATAAGAACACAATCCTCGACACAATGCCGTGAACCTCTCCATGAATGCTTCTCAGGTTCCGAGGGGTGCCGACCGGGTCCATGACAAATGGTCCCACAAGCAGACAGCCGAATCCGATGATCATAAGAAGTGTTGGACCGATTCGCGAGGTTGCTGCGGCTGCGATTCCGCGCGCAAACGTCATCAGCAGCAACCCAAAAACCACAAAATTAAGAATTTGCACCCAACCGCGTGGCCCTAGCGATAGAGCACTGACATACATTGCGAAGGAATCGAACCCAACTCGAAGTCCCCCCTCCGTGACGAATGTTGAGACAAACAGTACAGGGCCGATGATGCCTGCCCACATCCCACGGGCAACTCGGTAGTCGGCATTTTTCGGAAGACCCATATTTTTTCTCTCTCCAAGCGCCAATCCGCGCCCATACGGTATAGGCAAGACAGGAGGCCCTGGAAGTAGCTAATTTCGGGTAAACTGGATATGTAGGTTCTTAAATCGGATTTCGTGCAACGACAAAGGTATAGTATCTTGTCTTCGCTTTCTACTTGCGGATTGCCTTCAACCGTTCGGCATAAAGCGTCTCTGCTGATTTTTGCTGCAACACTCTTTTTATATTCTGCACTCTCCCTGCACGGACAACAAACCGCCACAGTGCAATTCAGAGTCGGCGGCGCAGTATCTATGCCTTTGACGATTAGCGCTGCAGATTTTAAAGCGATGCCACGCAAGACCGTCAGGGTCCTGAATACGCACAATCAGAAGACGGAAACGTACGAAGGCGTTCCGCTAGAAGTTCTACTGCAAAAAGCGGGCGTGCCGCAGGGCGACGCGCTACGGGGCAAGTTGATGACCACCTCTGTGCTCGTGGACGCCGCTGATGGCTACGAAGTCGTATTTTCCCTCGCCGAACTCGATTCCGCATTCACTGATTCCGATGTATTGATTGCCGACACTATGGATGGATCGCCGCTTGGGGAGAATGAGGGCCCATTTAAACTTATTGCACCCCACGACAAGCGCCCCGCGCGGTGGGTGCGAATGCTGAAGTCGGTCACTGTCGTCGCTCCAAAAAGCTCATAGCCAGTTCTCTTGTCTCCATCATTCCCGGTTAGGGTGAGGAACGCTGCGTCCTGCGGCTATACTGCTGCTCTGCTCATCGCTATTCGCATTGCATAAATATTGGAGGCGCGTATGAGAATCGCGGTACGTCCCAAGATGTATCCAGTCAGAGAGGCCTGCAAGATACTTGGCGTCAGCTATCCCGCGATGAAACAGTGGATTTACAAACAAAAAGTGCAGACCGTCAAAACCCCCGGCGGCCATCACCGCATTCCTGAATCGGAGATTGATCGGCTTTTGCCTCCGGAGCCTGTGCGCTATTCGCCGTCGAATGGGCGCAAGACGTTTGGGAAAGTGAGTGGGCGCAATCAGCTGATAGGTCGAGTAATCGACTTGCGCGTCGAAGGCTTAATGGCGCAGGTCACTCTTTCCATTGAAGGACAGCACCTTACCTCCATTATTACCGCCGACGCAGTTCGCGAAATGCGCCTTGAGAAAGGCCAAATGGCCGCCGCCCTGATCAAATCCACGCAAGTAATGGTGATGTTGCCCCAGTAAAACGGCTAGACATGACTTGACCGAGCGATTTAAGTCATATACATTCGCTTACTTCAAATTTGCGCCGCTGAGGCAGCTACAGGGGTTCCCACGTGACTCGTCGCCACACCGTTTTCCTTGGCTTACTGGTGTTTTCCTTTTCTGCTCCCGCATTCGCCCAAGTTCGCGCCGGGCTGCGTGGCCGCGTCGTCGACCCTTCGGGTGGTGCAATCACGAATGCCGCCGTTAGCCTCGTTGAAACGAACAAAGAGATTCGTCTATCCACTACGAGTTCCGATTCTGGTGACTACATCTTTCAGGATCTAAACCCAGGAAGTTACCGTGTAGAGGCGACCGCTCCGGGATTCCAGAAGGTCACAGTCACGGATGTAATGCTCACCGTCGGGCAGACCGTGACTGTCGATTTAAGTATGAAGGTGGGTAGTGAACAGCAAGAAGTCACCGTCAGCGGAAGCCCAGCGGTGTTGCAGTCGGAGACTAGCCATATTCAAACCAACATTCCCAACAAGACTGTCGTGGCCATGCCGCTCAATTCCCGCAATTTTGTTCAATTGGCCACGCTCGCGCCGGGGGTTGAATTACCTCCGGGCACGGCGCTTCCGCGCATCAACGGCGGCCGGCCCCGCACAAACGAATACCTTTACGACGGGATTTCCGCCCTCCAGCCCGAACCGGGCCAGGTTGTTTTCTTTCCCATCGTCGACGACATTCAGGAATTCACAGTCGAAGCGAACAACGTCCCAGCCGAATTCGGACGCTTCAATGGCGGCGTGGTGAATGTCGCCACTCGGTCGGGCTCGAATGAACTGCACGGCAGCGTCTATGAGTTCTTTCGCAATGAGTCTCTGAACGCGCGGAATTTTTTTGCCACCACCGGCCGCAAGCCTGAATACCGGCGCAACCTCTATGGCGGCACGCTAAGCGGGCCGATCATGCGGAATCGCTTGTTCTTCTTCGCGGGATACCAAGGCATAAAACAACTCATCGGGGTTACGCGCATTTCCACAGTGCCGACACTCGCGGAGAGGCAAGGTATCTTCACGGGTGTGGCTCATATCTACGATCCGGCGACGACCACGTTCACGGGGGGCAAGTTTGTGCGCCAGGAATTTCCCAATGACGTGATCAATGTTCCTCTGGACCCGGCAGCAGTGAAGCTTTTGTCGCGCTTTCCGACTCCCACAAACCTCACCGCAACGGCGAACAATTACACTCGTACCGCGAACGATGCCGACCACCAGAACCAGTTCGACGTACGCCTGGACGGCCAAATCACGAGCCGTGATCAAACCTTTGGCAGATACTCCTACTTTCACGATGTGGAGCAGCCGGTAACTCCGTTTCCGGATGGAAGCGGAGCCATCACCGGCGCCGTCATCGGAACGGGTGGCGTCACGGGTCTCTCGAATATCACAGGCCAACAGGTTGTCGTCAGCGAAACGCATACATTCTCGCCTCGCTTGATAAATGACTTGCGGTTTGGTTACACCCGCCGCGGGAACGGCAGTATGGGAGTTCCCTTGGGAGCCACGGCGTCCGCGGCATTAGGTATTCCAGGCATTCCGACAAACGCCGCATTCAACAACGTTTTGCCGCTGTTCACCTTCACCGGTTTTCAGCAGCTCGGCTCCTCGTCCAGCGCTTCGGCCAACTTTCAAACCGCTGTTTGGGAGCTCGTCGATGGCGTTTCGTATGTGCGCGGAGCTCACACCCTCAAAGCGGGCGCCGATCTGCGGTGGTACCAGCTCAACACCATAGCGCCGCCGAATCCGACCGGCTCGTTCGCATTTGCGGTCACCGGCACAAACCAGCAGGGCGTAGCCGCGAGCGGAAACGCTTTCGCCAGCTTCCTTCTCGGCCAGGTGGATACGTTCCAGATTGATCTGCAGCAGAAGCTTTTGCAGCCGCGCGATCGGATTGATGAGTTCTTCCTTCAGGACGACTGGCGTCTCACACGTCGCCTTACGCTTAATCTGGGCGCGCGTTGGACGCTGCATTTTCCTTCAACAGAAGCTAACAATCAGGGAGCGGTCTTCAACCTGCAAACGCAGCAACTCGACTATCTCGGCCGGAATGGTTTTTCCAGGTCTGCGCGCGAGTTGCACTACAGCAATTTAGCTCCCCGTGTAGGACTTGCTTACCTCGTCAATCCAAAAACGGTCGTCAGGTCCGGTTACGGAATTGTTTTCATCGATCAATCCGGCATCACCACTCCATTTACGACGCCGCAGTTTCCCTTCATCCAAAATGTCCAGCAGAAGACGCAGGATAGCGTGAATGCTGCCTTCGCCCTCTCTCAGGGCCCTAGCGTTGCGCCCATTCCCTTGACGCCTGACGCCGGACTCGGACAGAGCGTCTACACCGCGACGCGGAGCGCGGGTTCAGGCTATGCGCAACAGTGGAACGTCGCAGTCCAGCGACAGATCACGAGCCATCTGTCTTTCGAAGTTGCCTACGTGGGTTCTCACATCGTCCACGTGGGGATTCCAGACTTTAACTTGAACCAACTTACGACTGCACAGCTCGCCCAGGGTTCGTCGTTGCTGACCCAGGTCACAAATCCGTATTTCGGGCAAATTCCCGCGTCGAGCCCCATCGGCGGAAAAACCGTAGCTGCGGCACAACTTCTGAAGCCCTATCCAAGATTTCAGAATGTCTCCATCTATCGCAACAACACCGGCAGCACCACCTACAACGCCGTCGAGGTCAAAGTCGAGCAGCGCTTCAATCGCGGCGTTTACCTGCTCTTTGGATACACGCATTCGAAGCTCATCGACTCCGCCTCGTCCGTCTTTTCAACAACCGTGCTTTCCTCTCCAAACTCCAGCAGTTTGGTTGCGGCGGACACGTTTCGTCCCGCACTCGAGCGTGATTCGTCGAGCGGCGACATGCCCAATGTGTGGTCAATGAGCGGAATCTATGAACTGCCCGCCGGTCGAGGTCATCGCTTCGCGTCCTCCGGCGCGATGAACACAGTCTTCGGAGGATGGGCCTTCAACGCCATCGCTTTGCTCCAGTCCGGTATGCCGGTTACGGTGACGCAGGGCACGAACTCCAACTCTTTTGCCGGTTTCGTGATCCAGCGCCCCAACATCGTCGGCAACGTTAACCTTCCACCGGATCAGCGCACACCCGGACGGTTTTTCAACACGAGCGCATTCGCCACAGCCCCTCAGTTCACGCTCGGCAATGCGTCGCGAAATCCAGTTCGAGGTCCCGCCTATCGCAACCTCGACATCGCCCTCACCAAACACACCAGGTTGACGGAACGCACCGACATGGAATTCAGGGGCGAGATCTTCGATCTGACCAACACGCCCGCCTTTGGCCAGCCGAATGGCAGCTTTGGAACCGCGGCGTTCGGCAGCATCACCACAACGGTCACCGACCCCCGCGTAATTCAGTTTGCTATCAAATTCACCCGCTAAGCCCACCGCCGCGATGCACCATCGCGCAGCCGAAGGGTGCCTTGCTCTCGATGATATAATTATTATGGCCGAGTTTTGGCCTCAGCCGCCGGGCGCGGCCTGAACGCTCTTTGACAACTGAATATGTGTTAAACTCGAGGACGATAGCCTCGTCTCAGCTTTCGGGGATTGCTTTTCTTCCAGCGTCCAGCCTCCGGCCTCTAACCTCCAGAATCTAATCGGCGCACCGGCGATTAGAAACGCCCCTAACCCTTTTCCTTTCAGCGAAAGTTGAGTTCTAATCGACACACTTGCTAGGAGGAGGATCACAAGCTTGCCCGCCGTGGCAGGTCACGAATCACGGCCCTAATCGCCCGTCCCGAGATTAGAAATGCACTTAAGCCTTGTGCTTTCAATGAAAGCTTAACTTCTAATCGCCCGTCTCGCCGCAGGAGCTCGATTCCGCCGAGTTCCGCGTCCCAAATCCTGCCTTCTGTGCTAATTTATTTGGTTCGTTCGGGTGCTCCGCCACCGGCTGTAGCCCTGAAGATTCCAACAGGAGACCGTCATGAAGAGTTCCTACAGCGGCGTCGCCGTCCCTGCCGACGGAAAGGTGATCGAATACTCGGCGGGCGCGTTCAAGGTTCCCGACCGCCCCATCATTCCCTTCATCGAAGGCGACGGCACCGGCCGCGACATCTGGAAGGCGTCGCGCCGCGTTTTCGACGCCGCGGTCGCCAAAGCCTACGGTGGCAAGCGCCAGATCGCCTGGCTCGAGGTTTACGCTGGCGAAAAATCCTTCAATCAACTCAAGGAATGGCTTCCGCAGGATACGATTGACGCCATCCGCGACTTCCGTATCGCTATCAAAGGCCCGCTCACGACGCCTGTCGGTGGCGGCATTCGTTCGCTCAACGTCACTCTTCGCCAAGTGATGGACCTTTACGCTTGCGTCCGGCCCGTTCGCTACTACGCAGGAGTTCCCTCCCCCGTCCGCAATCCCGAGGCAATGAACGTCGTCATCTTCCGCGAGAATACCGAGGACGTATACGCCGGGATCGAATGGAAATCCGGCACACCCGACGTTAAAAAGCTGATCGATTTTCTCAACGGCGAAATGCTGAAGGGCGGCTCCAAAAAAGTTCGCGAGGATTCCGGCGTCGGCATCAAGCCAATCTCTCCGACGGGAACCAAGCGCCTCGTTCGCCGCGCGATTCAACACGCGATCGACAATGGCCGCACGGTAGTAACTCTGGTCCATAAGGGCAATATTATGAAGTTCACCGAGGGCGCCTTCCGCGATTGGGGCTACGAGGTCGCCACCGAGGAATTTCGCCAGCATGTGATCACGGAACGCGAAAGCTGGATCATCGACAACAAAGACCGCGACGCGAACATCAGCATCGAAAAAAATGCCGCGGCCATCGAACCGGGCCTCGATCAAGCCACTGACGACTTCAAGAAAAAGATCTACGCAGAAGTAAAGCAGACGCTCGATTCGATCTACTCTTCCCACGGCAACGGCCAGTGGAAAAAGAAAATCCTGATCAACGACCGCATCGCGGACTCGGTCTTCCAGCAGGTCCTGACGCGCGCGGGCGAATATCAGGTCTTCGCCACACCAAACCTGAACGGCGACTATCTCTCCGACGCCTGCGCAGCGCAGGTCGGCGGCCTCGGCATCGCACCAGGAGCGAACATCGGCGACGGCTACGGCGTCTTCGAAGCCACCCACGGCACCGCCCCCAAATACGCCGACAAGGATGTGATCAATCCCGGTTCCGTGATGCTCTCCGGCATGATGATGCTCGACTTCATGGGATGGAAGGAAGCGGCAAAGCTGATCGAAGACGGAATCGCCGCCACGATCCAGCAAAAGAAGGTTACCTACGACCTCGAGCGCCTGATGCCTGGCGCGACAAAACTGAAAACTTCGGAATTCGCTTCGGCGATCATCGAGAACATGTCCGTTGCCGTCGCAGCGCGTTAAAAATTCAAAGGAGAAGCAAGAATGCGGAAGAAAGTGACGGTGGTGGGCGGCGGGTTCGTCGGATCGACGACGGCGCAGCGGATTCACGACTCGGGGCTCGCGGATGTCGTCCTCACGGACATCCTCGATGGCCCGCCCGCAGGCAAAGCGCTCGACATGGCCGAGTCCGCGCCCATCCTCGGATCCGATGCGCAAGCGGCCGGCATCTCCACCGCCAACGGCGACTACGGCGCCACCGCCAATAGCGACATCATCGTAATTACCGCCGGCTTCCCCCGAAAGCCGGGCATGAGCCGCGACGACCTGCTGAAAGCAAATTACGATGTAGTGAAAGGCGTGGTCGAAGCGGTCGTGAAACTTTCGCCGAACGCGATTTTGATCGTCGTAACTAATCCGCTCGACGCGATGGCGCAAGCCGCGTTCAAAGTGAGCGGCTTCCCAAAGCAGCGCGTGCTCGGTATGGCTGGCGTCCTCGACTCGGCGCGTATGAGCACTTTCGTAGCGCGCGAGCTGAACGTCTCCGTCGAAAACGTTCATTCGTTTGTCCTCGGCGGCCACGGCGACGACATGGTTCCTCTCGCCCGCTACTCAACCGTAGCCGGAATTCCCATCCCAGAATTAATCCCAGCCGACAAGCTCGAAGCCATCATCACCCGCACGCGCAAGGGCGGCGCGGAGATCGTCAATCTTCTGAAGACCGGCTCAGCCTACTACGCGCCTTCGGCCGCGGCCGTCGAAATGGTCGAAGCAATCCTGAAGGACAAAAAGAAGATTCTCCCCTGTGCCGTGTACCTTGAAGGAGAATATGGAATTAAGGGGCTTTTCGTCGGCGTACCCGTGAAGCTCGGCGCGAAGGGCGTTGAGCAAATCATCGAAATTAAGCTGACGCCCGAGGAAAAGACCGCTCTCGATAAATCCGCCGCTTCGGTGCGCGAGTTAGTTACCGTCCTGGGACTATAAGTACAGGTACCAGGCGCGAACACTTGGAGCGCTGAAGCCAAGACGTTCGACGGGCGTTTGCTAGACTGACTGCGGGTTCCTCCCAGCCATGAGCCTCTTCAGTCGCAATCGGCCAGCGCCGAAAAATGCCCACCCGGCACGTAAAAGCCCGTCTCCCAAGGTGGCCACACCTCAGGTCACGCATCGACTCACCCTGGATCTTTCACGCGCCAATGCCCTGGCCGCGATGCTCGCTAGCAGCCGCGCCGCTCGGTTCATCGAAATTTCCGATCTGCTCGCAGGATTCTATATCTACGAATGGGATCGACTGGCTGAGTACTGGCCTGAGGAAAATGGCGAGGAAGCTGAAGACTTTTTTCGGGGACTTTGCAAGATCAGCCCGGAGCGATGGAACTATTGGATTCAGCTATATGACAAGAAACGCCGGAATGGTGAGCACCGTCGCACATGGTTTGACCTGACGCGGAAGCAGAAACAAAAGTCTGGCGAGACTGCTCCCGAGCCATCGGCCGACCTGCGTGCCGTATTCGCGACCGCCGAGCGCATTTCGCCCTTTCACGATCGGCCCGATCAAGGCGAGCTTCCAGTGTTGACATGCGAATGCGTGCTGCTCTGTATCGCGAAGTACATCAGCACGGACGTGCGCAGGAAGTTGAACCGGACAGGTCTGGATATCGAAAAACTGGAACGCGCTGTGATCGATCCCAAGAGATCGCCGCGCGGATGAGCGGGTCTGGGCGTGTCAGCCTTGAAGCAGGGTGAGCCATGCGTCGAGAGTTCTGAGTTGGTCTGCGGCAGGCTCTTCAAAAGCAATGCCGATCCCCACGCGGTCCTGGACGTAGATCACTTTCCCTTTGCATTCGAATGAACCGCTGTCGGTGGTGATGCGGACGCGAACGGGCGTGTCCGTAGGCAGCGTGTTGAGCAAATCGACGTAGCATCCGCGCTTGCTGATTTCGGAGACACGTCCGGCAAGGTGCGTGTCGCTAACCGGCTCAATCACTTCGGCGGTAGCGATAAAAGTGAAGCGCGGAGAAGTGCGTTTTTCGCTATAGGGCCCGGTCACTGTGGGAGTCCATTTATCTGGAGGCCTCATCATGCCTCATCCTCTTGGGCCGCGCCATCAGGGTTCGGCTCTATAGGCGCGAAAATGACACGGCCCAGGAGCGACCCAATTTTTCCCTTTTATATTACTTATAAGTATATGATAACGGTTCGCTTTTGGGGGCCAGATTGGGGCAAAAACGGCCAAGCCTCCGGTAAAACTAGTACTTTTGCGGGTTCCTAAACGGGAAAATGCCCTCTCGCGGTGGGGTGTTAGTTTGCACTGCCGACCCATAGCTCCGGTTGGCCGAAATTTTTTGCTTGCTAAACAAAGCAAGCAGGTAATCCTAATATTCGGGAGGGTGCCTTTTCGTATCGTCGGGGGTGAAATTTCCCGTCATACGTGGTATGGGTGTAGTCTCTAGCGAGGCCGGAAACCATGGAATCCCTTGCGAAACCGGGAAGGGCCAGCGAGCA
>Ga0126383_10002851_pt1 | contig 11282 bp, 7 predicted proteins | sample PanSoiMetPlot_35_FD_96882 | JGI IMG/M metagenome (GOLD analysis project Ga0126383, IMG submission 96882) | Tropical forest soil microbial communities from Panama - MetaG Plot_35 | ecosystem: Environmental > Terrestrial > Soil > Tropical forest > Bulk soil | place: Panama | collected 2016-02-17
CGCGACACCGCGGGAACCGTCCGCGCCCTCGATTACCGCGAGACGGCACCGGGAGGCGCGACGCGCAACATGTACCTCGATAGCGCCGGCAACCCGACCGACGCCAGCGTCACCGGCCACATCGCCGCGGGGGTGCCCGGCAGCGTGGCGGGGATGTACGAGGCGTGGAAGCAGTACGGCCATCTCCCCTGGGCGACGCTGATCGCGCCCGCGATCGCGCTCGCGCAGGGCCACGTGCTGGACGCGTCGCGCAGCGAGGACCTCGCGGGCGACGCCGAGCGCCTGGGTCGGTTCCCCGCCTCGCGCGCGCAGTTCCTCGTGGATGGCAAGGCGCCGGCGGCGGGGACGATGTTCCGCCAGCCCGATCTCGCACGCACGCTGCGGCTGATCGCCGATTCGGGGCCGGCGGTCTTCTACCGCGGACAGATCGCCGACCTGATCGTGGCCGAGATGCAGCGGGGCCATGGGTTGATCACCAAAGCCGACCTCGCGGGTTACCGCGCCATCTGGCGCACCCCGGTGCGTATCGCCTACCGCGGCTACACCGTGTACTCGATGCCGCCCGCCAGCTCGGGCGGGGTCACGATGGGGGAGGTGCTGAACATCCTCGAGGGCTACGATTCGCTGCCGCCGTTCGGGAGCGCCGCCCTGGTCCATCTCGAGACCGAGGCGATGCGGCGCGCCTTCGTGGATCGCAATCGCTGGCTCGGCGACCCCGACTTCGTGCAGATGCCGCTCGAGCGCCTGCTGTCGAAGTCCTACGCGGCGACGCTGCGGTCGCAGATCGACCCGCGCCACGCCACGCCGACCCCGCCGTTCGAGGCCGGCGCTCCCGGCGGCAGCAACACGACGCACTACTCGATCGTGGACGCGGCGGGCAACGCCGTCGCGGTCACGACGACGCTCAACAACAGCTTCGGCGGCGCCGTGACCGTGACGGGCGCCGGCTTTCTGCTCAACGACGAGATGGACGACTTCGCCGCCGCGCCGGGGAGGCCCAACATGTACGGCCTGGTGCAGGGCGAAGCGAACGCAATCGCTGGGGGCAAGCGCATGCTCTCGGCGATGACGCCGACGATCGTGCTCGATCCCCAGGGAAAGCTGTTCCTGGTGCTCGGCGCGCCCGGCGGCCCGCGCATCATCACGGCCGTCTATCACGTCATCAGCAACGTGATCGACCATCACATGCCCCTGGCGACAGCAGTCGAAGCGCCGCGGGTACACCACCAGGCGCTCCCCGACACCATCGCGCTGGAGCGCGGCGGCTGGACGCCCGCCGTGCTCGACTCGCTGCGCGCCATGGGTCACGGACTGCGCGAGTGGGGCTATCACGCGCTCGTGATGGCGATCGAGCGTGGTGCGGCGGGGTGGATCGGAGTGGCGGATCCGAGAAGTGGGGGGAATGCGGCTGGATACTAGGGACGGTAGGGGATGGTAGAAGACGGTAGGGGACGGCAAGGGTGAATGCGAAACCCCTTCTGTCCCCTACCGTCTCCTACCGTCCCCTACCATCTCCTACCGTCCCCTACCGTCAGCTCGCCTTCACCGTCAACGCGCTCGCCAGCGTCGCGTTGATGTGGGCTCCCTTCGGCAGGACGATATCGATATCCCGCGTCTGATTCGCCACCGCGGCCCCGGCGGCTCCGCCGACGACGCCGCCGATGATCGCGCCCTTGGTATTCTTTCCGAGCACGCGACCAAGGATCGCTCCGGCGGCCGCGCCGGCGCCGACTTTCGCCGCGTCGGCTCCCGTCACGCCGCGGCCCTGCTTGACCGTTTCGAGCGAATCGATGCGCGCGTCGAGCGGGTAATCGGTGCCGCGGACGGTGATGCTGCTCAGCGTCACGACGAGCGAACCGGGGGTGCGGGGGTTGGGCGCCGGATTCGACTCGACGACTTTGCCGTGCACCACGGACCCGGCCGGGATCACGACCTGCCCGTGGGCGTTCTTCACGTCCGCGACGACCGACCCGGTGAACTCGGCACCCGCCCGCGTCGAGCGGGTGGACAGGGTGTCGCTGATCGCGACGTCGACGAATGTCCCCGCCGCGGCGGTGCGAGTGGCCGGCGCGGGTGGTGTCGTCGACGTGGACGGTTTTTTCGCGGGCGGCTGTGACCTGGGCGGCGCCGCCGAGGTCGACGGAGTAGACGGCGGCGGATTGGCGGGGACATCACGCATCGCCCCCGACGATTCCGTCGGAGCGAGGGTGAGGTTGCGGGCGGTCGAGTCGGCGGGCTGCTGCGCAGTTTTATCTCCCTTTGCGCAGGCGGCCACGGCGAGTGTCGCCACCGCGGTCATCCATATCGCGCGTTTCATCGGGCCTCCTGAACTGTGGGTCTCCGACCTGCTGGCATTTCGTTCCCAGTAACGTATATGTAATCTCAAAGAATCCTCAACGCCGTTCATGTCCCCAACGCCCTTTTTCCCGGAGGTCGTATGCGTAGTACCCACCAACGAATAGCCGTTCTCCTGCTGTTGGGGTTGGGGGGATCGGCGCTCGCCGCGCAGGCACCGGCCGGCGCGACGGCTAAGTGTAAAGACGGCACCTACTCCACCGCCTCAAGCTCGCGCGGCCGTTGCTCGGGCCACGGCGGCGTCGCTCAGCTCCTCAATACGACCTCGAGCCGCACGTCCAGCTCGGCCACGACGACGCGGACCCCCAGCAGCACGTCCACCGCCGCCAAGGGCGTCCCGATCGGCGCGACGTTCCAGTGCAAAGACGGCAGCTACTCGACCGCCAAGACGTCAACGGGCGCCTGCTCGCGCCATGGTGGCGTCGATCATCCCATGGGCGGCGGTGCCGCGACGAGCACGGCACCGGCTGCAGGCGCGGGGGCGGCCGCGAGCGCACCCGCGTCGGGCGGAGCCCCGGCGAGCGCGACGTTCCAGTGTAAGGACGGGACCTACTCCACCGCGAAGACGTCTCAGGGCGCCTGCTCGCGCCATGGCGGGGTCGATCATGCCCTGACCGGCGCGGCCGCCGCGGCACCGGCTGCCGCCGCTCCACCTTCCGGGCCGAAAGAGGCCCCGGCGACCGGGAAAGCACAAACCGTCGCCCGGCCCGCGGATGCTCCCGCCAACGCCACCGCGAAGTGCCGCGACGGCACCTACTCGGCGAGCCAGCAGCACTCCGGGACGTGCTCGCATCACGACGGTGTCGCCGAGTGGTATCAATAACTCTCACTGTCGAGGATTTATGGGTTTGCTAGACTCGCTGAAACAGGAAGCGATGGCCGCCGTGAACAAGTTCGCGGGCGACCATCCACAGCTCGGCAACGAGATCTCGAATCTCGTACACTCCGGGCCGGGAGGACTGTCGGCACTGGTGCAACAGTTTCAGCAGAACGGGCTCGGCTCGATCATCAACTCCTGGGTGAGTACCGGCCCGAACCAGCCGATCACGGCACAACAGATCCAGCAGGCGCTGGGGAGCGACCGGGTGAAGCAGATCGCCGCCCGCATCGGGCTCGATCCCAGCGTCGTAAGCCAGAAGCTGTCGACGATCCTGCCGCAGATCGTGAACCACCTGACCCCGAACGGACAGCTGCCGGGGACGCCGCCTCCACAAGCGCCGCAAGCGCCGCGAGCGCCGGCGCGCTAGCCGTCGTTTCGTTCAGAAACTCGAGTGGCCGGTCCGCCGGGTTGCCTTCCGACAGGGAAGGCAGTTAGTTGGAACCCGGGAGGACCGGCTTCTCGAGCCGCAGCGGAGCAGGTTCAGGGCGTTGGGCGCCCCGCGGTGAGCCCATCGGGTGGTGGCTGAGGTTGCACACACCTGTCGTTCAGCCGTCAAACGATGGAGTCGCCCGTGTCGTCGGTTCGCCGTCGCTCGCTTCGCACCGCCAGCCACGCTGGTGCGTTTGTTCCACTCCTCACGCTCTTCTTCAGCGCCTGCGGTCCCACCGCCCCGCCTTCGCCGCCCGGCCTGGCCGTGTCGCCTCAACGTCCCGTCCTGACACAGGGGGATTCGCTCCGTCTGACGGCAACCGTCGGGGGCCACGGGGTAGAGTCGGGTAGTGTGATCCACTGGACGAGTCTCAATAGCGGGGTCGCGACGGTGAGCTCACTGGGAACGGTTCGAGCAGTCGCAGTGGGAGTGGCGATGATCGTCGCGACGTTACAGAGTGACGCCGATACCATCCCCATCGTCGTGCAGCCCCCCGCCCTTCGCTCGTTGGCCAGCGCGCGCGGATTCGTGATGGGGACGTCGGTCGACGTGAACGCATTGCGCCTCGACGCGCAGTTCCAGCAGCAGCTCGCCCTCCAGTACAACGGGGTGACGTCGGAATGGGCCATGAAGTTCGGGCCGATCCATCCTGGAGCGGCGCAGTACAACTTCGTCGAGGCCGATCGGCTGGTGAGCTTCGCCCAGCAGAACGGCATGACGGTCCACGGCCACACGCTCGTGTGGGGCGAGGGACTTCCCGGCTGGGTCACGAACGGGAAGTTCACCAAAACTCAGCTGTTGCAGGTGCTGCACACCCACATCGCGACAGTGGTGGGGCGATACAAGGGCAAGATCGCGTCATGGGATGTCGTCAATGAAGTCGTCGACGACACGGCGCCGCTGCGTCATACGCTGTGGCTGCAAGTGATCGGGCCGGAGTACATCGATTCGGCGTTCGTCTGGGCCCATCAAGCCGATCCCGCGGCCAAACTCTATCTCAACGAGAACCACGCCGAGGGGAGCGGCCCCAAAGCGGACGCGGTGTTGGCGCTGGCTCAGGGGCTGCGGGGCCGGGGCATCCCGATCGACGGGGTCGGATTCCAGGCGCACTTCACGCTCACGCCGCCTCCGCCCGCCGCCGCTGATCTGCAGGCGAACCTGGCGCGGTTCGCCGCGGCAGGGCTCTCCGTGCGCGTGAGCGAAATGGACGTGCGGGTGGCGGACGCCGCCCCCGCGGGCGCGCTGGACCAGGAAGCGACGATTTTTCACGACATGCTGGATGCGTGCCTGCGGCTGGGGACCCGCTGCACCGGGTTCACGAGCTGGGGATTCACCGACAAGTACAGCTGGATCCCCAAATTCTACCCGGGGTACGGCCGCGCCCTGCCATTCGACGCCAGCTATCAATCCAAGCCCGCCGACGCCGCGCTGGTGACGCGACTGCAGCAGCCCTGACGAGCTAGGCGACGCCCAGCGCGTCGCACAACACCCCGGCGATGCGCTGCGCCGCATGGCCGTCCCACAGCGCGGGTCGCCGTCCGCGCTTTCCCTCTCCCCGCAGCACGCGAGACACCGCAGCGGTGATGCGTGCCGGGTCGGTGCCCACGATCTCGTTCGTGCCCTCATCCACCGTGATCGGCCGCTCGGTCGTCTCCCTGAGCGTGAGACAGGGAACGCCGAGGGCGGTGGTCTCTTCCTGCAAGCCGCCGCTGTCTGTCAGGACGACCGCCGCCTCTTTCCAGAGACCGAGAAAATCCATGAAAGAAAGCGGCGGCGTGAGCGTGACGTCGGGACCGAGGTCGATGCCGTACTTTTCGAGGTTCGCCCGCGTCCGCGGATGCACGGGAAACACGAGGGGCAGGCGGCGCGACACCTCCCGGAGGGCGGACGAGAGGCGGGCGAATGCGCCCGGCTCGTCGACATTGGATGGCCGGTGCAGCGTCACCGCGCCATAGCTGCCGAGCCGGGAGCGTATCGCCGTCGAGACGTAGCCGGACGAATCGGAACCTGCCAGCTGCTCGAGCTGGTATAAGAGGTTGTCCACCATGACGTGCCCGACATGATACACGGCCTCCGGCCGCTTCCCTTCCCGCAGCAGGTTGTCGACACCGCTCGGCTCGGTGACGAACAGCAGATCGGCGATCGCGTCCGTCACGATGCGATTGATTTCCTCAGGCATCGTCATGTCGCGGCTGCGCAACCCTGCCTCGACGTGCGCGACCGGGATCTGCTGCTGCTTCGCGACGACCGAACAGGCCATCGTCGAATGAACGTCTCCAACGACGAGTACGAGGTGCGGGCGCTCGGCACGGCAGAACGTTTCGAATGCGACCATGATCCGCGCCAGCTGCTGGGCGTGCGTCCCGCTGCCGGACCCGAGACAGACATCGGGCCGGGGGATGCCGAGCTCCGCGAAGAAGACGTCGTTCATCTCGGGATCGTAGTGCTGTCCCGTGTGGACGATCTGGAAGCGCAGGGCGCCGTCGTGCTCGCGCAGGGCGCGCACGAGCGGGGCGATTTTCATGAAATTCGGCCGGGCGCCGGCGACGATCGCGATGGTTTTCATCCAGGGCCGCCGCGGTGACGCCGCTGCGCGTGCTCCACGTCATCTGGTGGGGCGAGGTGGGTGGGATCGCCCTGAACCTGGTGGACCTCGCCCGTCACGCCCGGGCGGCGGGCCACGCGATGTCGGTGGTCGTGCTGGCGCGCTCGAGCCCGCTGATCGACGCGCTGTCCGATCACGGCGTCCGCGTAATGCCCCTGGGCGCGCGCTCCGGCCGTGATCTGCTGGCCCTGGCGCGATTCGCCCGCCTGCTGCGCCGGGAGCGGTTCGACGTTATCCACGACCACACCGGAACGTTCCTCGCCGCCCTCGCGATTCGCATCGGCGCGGCGGGGGCGCGGACGATCCATCAGGAGCACGGGGCGATCAACGTCCCGCTGTTGCGGGACAAAAAGCGCGCATTCTACCGGCTGTTCGGCCGGGGATTCGACCGGTTCATCGCCGTTTCCCGGGCGAACGCCCGCGACATGCTGCGCGCCGGCGCCGCCGCGGAGCGAGTCATTACGATCCCCAACGCCGTCGACCCCGAACGCTTCTCGCCCGGACCGACCCGCGCAGACGCCAAGCGCGCGCTGGGCCTGCCGCAGACGGCGGCAACGGTCGGGACGGCCTGTCGCCTGGTGCCGGAGAAGGACCTGCCGCTGTTTCTCGACGTCGCCCGCCTCGTACGGCAGGCGCGCCCGGACGTCGTCTTCGCGGTGGTCGGCTCGGGCCCGGACGAGGAGCCGCTGCGCCGCGCGTGCGTCGAACGCGGGCTCGCAGACGCGGTGCGGTTCCCCGGCGTCCAGAGCGATATGGCGGCGGTGTGGCGCGCGTTCGACGTTTATCTGTTTACGTCGCGTGTCGAGTCGTTCGGCCGGACGCTCCTGGAAGCGCAGGCGTGCGAAACGCCGGTGGTCGCAGCGGTCCCCCTGGAGGGAGGCGCCATCGACCTGGTGCGCGACAGCCCCGGCGTTGTGCGTGTCGCGGAGCGTGACGCCGCAGAGCTCGCCCGCAGGACGCTCGAGCTCCTCGACAGACCGGAGCGGCGCGCGGAGACCGGGCGCGCCGGCCGACAGTGGGTGACCGCGCAGTACCATGTCGCCGACTGGGTGCGGCAGCTGGACGGCGTCTACCGCACCACCTCGCCGGCTCACGCCGACACCCCGACGCCGCCGAGAAACCGGGACACCATGGAGGACATCGAGGCGACGCGATAGACGTGCTCCCGCGCACCCTCGCCCATGTCCGTACGCCACGTCGCCGAGGCGAGCAGCTGCAGCACCTTGTCCGCCAGGTCGGCGCGATCGTTTTTCCTGAAGATCAGCCCCGTCCGCCCGGGAACCACGAGGTCCCGCTCCGTCCCGTCGCCCTCGGCGCAGATTACGGGCAACCCGTACGCCATCGCCTCGTTGATCGCCAGTCCCCCGAGCGCCGGGAGGACGAACAGGTCCGCCAGCGCGAAGTAGCGCCCCACACCCGCGACGACTTCGCCGATGAAGTGAACGTCGGGAATGCCCTGCTCCGCCACGAGGCTGACGAGGCGATTCATCTCGGGGCCGTCTCCCACGAGCACCAGTGCCACGTCGGATCGGGCCGCCCGCACCGCGCGGAACGCCTCGATTAGAAGCTCGTGGCGCTTGCGCGGGATGAGGACGCCGACCGACAGGATCACGAGCTTGTCCTCGAGTCCGAGTCGGGTGCGTGTTTCGGCGGCGAGCGTCCGGTCCTGCGTGTAGCGCGACCGCACCGCTTCAGTGTCGATGGTGTTCTGCACGATCGTACAGCGCGCGGGATCCACGCCGTAGCGCTCGAGAAAGGCCCGCGCGTTCGTGCCGTAGCACAGGTATCCGTCGGCCAGCCGGGCCGTCAGCCGAATGAACAGCCGGCGCAGCCGTGCCGGCAGCCCCGCGATGACGTTGCGCTCCCAGCCCCCCGCCCAGTAGAACACCTGAGCGCCGGTGGCCTTGGCATACAGCGCGATCAGCACATTCGAGAGGATGCCGAAGTTGCCTTCGCACACGATGATGTCGTACCGATTGCGCAGCAGATGCTTCCACATCCCGACCTGAACGTAGATCGCGGCGCCCCACAGGAACTTCTCGTGTGTGCGGATGCGAACGCTGCGAAACGCGTGGCCTTCGCTCGACACGGCCTCGCGCCGCGGGATGTTGGGCTCGTCGCCGCCATGGAAGACCGTCAGGTCGACGCCGGGCGCTCCGGCGAGCCGGTCGTAAAACGGGACCCGGTAGTGGAAGAGGTAGTTCCAGAAGATCGCGATGCGGCGCTTGCCGTTGGCGGCCGGGCCGGGCCGCTCGGGCCTGGCGGCCACCGGACGCGCCTGCTGCGGCGACCGGTTCCACGCCCGCAGCCGGTACAGCTGCTCCTCCCGCAAGCGGGAGACGACTTCGGGATCATCCAGACGCGGCACGCCGCGGGCCGCCGCCAGCAGGTAACCGCCCCACAGCGCGAGTCCACCGACGATGTAGGGCTGCTCGAACATGCGATACAGCCCGCGGGCGAACACGAACAGCGGATGCGAGCGGATGACCCACGCCCCGCGACCCCAGTCCGCCTTCCCGAGCACGTGGCCGTTGCGCGCGCCGTGGGCGCGCCGATGCAGTACGGAGAGGCGCGGGAGCGCCTCGGTGCGCCATCCCCGCACGTGCATTTTGACCTGATCGACGATGTCCCACCCGGAGACCGGCGCGAGACCGCCGATCGCCTCGAGGGCGGTCTGCCGAAACGTCTGCAGCGCCCCTGCGACATGGTTCGGGGCTACACGCGCGCGGGCCGGCGTGCCCGGTGACGCCCCCTGCACCACTCCACCGGCGATGCCGAGGTCGGGATGGGTGTCGAGATACCTCAGGACCGTCGCGCAATAGTTCCCGGGAAACACCAGGTCGGCGTCGAACTTCGAGACGTAGCGGAAGCCGTGCCCCCCGAGTCGGTCGTAGGCGAGGGTGAACGCCCGCACCACTGCCGGCCCCATCGCCTCGTCGTCGCGGGCCTCGGGACGCAGCAGCTGCACACGCGGGTGCAGGGCGGCCCGCGCGGCGACGATCGACACCGTCTCGTCCGATGATCCATCGTCCACGACCACGACGCGGTCGGGCGGCTCGGTCTGCCGGAGCAGCGAATCCAGCATCTCTCCGATGAACCGCGCTTCGTCGCGGGCCGGGATGATCACGAGGTGGCGCATCTCAGGCGCCCACCCGGACGCCATACTCGCGGCGCCACAGCTCGAACAGCGTGAGCGCGAACAGCCGTTTCGCGTTGTTCCAGCCCCGCCGCTGCCCCTCGAGCAGGGCGTGCACCGCGCGCCGGTCGAACAGGCGCGGTTCGGCGTCGGTCAGGACGCCGGTGACGAAGGAGCCCCAGGCGCCGCCGAACCACCGCGCCAGCGGCACCGAAAACCCCTGCTTCCGCGCCACGTCGAACCGTGGCGGCAGCAGCCGCCGCGCCAGCCGTCGCAGCAGAATCTTGCGGCGTGACCGCCGCGCCAGCAGCGCATCCGGGACTTCCCCGAGGGCGAAAGCGACCACGCGGTGATCGAGAAACGGGGCGCGCACTTCGAGTGAGGCGAGCATGCTGGCCCGGTCCACCTTCACCAGGACGTCGTCCGGCAAGTAGCGGCGAAAGTCGCCCACCATGGCCCCCCGCAGCGGGGAGAGGTCGCGCGGGCACGCGTCGGCCTTGGCTACCTCGGGTTGCGCCGCCGCGGCTTCCCCTTGCGGCGCCAGCGGTCGCAACAGCTGCGCGCGCGCCGCACGGTCGAAGTAGAGATCGATGTGCGCAAACGGCGGAACGCCGTCTACGGCGAATCCGGCGAGCTGGTGCCGCCCCCGCGCCCCCAGCGGCAGCGCGCGGCCAACGGCGGCGACCGCGCGCCGCAGCGGCGCCGGCGTGACCGACCGCATCCGCTCGAGCCGCGGAATCCAGGAGTAGTAGCGGTAGCCGCCGAACAGCTCGTCGCCGCCGTCGCCGCCGAGCGCCACCGTCGCGTGATCGCGCACGAGGGTGGCGAGCAGGAATGTCGGCAGCATGGACGAGTCCCCCATCGGCTCGTCGAACTGGCGCGCGAGGCGCGGCAGCAGCTCGGGGGTGATCTCGCCGGCCGCGAGCTCGTGGTGCTCGGTTCCGAAGTGGTCCGCCACGAGCCGCGCGTGACGCGATTCGTCGAAGCGCCGGTGGCCGGGGAACGCGACGGTGAACGTGCGCAGCCTCCCCCGTGACTGCGCGGCGGCCGTCGCCGTGATCAGACTCGAGTCGAGACCCCCGCTGAGCAGGATCCCGACGGGCACATCGGCGACGAGCTGCCCGCGGACCGCGTCGACGAGCAGCGCGTACAGTTCATCAGCCAGCTCCTCGACCGCGGTGGGACCGCCGGGAGCCGGGGAGGCGATTACCGGCTGCCAATAGGGTTGGCACGACACCGCCCCGGTATCGAGTGACCAGGTCAGCGCGTGCCCCGGCGGAAGCTTGCGGACCCCACGCAGGATGCACTGGGGGCCGGGAACGAACGCGTACGCCAGATAGTGCTCCAGCGCTTCGCGGTCGATCTCCCGCGGGAACGCCGGGTCTGCCAGTAGGGCCTTCAGCTCGGAGGCGAACTGGACCGTCCCGCGCGGATCGAGCCGGTAGAACAACGGCTTCTCGCCACAGCGATCCCGCGCCAGGAGCAGGCGCCGCCGTGTGCCATCCCACAGCGCGAAGGCGAACATCCCCCGCAGCCGCGACAGACAGCCGTCCCCCCAGCAGCGGTAGGCGTGCAGGATGGTCTCGGTGTCGCTCGAGCCGCGGAAGCCCTCGCTGCCGCAGCCGAGCTCGTCGCGCAGCTCGCGATGGTTGTAGATCTCCCCGTTGAAGGTGATCCACAGCCGGCCCTCCGGGTCGCTCATCGGCTGATGCCCGGCCGGCGAGAGATCGAGGACGGCGAGTCGGCGGTGCGCCAGGCCAACCCGGCTGTCCGACGACCACCACAGTCCCGAGTCATCGGGTCCACGATGTCCCATCGTGTCCCGCATGATTTCGAGCAGCCCGGGCCGGTCGACCGGCGTGCGCGATGCGATCCC
>Ga0126383_10002853_pt1 | contig 11280 bp, 9 predicted proteins | sample PanSoiMetPlot_35_FD_96882 | JGI IMG/M metagenome (GOLD analysis project Ga0126383, IMG submission 96882) | Tropical forest soil microbial communities from Panama - MetaG Plot_35 | ecosystem: Environmental > Terrestrial > Soil > Tropical forest > Bulk soil | place: Panama | collected 2016-02-17
CGCGCGGCTGGCGTTCTTTGCGCAGACGCGCTCCGACGTACGGCTGCGCATCCTCGAGGGCCGGCGGCGCCGTCTCGAGGAACGCCGGGAGGGGATGCGTGCCGCGCTTGCGCGCACACGCGAGCGGCTCGACCGCTACACGCTCCAGCTGCAGGAGCACGGCTTGGAGTCCGCCGACAGGGAGGTCCGCTGGCTGACCGAGCTGATCGAGAACGAGAAATCACCTAATAACGAGGAGGTACCCGATGGGCACAATTCGAGTCGGCATCGTAGGCGTCGGTAACTGCGCCGCATCACTGGTGCAGGGCGTCCACTACTACCGTGACGCCGACCCTGCCCAGAAGGTGCCGGGCCTGATGCACGTCCAGTTCGGCCCGTACCACGTACGCGACATCGAGTTCGTCGCCGCATTCGACGTGGACGCGAAGAAGGTGGGCCGAGACCTGTCCGAGGCGATCTCGGCCAGTGAGAACAACACGATCAAGATTTGCGACGTGCCGCCGTCCGGCGTCACCGTGCAGCGCGGCCACACGCTCGACGGGCTCGGCAAGTACTACCGGGAGACCATCGACGAGTCGGACGACGAGCCGGTCGACGTCGTGGCAGCACTGCGCAAGGCCGAGGTCGACGTGCTGATCTGCTATTTGCCGGTCGGCTCCGATGCCGCAGCCAAGTTCTACGCCCAGTGCGCCATCGACGCGGGCGTCGCGTTCGTCAACGCGCTGCCGGTGTTCATCGCCGGTACCCCGGAGTGGGCCAAGAAGTTCGAGGACGCCGGTGTGCCGATCATCGGTGACGACATCAAGTCGCAGGTGGGTGCGACGATCACGCACCGCGTGCTGGCAAAGCTGTTCGAGGACCGTGGCGTCGAGCTGCAGCGCACCATGCAGCTCAATGTCGGCGGCAACATGGACTTCAAGAACATGCTCGAGCGCGAGCGCCTGGAGTCCAAGAAGATCAGCAAGACGCAGTCCGTCACTTCGCAGATCCCCGACCGCGACCTCGGCAAGCGCAACATCCACATCGGTCCGTCCGATTACGTCCCCTGGCTGGACGATCGCAAGTGGGCTTACGTCCGGCTCGAGGGCAAGGCGTTCGGTGACGTGCCGCTGAACCTGGAGTACAAGCTCGAGGTCTGGGACTCGCCCAACTCGGCCGGCATCATCATCGACGCCCTGCGCGCCGCGAAGATCGCGCGCGATCGCGGCATCGGCGGGCCGGTGCTCTCACCGGCGAGCTACTTCATGAAGTCGCCGCCCGTGCAGTACTCCGACGACAAGGCGCGCGACCTGGTCGAGAAGTTCATCCGCGGCGAAGTAGACCGCTAACCCCACCAGTTGTCGGTGTGTCGCGTTGATATGACGCCGCGACACACGGACCACTTTCGAGGGTCAGTCAGTTGAGCCCGAGTTCGGGCGGATAGGTCGAGACCAGGCGCAGCGGGGCAGGTTGACGGCGTAGTACCCGCCGCCACAGCGAAACCGGTTCGGCGGTGAACGCGTCGTCGAGATCGCCGTCGACCACATACCACGAGCCGGTCGCCATCTCGTCGCCGAGCTGACCCGGTGCCCACCCGGAATGCCCGGCAAAGACCCGCATCCGGCTGGTCGACTCCCGGATGGCGTCGACGTCGCCGTCCAAGTCGACGGTGGCCAGCCCGTCCACCAGCGGACGCACGCCCAGCTCGTCGCCGGCTTCACTGCGCCTGAGCTGGGCGAGGCACAACGCCCCGTCCGGCATGACCGGCCCGCCGCCGAACACCACGTCTGGGTCACACACCGCTTCGTGCCAATGCGGCAGTACCTGCCCCACCGGTGTGTGGCTCGGCCGGTTCAGCACCACGCCGACGGTGCCGCCACCGTCGTGCTCGAGCAGGTAGATCACGGTGCGCGTGAACGTCGACTCGCGTAACGCCGGCGTGGCGACAAGCAGCCGACCGGACGCGGGAATGCGTCCGGTCCAGGCGCACGGGGTCGACTGCTCAGCTGGCATCGTGCTTATCTTGCCTAATACACGGCCAGCTCGCGCGGCTACCGTCAGAGCGTGCAACCCAGACGCCACGTGCGCGCCGCGCTGCGCCGTCCCGACTTCCGCCGGCTGTTCGCCGTGCGGTTGCTCGGGCAGTTCGGCGACGGCGTATTCCAGGCGTCTCTGGCCGGGGCAGTGCTGTTCAATCCGGAGCGACAGGCCCACGCTGCCGACGTCGCGGCGGGCTTCGCCGTGGTGCTGCTGCCGTACTCGTTCGTCGGACCGTTCGCCGGTGTGCTGCTCGACCGCTGGTGGCGGCAGCGGGTGCTTGTCATCTCCAACCTGCTGCGCGCACTGGCCGTCGTCGGGCTGGGCGCCGAGATCGCGGCGGGCCTTCACGGCGAACCCTTCTACCTCAGTGCCCTCGTGGTGTTCTCGATCAACCGGTTCTTCCTGTCGGGGCTGTCCGCAGGACTCCCGCACACCGTCGATCCTCCCGACCTCGTCACAGCCAACGCGCTGTCTACGACAAGCGGGGCCATCGCCACCACCCTCGGCGGCACGATTGCCATCATCGTGCGTGCCCTGATCGGCAGCCACGACATCCAGTACGCCGCAATCGCTGTGGCCGCGGCCCTGCCCTACCTCGCGTCGTCGTTCACTGCGCGCGGCTTCAGCCGCGAGGTACTGGGCCCGGACGCCGTCGAGCGGGGCAACCGCGAGACATTCCGCGATGTGGCGCGGGGGCTCGTCGCCGGCGCCTGGCACGTGGTCGCCCGCAAGCCCGCGCTGTACGCGCTGATCATGATCGGATTCCACCGTTTCTGCTACGGCGTCAGCACCGTGAGCGCATTGCTGCTCTACCGCAACTACTTTCACGACGAAGGCTTCTTCCGCGCGGGGCTCGCCGGCGTCGGGCAGATCATCGCCACGGTGGCTATCGGGGCGGGCGTCGCCGCGCTGGTCACGCCGGCCGCGTCCCGCCGGCTCGACTTCGTGCGCTGGCCGGCGCTCCTGCTCGGTATCGCGGCCGTCGGTGAGCTCGCGCTCGGCCTGCCCTACACGATGCAGTTGCTGCTCATCGCGGGGTTCGTGCTGGGGTTCGCCGCGCAAGGCATCAAGATTTCCGTCGACACCTTGGTGCAGCAGACGATCGAGGACGACTTCCGCGGCCGCGTGTTCTCTCTCTACGACACGTTGTTCAACATCACCTTTGTGGTCGCCGCCGTGGTCACGGCGGTGCTTATGCCCGACACCGGGTACTCGCCTGCCTCGGTCATCGCCCTCAGCGTCATCTACGCGCTGACCGGCTTGGCGTACCTGCGTGCCGGCAGCCGGCTACCGGCTTCTGAGGTAACGCCGCAGCCAGTCGCTACCGCGGCTCAGCCGCCCACCACTTCTTGAGCTCGTCCACGGCGCGGTCGTGGCTGAGCGGACCGTGTTCCATGCGCAGCGCCAGCAGGTGCCGGTATGCGCGGCCCACCGCCGGCCCGGGCGTGATGCCGAGGATCGCCATGATCTCGTTGCCGTCGAGATCCGGACGAATGGCGTCGAGCTCCTCCTGCTTCTTCAGCTGCGCAACGCGCTCCTCGAGCGCGTCATACGCCGCCGCCAGGGCAGCGGACTTGCGCACGTTTCGGGTGGTCACGTCGGAGCGGACGAGCTTGTGCAGCCGGGAGAGCAGTGGGCCTGCGTCGACGACGTAGCGGCGTACTGCCGAGTCGGTCCACTCGCCACGCCCGTACCCATAGAAGCGCAGATGCAGGAAGACGAGTTGCGCGACGTCCTCGACGATCTCCTTGGCATAACGCAGTTCGCGCAGCCGCGCCCGGGCCAGACGCGCACCGACCACTTCGTGGTGATGGAAGCTCACCCGCCCGTTCGACTCGAAGCGGCGTGTCTCCGGCTTGCCGATGTCGTGCAGCACCGTGGCCCAACGCAGGACCAAATCAGGAGTGCCTCCGCTGCCCCGTTCCAAGCCGATCGCCTGGTCGAGCACTTGAAGCGTGTGCGCATAGACGTCCTTGTGCTGGCCGTGCTCGTCGGCGGCCATCCGCAATGCGGGCAGTTCCGGCAGGACGTAGTTCGCGAGCCCCGTGTCGACGAGCAACTCCAGGCCCTGCCGCGGCGCGCTGCCGAGCAGCAGCTTGGTGAGTTCGACCTGGACCCGTTCCACGCTGATCCGGACGATCTCGCCGGCCATCGCCGTCATCGCCGCCCGCACCTCGGGCGCGACGCTCACCCCCAGCGTCGACACGAACCGGGCCGCGCGCAGCATCCGCAGCGGGTCGTCGGCGAACGACTCCTCCGGCGTGCCCGGGGTGCGCAGCACGCCCCGGGCCAGGTCGGCCAGCCCGCCGAACGGGTCGGTGAACACCCGCTCCAAGACGGACAGCGCCATCGCGTTCATGGTGAAGTCGCGTCGCCGCAGGTCGTCGACCAGCGATTCGCCGTAGGCGACCTCGGGGTTGCGGGTGACCCGGTCGTACCGGTCGGCCCGGAACGTGGTGATCTCGCACTGACGCGACCCGAGTTGGACACCTACCGTGCCGAAATCGATACCGGTAGTCCACGTCGAGCCGAGTGGCGCGACGATCGCGAGCACCTCGTCCGGGCGGGCGTCGGTCGTGAAGTCGAGGTCGGTATCGCTTCGTCCCATGAGCGCATCGCGCACCGTCCCACCGACCAGATGCAGCTCGTGCCCGGCCTCGACGAAGGCGGCACCGAGGCGCCGCGCCTCCTCCGGCACGGCGATCAGGTCAGCCGGTCCACGCGCGCTCATCGTCAATCCCACCGCCTGGGCGCCAGCGCTCATCGCAGCCACCGTACCGGCCGCTCGCTACCATCGGCGCATGTCCCGGGGCTCCAACTCGCCGTCGCCCCGGCGCTCTGGCGGCAATCGGTCGCGGCGTGGACGGGCGAGACTCAAGCGGGTGGACGAGACGAGCGCGGGCGGCCTGGTCGTGGACCTGGCGGGCGATGTCCCGCGGGGTGCTCTGATCGGCCGCGTCGATCGCCGTGGCCGGCTGCTCTGGTCGCTTCCGAAGGGCCATGTCGAGCCGGGCGAGACACCCGAACAAGCGGCTATTCGGGAGATTGAGGAGGAGACGGGCATCAGCGGCGAGATCCTTGCCAGCCTGGGCACGATCGACTTCTGGTTTATCGCCGAGGGACGCCGGGTGCACAAGACAGTGCATCACTATCTGTTGCGCGCTGTCGGCGGTGAGCTCTCCGACGAGGACTACGAGGTTGCCGAGGTGGCGTGGGTGCCGCTCACGCAGATCACCGAGCAGCTCGCCTATCCCGACGAGCGCGGCCTGGTGGACGCGGCCGGCCGGCTGCTCGCGGAGAGCGCGTGAGGCTGAGCAGCGTCATCGCAGGCACCGGCGTCCTGGTCGCCCTCGTCGTGGTGGCTCCGCCGGCGAACGCGCAGCCGTCCCTTACCGACCACAGCGTCACCGTCACCGTCACGGACGTGTTGCCGACCACGCCCGCCTACACCGACAAACCCGAACCGCTGACGATCATGCTGTCGCTGACGAACAACACCGACCGAACGCTCTACAACGTCAGCATCGACGTCGAACGCGACGCCCCCGTGTTCCAGCAGGCGCGGCTCGAGCGGCTCATGGCCAATCCAGCGCCTACCCCCGACAACAGCGCGCTCTCGCAACTGCGTGCGATCTCGACCTCGGCGCTGGCGCCGCATGAGAAGCGCCCACTGGCGCCCTACGAGACCACCACCAGCCTGCACACCGGCACGGGCGGCATCTGCGTGTGCATCCTGAACGGCGGCGGCATTTATCCGATCAACTTCACCGTGTTCGCCGCAGCCGATCCGGATGGGACGACCACGGAGGTCGGCTTCGGGCAAACCTACGTTCCCGCATTCAAGGACAAGCCCAAGCCGGTGCAGGTCAGCTGGGTATGGCCGCTGATCGACCGACCGCACCGCCTCCTCGACGACACGACGTTTCTCGACGACGATCTTGCGCGCTCGGTCAGTCCGGGCGGACGGCTTTACCGGGCGCTCCAGGTTGTGCATGACGTCGCCCCGACAATCCAACTGACGCTGCTCATCGACCCCGAGCTGATCGACGAACTAGGGGCCATGACCCGGCCCTATACGGTCGAGTCCGGCGGCAAGACGGTGCCCGGTACCGGGACGAAGGCCGCCCAGGCGTGGCTCGCGGAGCTGAAGTCCGTCCTCACGTCCACCCAGGTCAGCCTCACTCCTTACGCAGACCCAGACATCACGTCGCTGAGCCGCGCCGGACTAACTTGGTCGGACCGCTTCGACGTGAAGCAGCAGGAGCAACTCACCGGCGAGCTGGGCATGCTGCCCCGCAGTGATCTCGTCTGGCCACCCGGCAGCACCATCAGCTCGGCAGCGCTACGCCAGGTGCTCAGTTCGGCCACCCGGTCCGCAGTCGTGCTCAGCGACGCCGCACTTCCCGGCGCGCGAGAGACGACCCCCCGCCCCGACGCGTTGGTCCCCCTGCCCGCGCAGTACGGCATGCAGGGCACGCTCGCCGCCGTCACGGACAGTGCGGTGCAGCCGCTGGTGGCGCGGGCGCTGCGGCCGAATGGGTCGGGGGCAGCGGCGCTACCTGAACTCGCATCCGAGTTGGCGGTACGAGCCGCTGAGCAGCCGTCCCAGTCGCATTACGTCGTGATCACGGCCGACCGCTACGTAGACGTCGAGCCGCGGCTGGCCGAGCGGATACTGCAGGCCACCGCGGCCGCGTCGTGGTCGACGTCGCTGACGCTGAGCGACGCGCTGCATGCCGTCAAGCCGGTCGACCACGGCCAACTGGTAGAGCCGCCTGCGGACCGGCCGCAATTGCCGAGCGTCAACCTGACGGCTGCCAGCCAGGCGACCCAGTTCATGCACTCGTTCGGCGGCGCGTTGAGCCCGGCCGACGCCCCACAAGTCATGGGCGGCCTGCCCGCCGCGATCCAGCGAACCGAGTCGGCGGCGTGGGTGGCTGATCCGGTAGGCGGCGCCGCGTTCGCCGGTCGCCTCGACGCGCTGGTCGGCGCCCTTCAGCACGGGATCTACATCAGCCGTCCGTCGAGCGGCACCTACACGTTGGCCTCCAACGACGCGCCCTTGCCGATCACGGTGGTCAACACATTGCTGGTCGACGTGCACGTTCGAGTGCGGGTGACCACCGCAAACGATGTCGCGGGATTCCACGCCGACGACACCCGCGTGGTCACGATCCCGCGGGCGGCATCGCAGACAAGCCCGACGCGGGACACCCTCAAGATCCCCACGCGCGTGCAGCGGGCCGGCACGTTCCAGGTGAACGCAACGCTGCTCACGCCCGATGGCACCCAACTGGGCAGCTCCGTCCCGCTCTCGATCCACAGCACGGCGCTCGGCGTCGTAGGCGTGATCATCACGGCCGTCGCAATCGGCATCCTCGTCTTGGCCCTGGCGATCCGGGTCGTGCGCCGGGTCCGCCGCCGTGCGACACGCCCCACGGAACCGACAGAGCCGACCGAGCCGGCGCCGATCGGAGCCGGTACGTGAGCGAGCAGCAGGACGACGGCTGGAGCGAAGCGTCGCACTACGGCCCCGGGCGCGGGCAGATCACCTTCGAGCCGCGGATGTTCACCGAGGACCCGTCTTTGACGGGTGTGTTCATGCCGGCGTGGCAGCACGCCTCCGAAGAGGAGTGGTCGCACGCCGAACAGCAATGGGGCGCCACGACCTACGCCGGCCGGCGCCGGCAGGACGCGCAACCGGCAGTGCGTGGGCGCCCCGAGGTCGGGTTGCTCGCGTCCAGCCGGACGATGGCGGTCGGCAGCCTGGTCAGCCGCATCACCGGCTTCCTGCGCAGCGTCGTGCTCGCGGCGGCGCTCGGCACCGGCCTCGTCGCCGACGCCTACAACGGCGCCAACAGCTTCCCGAACATGGTGTACGAGCTGATGCTCGGCGGAGTCCTGTCGAGCGTGCTGATCCCGCTGCTGGTTCATGCGGAGGAGCACGACGAGGACGGCGGCGAGGCCTACACCCAGCGGCTGGTGTCGGTTGCCACGGTCGCTCTCGCGCTGGCAACGGTCGTCGCGGTCGCGGCGGCCCCGTTGCTGGCGACGGTCTTCGTGAACAACCAGAGTCAGCGCGACCTCACGACGACGTTCGCCACGCTCCTGTTACCGGAGATCTTCTTCTACGGCCTCGGCGCGATGTTCACCGCCATCCTGAACACCCGCAACGTCTACGGCCCGGGCGCGTGGGCTCCGGTGCTGAACAACGTGATCACCATCGCCACCGTCTGTGTGTTCTGGACGCTGCCCGGTCCGAAGACGCTGCTGCCGTCCACCATGACGAACACCCAGATCGCGGTGCTGGGCATCGGCACCACGCTGGGTATCGCCGCCCAGGCACTGGTCCTCGTGCCGTCGCTGCGCCGCGTCGGGTTCCGGTGGCGCTGGCGCTTCCGAGCCCAGGGCCGCGAGCGTCGCATGACAGATATCGGCCCACTGACCGGCTGGGTGCTCGGCTATGTGGTCGCCAGCCAGATCGGGCTGAGCTTCATCGTCAAGGTCGGCTACAACCACAACGGCGTCACCACATTCACCTACGCCGACCTGCTCTTCCAGGTGCCCTACGGCATCCTCGGCGTGTCGCTGCTGACCGCGTTGATGCCGCGCATGTCGCGCGCGGCGGCGCGCGGCGACCGGGCCGGCGTGATTGAGCATCTCTCGACGGGCGCGCGCTTGTCGGCGACGGTATTGGTGCCGATCACGGTCGGACTGATCGTGCTCGGTCCGTCGTTCACCACGGCGATCTTCGTCGGACGTACGGACGTGCACCAGGCCCGGTTGATCGGTACCTGTCTGGCGCTCGCGTCGTTCGGCCTGCTCCCGTTCGCGATCGTCATGCTCCAGATGCGGGTGTTCTACGCGATGCGCGACGCCAAGACGCCGACGCTCATCAATTTCGGCATGGTCGCCACCAAGATTGCGCTGGTCCTGATCGCCGCCGCGACGTTGCACGGTGACGCGGTGATCGCGGCCCTGAATGTCTCGACGTCCGGGTCATACGTGGTGGGCGCAATCATCGGCCATTGGCTACTTACCCGACGGTTCGGCCGACTCGGGTTCAGCAGAGTTGTCCGGACGACAGTGCGCGTCGGCATCGCCTCGGTGATTGGCGGCGCAGCGGCGTTCGCCATGGTGCGGGTCGGCGTCGCCGTAGCGGGGGACGGGCGTACCGGCGCGCTGATCGGCGTGCTGACGGGCAGCATCGTCGGGCTGGCCGTGATGCTGGCGGTGTCCTGGCGGATGCGCATTCCCGAGGTCCGTGAGATCGTCTCCGCCGCACGCGGCGGCTGAGCTTCCAGGGAATGCGGCGGGTCTTAGGATCGTTTTGTGGCCGTGACGCAGCATCGAAATGTCATCATCATCGGCTCGGGGCCGGCCGGCTACACCGCTGCCTTGTACACCGCCCGCGCCGACCTTCAGCCGCTGCTGTTCGAAGGGGCACAGTTCGGCGGTGCCTTGATGACCACCACCGAGGTCGAGAACTACCCCGGCTTTCCCGACGGCATCCTCGGGCCGGACCTGATGGCCAAGATGCGTGCGCAGGCCGAGCGATTCGGCGCAGAGATCATCAGCGACGATGTGACCTCCGTCGATCTGACGGCTCCCGTCAAGACCGTGCGCACCTTCTCGGCCGAGTACACCGCGGATACGGTGATCCTCGCGATGGGATCGGCCTACCGCAAACTAGGCATACCTCGCGAAGAGCAGCTGTCCGGCCACGGCGTGTCGTGGTGCGCGACCTGTGACGGATTCTTCTTCCGCGACAAGGACATCGCTGTCGTCGGTGGTGGCGACACCGCGATGGAAGAGGCGACGTTCCTCACTCGGTTCGCCAGGTCGGTGACCGTGGTGCACCGCCGCGACTCGCTACGGGCCACCGCCATCATGGCCGACCGAGCCTTCGCCAACGACAAGATCCAATGGGCATGGAACTCCGAGGTAGTCGACATCCACGGCGAGGGCACGGTCACCGGCATCCGGCTGCGCGACACCGTCACCGGCGCCGAGCGGGAGTTGCCGGTGCAGGGGCTCTTCATCGCCATCGGGCACGAACCGCGAAGCGACCTGGTCAAGGGTCAGGTCGACCTGGACGCCGAGGGCTACATCCTCACCGCGCCGGACTCCACGAAGACCAACCTGGACGGAGTGTTCGCCGCCGGAGATGTCGTCGACCACGTCTACCGTCAGGCCGTGACGGCGGCGGGCACCGGTTGCGAGGCCGCGCTCGACGCCGAACGCCACCTCAGCCGGTTGCACGACCTGACAGGCGTTCCGGCCGCGGGTGGAATTGCCGGCTGAGCATCGCTGTTACACCACCGCATTCCCACACACCTCAGGAGTTTCCATGGGTCAGAACACCAAGACCGTCACCGATGCCACCTTCGCCGACGAGGTCTTGCAGGCCGACGGTCCGGTACTGGTCGACTTCTGGGCCGAGTGGTGCGGTCCGTGCAAGATGGTCTCGCCGGTGCTTGATGAGATCGCCGGTGAGTACCCGGACAAGATCACCGTCGCCAAGGTCAACATTGACGAGAACCCCGGCATCGCGCGGGACTACCAGATCATGTCGATCCCGACGATGTCGGTGTTCCAGAAGGGCCAGGTCGTGAAGTCGATCGTTGGCGCCCGGCCCAAGGCAGCCATCCTCAAGGAGCTCTCCGACTACATCGCCTGAGTAGTCACGTTTCAGCAAAGGCGGTCACCCCGGTGACCGCCTTTCTGTTATGTGCCCGTAAGCCCCCGACTCGCGGGGGTCCGGCCGGTTCTGTATCCGCATCAGGCTGCGGCACAATGAAACCGGCCAGCACGCCCCGACGAGCTCCGTGAGGTCTCAGCACCGATGCAGCCATTGCGCCGCGGCGCCAATGAGGACGCCGTCGCCGAGGTGCGACGCGTACTCGCCGGGCTCGGCCTTCTCGCCAACCTTGATCCCGGTGCCGAGTCGCTCTATGACGAGGCGACCGAGCTCGCGGTGCGACATTTCCAACAACGGCGTGGGCTGTCGATCGACGGCATTGTGGGACGCGAGACCTGGACAGCGCTGGCCGGTGCGCGGTGGCGGCTCGGGGATCGTGTCCTGGCACACAACGCCACCATCCCGTTCATCGGCGACGACGTCGTGGCGCTCCAGGAGCAGTTGCTCGAGATGGGCTATGACGTGTCCCGCCCAGACGGCGTCTTCGGCCGGCACACCGAAATCGCGCTACGCGCGTTCCAGCGCGACTACGGCCTTACGCCGGACGGCATCTGCGGCCC
>Ga0126383_10002855_pt1 | contig 11278 bp, 12 predicted proteins | sample PanSoiMetPlot_35_FD_96882 | JGI IMG/M metagenome (GOLD analysis project Ga0126383, IMG submission 96882) | Tropical forest soil microbial communities from Panama - MetaG Plot_35 | ecosystem: Environmental > Terrestrial > Soil > Tropical forest > Bulk soil | place: Panama | collected 2016-02-17
CCTGCGCCTCTTGCGAGGTGAGGTTGTTGATCGTGTTGTACACCAGGTAGGCCACCGTGAACCTGCCGTCGACCCTGGTCGTGGTCATGTTGCCGATGGTTACGTCGATCGCCTCGCCGCCCGGCTTGCCGCGAAGCTTGGCCACCATCGCCCGGGACAGCTCGATGCCGTGCACTGCCACGCCACGCTGGAACAGCGGCAGTCCGATGCGGCCTGTGCCGATCGCCAGCTCCAGTGCCCGCCCACTGCCCGCCAGCTCGGCGAGCAGCCCGACCGCCGGGTCGATAGCCTCTGGCTGGAACATGCGGTCGGACGGGTCGTCGTATCCCGCCGCAATCGGCTCGCCGAAATATCCGTCCGGATCATTCATAAGCGGGAACCTAAGGCCACCCGCACCGGGTCACGTGGGCGGCCTGGTCAACCTCACGCTGACCTAGCTCCAGCGGCTGATCTCGCCATGTGGGTACGGGGCGAACTGACCGCTCTCGGCCCCGGTCTTGAGGCTGGTGAGGTAGGCGCCCCAATTGGTGCTGCAACCGCTCATGAACTCGCTCGCCTCTGGCCAGCCGCCGTGGGTGAACAACAGCGTCGTGCCGTCCGCACCGTGCGGGCGGATGGTGAACATGACGAGCGTGCCGATCCACGAGTCCGGGCCTTCCTCGACACGCCAGGTGATCTCGTCGGGCTGGTCGGCCACGACCTGCATGACCGCGGCCGGCTTGTCGGAGTCTCCGAAGTAGACGCCGAAGCGAGCGCCGTTGCCGTCGAGCGGCCGTCCGGTCCACCAACGGGCGATGCCGTCGGTGGTTGCGATCAGGTCGTGTACGCGTTGGGTCGGGGCGTCGATGGAGATCCGGTGCAGGATGTCGGGCATTGTGGTGTCCTTCCTGTGCTCAGGCGGCGACGAGGACGTCGGTCGCGGTGGAATCGGTGGGCGCCCCGGACGGGCGCGCGGTGATCGCGATCGCGGTCAGTGCGGCAAGTACGGCGAAGATCACGCACGACCACAGGGCCGGGCGGAATCCGGCCGTCACCGCGGCCGGACTGCCGAGGTGGCCGTGCGCGGCGAATACGGCGCTGGCAATTGCGATCGAGAAGACGGCGCCGAAACGTTGCGCCATGTAGTTGACGCCTGAAGCCTTGCCCATCTCATGTTGGGCGACCGCGTTGAGGACCGTGGTGGGCACGGTCGGCAGCGCCATGGATATGCCGACGCCCGCCACGAGCAGTCCGGCGACGATCTCCACCCAGCTCGTGGACAAGGCGCCGCGCGCAGCCACCCAGGCATATCCGACGGCCTGCAGCGCGAGGCCGGTCAGCATGATCGGCCGCCGGCCGATCCGGTCGGACAGCGCGCCCGCGATCGGCGAGACGAGCATCGGGGTGGCGAAGAACGGCAGGAGCCGCACGCCGGTCGAGATCGGCGAGTACCCGCGCGCGAATTGGAACTCCTGGGTGATCAGGAATGCCGCGGCGAACGTCGCACCGGACATCAGGAACGTCGTCACGTTCCCAACGGCGAAGGCTCGGCTGCTGAACAGGCGCATCGGCACCATCGGCTCGTCCACCCGCCGCTCCCAGCCGACGAAGGCGAGCAGGAGCGCACCGCCGGCCAGCAGCGTTGCAAGGATCTCGGGGCTCGCCCAGCCGATGTCGTTCGCGCGGACCAGTGCCCATACGACGCCGACGACGCCGCCACTGACGAGCCCGACACCGACCAGGTCAAGCCGCTCCGGTGCGCCGTGGCTTTCCGGAAGCAGTCGCAGGCCGAGCACCAACGCCACGAGTCCGATCGGGACGTTGAGCCAGAAGATCCAGTGCCAGTCGAGACGTTCGGCGACGACGCCTCCGACGATCGGGCCGGCAGCAACGGCCAATCCGGCCAGGCCGCCGTAGATACCGACGATCAGACCACGCCGATCCGGCGGGAACGCGGTCGTGAGGATGGTCAGACTCAGTGGCATCACCACGGCGGCACCCAGTCCCTGTACGGTGCGCGCGACGATCAGCTCACCGATGCCGGGCGCCAGTGCACACGCGGCCGACGACAGGGTGAACAAGGCCAGGCCGAGGCTGAACACACGGCGCCGTCCGAAGCGATCGCCGAGCGCCGCGGCCGTGATGATCCCAGCGGCAAACGCGATGCCGTAGGAGTTGACCGTCCACTGCAGGGACGCAAGGTCGGCGTGCAGGTCTCGCTGCATCTGCGGTAGGGCGGTGATCACGACCAGCGCGTCGAGCACCACCATGAAATACGCGGTCGACGTCAGGCCCAGTACCCATCTCAAGCGGGTCCTGGACGGTACTCGGACGTTCGTCATCAGCTCGGCTCCTTCAGAGCAGGCCGCCTCCTGAGGGCGGGTCGAGAGCTTTGACGAACAGCCGGACGCCGGACAGACACCCGCCGCAGAAATTCGCCGAGGTCATGTCCGTCCGTAGCTCGTCCGTTCGTCTGATACTCGAAGCGGCTCGAGAAACCGTTGCTGGAGGACTGATGCAGTACGCACTGCTGGCCTATGGTCGCTCGGATACGTTGCGCGCGGCGACGGCGCCCATCGACGACACCACCGCGGCGGTTTTGGCCCGGCCGTACGTCACCGGCTGGGTTCGCCTGCATGCTGATGAGTCGGCGACCACGCTGCGAAAGAGTGAAGGCAAGACACTGCTGACCGACGGCCCGTTCATCGACAGCAAGGAATACCTTGCCGGCTTGATCATCATCGAGGCAGACGACCTTGACGGTGCCCTCGCCGTGGCGCATGAACTCCAGGACGTCCGCAGCGGCGGGGCGCTCGAGGTGCGACCCGTCATCGAAGGGATGTTCCGTGGCGCTTGACGCCGTCTTCCGCGATCACTGGGGTCGTGTCCTGGCTGTGCTCGTCGGCGTCCTCGGCGACATCGAGTTGGCCGAAGAGGCCGCGGCGGAGGCCTTCGCAATCGCCGCCGAGCGATGGCCGCGCGACGGGGAGCCGCCCAACCCGATCGGCTGGCTCGTCACGACCGCCCGCAACCGTGCCATCGACCAGATCCGCCGGCGACAGGTCCTAGCCGCGAAGGCAAAGCTGCTCGCACGTGACCTCGAGGTCCTCCCGGAGGCAGCCATGCATGACTCGGCGACAGCTACGATTCCCGACGAGCGGCTGGAGTTGATCTTCATGTGCTGCCACCCGGCGCTCGCGCTCGACGCACAGGTGGCGCTCACCCTACGCACCCTCGGCGGGCTCTCGACGGAGGAGATCGCGCTCGCCTACCTCGTGCCGTTCGACACGATGAGCAAGCGGCTGACCCGAGCCAAACACAAGATTCGCGACGCGGGCATCCCCTTCGCCCTACCACCCGAGCACCAGCTTCAGGAGCGGCTCGCGGCCGTGCTCGCGGTGGTGTACCTGATCTTCAACGAAGGCTGGGGTGGTGGCCGCATCGACCTGGCCGCGGAGGCGATTCGCCTCGGACGAGCCCTGGCAAACCTCATGCCCGGCGAAAGCGAGGTACTCGCGCTGCTGGCGCTCATGCTCTTGGGCGACGCGCGCCGAGCAGCTCGGGTGCGCGAGGGGCAGGTCGTCCCGCTCGACGACCAGGACCGCAGCCTGTGGAACGAACGGCAGATCGCCGAAGGCCGCCACTTCCTGCAGACGGCGAAGACTCGCGAGCACGTCGGACCGTACGTCGCGCAGGCGATGATCGCCGAGCTACACCTGCACCAGCCCCGCGACTGGCCACAGATCGCCGCCCTTTACGAGACGCTCGTTCGGCAAACAGGATCACCGATCGTCGAAATGAACCGAGCCATCGCAATCGCCGAAATCCACGGACCCGAGGCGGGGCTTGCCCTCCTGGACGCCCTCGAACTGGACCACTACCGCTACTTCCATTCGACGTATGCGGAACTGCTTCGGCGCGCCGGTCGTCATGACGACGCCCAGCACGCTTACCAACGCGCGCTCGACCTCGCGCAGACCGACCCCGAGCGCCGCTTCCTCCGTGACCGACTCGGAGAACTGAACCCGCGCGACTGACCGCCCATTGCAAGTTGTCCGTGTGTCGCTGCGTCGCAGCACCGCGACACACGGACGGGTCTTAGGCGTGCTCCGCCACGCGGTCAGAGGCTGACGAGTAGCTGGTGGTCGATTTCGACGAACTCCTCGATAAGTGCGCTGAAACGTCCTGCGATGAGTTCGCGATATGCGTCCGAACCGGTGTGTGCGTCGTAGGCCGCCTGGTCGGCGAAATGCTCGACGAAGAGCAGGTAGTCGGAACGCATCGGATCACGGTAAACGCGAAACGACAGCGTGCCCTCTTCTTTCGCCGGCCCGCGCCGCGCGAACTCCTCGACGATGGCCTCGGCGGCGGTCTGCTTGCCCTGTTGCAGGGGGATGGGGAACACCTTGCTGAGCATGAAACGAGATCCTTCCTCGATAGTCGGTGGATCTGACGTATCTCAGCCTCGGCGCTGCCGCGGCGGAAGTCCGGCCGGATCAGGACGGGAAGGCCGCGGAAGCATGTCCGGATCTGGCCAGCCATTGTCGGCACCGCGCCGTACAAATGTCTGGTGACGTTCTCGGCCGTACGCACCACCGGCATCTACTGTCGGCCCGGTTGTGGTGCGCGGCCGCGGGCGGACAATGTGCGCACCTTTGAGACGGCGGCGGCCGCAGAGGCCGCCGGATATCGGGCGTGCCTGCGTTGCCGGCCGTACCGGCTGGCTGGATCGGTGCCGTGGCGGGCTCCCGAGCTGGTGTGTCGGGCCGTCCAGCTGATCATCGCCGGGGTGCTCGACGTCGGCGGCGAGGCAGAACTGGGCTTACGGCTCGGCATGTCCAGCCGTCATTTGCGCCGGCTGTTTCGCGAGCACCTCGGAACGACGCCGAGCCAGTTCGCCAGGTCGCGCCGTGCGCACTTCGCCCGGCGGCTGCTCGACGACACCGACCTCGACATTGCTGAGATCGCGTTCGCGTCCGGTTTCGGCAGCCTGCGCCAGTTCAACCGCAGCATGACCGACGTCTTTCGGGCGACGCCCCGCGAACTGCGTGACCGCCGACGGCGAAGCGACCGGCTGGTTGCCGACGGCGGGTTGCTGATACGACTGCCGTTTCGGCCACCGTTCGACTGGCCTTCCATGGCCGACCTGCTTGCCGACCGCGCAGTGCCGGGCGTCGAGTCCGTGATCGACGGCGTGTACCGGCGCACGATCAGCCTGGACGGCTTGCCGGGCGTCCTGGAAATCTCAGCCGGCGGCGCCGACTACCTCTTGTTCCGTGCTCATCTGCCTTACTGGGAGGGTCTCATCCACGTCGTCGAGCGCGCCGCACGCATCGTCGGCACCCTCGACGATGCCGCTCCCGGCATCGCCCAGCTCGCGGCGGACCGGCACCTCGGCCCGCTTGTCGCGGCCCGTCCCGGCCTGCGGGTACCGGGCGCCTGGAGCGGCTTCGAGGCGGCCGTGAGTGCGATCGCAGGGCCGGAAGTTGGCGCGATCGCGGCTGCGTTCGGCGAACCGGTCGCCGGTCTGGGTCACGGGCTGACCCACTTGTTCCCGTCACCACACACACTCGCTTCCGGCGGGCCGACGCGCGTGCGCGCGATCGCACACGCGGTCGCGACCGGCGAGCTCACCCTCGACCACGCCACCGATCCCGCCGACCTGATCATGTTCGCTCCGTCAGCGGCGCACGACATCGCGCTGCGCCTGGGCTACCGCGATGCGTTCGCCGCGGCGGACCCGCGAGTTCGCGATGCGCTGGAACTGCTGCGCATTCCACCGAGCCGCGCAGCCGCTTGGCGTCCGTGGCGCGCACTGGCCACCACCCACCTGATCAGCCACGTCATAAGTCAGACCGCGCGTGCAGCATGACCGACGATCCAGTTCATCTCGTAGAGGCGCGGAGCAAGAGGGCTGCTAGCCGCAGAGGGCAGGGTCGCTGATGCCGGGTCGTAGTCGCCGCCGGCTCCAACCACGTCCGGGGGTGCCGTGATCGGAGCCGGGCGGCGAGTCTTGCAACCCGGTCAGAGCTTGATCGTCTGGCCGGGGTAGATCAGGTCCGGGTTGCTGATCTCGTCGCTGTTCAGCGCGGCCAGGGTGTGCCAGCCGCCGGACACGTTGTGCGCGTCGGCGATACGGGACAGGGTGTCCCCGGAGCGGACCGTGTAGCTGCCGCCAGACGCCTGCGGCGCGTCGTTGTCGGACGCAGACGGCGTGGACGACGGAAGGGAAACGGGCGTGCTGTCGACGGCCGGCGACGTGTCTGTCGGGGTGGAGCCACCGGTCAGGTAGCGGCCACAGACCGGCCACGCACCGACGCCCTGCCCGTCGAGCACGCGCTCCGCGACGGTGACCTGCGCAGCCTCGCTTGCCAGGTCGGCGCGCGAGGCGAACGACTGACCGCCGTAGGCGTCCCAGGTGCTTTGCGTGAACTGCAGGCCCCCGTAGAAGCCGTTGCCGGTGTTGATGTGCCAGTTGCCGCTTGACTCGCACTGCGCGACACCGGACCAGTCGTGTCCGGGGGACGCGCCTGCGGCGTTGGTGCTGGCGACGGCGGTGGCGACAGTAGCGGCTGCTCCGACGCTGACTGCGGCTCCGCGGACAACGCGGCCCGTGGTGCTGGGCGCGCGATGGTGGCCCTTGTAGCGGGCACGGGGCATTACGAACCTCCGATCCGCCGCCTGCGGAGTTAGCTTTCGGGTTCGGGCGATCGGTGCCCGGCCGCACGAGACGGCTTCACCCCACCTGGATTCGCGCTGTCGCGCGGATCCGGGACCCCCAACAAGCGGGTGGGTCCCCCGCCCCCATCCAAGAAGGCAACTCGACTTGGGCGCTGGCGGACGGGGCTCGGCGGACCTGCGCCGCACCACGCAGTCGGCGCAGTGCCGGAACAGGATTACGGAGTTACGGTTGCAGCGACAACCTAGGCCCCCGAAAGTGAGATGTTCGTCTCTGTTCCAAGTTCAGTGCCGCGCACCTAGCGGCGTCGATTATTACGCATGGTGATGTAAAGATAACACCGAGCATATGAGAGTGAACAGTGCGAGGCCTGAGGGCAAACGGATAGCAGCGTACGGCGGATCGGCGCACAAACGCATGCCATGAGTTGGGCCGAATCTGCAGGTCGTATCCATATCCTCGATGCGTGCTCAGTCTGGTCCACCTCAGGGTTCTTGCCGCAGTCGCGCGCACCGGATCCGTCACCGAAGCGGCCAAGGAGCTGCATTACTCGCAGCCCTCCGTGAGCCACCACCTGGCTCGTCTCGAGGCGGCGACCGGAGCCCGGCTCGTTCAGCGCGTAGGCCGAGGAATCCGGTTGACCCCGGAGGGAGAGTTGCTGGCCTACCGCGCAACCGAGATCATCGGGCGGGTCGACTCGGCCTCGAACGAGCTGGCGGCACAGGTCGGGTTGCAGGCCGGACGGGTACGCCTGGCGGGCTACCAGTCGGTGCTCAGCACCATTGTGCCCGAGGCCGCCGCCACCCTGGCCCGCAAGTACCCGGGCATCGAGCTGAGCCTGATCGACGTCCACCCGGTGGAAGCGTTGCGGCTGCTGCGGCACGGGACGATCGACGTTGCGCTGATCTTCCGGTATGCCGACACGCCCCTCGAAGAGGAGGACTTGCGGCTCGTCCATGTGAGCGACGATCCCCTGTACCTCGTGAGTCAACGACCCGATGACAGCGTCGCGAACTACCGCGACTCGGCGTGGATCGGTGGTTGCGAGAGATGTCAGGCAGAGCTGGTCGCCGTGTGCCAACGGGCCGGCTTCACCCCTCGTATCGCATCCGTCAGCGACGACATGGTGGTCATGCAAGCCCTCGTCGCCGCCGGGATGGGTGTCACGACGCTGCCGGGCCTGGCACTTTCGGCTCATCGCAGCCCAGGCGTCCACACGACGGAGCTGCCCGACGTCCCCAGGCAGATCTACGCGGTCACCTACGGCGACCCGCCCGACCCGCCGGCCAGCACCGCGCTCATCGAGGCGATTCGAGAATCAGCCGCGGTCCGGGCGCTCAACGGCTGAGCGCGCGCACCGCATCGACGATGTAGACGTCGTCGACGTAGCCCAGCTCGGCGGATTCCACTAGTCGCCGGCCCTCTTGGGACTCCTCGGCGGGTAGCCAGCATCCTGCTGGGTCTCTGCTGCCGCGGCCGTCCAGCCCGGACTGGCGCCACACCGCGTTGGCGCCAAGGTTCAGCGCCAGCTGCACGATGCCGGGCAACTCGTCCAGGGGGCGGTGAACGTATACGAGATCGGCATGATCCAGCGGCTCGGCAAGATCGCGCCGCTGCACCTCACCGTCCGCAAGGTTCCAACTTGAATACGCATCGGACGCGGGACCGCCCTTGACGACGACCGCGTAGCCCGCTTCGGCGAGCGTCTGCGGAACATCCCTGGACGGCCAGTCCACGAGCAGCACCCGGTGCGTGACACGAAGAATCCGCTCGGCTTGGCTCATCGCATCGCCATCGCCCAGACCAAGCGCAGCCATGGTCGGAGGCTAGCCCCGGCTCGGCGCCACGGCGATGACTTTGTGCGCGGGCGGTCGTCTCAACTGCGTGGAACGACGACGCCTGAACGTGGGACTGCCGGCGCCTAAGGCCCTTAGAGCGCCGGAATCTCGGGGCGGCACGGAATCTGAGGCGCATCCGGCCCGGATCTAAGCGAGCTTCCCGATGCGGCAGCACCGGCCTTACGCGGAGTCTCAAGTACATCGACACAAGAGGTGAGGAAGAGATGAACAGCTACCTGAACGCCGCAGCCGCCTCCGAGCACCGCCAGCAGCTTATCGCCGAGGCAGCCGCATTCCGGCGCAGCCGCATCAGCCGCAAGACCAAGGCCCTCCGGCGGCGATACCACCGCTGAACGGGCGCGCCTCCAAGGAGGAAGCCATGAGCAACGCAACCGCTCAACCAGACTGGCAAGTCAAGGCCTGCGACCTGCAGCCCGGCGATGTCGTGCAGCAGCTCGACTGGCCACTGCACGTCCGCGAGGTGACGCGCACGCAGCACGATGTGGCGATCACCGTGACGGAGTTCGAGTTCTTGCTGCACTACGCGGCCGACGCGCCGGTCCAGCTGGCCGCCTGAGTCTTACTAGGTGCTGACATCCTTGGTGATCAGCCCGTGGTCACTGGCCAAATCGTGGACGTACCACCGTCCCTGGTCGTTGTCGCCCACATAACGAGACGTGGCGTTCCCGTCGGACTCGGTGACGACACCGGCGGTGCGGGTGAGGATCCCGTAGGAATCGACGTTCTCCGTCGAGCGGCTCACCGGCCGCCAGCCGTCTTCAGAGCCGACCGCGTCCGACAGCGTCTGCGTCATGTCGACGGTGCCGCTCAAGGAGTAGTTGTTGCCGTCGACAAAGCTGCCGATCGTGTAATCGACGGTGAGCGGGTAGTCGTACGTGTGCCGGGTGCCGGACACCACCTGGCCGTCCCGAGTGGACGTCGAGGTCTGGCCGCCGCTGTCCTGTTGTACGAGGCGCTGCGCGAAGCCGCCGTCCGTCACGGTGTCGGCGTTTCGATACGTCATCGTACGGACGACACGGGAGGAGATCCGCCCCGCCGACGTATCCAGCCAGCCTGCCGTCACATCAGTGCGAGACGTGGAGTCGACGACGCGGGTGTCGCCGCTGCCGACGGGCGTCTCGGTCGTGTTTTCCGTCGCTGTCGGCGCGACATCGTCAGTGGTGAGGGCACCGTGCGTCTGCGCCGCATGGTGGTCGGTGTATAGCAACAGGGTCGCCACAACGGTCCACTCGTCGCCGGCGTTCTGGACGCTGGCCGTCAGCTCGTGCGTGCCGCCGTCGACCAGCAGGCCCGCGAACGGCGTGATGTCGACGTGCTCGGCGTAGAGGCTGAACGTGTGGATGGCCGGAATGGGCCGCTACAGGGTCGGGACGATGCCGCCCGTGTAAATGTGCGGGAACGTGTGCACCGCCGCGACCGCGTGGCCGTCCAACGAGACGTCGGCCTCCCGGTACGGCCCGTGCGTGCACAGGCCGGCACTCGGATACTTCGCGGATACGTCGGCCGGCACATCTGAGAACCACTGCTCGTCGCAGCCGTGCCCCTCGAGCGTCATCTCCATATCGACTCGGACGATGTTGCGCGGGAGCCCGCTCAGCGTGAAGTGGGCCGTCGCGTCCTGCGCCGGGAAGCCGACCACCGCATCCGGCACATTCGGAGGCGGCGTCCCCTCGTAATACGTGAGCGTCACCGTCTGGTCGTAGACGCCGGTGTAGACGTCGCTGGTGTAGTTGATGATTCCGCCGTGGAACGCCTGCGGGCTGCGCAGCAGGGCGCTGTATTCGGTGAGGTCCTTCGTCACGGTGTACGTGGTCGGCTGCGCGCCGGACGGCTCCTCCGTCGTGCCCCAGTACACCTCGGTGCCGCCGATGTTCACGTCGCCGAACCGGTCGAACTGCCGGCCGCTGACGCTGACCGTGTAGTCCATGACCACCTTCGCCCACGGGCCGGCGCACTCGGCCGGCGGGGTGAGCGTGCCGGAGAAGTCCTGCGCCGAGCCGTCCGGCGCGTTGGACATGAAGTGGTCGGCGAGGGTGACCGTGCAGTGCGGCCCGGCCGGCCTCGAGACGGGTGGCTCCGCCGTGACCGGGTTGTCGGTATAAGGCTCGACGAACGGTGCGGCGCTCGCGGCGGTCGGTATGGCAAGAGCTACGACCAGGGCGCCGAGGGCAGGCAGGGCACGTTTCATGTCAGGACACTCCTCCGGGTCAGAGCGGGCACAGTATGACAACGATGACTGAGCACGGCAAGGCGCCGCATCGGTCGCGGTTGACACAGTTGCCCTGGTCAGCAAGACTGCCCGCGCGTTTGGGTGCACTAGGCAAGCCAGGATTTGACGCAATTGTCCGTGAATGAACGGGGGAAGTCGATGGTGACACGTACGCATGCGGCCCGGCGGGCGAGACTCGCGGGCGTGCTGCTAGCAACCCTTGTGACTTCGTTGTCAGGCATTCCCGCAATTGCTGCGGCGGCGAGCAGTCCGGGTGGCGCGGGCGACCCGGCGTCCTACGTCGACCCGCTGATCGGAACCGGCAGCGGCGGCGTGCACGTGGGCAATGTCGACGCCTTCCCCGGCGCCACCGTGCCTTTCGGCATGGTGCAGTTCAGCCCGGACACGCCTAGCCGTCCCTCCGGCGGCGGCTACTTCTACGACGACACGGCAATCACCGGGTACAGCCTGACGCACCTGTCCGGCGTCGGCTGCAACATCACCGGGGACATCCCGTTCCTCCCACTGGCCGGGGCGGTGCCCGCCGACCCG
>Ga0126383_10002856_pt1 | contig 11277 bp, 11 predicted proteins | sample PanSoiMetPlot_35_FD_96882 | JGI IMG/M metagenome (GOLD analysis project Ga0126383, IMG submission 96882) | Tropical forest soil microbial communities from Panama - MetaG Plot_35 | ecosystem: Environmental > Terrestrial > Soil > Tropical forest > Bulk soil | place: Panama | collected 2016-02-17
CCGGTCAATGGCGGCACGCGCGGCGCGCCGAAATTTCCGCAAGCCACGCTGTTTGAATGTCTCTGGCGCGCTGGTCTGCGCACCGGTGAAGATCGTTATTTCGCGGCTGTTGAAATCACGCTCGACCACATCTGCGAAGGCGGCATCTATGACCACATCGGCGGCGGGTTCGCGCGCTACTCAGTGGACGAGCGCTGGCTGGTGCCGCACTTTGAAAAGATGCTCTACGACAACGCGCAGCTTCTCGAACTTTTAGCGATCGCTTACCGACGCGCCGGCAAGGATCTGTATCGCCGCCGCGCTTACGAAACTGTCGGCTGGCTCGAGCGGGAAATGACCACAGAGCAGGGCGCGTTTTGCGCTTCGCTCGACGCCGATTCCGAAGGCGAGGAAGGCAAGTTCTACGTCTGGTCCTATGACGAAGTGATCCGGCAGCTCGGCATCGAGGACGGCGAGTTCTTCGCTCGGCACTATGACGTCACGCCTGCCGGCAATTTCGAAGGCCATAACATCCTCAACCGATTGAAGTCGCTGCCGCGCGGCGACGCCGATGAGGCGCGGCTGGCGGCTTTGCGCGACAAGCTACTTTCGGCGCGCGCGCTCCGGGTGCGGCCCGGCCTTGACGACAAGGCGCTCGCCGATTGGAACGGCCTGATGATCGCGGCGCTCGCCAATGCCGGATCGATGCTGGATGAGGCGCGCTGGCTCGACCTCGCGAGCCGCGCCTTTGATTTTGTCGCCAATGCCATGGCGCGCGATGATCGCCTCGGCCATTCCTGGCGTCAGCGTAAGCTCAAGTTTCCCGGACTTGCTTCGGACTATGCCGCCATGATCCGCGCTGCGCTTGCGCTCTACGAAGCCACGGGCCGGCGGAGCTTCCTCGACCACGCGCTGCAATGGCAGCATGCGCTCGACCGCGATTATTTTAATGCCGAGCTCGGGACCTATTATCTCACGGCAGCCAACGCGGAAGGGCTCGTCATTCGGCCGGCGGCAACGACCGATGAGGCGACGCCGAACCATAATGCGGTCGCCGCGCAAAATCTGGTCCGGCTGGCAGCGCTGGCGGGCGACGATACCTGGCGCGACAAAGCGGACCGATTGATCGCGGCGGTGGCACCGCTGATCGCCGAGAACCTCTACATGCACATGGCAATGCTCAATGCCATCGATCTGAGGCTGCGCGGCGCCGAGATCGTGGTGACGGGGCAGGGCGTGGGCGCCGATACGCTTCTCGCCGCATCGCGGCGGCTGCCGCCGCTTGACCGCATCGTCCTTCATGCCGCTTCGGCCGAGGCGCTGCCGGGAAAACACCCGGCGCGCGAGAAGTTAAACACCGCACACCCGCCGCAAGCTTTCGTCTGTGTTGGGGAGACCTGTTCGCTGCCGATCGCGGATGCTTCAGCTCTGTCGCAAGCGATCGAGGCGATGCGGCGGTAGCGCGCGCAATAAGCCGCCGCCTACGTATTCATCGAGTCGAAGAACTCGCCGTTGTTTTTCGTATTGCGCAGCTTGTCGAGCAGGAAGTCGATTGCATCCATCGTTCCCATCGGATTGAGGATGCGGCGCAGCACGTACATTTTTTTGAGCTGATCCGGCGGCACCAACAGCTCTTCCTTGCGCGTGCCGGACCGGGTGATGTCCATCGCCGGGAAAGTGCGCTTGTCGGCGACTTTGCGGTCGAGGATGAGTTCCGAATTGCCGGTGCCCTTGAATTCTTCGAAGATCACTTCGTCCATGCGGCTGCCGGTATCGATTAGGGCCGTTGCGATGATGGTAAGCGACCCGCCTTCCTCGATGTTGCGCGCCGCGCCGAAGAAGCGCTTCGGCCGCTGCAGGGCGTTCGCGTCGACGCCGCCGGTGAGCACCTTGCCGGACGACGGCACGACGGTGTTGTAAGCGCGGCCAAGCCGCGTGATCGAATCAAGGAGGATCACCACGTCGCGGCCGTGCTCGACGAGGCGCTTTGCCTTTTCGATCACCATCTCGGCGACCTGGACATGGCGCACCGCGGGCTCATCGAAGGTCGACGAGATCACCTCGCCTTTCACCGAACGCTGCATGTCGGTGACTTCCTCCGGCCGCTCGTCGATCAAGAGCACGATCAGGTAGCATTCCGGATGATTGTGGGTGATGGAATGCGCGATATTTTGCAACAGCACCGTCTTGCCGGTGCGCGGCGGTGACACGATCAACGCGCGCTGACCCTTGCCGACCGGCGCGACAATATCGATGACGCGCGCCGAGAGATCCTTTTTGGTCGGATCCTCGTATTCCATTTTCAGCCACTCGTCCGGATAGAGCGGCGTCAAATTGTCGAAATTGACCTTGTGGCGTGCTTTCTCCGGATCTTCGAAATTGAGTGAATTGACCTTGAGCAACGCGAAATAGCGTTCGCCTTCTTTGGGACTGCGAATATGCCCATCAATGGTGTCGCCGGTGCGCAGTCCGAAGCGCCGGATTTGCGACGGCGAGACGTAGATGTCGTCAGGGCCGGGCAGATAGTTCGCTTCCGGCGATCGCAAAAATCCGAAGCCGTCCGGCAGCACCTCGACAACACCTTCGCCGACAATGTCAGTCTCGCGCGCAGACAGCTGTTTGAGAATGCCGAACATCAGCTCCTGCTTGCGCATGGTCGAGGCGTTCTCGACCTCCAATTCTTCGGCGAACGAGACAAGCTCGGCCGGAGTCTTGGTCTTAAGTTCTTGCAGTATCATTTCCCGCATAGAAATGTCCTATGGAAATTGGGCCAGCGAAGTTCAATCGTGGCGTCGCTGGCTGGAGAAGTTCGCAGGTCTTAGGGCTGATAAGGGTCTTTGGGCTGGTAAGGGCTTAGGACCCCCAACCTGATGCACTGGTGGCTCCAGTCCGCTGGAGCCGAGACGCAACTGCATCCGCCTACGTTGGGTGGGATGGCCTGAAGATAAGAAAAGACCGGACTTCAGGCAAGGGCCGAACCCGATTCCGCCTTAGCAACGTGTTACCGTCAGAATGGTTTCACCACCGCCAGGATCACGATCGCGGCCATCAGGATAGCTGGTATCTCATTGATGAAACGATAGAATCTCTGGGAGTGCCGATTGCGGTCGGCGGCAAAATCTTTCACCCAGCGCGCACACCAGCCGTGGAGTGCGGAGAGCGCAAGCACAAGCGCGAGTTTGGCTGAAAGCCAGCCCGAAGCGAACCATCCGTAGTGAGAATCAGGGCCCTGCCAAGCGACCCACAGCCCCAGCAGCCAGGTCGCGGCCATGGCTGGATTGATGATGATTCGGAGGAGCCGGCGCTCCATGGTCTTGAAGGTCTCTGACTGCACCGATCCTTTCTCGGCGGTACAGTGATAGACGAACAAGCGCGGCAAATAGAGCATGCCCGCGAGCCAGGCGATCACGGCAATGAGGTGGAAGGCTTTCACCCATTCATACATGTCGCGGATGCCCTCTCAAGCGGACGCGCGAACACGCGCAACAAGCTGTTCAACATGCGCGACAGGCGTGTTCGGCAGCACACCGTGGCCGAGATTGAAGATGAATGGCCCTGCTTTGAAGCTTTCCATGATCCGGTCAACCGAGCGATCAAGAGCGCGGCCGCCAACCAGGAGCACGACAGGATCGAGATTGCCTTGAACGGGCTTGCGTCGCTGCAACTCGTCGCGCGCAAAAGCAAGATCGATCGTCCAGTCGAGTCCGACCGCATCGACCGGAACAGCATCAATGTATCGTTTCAAGCGGCTGCCAGCACCGCGCGGAAATCCGATGAACTTCGCTGTCGGTACCCGCGCTCGCACCGCGGCAATGATGCGCGCGCATGGTTGAATGCAGCACCGATCAAATTCGTCATCCGGCAATACACCCGCCCAAGTGTCGAATATTTGCGCCGCATCGACGCCAGCTTCGAATTGCCGGATCAAATATGATGCGGAGGCGTCCACCAGAATATCGAGCAGTTCGCCAAATAGCTTTGGAGCGCGATAGGCAAACTCCCGAGCCGGAATTTGATCGGGCGTGCCCACACCGGCAATCATGTATGTCGCCAAGGTCCACGGCGCCCCGCAAAAACCCAACAGCGTTGCACTTACCGACAGCTGCGATCTAACCCCTGCAATCGTCTCATAAACCGGCGCGAGCCGCTCATGATCGAGTTCTCTCCTCAGCTTGCGCAGACCTTCGGTACCGTCGATCACATCAAGCCGCGGCCCATCAGCCGCAGTGAATTCGACGCGCTGCCCAAGCGCATAAGGAACGACCAAAATATCGGAGAACAGGATTGCGGCATCAAAGCCGAATCGTCGAATCGGCTGCAATGTAACTTCCGCTGCCAGTTTTGGATCAAGACAGAGGTCGAGGAAATTACCGATCTTCTGCCGCAGCGCACGATACTCCGGAAGATATCGTCCGGCTTGCCGCATCAGCCAGATCGGCGGCACGACCTGTTGCTTACCAGCGAGAACGTCCATCAGAGGTTTGGTCACAGGTTTACCCGCGGCAGCTTGATCTTCAATACCAATAGAATCTTAGAATCTGTTGTAGTGGCTTGGACGGTTGATTGGACTCATAAGTCAGCTTGCACAGTGCAGGCGTGAATTACCCACATATCCCCGACCTCTTGGCGTTTAGGCCGTCCGTCTGAGAAGCGCACCGAGGCCACCGTTTGCCGACTATTCTGGATCACTTGTCAACTCGGTTTCCACATTTCACCGGTGCCAGCCATGACCTTGGGAATGAGACCCCGGGGATTTGCTATGTGGACTGCCAATGCGTTCTCCCGGGTAACCAGCTTGCGCCATTCGCAAAGCCATGGCTTTCTCCCCAGAGTTCAACAACTTGTCCAGCCGGTTTAAACTATTCCATGGTGCATGCGGCGGGTTACTTCCACCTCCACCTGATCTCGGACGCGACTGGTGAAACCTTGATCACAGTGGCGCGAGCCGCAGCGGCGCAATATGCCAAGGTGATGCCGGTCGAGCACGTCCACCCACTGGTGCGTACGCAGAAGCAGCTTGATAGGGTTCTCGCCGAAATCGAAGAATCGCCCGGGATCGTTCTGTACACGCTGCTGGAAGAGAGTCTGGTACAGCGGCTCGAACAGAAATGCCGCGCACTGGGTCTTCCCTGTCTTTCGATTCTGGGGCCGGTGCTACACCTGTTCCAATCGTATCTCGGCGCCGAATCGACGCATAAAGTCGGCGCGCAGCATACGCTTAATGCCGAATATTTTCGCCGCATCGACGCGCTCAATTACACCATGTTGCACGATGACGGCCAGCATATGGACGATCTCGAAGAGGCAGACGTGGTGCTGGTCGGAGTGTCGCGAACCTCGAAGACGCCGACTTCGATCTACCTCGCCAATCGCGGAGTGAAAACCGCCAACGTCCCGCTGGTGCCGGGCGTGCCATTGCCAGCGCGTCTCGAAGTGCTCAAGCGTCCTCTGGTAGTCGGACTTTACGCCACGCCGGAACGGATCGTGCAAATTCGCCAGAACCGCCTCCTCGGGCTCAAAGCCCATCGCGATGACGATCAATATATCGATCGGCAGGCGGTCGCCGAGGAAGTTGCTGCATCGCGACGGCTTTGCGCCAGACACAACTGGCCGCTTATCGACGTGACCCGCCGCTCGATCGAAGAAACGGCCGCCGCGGTGCTCGGCCATCTTGGCGAGCGGCGCCGGCATCACGTGTCCTGAGGCGGCCCATGGCGCTATGGCTTGCCGACGCGCCGCTCATCCTGGCGTCCCAAAGCAAGACGCGGCGGATGCTTCTCAGCGCGGCCGGCGTGCCGGTCGAAGCAGATCCCGCCGATCTCGATGAGCGCGGTCTGGAAGCGGGCGCGCGATCGGAGTCCGCCGGCGCCATCGCCGCGCTATTGGCACGCGAAAAAGCGGCTACGGTGGCGCGCAAGCATGGCGGAGCTCTGACACTTGGCGCCGATCAGACGCTTTGCCTGGGTGCCGAACGCTTGACCAAACCACAAGATCGCGATGCAGCGCGAGCGCAGCTGCGCGCGCTTTGTGGACGCACGCATGAACTTCACTCAGCGATCGCCTTCGTGCAGCATGGTGCGGTGCTGTTTGAACATGTCGGCGTGGCGCGGCTGACCATGCGCAATTTCTCCGAACGCTTTCTCGAGCTTTATCTTGATGCAGTGGGCAAGCCGGTAACCGCAAGCGTGGGGGCGTATCAGCTCGAAGGTCTCGGCATGCAATTGTTCGAACGCGTCGACGGCGATTACTTCACGGTCTTGGGACTGCCGCTCCTCGAAGCTCTAGAATTCCTACGGCGCTTTGGGTGCCTGGCGCGATGAGTACTGACCGGCCGTTCGTCCTCTGCCTGACCGGCTCCCTCGCCATGGGAAAATCGACTGCCGCCAAGTTTTTTGCCGAATGCGGCGTGCCCGTTCACGATTCCGACGCCGTCGTTCACGCGCTGTACCAGGGGGAAGCGGCGGCTCTGATCGAGCAGGCCTTTCCGGGTTCGACCTCCGGCGGCACGGTGGACCGCGCCAAGCTTGCGGAAATCGTCGTCAATGACCGAGCCGCGATCGCTCGCCTCGAAGCGATCATTCATCCGCTCGTCAGTGCCTCGCGAGAAAAGTTCTTGGCGCAGGCGCAAGCGCAGGGCACTGCCGTGGTGGTCGTCGACATCCCTTTGTTGTTCGAAACCGACGCGCAATCGCGATGCGATGCCGTTGTGGTGGTTTCGGCGCCGGCCGCGGACCAGCGCCGCCGCGCTTTGCACCGTCCCGGCATGACCGAGGAGAAATTTGAGGCGCTGCTCGCGAAGCAACTGCCAGACACAGAAAAGCGCCGTCGCGCCGATTTCATCGTGGACAGCTCGCAGGGATTCGATCACACCCGAGCGCAGATTCGAGACATTTTACGCAACGTCGCTACAATGCGACGCTGGTGATTCGCGCCGGCCAACGAGTTCTCGATGCGTGAAATTGTCTTCGATACCGAAACGACGGGCCTCGACCCGCTTGCCGGCGACCGTCTCGTCGAGATCGGCTGCATCGAGCTTTTCAATCGGTTCCCGACTGGCAAGACGTTCCATGGTTATTTCAACCCGGAACGCGACATGCCCGAATCGGCCCTGAAAATCCACGGACTGACGGTCGAATTTCTGAAGAATCAGCCCTTGTTTACGCACCGCGTGGGCGAACTCATAGATTTCCTCGGCGACGCTCAGCTTGTTGCGCACAACGCAATGTTCGATCTTGCTTTCCTCAATGCCGAATTAGAGCGCGCCGGACACCCCGCGGTGAGCCGCGACCGCATGATCGACACGCTGTTGATTGCGCGGCGCAAGCATCCCGGAGCGGCGAACCGGCTCGACGATCTTTGCATTCGCTATTCAATCGATAATTCGCGACGCACCAAGCATGGCGCGCTGCTCGATGCGGAACTCCTGGCCGAGGTCTATGTCGAGCTGATCGGCGCGCGCCAGGCGCAGTTTATCCTTTCGCAAGGGCCGGCCATCGTGGCGCCCGGCGAGATCGTCGCCGTGCGGGAACGTCCCTTGCCGCTGCCATCGCGGCTCACGGCGGATGCGCAGGCGGCCCATCGCCGATTCATAGCGACGCTCGGGGAAAACGCGATCTGGCGCGATTACTTCAGCCTGGATTAGCGGGCTTATTGGCTTGCTGAGCGGCAGCCATGCGATCCCGATAAAGCGAAGCGAAATCAACCGGCTCAAGCATCAGAGGAGGAAAGCCGCCATTGCGGGTCGCGGCGGCGACGATTTCTCGTGCGAACGGAAACAACAGTCGGGGGCACTCGATCATGACCATCGGCTGGAGGCTCTCGGGCGGCACGTTGAGGATGCGAAAAACCCCGGCATAGAGCAGCTCGAAACCGAACAGCACGAAGCCCTGGACCTCCGCCTTGCCGTCGAGCCTCAGCGTCACTTCGAGGTCGTTTTCGGCGAGAGGGGCGGCCTCGACACCGATATTGATCTTGATCGAGGGTTGCTGCGGGCTTGGTGTCAGAGCGCGCGGCGCGTTCGGGTTCTCGAATGAGAAATCCTTCACGTATTGCATAAGCACGCTGATTTGCGGAACCGGCGTCTGCGGGGCACCCGGTTGTGGCGCGGGGCCACCATTCGTCGTCGACATTGTTATCTCCGCTTGGCGGGCTTGGCTAACATGCGGCGCAGCCGCGAACAATGCCGGCGAAATGGCGGCGGCTTGAGGTCAAAGGCCAAGACAGCGCGTCAATTTAGCATTTACAGACGGGGTGTGATCGGCGGCTACATTATTGGCGCAGCCGCGCTGATCGTTTAATGTTGGCGCCTCGCCGCGCTAAAATGACGGCGAGCGCCCACTGGATGGCCTTACCTGGGTGCCTACATAGAGCGGGGACCGGTGTCCTGCGGCGGTTTGGTCATTCGAGCCGACACCCCGCGTAATGCACTGCCCCGCTGCTGCGATGGCGAAAGAATGGCCGACGTGTTTGATATCTACACCATCATTTTCCTTGCCCTCGCGGTGTTTATTTTCCTGCGATTGCGCAGCGTTTTGGGCCAGCGGACCGGCCGCGAGCGGCCGCCCTATGATCCATATTCGGCCCGCGATGCGGTGCGCAGCCCGGCCGCCGAGAAGAAGGTGGTGACCCTGCCGCAGCGCAGCTCCGATGCCTCATCCCGCCCCGCTGAAACCGCGGCGCCGGAGGCCGAGCGATGGAAGGATGTCGCCGAGAGCGGATCGACCGTGGCGGCCGGGCTTGACGCGATTGCCGCGGCGGATTCGAGCTTTGACGCCAAGCACTTCATTACGGGTGCACGCACCGCCTATGAGATGATTGTGACTGCTTTCGCTGGCGGCGACCGCCGGCAGCTGCGCAGTTTGCTCTCGCGCGATGTATATGACGGATTCGATGCAGCGATTACCGAGCGCGAGCGCCGCAGCGAAACGGCCGAGACGCGTTTTGTTTCGATCGATGGTTCGACCATAACAGCGGCCGAGCTGCGCAATCGAACGACTGCACAAATCACCGTGCGCTTCGTGTCCAAACTAATTTCCGCCACCCGCGACCGCAGTGGCACGGTAATCGACGGCAACGCCGAAAAAGTCACCGACGTGACCGATGTCTGGACCTTCGCCCGCGATGTGTCCTCGCGCGACCCAAACTGGAAAGTCATCGCGACCGAAACCGGGCAATGATGTTCGCAATGAGGGTGGGTGCGGCGCCAGGTCTGGTCCCTAGCCTTCTGGTCGTTCGCGTTGTCGCGGCAGTGATCGTCCTGTTTGCGCTACGATCCGCCGCATTGGCCCAGGGCAACGGCCCCCTGGTGTTTCCCGACACCCAATATGAGCCGGTCGACTGGAGCGACCTCGAGGGCTGGACCGGTGACGATCATGCCGCCGCCTTTGCCGCTTTTCTTGGCAGCTGCCGGACGCTGCAAAACCGCCGTCGGCAATCGGCGCGGGATTTGAACCCGATCCCGGCGGCGCTGAAGGATATTTGCGAAGACGCGCGGCAAGCCATTCCGCTGGATCAGGACGGCGCCCGAAAGTTCTTCGAAGATCATTTCCGGCCGGTCCGAATAAGCAGGCTTGGCGATAGCGACGGTTTCCTCACCGGCTATTACGAACCGATCATTGCTGGTTCACGCCTACCCACCGGCGAATTCACGGCGCCGCTTTATCGCCGGCCGCCCAATCTCGTGCCCGCCGGCCGGCGCAAGCTCGGCGACGCGTTTCCATCCAAAGGTGTGTTGGTAGGCCGGCGTATCGGCCGCCGCAAGATTGTGCCCTATTACGATCGCGGCCAGATCGAGGACGGCGCGATCGACGGCTGGCATCTTGAGATCTGCTACTTGCACGACCAGGTCGACGTTCTGTTCGCGCAGATCCAAGGCTCTGCCCGCATCCGGCTCGAAGATGGAGCAATTCTTCGCGTCAATTACGATTCACACAATGGCTGGCCCTATACGCCCGTCGGCCGCGTTCTCGTCGATCAAAAAATTCTCGGCAGGGATCAAGTGTCGATGCAGAGCATTCGCGATTGGATGGAAGGCAATCCCGATCAGGCGAAAGAGGTGCGCCGGCAAAACAAATCTTATGTGTTTTTTCGGATCACCGATCTTGCCATCGAGGATGAAGCGGTCGGCGGGCAAGGCGTGCCGCTGATGCCGGGCCGCTCGATCGCGATCGACCGCGCACTGCACGCCTACGGCACTCCTTTCTTCATCCAGGCCGAATTGCCGATCGCGAACCAGAAAGCCGGCACGAAATTCGACCGACTGATGATCGCGCAGGATACCGGTTCCGCAATCGTCGGTCCGGCGCGCGCGGATATTTATTTTGGCGCCGGCGACGAAGCGGCCCGCATCGCCGGGCGCATCAAGAATCCGGGCACGTTCGTCATGCTGGTGCCGCGCGACCTCGATCCGGTGGCGGCCGCAAGCGACGTGCCGCTGCCACCCGCGCGTCCCGGTCTGTTCAGTTTTAGTCTTGACAATATGCCCGACCCGACAGCGCCTGACGGCGCTGCGGATGAGGTGCCATTGCCTGAGGCCAAGCCGGCGATCGCGGCCGGCACGAACGCGGCGCCGTCCACAAACAGCAAGTCCAACGCGCGGCGTCGCCGATGAGCCGGCGCCGGTTGAGCGACGACGAGCGGGCGCTGTGGAGAGGTTTTGCGCACGGCGTGACCCCATTGCGCCGGGGCGGCGGCGCCGCGCTTGGCGATGCACCCGATCAGGGCGCGCGTGATACACCACCGCCTCAGAGCATCTCGAAGCAACGCGCACAAGTGAAACCGCCGCCCGCCCTGGCGCAATTCGATCGCCGCTTACGGCGGCGTGTCGCGCGCGGCCAAGCGTCGATCGACGCCCGCCTCGATCTGCACGGGATGACGCAGAAACAAGCACATGCGGCGCTTTTGCATTTTCTTCATCAGGCGCGGGCGCAGGACGCGAAACTCGCGCTGGTGGTGACGGGCAAGGGAATGGGCGGCGCCACAGGCTCGGCGACCGAACGCGGCGCGCTGCGGCGGCAGGTGCCATTATGGCTGGCGTTGCCGGAGTTCCGCCGCTTTATCGTCAGTTTCGAGCAAGCGCACGACAGCCACGGTGGCGGAGGTGCCCTCTACCTGCGCTTGAGGCGCCGCCCGCGTTAGCGGCCGCCGACGCCAACACACACACACACGCACCGTTAACGTTAATAGCGAGAAAGTCCGAAAAAACGCACGAATCCCTCAAACTCGTCGGCGAAACTCTGCCGCTCAAGCACGTTACCGAGAGTATCGTTACCGAGAGTATCGTTAAGACGGTTAACCCCG
>Ga0126383_10002858_pt1 | contig 11276 bp, 12 predicted proteins | sample PanSoiMetPlot_35_FD_96882 | JGI IMG/M metagenome (GOLD analysis project Ga0126383, IMG submission 96882) | Tropical forest soil microbial communities from Panama - MetaG Plot_35 | ecosystem: Environmental > Terrestrial > Soil > Tropical forest > Bulk soil | place: Panama | collected 2016-02-17
GACAGCGGCCTTCACCATGAACCACGCGATCACGCCGAGGACGAACCCGAGTGCGATGAAGCCGACCGTGCCGACGAGCCGCAGCAGCCGTTCCGTGCTCTTACTCAGCTCGCGCTGATCGAGCGATTGCATGAAGCGCCCGCTCAGCCCCCAATAGATGTTCACGGCTGCCACGACGGCGAACCCGCCGCCGATCGCGCCGACGATCCAGGCGCCGCCCGGCCAGCCGAGCATGCCCGCAGCCGCCCGCCGTGTCGTGCCGCCGCCGCCGCGCGAGCCTGCGAGAACGCGCACCGCAGCGACGGCCAGCAGCTCGTAGAGCACGCCCTGCCCGAGCTGGATCGCGCGCCGGGCCAGGCCGCTGAGGCCGCCGCCCATGGCGCCCCGGTCGAAGACCGCCTGTGCCAGACGCCACATCGCGTAGCAGGCGAACCCGATCGCGAGGAACACGACGAGCACGCGCGTCCAGCCGTCCTGGGCGAGCACGACGAAGGCGCCGCGCGGGCCCGTCAGGCGTCCCGCGCCGCCGAAAGCGAGCTCGAGCGCGAGCACCGCGATGACCGCGAAGCAGGTTCCCTGTGCCGCGAATCCGATCCGGCCGAGCCAGCCGATCCACGGGCTTCGGGCAGCTCGCCGTGCTGAGGACACCGCAACCATGAGCATCGTGTCGTTCCCGGCGGCGCGGAAACGGAAAACGTCAGCTTAAGCGGACCGACCGGTCCGCTTATGCTACGCTAAGCGGACTGAAGAGTCCGTATGCGAAAGAGAGGTCCGCTGCCTGATGAGCCGTAGAGAAACGAACCCGTGGGTCGTCCTCGTCCTGATTTGCCTGGCACAGTTCATGGTCGTCCTCGACGCGACGATCGTGAACGTCGCCCTGCCGTCGATCCAGAAGGACCTGAACCTGTCCGAGGGCAACTTGCAGTGGATCGTCAACGCCTACACGCTCGTGTTCGGCGGCTTTCTCCTGCTCGGCGGCCGGGCCGGCGACCTGATCGGCAGGAAGCGGATCTTCCTCGTCGGGCTCGTGATCTTCACGACGGCGTCGCTGCTCGACGGCCTCGCGTCGAGCGAGGCGATGCTGATCGGCGCACGCGCCCTGCAGGGGCTCGGCGCCGCTCTGGTCTCCCCGGCCGCGCTCTCGATCATCGCGACGACGTTCGCCGAGGGCCGCGAGCGCGCACGGGCGCTGGGCGTCTGGGCCGCGATCGCGATCGGCGGCTCCGCCGTCGGGCTCGTCCTCGGCGGTTTCCTGACGCAGTACCTCTCCTGGCCGTGGATCTTCTTCGTCAACGTTCCGGTCGGCATCGCCACGTTCGTGCTCTCGCTGCGACTGATCCCGGAGTCGCGCGACGAGGACGCGCACCGGAGCTTCGACATCGCCGGCGCCGTGACGGTCACCGGCGGGCTGATGGCGCTCGTCTACGCGATCGTCGGCGCCCAGTCGGCCGGCTGGGGCTCGGCGAAGACGATCGGCTTCTTCGTCCTGGCGGGCGTGCTGCTCGCCGGCTTCGTCGTGATCGAGCTGCGCGCAAAGGCGCCGCTCGTCCGGCTCTCGATCTTCCGCGTTCGCTCGCTGCTGACGGCGAACCTGACGATGTTCCTCGCCGCGTCGGCGATCTTCGCGATGTTCTTCTTCAACACGCTCTACCTGCAACGCGTGCTGGGCTACGAACCGCTGAAGGCGGGGCTCGCATTCCTGCCGTTCACGGCCGGAATCATGGTCTCCGCGGGCCTGGCTTCCGCGTTGGCGCCGCGGATCGGCGTCCGTCCGGTCGCGGCTGCAGGGATGCTCCTGACGGCGGCGGGCTTGCTGCTGCTCACGCAGCTGCCGGTGCACGGGTCGTACGTCGCCGACGTCCTCCCGGCGATCCTGCTCTCCTCGCTCGGCATGGGCGCGGTCTTCATGCCGCTGACGCTCGTCGCGACGACGGGACTGAAGAACGAGGACCAGGGGCTCGCCTCGGGCCTCTTCAACACGTCGCAGCAGATCGGCGGCGCGCTCGGGCTCGCCATCCTGTCGACGATCGCCACGAGCAAGACCGCCTCGGCCGGCGGCACGCCGACCGAGGCGCTCGTCGTCGGCTTCCACTGGGCCTTCGGGGTCGGCGCAGTGATCATGCTCGCGGCACTCGTCGTCATGCTCTCGCTGCTCCGCAAGCGCCACGTCGTGAAGATCGAGCAGCAGGCCGCGTCCGACGAGCCGGTCGCGGTGGCGGTCTGATGGCGGTTCGCCGGGCCGACGCGCAGCGGAATCTCGACCGCATCCTCGCGGCCGCCGCCGACGCGTACGCCGACGTCGGGCCCGACGTGACGATCGACGAGATCGCGCGTCGGGCCGGCGTCGGCCACGGCACCGTCTTCCGGCACTTCCCGACAAAGGACGCGCTGCGCGCAGCTGTGATCTCGGCCCGCCTCGACGAGCTGCTCGCGTACGCGCGCGAGCTCCTCGAGCGCCCCGACCCTCGAGCCGCGTTCGAGGAATTCGTCTGGACCGCCGCCGAGGCGGTGCGTCGCGACCGCGCCCTCTTCGAGGGAATCGAGGAATGCGTGACCTTCGAGGAGGTGGCCGTGGCGAAGAAAGAGCTGCACGAGGTCGTCGACAAGCTCATTCGCAGGGTTCAGCGGTCGGGGATGCTGCGGCGCGGGGTCGACTCGCGTGACGTGGGCGCGTTGGTCGGTGCCGCGATTCAGGCGTCGATGCACGCCGAGCGCGACGATGCGTGGAGGCGCTATGTTCAGGTCGTGCTCGACGGCCTGCGTGCATGACGGGCGGCTGCTCCTGCGGCGCGGTCCGCTACCGGCTGACGTCTGAGCCGCTCTTCGTCCACTGCTGTCACTGCCTCAACTGCCAGCAACAGACCGGAAGCGCGTTCGTGATCAACATCCTGATCGAGACGGACCGGGTGGAGCTGTCGGGAGAGGAACCGCACGCGGTCTCCGTTCCGCGAAGCGGCGGCAAGAAGCAGAAGGTCTGGCGCTGCCCGACGTGCCAGGTCGCCGTGTACAGCGAGTACACCAGTCCGCAGGTGAGATTCGTCCGCGCGGGCACGCTCGACGAGCCCTCGGCAGTGGCGCCGGACGTCCACATCTTCACTCGCTCGAAGCTGCCGTGGGTGGCGCTGCCGGACGACGTGCCGGCGTTCGACGTGTACTACGACATGCAGGAGCTCTGGCCCGCCGAGAGCCTCAAGCGGATCGACGCGCTACGGGCGGCTGCTCGCCGGTAAGGATCGCCCAGGCCTTGGTCGCGATGCGGCGCGCCGCCAGGGTCGTGACGATCGAGAGGCCGCCGTAGAGGGCGCGCCACTGCAGCTCCCTTCGGCGGCGCGACTTCGGATCGGTCGTCGCGGAATCGAGCAGGTTCTTCAGGTCGCCCGCGAGCGAGCGCAGATTGTCCGCCACCGCTTCTCGTCGATCGGCCATGACCGCTCCACATAGCCTACGCCCTCTGATCACGGTCCACACTCTCACCGACGGCGGCCAGGCGGCGCTCGACGTCGCGCGGATGATCGCCGAGTTCGCCGGACCGGCCGAGCACACGCTCGAGCTGGCGCTCTACGACGTCCGGCTCCACGACGACACCGCAGACGTCGTCCGCGACGCGCTGGTGGGCGCGCAGAACCGAGGCGTGAACGTCCGGCTGCTCTACAACCTCGACCGCGACGACCAGCGGCCTCCGGTTCCGCCGCCGCCGAAGACTGAGCCTAGCCTGCTCGAGTCCCTCCCTTTCGAGACCGCAGCCGTTCCAGGCTGGCCGGATCTGATGCACCACAAGTTCATGGTGCGCGATCGCACCGCGGTCTGGACCGGCTCGACGAACTGGACCGACGATGCGTGGACGCGTGAGGAGAACGTGATCGTGATCGTGGAGTCGACCGGCGTTGCGATCCGCTTCCAGGAGGACTTCTCCCAGCTCTGGAAGAAACGCGACGTGCAGGCGTCGGGGAATGTGCCGCCCGACCCGATCCGCGTCGGCGACGTCGACGTGCGGACCTGGTTCTCGCCGAAGCGCGGAGAGCGGCTGGCGCACCGGATCGCGAACGCGATCGGGGACGCAGATCGGCGCGTACGGATCGCATCGCCGATCATCACCTCCGGCCCGATCCTCGGGACACTGGCCGAGGTCGCCGCCGACAAGAAGATCGACGTCGCCGGTGTCGTCGACGCGACCCAGATCGCCGAGGTCTTCGAACAGTGGCGGCTGAACGGCAACAACACCTGGAAGACGCCGTCACTCATGTTCGTGCTGCGGAACGCGCCGTTCACCGGGAAGCGGTCGACGCCCTACGCGCCCGGCGCCGTCCACGATTACATGCACGCAAAGGTGTGTGTCTGTGACGACACGGTGTTTGTCGGCAGTTTCAACCTCTCCCACTCCGGCGAGGAGAATGCCGAGAACGTGCTCGAGATCGAGGACGCGGCGCTCGCGGAGCGAATGGCGTCGTTCGTCGACGCGATCCGCGCGAAGTACCCGCCGCTAGCGCTGGACGAGCTCGCGCGGGTTGGGTAGAGGCGTCAGGACCGGTTCGACGGTCGCGCGCAGATGCTCGTAGTCGGGCGGCAGCGAAAGCTTCTCGCCGAGGTGCTCGAGCGGCTCGTCGACGGTGAACCCCGGGCCGATGGTCGCGATCTCGAACAGCACGCCGCTCGGCTCGCGGAAGTAGATCGACTTGAAGTAGAAGCGGTCGATGATGGGCGTCGGATGGGCACCGCTCGCTGCAACGCGCTTCTGCCAGGCCTCGTGCTCGTCCGGCGGCGACGCCCAGGCGACGTGATGGACGGTTCCCCCGCCGGGAAGTCCGGGCTCGACCGGCGGCTCGTCGTACGCGTACCAGGAGCCGCGCTTGTCGCCGCGAACCTCCCAGACCGAGTCACCGTGCGGGTCGAACGAGAGCACCTGCTCGAGGAAGTCGCGGCTCGGGCCGGGGTCGGCGTACGCGCGGACGCCGTCGAACCCCTGCAGCGCGAGCTCGCGCGGGATCTCCGGGTGGTCGGCGACCAGTGGCTCGTCGGCCGTCTCGACGACGGAGAGCTCGAGGTCGAGGCCCTCGGGGTCGCTGAAGCGGAGGCTGCCCTCGCTGCGGTCGACCTCGACGCCTTCGGCCGTGAGCCGATCTGTCCAGAACTCGATCGCGTCCTCGGAGGCAACGCGGAAGACGATCCGGTGGACCATTCCGCGCCCTGCCCTGCCGGGACGCGCGTGCGGGTACTCGAAGAAGGTCAGGTCGCTGCCGGCACTGCCCTTCTCGTCGGCGTAGAAGAGGTGGTAGACGGTCGGGTCGTCCTGGTTGACGGACTTCTTGACGAGCCTCAGCCCGAGGACGCGGACGTAGAAGTCGACGTTGCCGGGCGCGTCGCCGGTGATGCACGTGATGTGGTGAATCCCCTCGAAGCGCACGTCGCCACGGTAACAATCGTCCGGTGAGTCTCGCTGCGCGGATCCGACCCGCCGCCGGAGCGCCGGAAGGCGCACTCGTGCTCTTCCACGGGCGGGGCGCCGACGAGCTCGACCTCTTCCCGCTGCTCGACGCCTTCGATCCGGAACGGCGCCTGATCGGCGCCACGCCGCGCGGGCCGCTGGCGCTCCCACCCGGGGGCGCGCACTGGTACGCGCTCGGCGGCATCGGGACGCCCGAGGCGAAGTCGTTCCTTGGGAGCTACGACGCGGCGTCCGAATGGCTGGACGCCTTCGTCGCCGAGGCGGGGCTGGGGTTCGAGCGCGTCGTGCTCGGCGGGTTCTCGCAGGGCGGCGTGATGGCGTACTCGCTCGGGCTCGGCGCCGGGCGGCCGCGGCCGGCGGGGCTGATCGCGCTGAGCTCGTTCATCCCGACCGTCGAGGGCTTCTCACTGGACCTGTCGCCGCCGCTGCCACCGGTCGCGATCGGCCACGGCACGCTCGACAATGTGATCGGCGTCGAGTGGGGTCGCCGCGCGCGGGCGGAGCTCGAGGCGGCCGGCGCGTCGGTGCTCTACCGCGAGACGCCGATGTTCCATCAGATCGACCCGGAGTTCATCCCCGAGATCGCCGACTGGCTGCCAGTCTGAAAGGAGCATGCATGAGCGAGTACGAGATCAGGCCACTCGATTCCTCGACGTGGGATGCCTACGCGCGCCTGCTCGAGAAGCACAAGGGGTGCGGGTTCGGCGGCTGCTGGTGCACGTGGTTCCATTCGCGAGAGGGCAGGCCCGAGGGCGAAAAGGGCCGTCCCTGGAAGGAGCGGCTCGTTCGCGAGGGCAACGCGCACGCGGCCCTGGTCTTCGACGGCGACGCCGCGGTGGCCTGGTGCCAATACGGCTCCCCGGAGGAGCTGCCGAACATCCACCACCGGAAGGAGTACGAGGCGACCCGCACCGACGAGCCGCCCGACTATCGCATCACCTGCATCTTCGTCGACAGGGACTATCGGCGGAAAGGCGTCGCAGGGATGGCGCTGCGCGGTGCCGTCGACCTGATTGCGCAGGCTGGCGGCGGCGTGGTGGAGGGCTATCCGCACGAATTGCAGCCGGGCGAGAAGATGCGGCCCCAGTTCCTCTACAACACCACGCGCAGCCTCTATGAACAGACCGGCTTCAGCTACGACCGGCCGAAGGGAAAGAAGAACTGCGTGATGCGCCGGACGGTTTCACCCGCCTGAGCGCCTCGTCTCACTCCACGAGTGCGAGGAAGCGCTTCGTGCGCTCCTGCGACGGAGCGGAAAAGAACTGCTCGGGCGGCGCTTCCTCGATGATCTTCCCCTCGTCCATCATCAGGATCGAGCTCGCAACGTGGTGCGCGAAGCGGAGCTCGTGCGAGACGACCACCATCGTCATGCCGTCGCGCGCCAGACTCTCCATCACGTCGAGGACCTCGCGCACCAGTTCCACGTCGAGCGCAGACGTCGGCTCGTCGAACAGCATCGCCTTCGGCCGCATCACGAGCGCACGCGCGATTGCGACGCGCTGCTGCTGGCCGCCGGACAACTCCTCCGGGTAGTTCTCCGCCTTGTCGCGAAGCCCCACCCGCGCCAGGAACTCGAGCGCACGCGCGCGGGCCTCCTGCCTGGGCACCCGGCGCACGTCGCGCAGCGCGACCATCACGTTCCCGAGCGCCGTCATGTTCTGGAACAGGTTGAAGCGCTGGAAGACCATTCCGATCTCCGAGCGGTGGGCGGCAAGCTGCTTCTCCTTCAGGCCGCTCACCTGCTCGCCCTCGAGGTAGACCTCGCCGGCGTCGACCGGCTCGAGCAGCGCGAGCGCGCGCAGGAACGTCGACTTGCCCGAGCCCGACGGGCCGATGATGACCTTCACCTCACCGCGACCGACCTCCAGCGACACACCCTGCAGCACCGGCAGCCCGTCGTACGACTTGCGCACGCCCTCCGCCCGCAGGACGGTCTCGTTCATCGCGCGTCGTGCGCCGCGGCCGCGAGCCCGACCGCCGTCCTCCCGCGCGAGCGCGAGCGGAAGGTGAAGCGCCGCTCGAGCCGGCTCTGCAGAAACATCAGGACACTCACGATCACCAGGTAGTAGACGAGCGCCGCCCCGTACACCTCGCGGTAGCTGAAGCTGATCGACGCCTGCTCGTTCGCGGCCGTCAACAGCTCGTGCACGGAGATGACCGATGCGAGCGACGTCAGCTTCAGCAGGGTGATGAACTCGTTGCCGGTCGGCGGGATCACGATCCGGACCGCCTGCGGGACGACGACGCGGCGGAGGATCTGCCAGCGGCGCATCCCGAGCGCCCGGCCCGCCAGCTCCTGCCCTGGGTCGACTGCCAGCAGACCGGCGCGGATGATCTCCGCCATGTAGGCCGCCTCGTTCAGCGACAGCGCGATGAATGCCGCCAGGAACGGCGTGAACCAGTTGTGCGTGAACACCGTGAACTGTTGCGGGATCACGTCCCAGACGATGATCAGCAGCAGCAGCGTCGGCGTCGCCCGGAAGAACCAGCTGTACAAGAAGACGACGAATCGGACGGCCGGCTGCCGCGACGCCCGCCCGAGCGCGAGCGGGAACCCGAGCAGGCAGGCAGCTCCCAGCGACGCGCACGTCAGCGCGATGGCGAGAAGTGCTCCCCTCCAGTACGGCTCGGAGCGGAGCACTTCCCAGAACAGATGGGTGTCGAAGCTTGCGACCACCCGTGTCGGCGAGCCTACTTCACGTCAGCAGCGGGGATCTGCTGCTTCGCGGCGAGCTTCTTCAAGGTGCCGTTCTTCTTCAGCGTCTTGATCGCCGCCTTCAGCGCCGTGCCGAGCTGCTTGTCGGACTTGCGGTAGTAGATCCCGAAGGTGTCGGTCTCCGGGAAGAGGTAGCCGATCGCCAGCTTCCCGGGGTGCTGCTTCTTCTGGAACGCGCCCTCGGTGTCCTGAGTGAGGACCGCGTCGGCGCGCCCGATGAGGATCTGCCCGATCGCGTCCGTGTCGCCCGGGTAGCTCGTCAGGTTCATCTGCGACTTCCCGGAGGACTTGAACTGGTCGTTCAAATCCTTCAGGTACTGCTCGTACTTCGTCGCGGACTGGACAGCCACGTTCTTCCCGGCGAGGTCGTTCGGCCCTTTGATCCCCTTCGGGTTGCCGGCGGCGACGACGAGCGCACGGTGCGACTTCATGTACGGCACCGCGGGGAACTTCGCCGTGCGGTCCGGCGTGACGAAGATCCCGCTGATCACCATGTTGCATCGCTTAGCCCCGAGCGCCGGCAGCAGCCCGTCGAACGAGCTGAAGACGAAGTTCGCCTTCACCTTCCAGAGCTTCCCGATCGCGTTCGCCATGTCGATGTCGAACCCGACCGGCTTGCCCGAGGTCGTCTTCGACTCCAACGGCGGGAAGGTCGGGTTGTCGCAGTACTTGAACGAGCCCTTCACGGGCGAGACGCCGATAGCGCCGGCGGTGCCGACGGCGGCCAGTGCTGCAAGGAGCACCAGCGGGACGATGTAGCGCTTCATTGGACTCCTCCTGACAGTCAGCCGACGCCGGCGAGCAGGAATGCGCGCTGCTCCTTGAGCATCTCGCGCGCGATCACCAGGCGCTGGATCTGATTCGTGCCCTCGTAGATCTGCGTGATCTTCGCATCTCGCATCATCCGCTCCAAGGGATATTCCGAGATGTAGCCGTAACCGCCGAGCACTTGCACCGCGTCAGTCGTGACCTGCATCGCGACGTCGGTGCAGTAGAGCTTCGTCATCGCCGAGAGCTTCGTCAGCTCCGGCCCGTCGATGCCCTCGTCGACTGCGGCCCCGAACTTGTACAGCAGCCCGCGGGCCGCCTCGCACTTCGTCTCCATGTCGGCGAGCATCGCGGCGACGAGCTGATGCTCGCCGATCGGCTTGCCCATCGTCTCGCGCGTCTTCGCGTACTCGAGCGCGTAGTCGGTTGCGCCCTGCGCAATGCCGAGCCCCTGCGCGGCGATTCCCGGCCGTGAACGGTCGAGGATGCGCATCGCGATCCTGAAGCCCTCCCCCTCCTCGCCGAGCAGGTTCTCGGCCGGGACGCGGACGTCGTCGAACGTCAGCTCCCCGGTGGTCGAGCCGCGGATCCCCATCTTCGGCTCGAGCCGCGCGACCTCGAAGCCGGACGTGTCGGCCTCGACGACGAAGGCAGAGATGCCCGCGTGGCCGGCCTCGGAGTCGGTCTTCGCGAAGACCGTGTAGAGCTGCGCGACGCCGGCGTTCGTGATGAAGCGCTTGGAGCCGTTGAGGACATACGCGTCGCCGTCCCGCTCCGCCGTGCTGCGCATGGCGGCCGAGTCCGAGCCCGAGCCGGACTCCGTCAACGCATAGGCGGCGAGCCACTCCCCGGACGCGAGCCGCGGGAGGTAGCGCTGCTTCTGGTCGTCGTCGCCCGCGAGCTTGAGGCCGAGCGAACCGAGCTCCTGGACCGCCAGGATGAGACCGCTCGTGGCGCAGACCTTCGAGACCTCCTCGATCGCGACGAGCGAGAGGAGCGTCCCGGTGCCGAGCCCGCCGTACTCCTCGTCGAACAGGAGCCCGAAGATGTCGTTCTCGCGGAAGAGCTCGACGACGTCCCACGGAAACTCGTGGCTCTCGTCGATCTCGGCCGCCCGCGGCGCGATCCGATCGCGCGCGAGCTGCCGGACCAGGTCACGGAGCTCGCGCTGTTCCGCGGTCAGGGCTTCGTACGCCATGCGTGAAAGTCTATTTTCCAGCGCGTGATCCTCGAGAACGGCGTCATGCGGACGATGGATCCCGCGCTTCCGGTGGCGGGCGCGCTCGCGATCGCCGGCGACCGGATCGCCGGTGGCGTCGGCACGCACGAGACCGCGCTCGCGAGCCCCGAGCGCGTCGACCTCGGCGGACGGTGCGTCATCCCGGGCTTCACCGACGCGCACGTCCACTTCCCGACGTGGTCGCTGGCGCAGCGGCAGGTGCGGCTGGAGGGCGCGGCCACGCTCGACGAGACGCTCGAGCGGGTCGCGGCCGCGGCGCGCGACGTCCAGCCGGGCGGCTGGCTCCGCGGGACGGGTTGGCGCAGCGGCGACTGGGCGCCGCCGACGGAGCCGACGAAGGAGGCGCTCGACCGCGTCACCGGCGACACGCCCGCTGCGTTGATGGCGCGCGACTACCACTCGCTCTGGCTCAACTCGGCCGCGCTCGCCCGGGCGAACGGCGACCTCGAGGTCGAGGGCGGCGTGGTCGTGCGCGACGACAGCGGCGAACCGACGGGCGTTCTGCGCGAGGAGTGTGCCTGGCACTTCCGCGACAGCTATGTCCGGCCGACCGAGGACGAAATGGTCGAGGCCTCGCGCGAGGGCGTCCGCATCGCCGTGTCGCGCGGAGTCACGTGCGTCCACGACAAGGACGGCTGGCTCGGCGCGCTCGGAGTCTGGCAGCGCCTGCGCGACGAGGGGTCGCTGCACCTCCGCGTCTGGCAGTCGATCCCGGCCGATCAGGTCGAGCATGCGGCGGCGCTCCACCTGCACAGCGGCTTCGGCGACGACCTGATCCGCGTCGGGTACCTGAAGGCATTCATGGACGGCACGCTCGGCTCCCAGACCGCGCGGCTGCTCGACGGCTCCGGCGTGCAGATCACGAGCCGCGACGACCTCGTCGAGATCGTCCGCGCCGGAGCGCGGGCGCAGCTGCCGGTCGCCGTGCACGCGATCGGCGATCTCGCGAACCGCGACGCGCTCGACGCCTTCGAGCAGACCCGGGACGAGTGGCGTGGCCTGCGCCCTCGGATCGAGCACGCGCAGCTGCTCGCGTGGGACGACGTTCCGCGCTTCGGCGAGCTCGGCGTCGCCGCCTCCGTCCAGTTCAGCCACGCCCCGTCGGACGC
>Ga0126383_10002859_pt1 | contig 11275 bp, 8 predicted proteins | sample PanSoiMetPlot_35_FD_96882 | JGI IMG/M metagenome (GOLD analysis project Ga0126383, IMG submission 96882) | Tropical forest soil microbial communities from Panama - MetaG Plot_35 | ecosystem: Environmental > Terrestrial > Soil > Tropical forest > Bulk soil | place: Panama | collected 2016-02-17
ACGTACAACCCGACAAACACAGTCGGCGCTCTCACCTATTGGGCGCTGGATGCGATCAAGAACCGGTATCTAAAGTCCCCAGGACCGCTGGTGAATACATGACGCGAATCAGCCGATTGGACGCCGTTGGTGCGATCGTTGGTATCGCGGTTTTTTGCCTGGGCTCGCCTGCCTCGGTCTCAGCGCAGGGCAAGCGGACGCCCGATGCCAACCATGGTGCTGTGATCGCGGCGCAGGGTGCTGCCGGTGTCCCGGCCTGCGCGCAGTGCCACGCCTTCAGCGGCGCTTCCGACAGCAGCGGCACATTCCCAAGAATTGGAGGCCAACCCGCGTACTATCTTGAAAAGCAGATGCGCGACTTCGCCTCGTCGGAACGGGTGAATGCGATCATGTCGCCAATCGCAAAGGCGCTGTCGGCCGATGACATTGCAGATGTGGCCGAATATTATGCAAACAACAGTGGTCAGTTTCCGCCGCTTGCGACTGCTGATGCGGCGACCTACGAAAAAGGCCAACAGCTGGCGCGGGTAGGAGACGCCACCAAGGGCATTCAGGCATGCAACAACTGTCACGGACCTGACGGCGCCGGCATTCCGCCCGCAATTCCTTACCTGGCCGGACAATACACTCAATATATTGCGTTCGAAATACAGATGTGGAAGCGTGGCCTCCGCAAGAGCAGCCCGGGGTCGATGGCCCTCATCGCCAAGCAACTCGACGACCAACAGATTGCGGCGATTGCCGCGTATTACCAACAGGTCCGCGGCTCTACCAGGGCCGCGGTCTCGAAGTGATCGGTGAGCCGATGTCCGAACTTTTCACCGGGAGGCATCACTCGGCCGCCGCATCGCCGGAGCACGTCGCCGCGAGCGACCGGATTGCCACGGATTCACGCCAACCCTCTCGTGCTGCTGCCCTCGATCGAGCGAGCAGCTCTGGCGCGGTAACCAAGCATGGAAGCTATTGTCGCCTGATTATCACCATCGCGACCACTTTTTTTCTCAGTTTTGCTGGTGATAGCGAATCGGCCAGCGCTGCGGAAGCGGCCGCCAACGTGGACGCCGCCCGGATTACCGGGGCCGACCAGGATCCGGCCAACTGGATGACTTACGGCCGGACCTATAGCGAACAGCGCTTCAGCCCGCTCTCCCGGATTACAGCGGAGAACGCGAAACAGCTTGGACTCGCCTGGTATGCCGACCTCGATAGCAACCGCGGCCAGGAGGCAACGCCGCTCGTCATCGACGGCGTGCTCTATGTCTCGACGGCCTGGAGCATCGTCAAGGCATACGATGCCAAGACCGGCGCGCTGCTCTGGTCATATGATCCCGCCGTCCCCCGTGTGCTCGGCGTAAAAGGCTGCTGCGACGTCGTCAGTCGTGGTGTTGCGGCTTGGAAGGGGAAGATCTTCGTCGCCACATTCGACGGCAGACTGGTGGCGCTCGACGCTCGTACCGGCACGCCCGTGTGGACTGCCATGACAGTCGATTCGAGCAAGCCTTACACCATCACCCAGGCCCCCCGCGTCATCAAAGGACGTGTCGTAATCGGCAACAGCGGCTCCGAATACGGCGTGCGCGGCTATATCTCGGCTTATGACGCCGAGACGGGCAACTTGGCGTGGCGCTTTTACACCGTGCCCGGCGATCCTGCGCAGCCGGTGGAGAACCCGATTCTCGCGGAAGCCGCCAAGACCTGGGCTGGCGAGTGGTGGAAAATCGGCGGCGGTGGCACGGTTTGGGAAAGCATCTCCTATGATCCCGACCTCAATCTGATCTATTTCGGTGTCGGCAATGGAACCGAATGGAATCAGGGCTATCGCAGCGCCAGCAAGGGCGACAATTGGTTCCTCTCGTCCATCGTTGCGATCAATGCCGACACCGGGGACTATGCCTGGCATTACCAAGCCACACCTGGCGAGGAGTGGGATTACGACGCGGTTCAGCAATTGGTCCTGGCGGATCTTCCGATCGAGGGCATCAATCGCAAGGTCTTGATGCAGGCAAATAAGAACGGCTTTTTTTACGTTCTCGATCGCCAGACCGGAAAATTGATCTCCGCCCAAAACTTCACGCCGATCAATTGGGCACGTGGCGTTGATCCAAATACGGGCCGGCCGATCGAGAGTCCCGATATTCGCTATGACCAGACGGGAAAGCCTGCTTCCCTGCTTCCCGGCGCGCTAGGCGCGCACAGTTGGCAGGCAATGGCGTTCAACCCGAAAACCGGTCTCGTATACATCCCTGCCCAGGAAATCGGGATGACCTACGAGACGGTCAAAGATTACAAGCCGGCCGCGTTGGGCTGGAACATAGGCACCGCCACCACCAACCGGGCGAATGTCAAGGGATACCTGATCGCCTGGGATCCGGTGAAACAGAAAGAGGTGTGGCTCGCCAACCATATGGGCCCATGGAACGGTGGAATACTCACAACTGCCGGCAACCTGGTGGTGCAGGGAAACGCGGCCGGTTTCTTCAGCGTTTATCGCGCCGATACAGGCGAGAAAATGTGGTCGACCGCAGCGCAGTCCGCAATCATGGCCGCGCCGATCACCTACGAGGTCGATGGCGAGCAATATATCGCCGTGCTCTCCGGATGGGGCGGCGCCTACCCCTTGCTGCAGGGCAAGGATGCGGACAAGTCCGGTAATACGCGTAATCTGAGCCGCGTGCTCGTGTTCAAGCTCGGCGGCAAAGCAACTCCGCCGCCGCTTCCGCCCGAGCTGACGTTTTTTACGGATCCCCCGCCCGCTGTTGCCGACGCGGCCCGCGTAGCTGCCGGAAAGGCCCTGTTTGATGGCTTTTGTGGCGTCTGTCACGGTGAAGCCGCGGTCGGCGGTGGCGTCGTGCCCGATCTGCGAACCTCTCCGTTTCTCGCTGTCGATGCCTGGTACAGCATCGTGCTCGATGGCGCGCTGAGGGAGGGCGGCATGGCTCCCTTCGCGCCCGTGCTTGACCGCGAGCAGGTCTCGGCGATCCGCGACTATGTCATCCATCGCGCCAACGACGATGATGCGCCGCGGGCGGGCAAACCAGCCCGGCAACCGGATGCAAATCGCGGCGGGATCGTCGCCGCGCAAGGCACCGCGACCGGCGCACCAGCCTGTGCGCAATGCCATGCGTTTTCCGGCAGTTCGGATAGCAGTGGCGCATTTCCGCGGATTGCCGGTCAGTCGACCGCATATCTTTCTCAGCAGCTACGGCAATTCCGGTCAGGCCTGCGTGCAAACGCCATCATGTCACCGATCGCACGCGCTCTGTCTCCGGAGGACATCGAGGACGTGGCCGCCTACTACGCAGGCCTCCAGACGCCGTACCCGCCGCTGGCGGGCGCTGATCAAGACCTCGTCAAGAAAGGTGAGCAGCTCGCCGAGGGTGGCAACCCGACGAAAGGAATTCCTGGATGTGCCGTTTGCCATGGAGCAGGCGGCGCGGGGCAGCCACCGACCATTCCTTACCTAGCCGGACAATATGCGACCTACACCGGGCTCCAATTGCGAACGTGGCAGCGCGGCTTCCGCGGAAACAGTCCTGAGGCGATGGCGCTGTTCGCAAAGAAGCTTGACGATCAGGAGATCGCGGCAGTCGCCGCCTATTATCAGCAGGTTCGCGGCGCTGCCGCGGCATCGAAGCAATAGGGCAAGCCGATGTCCGAAATTCACCTCGATGCGCATCACTCGGCCGCCGCGGCGCCCGAGCACGTCGCCGCGCCGATCGATACCGATGCCGCATTGGAGGCCCTCAGGCACGGCCCGCGCGGTGCTCTCTTCATCGCGGCTATCTCCGTATCGGTCCTCTTAGTGAGCTGGCTTGCCTTCTATTTCCTCTTGTTCCTGCCGCGAGGTCCCATTGGCTGATACGCACCCGGATTTCCTGCAGCGTCCATTGCTCGACGGCGTTGTTCCGGCGGAGCAAGTGGCGCGCACCGAGAAACGCTGGCTGGCCGTGATGGTTGGAATGCTGATCGTGATGATGGCGATCGTCGTGCTGACCGGCGTGACCAACGCAATTCATCCTCCCAGCAACGTCGAGACGATCGATCCCACAACATTGCATCTCGATGGCGAGTTTGCCGAAAGCAATCTCGGCACCGCTCAGGAACTGGACGGATCGCTGACAGCACGGTTGATCGCCGAGCAATACGCATTCGTGCCGGAGTGTGTGAAGGTAGCGGTCGACACGCCGGTTAAGTTTCGGTTGACAAGCACCGACGTGGTCCACGGCTTCCTTCTGCCAGCCACCAACGTCAACACGATGGTGGTGCCGGGATTTGTCGCCGAGGTCCGCACGCGGTTCACGAGACCGGGCATCTACCGCATGCCGTGCAACGAATTCTGCGGTAATGGCCATCACGGCATGTGGTCCCGTGTCGAAGTCGTACCGAAAGAGCAGTTCCACGCTTTGGCACCAACGGAAAGGTTAAGCTGTGTACAACAGTAGGCGGCTCGCCCTTTATCACTATTGGGTTGCATTTGCCGTGTTCTTGCCGGCGGTGATGTTGGGCGCGTGGCAAATGCTGATGCGCAGTCCGCTGCCTGCGCCGCTTGACGATCCCAATGCCTACTACGCCTCGGTGACGCTCCATGGGACCGCGATGGCCTATGTGGTCACGACGTTTTTCGCGATGGGGTTTGGTTATGCGGTGACGGCGACGAGCTTGGGCCGCCCTATACGGGGGATCATCGCCGCGTGGATCGGCTTTGTCATCTGCCTCACCGGCACATTGATGGCGGTCGCTGCGGTTCTCTCCGGCAAGGCGTCCGTGCTCTACACCTTCTATCCGCCGCTGCTCGGTAGCGGCTGGTACTATTCCGGCGCAACCCTGCTCATTGGCGGCTCGATGATCTGGGTCGTGTTGATGATCGTCAACATGGCCGCGTGGAAGCGCGACAATCCGGGCAAACCCGTGCCGCTCGCAATGTTTGCCATCACGGCGACGGCAGTGCTTTGGGCGTGGTCGGCGAGCGGTGTCGAACTGGAAATGGTCGGCGTCGTGCTGCCGCGCGTATTCGGATTGACCGTCCAGATGGACCCCGGACTGGCGCGCACGCTCTTCTCGGTGACGCTGCATTCCATCGTCTATTTCTGGCTGATGCCAGCCTATATCGCTTTCTATACCTTAGTGCCGCAGGCGGCGGGCGGACGTCTCTACAGCGACACCATGGGCCGCCTCACCTTCATCATGTTCCTGCTGTTTGCCACACCGGTGGGGATCCATCACCTTTTCGCCGATCCGGAGATCGGCGCAGGCTTCAAGTTCGTTCAATCCTTCCTTACGTTTTTGGTCGCCTTGCCGACCCTTCTGACCGTCTTCTCGATCTGCGCCAGCCTGGAGATCGCCGGACGCCATCGCGGCGGCAAGGGCCTCCTGGGTTGGATTCCGGCGCTGCCGTGGGACGAGCCAATGATTCTTGCCGTCGGGCTATCGCTCGTCATGCTCGGCTTCGGAGGAGGCGGTGGGCTCATCAATATGGCCTATGACATGAATTCCATGATCCACAACACGTCCTGGATACCGGCGCACTTCCATCTCATATTCGGCGGTGCCATCGTGATCATGTATTTCGCGATTGCCTACGAAATGTGGCCGCGCATCACCGGCAAGCCTCTATGCTCGAAACGATTGGCGCGCTGGCAACTGTGGCTGTGGTTCGTGGGCATGTTCGTTACGACGATACCCTGGCACATAACGGGCTTGATGGGACAGCCGCGGCGCGTCGCTATTTTCGACTACAGCGACCCGCTTCTCGCACCGATGGCCCCCTTGGTCGTGATCTCTGTCATTGGCGCATTCATTCTGCTGCTGTCCGCGATCCTTCTCATCACTATTCTTGTTCGCTCGCAACTCGGCGACAGCGTGCTGCAGGCACCATTGCGCTATGCGCTGGCGGTCAATCCGCCGGTGAAAGTACCTAGCGCTCTCAACGGCTTCGCACTCTGGAATACGATCCTGTTGATGTTCATGATCGTGGAGTATGGCTATCCTATCGGACAGTTCTTTATCTTGAAATCATCGGTTCCCGCTTATGAAGTGACGCGGCACTCTACAGCCGCGGGTGTGCAGTGATGGCACGCGATCAAGGCGCATTCAAGCTTGATCACCCCTGGTCGCGGATTGGCTGGATTTCGTTTGCCGTAATCATCTTTGCGTCGTACTTGCTCGGCTTTGTCCTCCTAAGCCGTTATCGGCAGAATGACGAAGCGCTCGACATCTGGAGCGCGATCTGCCGTGGCCTTGGCATCGCCTTTGACAGCGGCCCAGCGGCGAGCGCCCGACCGCCCCTTCACACGCCGACGACCATTGCCTGGACTCAAGCTACGCTCAATCAGATCCACGCCGGAGATGCGCAGCATGGCGGCTTTGTTGCTTTGAACTGTGCGGCGTGTCACGAGGGATCGGCGGCAAATCCCGCGCACCTCATTCCGACGCTCGACGGAATGGAACCAGAGGTCATCTTCAAGCAGCTGGCCGACTATCGTTCGGGAAAGCGCTCCTGGGGCGTCATGAATGCCATCGCCAAGGCTCTGTCCATTCAAGACTCGGCCGATGTCGGGGCTTATTTCGCGAGTCGCACGGGGCAACTGCTGCCGAATTCCGGCGAGCGCGTTCCACAAGGCGGCCGCGGCTTCTGGCAGAGCGATACGGGTGCACGTCTGGTATTCGCTGGCGACCCCAAACGCGGTATCGCCCCCTGCTCGGCTTGTCATGGACCGGGCGGCTATAAGGTCGGGGCACCAACGCTCGCCGGCCAATATCCAGCCTACATCGAACGCCAATTGGCTTCATTCGCGCAAGGCATCCGCCACAACGACATCTATGAGCAGATGCGCGCGATCGCGCGGCAACTCACGCCCGACGAGATGCAAGCAGTCGCAGCCTTCTATGGTTCGCAAGGCCGACAACTGGCGGCAAAAAATTAGACCACGCATGCGTGGCCAGGACGTGGTGTCGGATGCCGCGAAGAATTGATGACGGTCAGGGCGCAGAGACGATCGATGGACATGCATTTCGGCGCGTACCCGGCCAATCGGGACACCGGGCATCCTTCCGACAATAGCCCATCGGAAAAGCGCATAGCGCCCTTACGCGCCCGTTCGATCGCAGTGGGCGGCCCTACTACGCGCCACGCCGTAGTCTCGGCACGCGCTCGATCCATCCTTGTCCGAATCGGCGACTATGTCACGCTGATGAAACCGCGTGTGATGTCGCTCGTTGTATTTACGGCCGTGGTGGGACTTTTGAGCGCGCCCGATCCCATGCAGCCCGCAATCGGATTCCTTGCCATCCTTTGCATCGCGGCCGGCGCTGGCTCGGCCGGAGTTCTAAACATGTGGTACGACGCCGACATCGACGCGATGATGACCCGCACGGCGCGCCGTCCGATCCCACAGGGTCGTGTGCAGTCGGAGGAAGCGCTCGCACTCGGATTGGTACTCGCAGCAACCTCCATCATTTTGCTCGGACTGTTGGTCAATGTCGCGGCGGCGGGGTTGCTCGCCATCACGATTTTCTTCTATGTCCTGGTCTACACGGTGTGGCTCAAGCGTGCGACTCCTTACAATATCGTCGTGGGAGGGGCGGCTGGCGCATTTCCCCCGATGATTGCTTGGGTCGCGGCGACTGGTACGTTGACCATCGAGCCCTTGTTGCTGTTTCTCATCATCTTCCTTTGGACGCCGCCGCACTTTTGGGCGCTGTCCCTTTACCGGGCGGACGACTACGCCCGAGCAGCCATCCCGATGCTTCCGGTTGTTGCAGGCAAGGTCAAAACGCGCGACCAGATCTTCATCTACACGTTGCTCCTGGTTCCGGCCTCGCTTTTACCTTGGGTCGTCGGCTTTGTGGGGCCAATCTATGGCGCCGTGGCGATGGCAGCCGGCGCCAAAATGATACTTCTGACGTGGCAGCTGCGGACCAGCAACAGAGCTGAGGGGCAGGCCGCCAGGCATCTCTTCGCCTTCTCCATCGTGTATCTGTTCTCGCTGTTCGCCGCCTACTTGGTACAGAAAGAACTGACGGCACATTTTTAGTCTTTTTTAATCTTTCATAAGCGGGCAGGATGGTTACTCGGCCAAGCAGGGAAGTTGGAATGGATATGCCGACGCCTGACGCTCAAACGGAAGCCGCGCCCGAGAAGCCGGTGGAAGCACCGAAGAACCGGCCGTCTGCATCTTCCCGTATCCCGTCCATCATCGTCAGCGTGGTAATCGCCGCCGTCGCTGGCCTGTCGGTCTGGTACTTGGTGCGGCCACAGCCCCTGCTCGTGCAGGGCGAGGTGGACGCCACGCGGTTCGACATCGCGGCTCGGGTTGACGGGCGCGTCGCGGAAATCCCCGTTGCGCGTGGCCAGAATGTTGCCGCCAACGCCGTGCTGGTGCGCATCGACAACCCCGAAACGCTCGCAAAGCACGAGCAGGTGCTGGCTGCCAAGGTCGTCGCCGAGGCGCAGCGCGCGAACATCGACGTCGGCACGCGGCCGGAGGTCATCGCCGCCCGCAAAGCGGCTTACGAGCGGGCGCAGGCGAGCGTGACCTTGGCGCAGAAAACTTATGACCGCGTCCGCCAACTGGCCGAGAGCGGTAATGCTCCGCAGGCGCGACTTGATCAGGCCACAGACACCCTGCACGAAAGTGAACGTGTTGCCGATCAGGCCAAATCAGCTCACGAGCAGGCGGTCAACGGCTACACCGCCGAGGAACGTCAGATCGCCGCCGCCGACGTGCAGAAGGCGGTCGCCGACATCGAGGCCGTTCAATCGATCATCGACCAGATGGTAGTCTACGCGCCGGTCGCCTCGCAGGTCTACAAACGCAACGTGGAGCCCGGCGAATACGTCTCGCCCGGCGTGCCGCTGGTGACGCTGATCGATCTCGACGACATGTGGATCCACTTCGATCTGCGCGAGGATCTGGTCAAGACGCTGAAAATCGGCGACCGTTTTGACGTACGAATCCCGGCCCTCGCCGACCGAAGCATCACCGTCGAGGTCAGGCTCATCGCTACCAAGGGCGAATACGCGAGCTGGCGCGCTACCCGCGCCACCGGCGATTTCGACCTGCGGACGTTTTCGATCCGCGCCTACCCCGTCGACAAGGTGCCGGAGCTGCGGCCGGGCATGAGCGCCTATTTGGACTGGCGGGCGCGCGAATGAGACTGCCGCCGAAGCCCGGCTTCCTGCTGGTCGCCAGGCGCGAATGCCGGTGGTTGCTGCACGACCCCGTGGCGCTGATATTGATTTTCGGCCTGCCGCTGTTCGCTTTCACGGTCCTGACCGCAGTCTTCAGTCACCCGGTGATCCGCGGGCTCGGGGTTGTCGTCGTTGACGAGGACCGTTCGGAGACCTCGCGAGCCTTTGTGGAACAGGTGGCCACGTCTCCCAGTTTCAGCATCGTGGCGCGCGCGGGCGACCTCGCGTCGGCGGCGCACGCGATACGGTCTGGCGATGCCATTGCCGCAGTCTACGTCCCGGCCAATTTCGAGCGCGACCTAAAGGCCGAGCGCCGCCCGCTAGTCGTCGCCTTTTATAACCAGCAGTTCCTGACGGCGGCAGGCATCGCGTCGTCGGGCCTCAGCGACACCCTCACGGCGGCCGGCAGCAACGCCACGGCCAGCGCGGCGCCAAAAGCCTCCCGCATTGGGTCGCTGGTCGCCGAAACGATCGTGCTGGTTAACCCAGAGAAGAACTACGCGCAATTTCTGCTGCGCGCGCTGCTGCCAACGGTCATTCACGTGGTAATCGCGGTCGCCGCTGGCTACGCGGTGGGCTCCGAGTTCAGGCGGCGTAGTATGCGCGCCTGGCTCGTCTGCGCGGGCGGCAATCCAATCGTTGCCCTTGTCGGCAAGCTTGCGCCCCTGTTCGGGATTTTCATCGTCGTCATGCTGGTGGTGCCGTTGATTCTCGAGGGGGGGTTCGAGATCTCGTTCAGGGGCGACGTGCCGATGATCGTCGTCGCGGGATCGCTGATGGTCGTCGGCTATCTGGCGCTGGGAGCGCTGCTGCAGCTTCTGGCGCGCGACCTCGCCGCCGGGCTCAGCTTCACCGGCCTCTTCGTCTCGCCGGCGTTCGGCTATCTCGGGGTGGGATTTCCCGCCCTGGGCATGAACGCTTTCGCGCAAGCCTGGGGCGCGATCCTGCCGTTGCGCTGGTACATGGCGGTGTTATTCGGACAAGCGGCGCGCGGGCTGCCGGTGCACGAATCCGCCCGCCCGTTCGCCGCGCTCGCGGCGCTGGCTGTGCTCTACGCGCTGCTGGCGCTCCTTCGCCTGCGCGCGGTCGGCGCAAGCATGGCCGGCGAAGCGGCCATGCCGGAGCAGATACCAGCGCCCGTCGCGACGCATGGAATCGGCGGAGCCTTCGCCGCCGAGTGGCGGCGCGTGCTCGCGACGCGCGGCGCCTTCTCACTGCTGGTGTTGGGGCCGCTGGTCTACGGCGTCTTCTATCCGCAGCCGTATCTGACCCAGATTCTACGCAAGATCCCGATCGCGATCGTCGACAACGACCTGAGCGAGTTGAGTCGCAACATCGTGCAGACAGTGGACGCCAGCGGCGCTGTAAGTGTGGCGGTGCGTGCCGAGACGCTCGCCGAGGCGCATGCCGCGGTTGATCGCGGTGAGGCCTTCGCCGTGGTCGGCATTCCGCCGGGGACGGAACGCGACGTTCTCAAGGGCGTCACTGCCCACCTGCCGATCTATGCCGATGCCACTTACCAGTTCATTTTCAGAACAACGGCCAGCGGCATTGCCGTCGCGATCAACACGCTGTCGTCCGAGCTTGCCGCGGGCGGCGCGCGCACGGATGGCAGCCTGGCCAAGGCGACGCTCGCGGCCTCGAGCCCGGCCGACATCTTGCTGCAGCCGATCTTCAACCCGGTCGGTGGTTACGCGAGCTACATCGTGCCCGCAGCCTTTGTGTTGATCCTGCAACAGATGCTGCTGATGGGCGCTGCAATGTTGACCCCCGCCGCCTTGGCGGAGACCGCCGGCGGTGCGTTCGCGAGCGTGCTGGGCCGTGGTGTTGCGCACCTGACCATCTATGCGCCGGTGCTTGCGCTGTACCTCATCGTGCTGCCGCGCTTCTACGGCTTTTCCGCGCTCGGCCAGCCGTTGCAAGTGTTCGTGCTGGCATCGCTGTTCGTTCTCGCGACCAGCTTTATGGGCCAGGCGGTGGGCGCATGGTTCAGGCGCCCTGAGACCCCGATGCTCATCTTCCTCGCAACCAGTCTGCCGCAGTTCTTCCAGACCGGCTTCGCTTGGCCGCGCGAAGCGATCCCCA
>Ga0126383_10002860_pt1 | contig 11271 bp, 6 predicted proteins | sample PanSoiMetPlot_35_FD_96882 | JGI IMG/M metagenome (GOLD analysis project Ga0126383, IMG submission 96882) | Tropical forest soil microbial communities from Panama - MetaG Plot_35 | ecosystem: Environmental > Terrestrial > Soil > Tropical forest > Bulk soil | place: Panama | collected 2016-02-17
CTTGGCCGGATCCTGTCCGACGACGTGCTCGATGCGCTCGTGCCCGGCCACGGCCGGCTGCACTTCCCGAGGCTCTTGCAATGAGGCACGTTGTGCCGGCCATTGGCGGTGTCACGCCGCAGCCGCCGGGCCGAACGCCGCATCGCTTCGCGCTGCGTCCCAGCGGCGAGACTCTGCTAGCCCGGTGGACAACCCCCGGACCCCCGTGCCTCCCGAAGCCAGCGACCTGCTTGCTGGCGCGCCTCCGGCACGACGTCCCGCGAGGGAGGCAATGAGATTGAGCAGCCGGCACGAGGAGGCCCCGGACACCACGGCGCCGCATGCGCCGGAGGCGGCGGGCGGCGCGGGCGCGGCGGGCGGCGCGGCGGCACAGGAACGAGCGGCGAGGCGCAGGCAGCGGGCGGCGGCCGCCCAGGAGGCGCGGGCGCGGCAGGAGGAGGGCGCCCGGGCGGCGGGCGTCCGGGCGGCCCAGTCCTGGGCTGGCCTGACCACGCTGACCCGGATCTGGATCGGCGGGGTGCGGCTGACCCGGGTGCGCAAGAGCCGGATCTTCCTGTTCCTGGCGATCCTGGGCCCGGGAGTGGTCGCCGCCAACGCAGGGAACGACGCCGCCGGGATCGCCACGTACGCCTCCGCGGGCTCCCAGTTCATCTACCGAACCCTGTTTTTCATGGTGCTGGTCACGGTGGCACTGGTGCTCGTGCAGGAGATGGCGGTACGGCTGGGCACCTACACCGGCAAGGGGCTGGCGGCGCTGATCCGGGAGCAGTTCAGCCTGCGGTTCACCGCGCTGGCGCTCGGCTGCGTGCTGCTGGCCAACACCGGGCTCGTCGTGTCCGAGTTCGCTGGGCTCGGCGCGGCGTTCGAGCTGCTGGGAGTCAGCCGGTACATCATCATCCCGATCGCAGCGGTCGCCATCTGGGCGCTTGTGCTGTTCGGGTCCTACCGTTATGCGGAGCGAATCTTCCTGGTGATGTCGCTGGCCTTCCTCGCGTACCCGATCGCGGCGGTGCTCGGCCACCCGGACTGGGCACAGGTCGGGGGGAACCTGGTGATACCGCACTTCGAGTACACCAAGGCGTTTCTGCTGATCGGGGTGGCGCTGATCGGGACCACCGTGAGCCCGTACATGCAGCTTTACGCCGCCGCTGGCGTGGTCGACAAGGGCGCCGACGCGGCGGATTACCCTCGCGCGCGGATCGACGCGATCTCGGGCGCGGTCTTCGCCTGCTTCGTCTCCGTGACCATCATCATCGCGACCGCCGCGGCCATCGGCGGGACCGGGCCGCTGACCTCGGCCGCCGAGGGAGCCCAGGCGCTGCGGCCGGTCGCGGGGGCAGGAGCTGAGGCGCTGTTCGCGCTCGGGCTCATCGGCGCGTCCGCGCTCGCCGGGGCGGTGGTCCCGCTGTCGAGCGCCTACGCGATCAGCGAGGCGGTCGGCGTGGAGCGCTCGGTGTCCCGCCGGTTCACCGAGGCGCGGCTGTTCCTTGGGCTGTTCACGGTGCAGGTCATCATCGGCGCCTCGCTCGCGCTGACCCACATAAACCTGATCTCCCTGCTGATCGGCACCCAGGTGCTGCAGGGCATCGTCACCCCGGTGATCCTGATCTACATCCTGATCCTCACCAACCGGCGCAGCGTGCTGGGCAAGGCCGCCAATAAGCCGTGGTTCCGCATTGCCGCCGGGATATGCGTGACGGGCATCTCAGCGATGAGCCTGACCCTGCTCCTGATCACGGTGCTCGGCTTCTTCGGCATCGGTTAGGGGTCGAAGCGGTAGCCCATGCCGGACTCGGTCAGCAGATAGCGCGGGCGTGACGGCTCGGGCTCGAGCTTGCGCCGCAGCTGGGCGACGTACACCCGCAGGTAATTGCTCTCGGTCTCGTAGGCCGGCCCCCATACCTCCTGGAGCAACTGCCGCTGGGAGACGAGGCGGCCGCGGTTGCGCACCAGGATCTCCAGCAACTGCCATTCGGTGGGGGTCAGCCGCACGTCGCTGCCGTCGGCGCGGGTGACCCGCTTGGCCGCGAGATCGACGGTGAAGTCCTCGGTCTTGACGACCGGCTCGTCCGGAGCGGGGGAGGCGCGGCGGATGGCGGCGCGGAGCCGGGCCAGCAGCTCGTCCATGCCGAACGGCTTGGTCACGTAGTCGTCCGCGCCCGCGTCGAGAGCCGCCACCTTCTGGCTTTCGTGCCCCCAGACCGACAGCACGATAATCGGCGTCGAGGCCCAGCCGCGAACGCCGCGAATCACCTCGGTGCCGTCCATATCGGGCAGCCCGAGATCGAGGATCATCACGTCGGGACGGTCGCGCGCCATGGCGGCGAGCCCGGAAGCACCATCGCTGGCGGTACTGACCTGGTAGTTCCGTGCGGCCAGGTTGATCCGCAGCGCCCGCAGGATCGACGGCTCGTCGTCGACCACAAGCACCCTGGTCAAGACTCGGCACCCTGCATGGACTCGGCGCCCGCGGTCGCGCTCGCGACCGGGAGCGTGATCCGCACCGTGAGCCCGCCCCCGGGAGTGTCGGCGGCCACGATGACACCGCCCATTGCCTCGGTGAAGCCCTTGGCCACCGCCAGGCCGAGCCCCACCCCGACCTTGCGGTCATCGAACCGCCGGAACGGCTCGAAGATCTCTGTTTTCAGCCCGTCTGGCACTCCCGGACCGTGGTCAATGACCTCGAGCACGACGGTGTCGTTCTGCCGGCGGGCCTGCAGGGCCGGTGGCCGGGCCGCCGGCGAATGGTGCAGCGCGTTCGAGAACACGTTCGCCAGGACGCGCTCCAGCAGGCCGGGGTCGGCCAGCACCAGCGGCATGCCGTCGGGCACTTCGAACCGCACGCCCGCCGGTGCGTCCAGCCCGCGCAGCGCAATCGGCGCCACCTCGTCGATCGTGATGGGCCGCAGGAACGGCTGCAGCGACCCGGTGTGCAGCCGGCTCATGTCGAGCAGGTTGCCGATGAGCCCGTCGAGCCGGTCGGCGTTCTGCTCGATCGTGGCGAGCAGGGCTTCCTCGTCGGATTCGGTCCAGGCGACGTCGGTCTGGCGCAGGCTGCTGACGCTGGCCTTGATCGAGGCCAGCGGTGTGCGCAGGTCATGGCTGACCGCGGCGAGCAGGGCGGTGCGCATCCGGTTGCCCTCAGCCAGTGCCTCCGCCTGGGCGGCCTGGGTGCGCAGCCGCTCCCGGTCCAGGGCCGCGGCGGCCTGGGCGGCGAAACCGGCCAGCAGCCCGGGCGCGATCGGGGCGGGCTGGCCGGCCACCTCGAGTGCGAGGTCGGTCCGCACGTTGAGCCGGGTGGTCGCCGCACCGTCCGGGACGCTGCCGCTGGCGGCGATCTTGACCCAGCGGCCGCTGACACTCTCCAGCAGTTCGGCCTGGCCGCCCAGCGTCGCGACCAGATGATCCAGGACCGCGGCGGGGGTGTCGGCGCCGCCGAGAACGGTCTGCGCCAGGGTCAGCAGCAGCCTGGCTTCCTCCCGGCTGCGGGCCGCCTGGCCCGCCCGGCTGGCAGCGAGGTGGACGACGCTGCTGACCAGCATCGCGACCGTGACGAACAGCAGGAGCGCCAGCAGGTTGTCGGGCTTGTCGATCGTGAAGGTGTGCAGCGGCGGGGTGAAGTACCAGTTCAGCAGGAGGCTGGCGGAGGCGGCGCCGAGGACGGCGGGCCAGAAGCCACCGATCACCGCCAGGGCGACCACGGCCACCAGGTAGATGAGCAGGTCGTCGGTCAGGCTCAGGTGATGCCTGGCCAATGCCAGCAGCAGGGTCAACAGGGGCAGGCCGACGGCGGCGACGAGCACCCCGGTCAGCGCCCGGCGGGCGCCCACGGCGTAGGCCGCCTTGGCCAGGACCGAGTCGCGCTCCAGCGCCGGGCCGCCGCCCGCTCCCCGGCCAGACCTGCTCCGGCCAGGTACGGCGCCCGCGCCGAGCTGCCCGGTGTCGCTGCCCACGCCTTCCAGTATGGGCCTGTCCGCCGACCTGCGCAGTAGCAGGCCGAGCCCGCCCGCGGCCAGCGCGCAGGCAGCAAGGACGACCGCGCTGCGCCCGGCGAAGGGGCCGGTGAGCCGCAGCTGCCCGTACGGCGGGTGGGAGAACCCCACGGCGGTGAGCCACCCGACGAAGCCCAGGGGGATCGCCGCGAGCGGTTCCGCCACGAACGACAGTGCGGTCACCACGGCCGCGACCGCGATCAGCATCGCCGTGGGTGAGAACCTGCCGTGCAGCCCGGCCGCCACGGTGCCGAGCGCAAAGAGCGCGCCGAAGCCGGTCACCAGCGCGAACGGCGCCGCGAGCCCTCGCTGCCTTGAACTAGTCATCTCGTACCCGAGTCAAGCGCCGGAACCATCGAAATTAAATGATCTTGATAGATCCTTAACGCGCAGGTCAGGACTCCTAACGCGGCGTTTGCACCGCCCAGGAACGGCGGCGCTTAGCGTCGAGACAGTGATCAGAGCGGTCGGTCAGGGCCCGGATGCGGACGTGGCGGAAATCCATGATCGCGGCCGACGTGGCCATCGGCCGGGCAGGCTGGTCAGGCTGTAAGCGGGACCCGGGCCCGGGTCCTGAGGACGGAGGGGAAGAGGCGTTGGCCCTGCGTAAGGCGGCTGGCCTTCTTGACGGAGCCTCTCAGCGTGACCTCCCGGAGAGCTTCGGGTACTCCATCAAGCGGCGATTGCTCGGCCCCCCCATGGTCAACGAGCAGCTTCACAGCGAGCGCCTGTCCAGGCCGCTCGCCTTGGGCGTGCTTTCAAGCGACGGCATCTCCTCGGCGGCCTACGGCACCGAGGAGATCCTCATCGAGATGGTGCCGGTGGTCGGGCTGGCGGCATTCAGCCTCATCCTCCCCATGACGCTGGTGATCTTGATTGGCATCGCGCTGGTGGTGCTGTCCTACCGCGAGGTGGTCACCGTCTACACCCGGGCCGGCGGCTCCTACGTGGTCGCCAGGGACAACTTCGGCCCGCGCGTCGCCCAGGTCGCCGCGGTCGCGCTGCTCATCGACTACGTGGTGACCGTGGCGGTACAGACCGCCGCTGGCAGCGCGGCGATCGTGTCCGCATTCCCAGCGCTGGGCACGATCGGCGGGCTGTCGCCCACGACCGTCTTGCTGCTCATCTCCGTGCTCGCGGTGCTCGTCATGTGCTACGGCAACCTGCGCGGCGTGCGGGAAGCGGGCAAGGCCTTCGCCCTGCCCACGTTCCTGTTCTCCGGCTCGGTCGGCCTGATGATCGTCGTTGGGCTGGCCCGGCAGGTGTTCGGGGAGCTCCACCATGTCCGCCAGTACCAGGGCACCCCTTACGCGCTCGGGCACAACGGCAGCAGCCTGCTGACCTTCGGGATGATCTATATGCTGCTGCGGGCCTTCGCCAACGGCGGGTCGTCCCTCACCGGCATCGAGGCGGTGTCCAACGCGGTTAGCGCACTGCGCCCGCCAGAGGGCCGCAATGCCCGTCAGGTACTAATGACGCAGGGATCCATTGTGGCGTTCCTCATCGCGGGCATCTCCTGGTTCGCGCACGTCACGCACGCGCGGCCCTACCAGGCCGGGGTCCCGACCGTGCTGGCGCAAGAGGCTGACGTGATCTTCGGCCAGTCGGCCCACTTCATGTTCTACGTGGTCCAGGCGGCAACCGCCTTGATCCTGTTCACCGGCGGGAATACCAGCTTCAGCGGGTTCCCCTTCCTGGCCAGCTTCGTGGCCGAGGACTCGTTCCTGCCAAGGTGGCTCGCCAAGCGCGGGCACCGGCTGGTGTTCTCCAACGGCATCATCGTCCTCACCGCCGTCTCACTGACCCTGCTCATCGTCTTCGGCGCCACGGTCAACGCCCTCGTCCCGCTGTATGCGATCGGCGTGTTCACCGGTTTCGCCATGGCCGGCTTCGGCATGGCGAGGTACCACACCCGGGTCAAGGAACCGGGCTGGCGGCGGCGGCGCGTCATCAACCTGATCGGCGGGGTCTACACCGCGGTCGTGGTCGTGGTCTTCGCTGTGGTGAAGTTCACCGAGGGCGCCTGGGTCATCGTGATCCTGTTCCCACTGCTCGTTTACGGGCTGATCCAGGTCAACCGCCGGTACCGGGTGGAGGCCGAGGTACTGGAGAACCTCGGCGGGCGCAAGCCGCCCGACCCGCCGAACTACACCCGCCGCACGGTGCTGGTGTTCGTAGACGAGTTCAACCTGGCGACGATCGCCGCGCTGAGGTACGCCCGCGGGCTGCGGCCCACCTCGCTGCGCGGGGTGCACTTCGTGATCGACCAGGACCGGGCCAACGAACTGCGCGATGCGTGGCTCCGCGCGGACCGGGGCATCCCGCTGGACCTTGTGGACTGCGCGGACCGGCGGCTGACCCGGGCCGCTGCGGAACTGGTCGCGGAGGAAGCCTCCGAGCCGGGCACTCACGTCACGGTGGTCCTACCCCGGCGAAGCTATCCACCGCTGCTCGGCCGGCTCCTGCACGACCAGACCGCGGACAAGATCGCCCGGGTGGTGAGCCGGATCCCACGTTCCGCCGCCACCATCATCCCGTTCGACGTGGAGGCACGCCTCGACGTGCTGCACGAGCGGCAGGTCAGGCAGGGCGTCAAGGCTCCCGTGCCGGAGGCGAAGATCCGCGAGCATGAGCAGCCCGCCGTGCGACCGGGCGTCACCCCGATCGGCTCGGTCGCCAGGAACGGCCGCGCCACGGTGGAGGGCCGGGTGCACAGCCTGGAGATCCGGCCGGTGGAGCACAGTTGCGTGCTCGCCTGCCAGGTGATCGACGCCACCGGCGAACTCACCGCGCTCTTCTACGGGCGCACCCACATACCGGGCGTGGAGCCGGGGGCCGTGATCCAGCTTCGCGGCCGGGTTGGCTTCAAGGACACCGCCGCCGTGATGGTCAACCCCGCCTACGAGCTGCTCCAGTAGTACGGCCGGCCGCCGGTCCGATGACCTACCGGCCCGCTCCCGCACCCGTGGGTTAGGGCGGGCCGGTAACTCATGCCTTCCCCATGGACAAGCCGCTGGCAAACGGTGGTATGAAGGCCACGACGGGATATATGAACGACGGGACAGACGGACGTGGCCATACGTAGCGCAGTCGGCTTCCTGGGCGGAAGCGGCGACCTGCCCGAGGGCTTCTGGTACTCGGTGAAGCGTCGCCTGCTCGGGCCGCCCATGGTCAACGAACAGCTACGTCACCAGCGCCTGTCGAACCCCCTCGCGCTGGGCGTGCTTTCCCCGGATGGAATCTCCTCCTCCGCCTACGGCACGGAGGAAATCCTCATCGCCCTGCTGCCGCTGTTCGGGCTCGCGGCCTTCACCATCATCCTGCCGATGACCCTTGTCATCCTCGTGGTGATGACGCTCGTGGTGCTGTCCTACCGCGAGATCGTGATGGTCTACATCAGGCCCGGCGGTTCCTACGTCGTGGCCAGAGAAAACTTCGGGCCCAAGGTCGCCCAGATCGCCGCGGTGGCGCTGCTCATCGACTACGTCGTCACGGTCGCCGTCCAGACCGCCGCGGGCACCGCCGCGGTGGTGTCCGCCGTCCCGGCGCTCGGCGAGTTCAGCCTGGAGATCACCATCGGCGTCATCTTGCTCATGTGCTACGGCAACCTGCGCGGGATCAAGGAGGCTGGAAGGGCCTTCGCGGTGCCCACATACCTGTTCGCCGGCTCGGTCATCCTGATGATCCTCGTCGGCCTGATCCGCGAGGTCACCGGGGACCTGCCGAAGTACGACCCGCATGCGCTGCACGGCACCTACACGATCGGCAGCGGCACCGCGGGCCTGATCACGTTCGCGATGATCTTGACGTTGCTGCGCGCGTTCGCCAACGGCGGCGCGTCGCTGACCGGCATCGAGGCGGTCTCCGACGCGGTGGGCGCGTTCCGGCCGCCGGAGGGGATCAATGCCCGCCGGGTGCTGGTCGCGGAGGGCTTGATCCTCGGCTTCCTGGTGGCCGGGATCTCCTGGCTGGCCCACCAGACGTTCGCGACCCCCAGGAAGAGCGGCTATCCGACCGTGCTGGCCCAGGAGGCGCAGCTGGTCTTCGGGCACACCGCCTGGGGCCATGCGCTGTTCCTGCTGGTGCAGGCCGCGACCGCGCTGATCCTCTATACCGGCGGTAACACCAGCTTCAACGGGTTCCCGTTCCTGGCCAGCTACGTGGCCGGGGACGCCTTCCTGCCGCGCTGGCTGCTCAAGCGCGGGCACCGGCTGGTGTTCTCCAACGCCATCATCGGGCTGACCATCGTCTCGATAGCCCTGCTGATCGTCCGGGGATCGAACGTCAACAACCTGGTCCCGCTGTACGCCATCGGCGTGTTCACCGCCTTCACCATGGCCGGGTTCGGGATGGCCCGCTATCACAAGCGGCTCAAGGAGCCCGGCTGGCGGCACAAGCTGGTCATCAACCTTGCCGCCGGCGGCCTCTCGGCGGTCGTCGTCGCGATCTTCGCCGTGGTGAAGTTCACCGAGGGCGCCTGGATCGTCGTGGTGGTGTTCCCCATCTTGGTGTTCGCCTTGATCCGGCTGAACCAGGAGTACCGGATGGAGGCCGAGGTACTGGAGCGGATCGGCGAGCGGAAAAAGCCGCCCGAGCAGCCCAACTACCCGCGGCGCACGGTGTTCCTGCTGGTGGACAGCTTCGACCTGGCGACGCTCGCGGCCATGCGCTATGCACGGAGCCTGCGGCCGACCACGCTGCGCGCGGTGCACTTCGTCATCGACAGCGCCGAGGCGGACCAGCTGCGGGAAGAGTGGACCCGGGCCGACCGCGGCATCGTGCTCGACTTCATCGACTGCCCGGACCGGCGGCTGGCCCGGGCGGCGGCCGAACTGGTGAGCGCGGAGGCCGCGGTGCCCGGCACGCACGTGACGGCGGTGCTGCCCAGGCGCAGTTACTCACCGCTGCTCGGACGGCTGCTGCACGACCGTACCGCGGACAAGATCGCGGCCGTGGTGAGCCGCATCCCGCACTGCGCGGCCACGATCGTCCCGTTCGATGTGCGGAACCGCCTCGAGGTGCTGCGCGCGCGGCAAAGCGTGATGGCGGCAACCGGGCCGGACGGGCATGCGGCGGGCGTCAAGACGGCGGGAGCAGCAACGGGCGGCACGCCGTCAGCGGACGGGCAGGACGCGAAGCCCGGGAAGCTCGGCACGGCGACGACCGCGCCGCCGGGCGATTCGCCGGGTGCCGTGGCCACGGGAGCGGGCGAGGCGGGGCGCAAGGACGCCCGGCCCGCCGCCCCGGCCCCGCCCCCCACGGCCATGCGCGGGCTGCTGCCGGGCCGCCGGTCCAGGCAGCGGCGAGGAGATACGGCACCGGCCGCGCCCGGTGCGGACCACGCCAGCTACGAGCGGCCGGTCCCGCCTCCCGGGGTGAAGCCCATCGGCTCGATCCAGGCACCTGGGCGCGCCACCGTCGAGGGGCGGGTCCGGGCGGTGGAGATCCGGCCGGTGGAGCGGAGTTCGGTGCTGGCCGTCGAGATCTCCGACTCCACCGGGGACCTGACCGCGCTGTTCTACGGGCGGTCCCACATCCCCGGCATCATCTGCGGGTCCCGGGTCCGGTTCCGCGGGCCGCTCGGGATGAGGGACACCGGGCCGATCATGATCAACCCGGCCTACGAACTGCTCGCCGCCGGGGAACCCTCGCCGCCCGCGGGCGACTGAGGTTCACGGGCTAGGCGGGCGGCTGCGGTTAGCCGCCGGGCGGCTGCGGTTAGCCGCCGGGCGACGGCTGCGTTAACCGGCTAGGGCGGGCCCCTCCCGTTGAACTGCGTGCCGCCGGGGAATCCTCCCGGCAGGGGAAGCCTCGGCTGGGGAGGCGGCCGTTTAGCCTGACAGTGAGGGAAAGGAACGGCAGTCATGGGAACCGGGCACGATCACGGGCCCGACCGCGCGCTCACCGCGACGGGGCGGCACCGGGGCCGGCTGGGCACGGTGCTCGCTATCACCACCGGGATCGCCGTCGCCGAGATAGGCGGTGCCCTGGCGAGCGGCTCCCTGGTGCTGCTGGCCGACGCCGCGCACGTGGCCGCCGACGCGGCCGGCGTCGGGCTGTCGCTGCTCGCGGCCTACGTGGCGGCCAGGCCCGCCGCCGACCGGTGGACGTTCGGGTACGCCCGCGCCGAGATCCTGGCCGCGACCGTCAACGCGCTGCTGCTGCTCGGCATGGCCGTGTTCATCCTGATCGAGGCGGCGCGCAGGCTCGCCAGCCCGCCAGCGGTCGAGCCCGGCCTGATGATCATCTTCGGGGTGATCTCGCTGGCCGGGAACGGCGTGTCGCTGATGCTGCTGCGCCCCGGGCAGGCGGAGAGCATGAACGTGCGCGGCGCCTTCCTGGAGGTTGCCTCGGACGCGCTCGGCGCCATCGCCGTGATCGGCACCGGCCTCGTGGTGGCGGCCACCGGTTTCACCCGAGCAGACCCGATCGCCTCGATAGCGGTGGCGCTGCTGATCCTGCCGCGTGCCTGGCGGCTGCTGCGGGACGCCGTGGACGTGCTGCTGGAGGCCAGCCCGCGCGGCATCGACCTGACCGAGGTCCGCACGCACCTGACCGCGCTGGACGGTGTGATGGGCGTGCACGACCTGCACGCCTGGACGATCACCTCCGGGCTGCCGGTGCTCTCCGCGCACGTTGTGGTGGATCCGGACGTGCTGGCAAACGGCCGGAGCGCGGCCATGCTCGACGCCCTCCAGGCGTGCCTGCACGGTCACTTCGACGTCGAGCACTCCACGTTCCAGCTGGAACCTGCCAGCCACGCCGGGCATGAGCCATCGGTCTGCCTCTGACACAGAACTTCGTATTTCCACAAATCAGAGCGCCGCAGGTCGCGAGCCAGGCCGCCTTCCGCGCGAGCCGGCGCGGGCGCACTGAGGGCTGGAGCGTTTTTCTACCAACCAGTAATATGTGGGCAAACGCCACTCAGGGAGCCGCCGTGAGCACCTACGACGCATACACGATCCCCGTCGAGCCCGGCACCTGGGACGTTCCCGCTGCTGGCGCAACCCGCTTCAGCTGGGAGTACGACGACGGCCGGCAGCGGCTGCTCGACCTGTACCAGCGGGGCAAGGACAAGCAGTGGGACGCCACTAAGCGGATCGAGTGGGACCTGCCGGTGGACCCCTGCAACATCATGGAGACCCCGGACGAATTCGTGCCCATCTACGGCTCGCGCCAGTGGGAGATCTTGAACGAGAAGGAGCGGGAGACCCTCGGGCACCACCTCGGCGCGTGGCTGTTCAGCCAGTTCCTGCACGGCGAGCAGGGCGCGCTGACC
>Ga0126383_10002861_pt1 | contig 11271 bp, 8 predicted proteins | sample PanSoiMetPlot_35_FD_96882 | JGI IMG/M metagenome (GOLD analysis project Ga0126383, IMG submission 96882) | Tropical forest soil microbial communities from Panama - MetaG Plot_35 | ecosystem: Environmental > Terrestrial > Soil > Tropical forest > Bulk soil | place: Panama | collected 2016-02-17
AATACCTCGCGACGGTGAAAATGAGCGTCATTCACGCCCTCCAGACGCTCCAGGAAGACGGCATTATCAGCACGGGGCGCGATCTCAACGGCAAGATTATCCCGGCCTGGCTGCCGATTCAGGTGAGCGCGACGGCAGGGAAGCTCAAAATAACCGTCCACGTCTATATTGGGGGTGAGATAGATCATATTGACATTAACGGGACCATAATGTACCAAGAATTCAACATAGAGATCGATGCAGGCGTGTAGCAATGGGCACTGTGCGGCTGGCCAGGCGCTCTTCCTGGCCATGGGGGCGCTTGAGGTATCACCCGGAACCGCACAGCGCGCGCAGTATAGCACAGGTTAGGGGCGGGCGAGATGCTTCCAGGTTCGGCCATAACAGAGGGCTTCAATAGCAGCATGCGTTACAGAGAAATGCGCCGCGATTCTTCTATACGTCCAGCCATCAGCGCGGAGAGCCAAGGCTTGCAAGGCGGTCTCTTCCGTCAATTTGCTGCTTCCGTTGCGCTCCCCAAAGCTATGACGCATATCCCGTATGGAATCGTCAAGATTATCTTTTTGTGTCCCGGCATGGATATGGAGGGGATTGCAGCACGATGTGTTATGACAATAGTGCGCCACTTTCACCTCGGGGGGCAAGGTGCGGTCATGGAACAGTTCATAGGCCGCACGATGGGCATAGATTTGTTTGTGGTTGACGATAATTTTCCCATAGCCATTCAGATCAAGCGTCCCCGTCCACGGCATACAGCAGTACGGGCACCATTCTTCATGGTCACAGCGCTGTACTCGGGTCCAGAAATCCCGCAGAGCTTTGCCTTGCTTAGGGCGTCCGGTATGAGTGGTGGCACACTTGCGCGAACAGTATTTGGCCGTGCCGCTCGTGCGTTGCGAGGGACTGACGATAAACGGTATCCCGCATTCTGGGCAGATGGCCTCTTCGGGCTCCAACCGCATAGAGACATGCTTACAGGCGCGCGAACAAAACAGTGCGGTGTCTTTCCGATAGGCCCGGACAGGAAAAGGCTCATGACAGGTCTGGCACACAAGCATGACAGAGTCACGTCTGGCGATTCTCTTACACGCATTCGAGCAAAAACGGGCGTTTTTTCGAGAAGGCTCAACGTCAAAGGGCTTGGTGCAGATTTGGCAGTAAAGCGTGATGCGCATGATGTATCTCCTGTAGATACCCCTGGTGGTGATGCGGCAACCTACCCAGGTAGTAGGTGTTTCGGGGTCGACTCCCTAGCCGCACAGATAAAAGAGTATAGCAGAAAAGCCAGGTAATTGCTATGCCTTATATTGAGATATAAAGGTATAGTTCTATGAGTAATCGTATTTACATTGCGAGTTCGCTGTCGGTGATCGCGGTGAACTCGGCAGGGCAAGCCTTTCCTATGGGACTAGTAGATAACGTTCGATTAGAAAAAACTTTCGTCGTAGAGGGGGTCATAGAAATAGGATCGTTTCAATATGCCGACATTTTGAATCACGGCTATGGTGCCCGCTTCTCGTGGGGCCAGGCGCATCAGGCGGGCGAGGACCTCATCAGTAAGGGCCTCATCCCCGCCGATATCTCTATCCCCCAGTTCTCGCCGATGTTCTTGCGGTTGGTGGATCAGATTGGGCAGCGGGCCGTGGCGCTGATCCACAAGGGGGTCATAGAAACGTATACGATAGAAGCCAACGGAAGAGCCAAATTAATGAACAATGTATCAGGACTAGCAGTCTCATTACTAACAGAATCAGAGATCAATTGACTTTATATATTTACAATTAACGTTTATTCAATGGGTTAGCGTACCATGGCTGAACAACCGAAGATCCGTATCACCGCCGATCTGCCGACCAGGGAAGTGCAGCGCTTCGGTGAGGCCCTAGAGCAGGTCAACCAGAAAGCGCGGGGTATCTTCAACACCCTGCACAACCTCTCGCAGCAGTACCAAAAAGAGGGCTTTCTGGGGGCGGGCGATCAGCGCCAGATGGAGCGGGCGATTGAGTCCTGGCGGCGCCAGCAGGAACTGGCCGGGGCAAATCTCGCGGCGGCGCAGGCGCGGGCGGCGTCTCGCCTCCGACAACTCCAGGCCGCGCAACAGCCCTCGTTTCCCGGCCTGCCTGGGGCACCAGGCCCCTCTCCGCAGGCCATTCAGCGGGCCATGGGCCGCTATCAGCAGGCGACCGGCGTCCAGGCCTACTGGGAAAACTATCTTCAGGGCATGGGCACCCTTGCCGGCGGCTTTGTCCCATTGGGCCAAGGGGCGCCGATTCCCCGTGGGCCGATGACGCCGCTCCAGCAAGCCTATGCAAGACAGTTCGGCGCTCCGCAGACCGCACTCCAGCGTGCCCATGCGCAGATGCAAATGGAACTGGCCGCAGCGCCGCCGGACCCGATGCAGCGCGTGCGCACGGCCAGCGTTGCCGCCATGGCGCGACTCGTTGGTCAGGGGACGCCTCTCCAGCAAGCTCATGCCCTCCAGTTCGGCACGCCTGCCACCCCGCTCCAGGCGGCGCATGCCCAGATGCAGTACCAGCAGGCCGTGGCGGCCCAGGCCGGTCTGGGGCAGGTGCAGACCGCCAGCATTTATGCGCAAATGCTCGGGCAAAGGCCGATACAGGCCGCTTGGAATATGCAATTCGGGACGCCGGTCCCGCTTGGCGGCGTCCAACAGGCCCATGCCCAGATGATGGCGCAGCAACAGGCCGTGAATCAGGCCGGCCTGCAACGAGCACAGCTCATCTCACTCATGTCCCAGATGGGGCCGCAAGGACCGGGTGGCGGCTGGTGGGGCAACCTGTGGGGCGGTGGTGGCGGTGGTGGCGGTGGCGGTGGCGGTGCTGGGGGCGGAGCGCCGCCCTGGATGCGTGGCATCGGCACGCTTGCCAAGGGTGCGACCGCGGCGATCGTTGGCTACGGCGGCTATCAACTGCTGGCGCAATCGATGAAGGAATACGAAACGCGTGAAGTCGGCGTGCTGCGTCTAGGCACCATGCTCAATGAGCAGTACGGGGATATGCGCGAATCGATTATTCAGCTCCGCAAGCAATATAACCTGCTGGCCCAGGATGCCGTACAGGCCATGCGTAGCCTCGGCTACGCCACCGGGGTGGGCGGCATGGCGGGGCTGATGCCGGCCATCGGGTTTGGCGAGGCCTATGGGATGCCGCCGCAGGAAGCCATCCGGGCGCAGATTGCCTTCTCCCAACTCAGTACGCGGCGCGTGCCCAATCTGGCTGCTGTGGGGGCGGCGTGGCGTCCCGACATGCCCATGGCGATGGGGCGCTTTATCGAGGAAGCCACCACCGTGGCTGGGACTGGGGGACTCAATGCCATTCCCCTCCCTGAACCCATGTATGGGCGCTATACCGCCCTCACCATGCAGCAGGGCGGACGCATGGAGCAGTTTCCGGGCCAGACCTTTGCCGAACAGGCGCAGAACTGGGCAAGTGCCCACAATCCCATGGCCTCGGCGGTGCACTGGCAAGCCATCGGGCGCCTGATGCGGACGAAACCCATCCTGAAGGTGGGCGACGAAGAAATTGATCTGCGCACGTGGGAGGGGCAGCAGATCGCCCTGCAACAGGGCTGGCAAATCCCCGAAATGCAGGATGCGTCCCTCGCGGTCCTTGGGGACTGGGCCGGCGGCAATGAGTCGCTGCGCACCAATCTCTATTCCAAGGTCTTTGGCCAGACGAACATCTACCGGGCGCGGCGCGAACGCCGGACGCTGGAGGCCGCCGGTGGCGTGCAGGCCGGGCTGGCGGCACAAGCCGCGGCGCCCGAGGCCGATGTCTTCGGACGCTTGGGGCGGCGCTACGAACCTGGTCTGGGGATTCTGCAACGCGAGACCGTGCCAGCCATTATCAGCGAAACGACCGGGCTCAAATTCGTCGAAGACGCGCGCACGGAGTTCGCCAAGAGCATTGGCACGTTGACCACGAAACTGCAAGAGACGGGCAATCTCTTTGACTCGGTCAACACGGGGCTCGGCCAATTGTCCGGGCAAACGAAGGAAGCCGTTGGGGCACTGATCCTCCTCGCGACGGCGGCGCTTGCGGTGTCGAACCCTGCTTTACTCGCGGGCTTGGTGGTTGGTGGCGGGTTCGCCCTTTCGGGCATCGAAGATCAACTGCGTGGCAGGACGCCGCCGCCGTTCGCGGGTGGTCCACAGAATCCCGCCTTCGGGCCAGGCGCCATCCATGGCCCACGCGACTGGTTGACGCACCCCCGCAAAAATGCCCCATGACAGGAGTATACGTATGTTACCAGGACCCATCGAACATCGGTTCAGCATTGAGGGCGAGCCCTACCTGCTCGTGCAATGGGACCGCGGCGGGGATCGTCGCATGAAGGCCGACTTCGCTCTCGCTATCGCCCCAGCCCCTAGTGTGATTGACACCCTTGATGGCCAGAATCTCTGGCGTGAAGCCGTGGCGCGGGAATGCTTGCGCGAGGCGCCCGAGATTTTCTGGGACACACGGCCGCCCGCAGCGGCCCAAAACGGCTTGCCGCCTCGGGTCGTGTCGCTTGACAAGATCCCCATGGCGCTGTGGGACCTGTTTGCGAAGGAGGTGGACGCGTTTCTCGCGCTGATCTTTCCAGCAGCTCCAGCAGAGCCTGGGGGCACACCTGCGCCAGGCGATGCAGACGCGCTGGCAGTGGCGGGTGCTCAAGCTCTTCCCTCAGTGTTTCGGGGTCGGGCGGAGTGAGGACGAGTTGACGGAAACGCAGTGGATGTGGCTCCAGTGCCAGGCGCTCCTGGATGAGGGCGGCCAGCTCTGCGCGGCCTGCGACAGTCTCGGCCACGGCCCCTACTGCACCGCCTGTGGCGTCCGCATGCAGCCCGAAGAGCGCCTGTGTGATCACTGCCATCTGCCCTCGACGGGTGCCTACTGTCAGCACTGCGGGGCACTGCTCCAAAGCGAGGTGGCGGCGGCGATTGACGAAGACCGCTTTGACTGGGACGCGTGGGCCAAGAGCCTAGAGCCGTTTCTGGGCGGCCTGACGGAACAGGAACAACTGCTCATGGCCAGAGGATAAGTGATGCTTCAGCACGGCTCGACGGACTGTCGTGTCTTTATTATCGCGCCCAACGGCACCGTGTTTGGTATGGGGAGTGCCGCCAAGGGACATGCGCCGCTGGAAGCCGGTCTGCTGGCTGCGGAAACCCATAAAGACCTGGCGCAGGCGGTCGGGAGTTTTCAGCTCACCCTGGACGGCATCGAAGATGCGCACGGGCGGCGCTGGGAAGACCGCATTCCCATGCGCTCTCTGGTCTTTATTGCGATGGTGCGCGACGCCGCGCCGGGACTCCCGGACGTGGATCCGACCGTCATGGTCGGGCTCACGGACCATCACGCCGTGCAGGATACGTGGAGCGAAGCGCACCAACGGCGCACGGTCAGTATCAGCGGGCGCGAACTCTCGTGCATTATTCTCGACGCCACGCTGATCTATCATCCCGCACTCGCGGCCCGCGCCTCGGTGGGCCTGGTGACCATCGAGAATATCGCCCAGGGGGTGCTGTCACTGGCGCTGTCGGCCAATCCTGCGCAGATGTCGCGCGGCCGGCCGATGGATATTCTCCGGGTCATCCTGGACATGTTCATCTTTCACGGTGGGAGCGGCAAAGTGCCCGCCGCCTCCGAGAGCAAAACGCCGGTGCTGCAACAACCCGTCATCTCGGTCGATATGCCGGGGATCCAGTTAGACAAGCTGCTGGTGCCACAGTACGACCTCTGGCACATGTTTGATAACGTCACCGTCGATATCGGCCAGTTTCCCGCCCAGGTGAACAGCGTCTGGAATTACCTGCACCTGTGGATTGACCGCAACTTTCAGGAGTTTTTTACGCGGGTGGAAGACGGCGTCGTCAAGATTCACTTTCGGGCCAAGCCATTCAAGCAAGACTATGTGAAGGCCGGCACGCGCTTTGTGCCGAGCGAGGAGACGGTCGGTACGCTCCACACCATCCGCCTCGATCCCGCCGATCTGGTGGCGCAGAGTCGCGAGCGCGATTCGAGCAATGTCTATAATTTTTTCAGCGTGTTGCCACGGGGCCTGCGTGATGATGAAGACGTCTACGCCTTTCGGCAGGGTGTGCTGCCGGCCATCATTCAGGAGGCGGACCATCCGTCCTTTATCGGCAAGTACGGCATCCGGGTCATGGAGGTGCAGAGCCCCTATCTCTCGCAACTGGCACCGATGTCGCCCAAGGGGAGTGCGGGTGCCGTGACCCCGCAGAGTCTCGTGCCGCAGCCCAGTGGCGCCGCGATCTGGGCACCCAAGGCCAATCAATATGCCACCCAGATCGGCCTCATCCCGGCGCACCGACCCTGGTTTGTGGCGATGATTCACAAAGAGTCCAGCTTTAATACCACCCCGGCGCTGACGAACAAGCTCGAAAAGAATGGCTCCTATAGCCAGGGTATTGCCCAGTTCAATACGCAGGGGGCACCCACCAATGTCGGCTTGGTCGATCCGTTCGATCCCGATAATGCCCTGCAGGCGGCGGCCCGCTACTGGCAGAACCTGCGGGCCCAATTCGGCGACGATCCCCGCATTATCGTCGCAGCGTATAACGCCGGGCCGGGCGCAGTCATCGCAGCCCATGGCATTCCCGACGCCTCGGCGGCGCATGTGGCAGCCGTGGAGGCGCTCGTGCCGCGCTATGCCGAGTACGAAGGGAAAGCCACCACGGCCGCTCAAGATGCCAAGAATGCGGACCAGCCTCCCCCACCGGCACCACCGCTCACCACGACTGCGGGTCAGGTCGCGGTGCCGGCCAGCGCCCTGGATCTCATGGGCACGAGCCAGCGCTGGGCCTCCATTCTGCGGGCGTGGTACGAGATGGGGGCGGAACTCTTCGGCGGCCAACTCGTGGTGCGGGGGCACGCCGCGTGGAATGTCGGGCATCGCTTGCTGGCGCGGGATGAGCGTGGCGAGTGGGAGGGCTACATCGAGGGCGTGTCCCATCGCTACGACATCCGTACGGGCCAGTTTCTCACCACCATGCGCTATACCCGCGGCTGGTATCTCTCGGCAGCCATTGCCCAGCAAATCTGGGATGAAGGCCATACCACGGTGGTAAAGACCACTGGGGGGCCACCCAAGCTCAATCCCACTACGGGGACTCCCGAGCCGCCGCCGTCGCCCGTCCCGAGCGGCCCCGCCCCAGGTGTCGTCAATTGGGAACTCTTTTTCAAGAAATTTCCCGAAGAGCTGCCGGCGCCCACCCCGCCCTGGCTCTTCCGGGACAAGTACATGCGTTAGTCGAGGAGTCTGTCATGCGGGAAGCCGGCCTGCCCCTGGTGATGCTGGATATTCACGGCGAACATACCCTCGTGCTGGGCTCCAAAGGGGTCGTGCGCAAGGTGCATCCCGAGCGCAACCGTGTCGATATCGAAACGGAAGATGGCTCGTACTTACGGGAGGTCCTGGTGCAGGGACCGTATTTCCCGGAAGTGCATCAGGATGGGGTGGCGCCCTCGCATGTCACCTACCTGCATATACGGGGGCAGGCGGAAGCCTTTTGCTGGCCCGAGACGCATCGCCGGCTGCTCGCGTCCACCGACATGCTGGCGGATCAGACCGGCACAAGCCAACCGGAGCGGCGCTATTTTCCCCAGCACCACTATATCTTTCGGGTCGGGGATATTACCGTGCGCATCAGCCGCGACAATCGCTTTGTGGTGGAGACCGAGGCGGGCGATTATATCATCCTCGACCGGAAAGCGCGGGAAATCCGGCTGCATGCCCCGAGCGTGTTTCTGGGCACGACCACGGACCAGAATCGCGTGGAATTCCAACAGGATGACTCGTTCAGAGCTTTTAATCCGTTGGTGCTCCTTGGCACAGAGAATGGTGATCGTATCGAGTATCGTGACGGGCAGGAGATCATTCTCCAAGCGCCCATTATCAAGCTCACGGCGACGGGCGAGATCATCCTGGATCCGCCGACCCTCAAATTTGGGAATGAAAATGCGAATGAACCCCTCGTACTAGGCAACGCGTGGTTAGCGCTCTATAACGCCTTTATTACCTTGTTCAACGCGCACGTCCATACCAATGTCCAAACTGGGGGCGGGGTCTCTGGCCCGCCGCAGACGACCTCCCCTGGCATGACATCTGCGCAACTCTCTGATATTGCGTATGTGTCGAAGACGGGACTGTGAGCCATGCCTTTACCCGCCAATCAAGTGCCGATCGATCTCGGGATGCAGACCGCTGCGGAGCCACTCTATCCCAATGGCACGCTCTATGCTGGGATGTTCACTCTGGTCTTCAGGATAAGACGGAAAGGTGATAAGAGATTATTGAAAGAGCACCGATTGATTAATATGCCAGTCAGAATTAGTATAACTACGGAAATCCGCACAGCCCTTTACTACACCAAGGCCGGTCCCGTGGCGGATACTCCACGCGCTGGCGGTGTAGGCATGACGTATTTCACCATTACGGGCCATACCGGAATTGCCGGCGTGCGCCAGCGGGGCCGGGTCGAGGCAGCGCCTTCTCCCACGATCCTCGGACCGCCCCTCTCGCCCCAGAGCAGTCTCGTCGATGGTGCAGCGGCGATTAAAGACCTCCAAGACATCATCTTTCTCTACTTCTTCCCCAAGGGCAAACCGCGCCCCCTCCAGGGGGTGGCGCATCCTCAGGACGTGCAGCTCGAATTTTTCCACATGACGGCGCCCACCTCGGCGCAGGACACGACCGGGCGCGTCGGCTGGATTATCCATCCGCATCGCTCCATGGTGGACATCCAGCAAGAGGCCCCCAAGCCCTTTCTCTATACCTATACGCTCACCTTTGCCTGTCTCGACACGACGACGAAGGCCGTCCCGGATCTCTTTGTGCAGAACTTCAGTGACCGCCAGCAGGGGCTCGCCAAGACGCAGGAAGAACTCGCGGCGGCCGCTGCGACCTTGCCCGTGAATCCCAAGGTCTTTCCCTGGATCTCGCTGCCAACGCCGCTGACGGCCCTGCAACAGGCCAGGGCGACCATTCAGGCGGCCACGGCCCAACTCAATACCATTCGCGCCACGGCCTACAAGATGCTCGGGCCGCAGTCGACCCTGCCGGTGATCCAATTCATCCAGCAGGTGCGGGGCCTGAACAGCGCCGTGCGGGACTTTGTGGGCAGTGTGGCGGCGACCATTCGCTTTCCGCTCTATGCCCAGCAGTCCCTCGGCCTGCAAGACATTTTTACCACACCGCAGTATTCCGTCACGACCTTGAAAGCCGCGGCCCAGGACCTGGCGCATGGCTTTACCGTGGCCTCCTGGGCGCAATCTCTCGGGATACCAGGCGCCAGTACCAGCCTGACGTCGGGGGTGAATGACCAGCTCACGCTCGGCCTCAACGGCGAGCCACCCGTCACCCTGACACTCGGCACCCAGACCAGCGGCGCCGCCATCGCCCAGACCATCCAGAGCCAGGTGCAGGCCCTCACGCCGGCGCAGCCGAGCAACGCCTCCGCCTACCGCGATTTTACCTGCACGTTTGATCCGGCTCTGGGGCAATACAGCCTCGTATCGGGTACCCGCCATAGTGATGCCGCACGCGTAGAGGTCGTGGTGAATCCTGACACCGCTCTCACGCCGGGCGATGCCTCGCAAGCGCTAGGCCTGGGGCTCCTCAACGGCGGCCAGGAACAGGCCGGGAGCGCCGCCGCCAACACGGCCATGGCGCTGCTACGCGGCGTCGAAGACGCCTGTACGAATCTCCTGGCCTTTCCCGATTACTTTGCGGACCAGTTAGAGCAGCAAGATGCCCGCCTTGCCGCCCTCGTGCCGACGCGCGTGAACCGGCCACAGATTCACGGCGATCAGCGCCTGGAGCAAACGCGCATCACGCCGGGCGATACGCTCCAGGGCATTGCCGCCCGCGTCAACGTTGAGTGGCAGACCCTCGCGCTGGTCAACCGCCTCACCTATCCCTATATTCTTCAGGAGCCGACGACGCTGGCGCGCGGTCGCACCAGTAGCGCCGATTACTGGACGCTTACTGATGTGATCCAGCACTGGCAGGTGGATGCGTGGCAAGGACAACGCCTCGATATCGTCGCCGGTCCAGGCGCCGGCCAGAGTCGGCGCATTCTGCGCAACACGGCCACCCAGCTCGTCCTCGAACACGCCTGGGCTCTTCCGCCCAACGACACCAGCGATTACGCCATTCGGGCGGCGGATAATCCGGTGTCCTGGACCGGGAGCGTCACGAGTGCGACCACCAATACCGTTACCAATGGCCTGCGCACGGTGGTCCCAGAGAGCCAGATGGGCTACACGATGGTGCTGGCGAGTGGCCCCACAGCAGGCGAGCGGCGTCGCGTCGTGCAGAATGATGCGACGACCTACAACCTTGATCGTCCGTGGACGGTGGTGCCTCCCGCAGGGACCCTCTACGTGCTCCTCGGTCCTGGGGTGACGGTGCTCAGGCAAAAGCTTGTGGGTGATCTGCTCAGTGTGCCGCAGCCCAGCACCGAGACCACGCTCCCCATTCGCAGCCGCTTGCAGGACGTGAGTGCGATTACGGGACAGCAGGTTAGCCTGGAAGAGCAACTGTTTGGGCGGGATGTGCTCATCGCGGATGGCAGTCTCGTCTACGATCCGGCGCTGGGCGATGCGCGTACCATTGCGGGACTTCCGAATCTGCGCCAAGCGCTCATTAGCTATATTAATCTCCCGCTTGCTGAGTTGGAATATCGCCCGGATATTGGCAGCTACGTGGCTGAGGAGTTGGGGCTGATGGCGACGTTGCCCCTCCAGATCCAGGTCCTGGCCAGTGTGGAGCGCACGATTAAACAGGATGCCCGGATTGCGACCATGGATGATGCCCAACTCGCCACGCAGGGCGGTCACACCCTGATTACCTTTCGGGCAACGGCGGTGAATGGCTCAACTGTAGACCGTGTGGTGATCCGATAATGCCCATTACTCTGCGACCGAAGGATGACATCTTAGCGAGCATTATCAGCAGTATTCTGGCTGGCAATGTGGTCACAGACATTAATCCTATCTCCTATAATCGTCAGCTCTGTGAAGGGGTGGCGGCGACGCAGGCAGACCTGGATTATTCCCTCTATACCATGCTTCAGGGCTGGTACATTACCAGCGCGGAAGGGGTGGACCTCGATATCCGGGGCCTCGACGTGGCTGTGGCCCGTGATCCCGGCCAGCAAGCCTCAGACCCGGTGACGTTTACGAAAGAAACGACAGCCATAGATGATATAGTTCTTTCAGCTCCACAGGTGGTCCAGGCCACCCT
>Ga0126383_10002862_pt1 | contig 11270 bp, 7 predicted proteins | sample PanSoiMetPlot_35_FD_96882 | JGI IMG/M metagenome (GOLD analysis project Ga0126383, IMG submission 96882) | Tropical forest soil microbial communities from Panama - MetaG Plot_35 | ecosystem: Environmental > Terrestrial > Soil > Tropical forest > Bulk soil | place: Panama | collected 2016-02-17
GGTGCAGTCACGTTGAGACCGCCGAACGGCGGGTTTTGCTTCTGCAGCGCCGAGATATCCGATTTGTGCAGGACCGGCAGCTTTGCCAGCGCGGCGCGCGAGGTCACCGATTTCGGATCAACGCCTGCGAGATGCTTCGACCAACCGGGAGCACTCGTAGCACGTTCAATAGTCGCACTCAGGCGCGCGAACTGCTCGCGCTCGCGCACGGCGGAATCCCGGGTTTCCAGAGCGTCGTAATATTCCGGCATGGCCTAGGCCAGCCACCTCTTGCGACGGCGGTAGTGCTTGCCTTCGCGGAATGACTTGCGCCGGCCTTCGGAAATACCGAGGTAGAATTCCTTGACGTCCTCGTTTTCGGCGAGCGTTTTCGCTTCACCGTCCATCACAACGCGGCCGTTTTCGAGGATGTAGCCGTAGCGCGCAAAGCGAAGCGCCATGTGCGTGTTCTGCTCGGCCAATAGGAACGAGACGCCTTCCTTTTCGTTGAGATCCTTCACGATCTCGAAGATTTCCTCGACGATCTGCGGCGCCAGACCCATCGATGGTTCGTCGAGCAAGATCATCTTCGGACGCGACATCAGCGCGCGACCAATTGCGCACATCTGTTGCTCTCCGCCCGAGGTATAGCCCGCCAGCGAGTAATTCCGCTCGTTGAGCTTGGGAAAGTAGGAATAGACCAGATCGAGATCGCGCTTGATCGCGGCGCTTCCGTCACGGCGTGTGAAGGCCCCGGTGAGCAGATTTTCCTCGATTGTGAGATGGGCGAAGCACTGCCGTCCTTCCATCACCTGGATGCAACCGCGCCGCACGAGCTCGTTCGGGGTGAGGTCCTGCACTTCCGCGCCGTCGAACAGGATCGAGCCTTTGGTGACCTCGCCGCGTTCGGCATGCAGCAGATTGGAAATCGCTTTCAATGTCGTCGTCTTGCCGGCGCCATTGGCCCCGAGCAGCGCGACAATCCCGCCTTTCGGCACGTCGAGAGAAACGCCCTTGAGGACAAGAATAACGTGGTCGTAGATGACCTCGATATTGTGGACTGTAAGGATCGTCTCCGCAGCGGCGGATGCTGCAGCTTTCGCCTGTGTTGCCGCCGACATGGCCGCTCCGCTTTAAAAGGCCTCTCCCCGCCGTGACGGCGGGGAGAGGGAATTTCCGTTGCTTACGATGACTTGTCGCAGGGCTCGGTGCGCTTGGGCCAGCCCGCGTTGGCCGCGGAATAGTCCTTCGCTGCCGATTCAATCAATGGACGGACCTTCGCCTTGAGCGGGGCGATCCAGTCGGACCCTTGCGTCCACTTTGTGCCGTCCCACTTCGCCATGTAGGCCGAGTTGTGACCGTTATGGTCTTCACACGCGACCTTCATCGGCGCGGCAAAGCCTTCAGCACCGATTTCCTTGAGGCGCGCCTCGGTGATGTTCAGGCTCTCGAGACCGCGGCGCATGTCTTCGCCGTTGATCACTTTCTTGCCGGTGATCTTCTGCGCATTGCGGATCCCTTCCGCGATGATGATCGAGTTGAGCACACCGCGATTATAGAAGTTCTCGCCTACGCGATCCTTCTGCGTCTGGGTCTTGCCCTTGTCGATGATGTATTTCTGGATGTCCTTGATGACCGGGAAGTTGGTGCCGACCTGGTTGAAGTCGAGCGACAGGTAGCCCTTGGCACCCTCGCCGGCCGGCCGCGCGTCGTCATCGCTGCCGGCCCACCAGTTACCGATGAGATGATCCATCGGGTAGTTGTTCTTCACGGCCTCTTTCACTGCGGTCGGATTCATCGTTCCGAAGCCCTGGATGTAGATCCAGTCCGGACGATCGCGGCGGATGTTGAGCCACTGCGAGGACTGGTTCTGCATTTCGGCCGCGGGCACCGGATAGAGCTTGAGCTCGAATCCATAGTCCTTGGCAAGTGCTTCGAGCAGCGGGATCGGCTCTTTGCCGTAGGGCGCGTCGAGATAGATCAGACCGATCTTCTTGCCCTTGAGCTTGTCGAGGCCGCCTTCCTTGCCGCCGATGTAGCGGATGAACATCGAGGCGCCGTCCCAATAGGTTGCCGGCGGATTGAAGATCCACGGGAAGGTCGTGCCGTCCGCAGACGCGGAAAGACCGTAGGCCATCGACAGAATCGGAATTTTGTCGACCGCGGCTTTAGGGATAATCTGCAGAGTGATGCCGGTCGAATAGGGATTCATCACGACCGGATTCTTCGATTTTACCTGTTCGTAGCATTCGACACCTTTCTTGGTGTCGTAGCCCGTCTCGCATTCCTCGACGAGCAGCTTTACGCCGCCGACGCCGCCATCACGCTCGTTGAGCATGTTGAGATAGTCGGCCATGCCGTTCATGATCGGCGCGCCGGATACCGCGAACGGTCCGGTGCGATACGACAGCAATGGAACGAAAATGCTCTCTGCCGCGTTCGCCGTGACCGGTGCAAACGACAACCCGGCGACAACCACAAAAGCGGTCCCGAGCAGACCACGATACAATCGCATCTTGTATTCCTCCCTCTCGATTTTCTAGACGGCAGTGCCGCCTGTTGTTCCTCGGCTGCCGGCTGTGCGGAGCCGCCGTCCCCTATCCCGGGGTGTTGGGCGTGATTGTGCCCCGTCAGTAAGGGAAAGGCCACACCCTCAATTTCTGCTTGCCAATCTGCCACAACCGCGCAAGGCCGGCCGGCTCGGCGATCAGAAAGAGTATGATGAGCGCACCGATGACCATGTATTGGATGTGTTCAACTGTCGCAGGATGAATTGGAATTCCGAGCTTTGGCGGGACGTAACGCAAGACGATTGGCATGATGAAGATGAGCGCGGCGCCAAAGAAAGATCCGGTCAGGCTGCCGAGACCGCCGATAATGACCATGAAAAGAATGAAAAAACTCAGGTTGACGTCGAACACCGCCGGCTCGGCGCCTCCATACCAGAGGAAAACCAGAAGAGCCCCGGCGACCCCGCAGTAAAACGAGGATGTCGCAAAGGCCAGAAGCTTGGTCGGCAGAAGACGTATGCCGGTAAGTTCAGCCGCGAGATCCATATCGCGCACCGCCATCCACATTCGCCCGATCCGGCCGTGTACAAGATTTGATGCCGCCCAGGTCATGACCACGACGAACCCGAGCACGACAAAATAGCGCGTCGTATCGGTTGCGGTCGCGCCGGTGATCGGCACGCCAAACAGCGAGCGCGTCGGCACCTCGATCGCGCCGGATACGTTGTAGTTGTAGAACCAGGGTTGCCGGATGAAACACCAGGACAGAAAGAACTGCGCCGCGAGCGTCGCCACCGCCAGATAGAATCCCTTGATCCTCAGCGAGGGCAACCCGAACAGTACGCCGATCGCCGCCGAGAAAAAGCCTGACGCGGCGATCCAGATGATGATGTTCACATTGGGAAAGTGGGTCGTGAGCTTGTAGCAGGCATAAGCGCCGACACCCATGAAGGCGCCCGTCCCCAGCGACAGCAGCCCCGTATAGCCGGTAAGCAAATTGAGGCCGATGGCTGCGAGCGAGAAAATCAGAAACGGAATCATGATTGCCTGGATCAAAAACGAACTGCCGAACCAAGGAATGATTACCGCGGCGATGAACAAGATGACGGCCAGACCGATGCGATCCTGCAGGATCGGGAAAACGGCGACGTCGGCCGCGTAGTTCGTCTTGAATTGACCGGCCTCGCGGTAAAGCATGATCAGATCCGCTCGATAATCCGCTCGCCGAACAGGCCTTGCGGACGAAACAGAAGAAAGATGAGCGCGATGACGTACGCGAACCAGGATTCGATACCGCTCCCCATGAGCGGACCCCAATAGAACTCGCCCAGCTTCTCACCGACGCCGATGATGAGGCCGCCGACAATTGCGCCAGGAATCGAGGTCAATCCTCCGAGGATGAGCACGGGCAGCGCTTTAAGCGCGATCACATCGAGCGCAAACGATACGTCAGATCGCGCGCCCCACATGATGCCGGTGGTGAGCGCAACAAGGCCCGCGGCGAACCAGACAATGACCCAGATTTGCTCAAGCGAGATGCCCACGGACAGCGCCGCGCGGTGACTATCGGCGACCGCCCGCAGCGCACGGCCGATGCGTGTTCGCTGGAAGAATATCGCCAGGCCCGCAACCATCAGCGAGGCGATGATCGCCGCCGCAATGTCGATTTTCTGAATCGAGACAAACCCGCCGGCCATTTTGAGATCGATCGCACCGCGGGGCAGCCCCAGCTGATTGGCGATCATGATCTTCGTTTCGCCGCCAGAGATCAGCTCGCCAAACCCGATGAGGAAATAGGTCAGGCCGAACGTCGCCATGAACAGAATGATGTCGGGCTGATTGACAAGAGGTCGCAGGATCAGACGTTCGACGGCGAAGGCAAGGCAGAACATCACCGCGATCGTAAGGGCAAGCGCGAGATAGGCCGGAACACCATGCTCGTGCAGGCCCACAAGGGTGAGCGCGGCGAACACGACCATGATGCCTTGCGCGAAATTGAACACCCCGGAGGCCTTGAAAATCAGCACGAAGCCAAGGGCAATCAGCGAATAGAGAACGCCAGCAACGAGCCCTTCCCAGAGCGTCTGCACAAGCAGGTCCGGCGCCGTGCCCATCTGCAGGAATGGATCAACGAAGATTTTGTAAAGCAGATCCATGCGTCCTCAATGCGCCACGCCAAGATAGGCGTCGATCACCGCCTGATTGCGTTTGACTTCGTCGGGCGTCCCATCCGCGATCTTGTTGCCGTGATCGAGCACCACCACACGATCCGACAGGTCCATCACTACACCCATATCGTGCTCGATCAGCGCGATCGTAGTGCCGTAGTGATCGTTCACGTCGAGCACGAAACGCGACATGTCCTCTTTTTCTTCGAGGTTCATCCCGGCCATCGGTTCGTCGAGCAGAAGCAGCTCCGGTTCCATTGCCAGCGCGCGGCCGAGCTCAACTCGTTTCTGCAGCCCATAAGGCAGCCGGCCGACTGGAACGCGACGGATCTCCTGGATCTTCAAGAAGTCGATGATTTCCTCGACGTGTTCCCGGTGCTCGACCTCTTCACGCAGGGCCGGACCGTAGCGGAGCAGCTGCCAGAAGAAATTGGCATGCATCTTCAGCGTGCGACCAGCCATGATGTTGTCGAGGGCAGTCATACCGCGGAACAGGGCCACGTTTTGGAAAGTGCGTGCGATGCCGCCATAGGCGGCGTCGTGCGGACGCATCTTCGCCCGTGTCTGCCCCTTGAACGTGATCCGGCCTTTTTGCGGCTGATAGAAGCCGTTGATCACATTGAGCATCGAGGTCTTGCCGGCGCCGTTCGGGCCGATGATCGCGCGGATTTCCCCTTTGCGGATATCGAACGAGACGTCGCTGACGGCCTTCACCCCGCCGAAGGACAGCGACACGTTTTCGACTGACAGAAGCACATCGCCGACCGCAACGTCCGGTCCGCCCACGGCTCTCATGCCGCCTTCCCCATGGTGGGGGTGGGCTCAATCTTCATGTCGCGGATCTTTACGCGCGCGCTGATGGTGCCCTTGCGGCCATCCTCGAACGTGACCTCGGTGGAAATATCGGCCTCGCTCGATCCATCATAAAGCGCCTTTATCAGCGGCGAATAGCGGTCCGCGATGAACCCGCGGCGAACTTTCAACGTTCGCGTGATCTCGCCGTCGTCAGGGTCGAGTTCCTTATGCAGGATCAGAAATCGCGCGATCTGCGCCCCGGCCATCACCTTGTCGGCAGCCAGCGAGCGATTCACCTCGGCAACATGCTTTTCAAGCATGTCGTAGACGAGCGGATGGCCGGCGAGCTCCTGATATGAGGCATAGACGACGTTGTTTCGCTCCGCCCAGCTCCCGACCGCGGTGAGATCGATATTGAGCATCACGGTCACGAAATCGCGCTTGTCGCCGATCGCCACGGCTTCCCGAATGTTGGGATAGAACTTGAGTTTGTTCTCGATGTATTTCGGCGGGAACATCGTCCCGTCGGTGAGTTTCCCGACATCTTTGGTGCGGTCGATGATCTTCAGGTGGCCGGTCTTCTCGTCGAAAAACCCGGCATCGCCGGTTTTGACGTAGCCGTCGGGTGTCATCACCTCGGCCGTCTTGGCGTCGTCCTTGAAATAGCCGGAGAACATGCCCGGCGATTTGAACTGCACCTCGCCATCTTCGGAAATGCGAACGTCCACGTTGGGACAGACAGCGCCAACAGTATCGGAATAGATTTCGCCGTCCGGCTGAGCCGTCAGGTAGAGGAAGGCTTCGGTCTGCCCATAGAGCTGCTTCAGGTTCAGACCGATCGAACGGTAGAAACTGAAGAGGTCCGGCCCGACCGCCTCGCCGGCGGTATATGCGATACGCACGCATGAAAAGCCGAGCACATTCTTCAGCGGCCCATAGACAAAGACGTTGCCGAGCGCATAGAGCAGACGCCCACTCAACGGAACTTGCTCGCCATTGAGGATGCGCTCGCCATAGCGCCGCGCCACGTCGATGAAATAGTGAAACATCCTGCGCTTGATGACACCCGCGTCTTCCATTCGGATCATCATGCGGGTCAGCAGCAGTTCGAGCGTGCGCGGCGGCGCGAAATAGAAGCTCGGTCCGATTTCGCGCAGGTCGGCCATCGCCGTGTCAGGGCTTTCCGGACAGGCCATGCAGAAACCGGACACCATGCCTTGCGCGTAATTGAGGTAGTGATCGCCGACCCAGGCGAGCGGCAGATAGGCGAGCGCAACGTCCGTTTCCGTCAGCTTGTCGAAAGCCACCGTATCGGACGCAGCTTTGATCGAGCCCTCGCAGGTGAGGACGACACCTTTCGAGGTGCCGGTCGTGCCCGACGTATAGAGAATGATCGAGGGGTCGGAGCCCTTGCCCGTCTCAATCTCCTTGTCGAGCCAGGCGGCCACCTTGGGGTCGGCAAGGGCTTTGCGGCCATCGGCGATCACATCCTCCATCGCGCGCAGCTTGCTGTGATCGTAATCGCGCAGCCCGCGCTTTTCGTCGTAGACCATCATTTCGAGCTTGGGGACGCGACCCAACACGGATTGAATCTTGTCGACCTGCTCCTGGTCTTCGACCGCGGCAAAGCGCACGTCGGCATGGGCGACCACAAAGGCCAGCTCGTCGGCGACAGCATCGGCGTAGACGGGCACAGGGATTGCGCCGAGCATCTGCGCGGCCGTCACTGACCAATACAGTCTCGGCCGGTTGCCGCCGACGATGGCAATCGTTTCCCCCCGCTTGACGCCAAGATTGTGCAGGCCGACGGCGTAGGCGCGCACAATCTCGAGCGCCTCGCGCCACGTCCATGTCTGCCAGATACCGAGATCCTTGTGCCGCACGGCCGGCCGATCCCCATAAAGCTGGGCATTGCGGACCAGCAGCTTGGGGAAAGTATCCGCGCCAGCGACAGCATTCGGCGCCACAGCCCAGTCCTCCCGTGCGGCCACGCCCGGGCGAGCGTGGCAAAAACCCCTCGCCGTCTTTGTTTGACGATCTTGTTGTCTCGATATGAAAACACCGCCCGAAGGCGGTCAAGTATCAGATGACATCTAATTGGTTATAACGCAGCCGATCGCTATTCCGCGGCCCTGAGGAAGCTAGTTGCACCGGCGCGGAATTGCTCAAGCAGCGTGGCTTCTTCGGCCTTGGCAGCGGCCAGATGCCGCTGTTTGATCGGTCCGTACCCCCGGATTTTTTCCGGGACCATCGCAAGCGCCACCGCAAGCTGATGGTTGTTGGGGGTCAGCCGATCGACGAATTCGCCCAGCAGTTTCTCATAGTCGGCGACCAGTCGCCATTCGGTTTTGCGCTCTGCCGTGTAGCCGAAAGGATCGAACGCGGTCCCGCGCAGGAATTTGAGTTTCGCCAGCGCGGCGAAGAGCCTCAGGACCCACGGACCGAACGACATTTTCTTCGGCTCGCCGGTGACCGGATTGCGTCGCGCCAGCAACGGCGGCGCTAGATGAAATTCGTAGCGCAGGTTTTCGCCGTCGAAGGTCGATCTCACGCGATCGAGGAACGATGTCTCGGTGTAAAGGCGCGCAACTTCGTACTCATCCTTGTAGGCCATCAGCTTGAACAGGTAGCGCGCAACTGCTTCGGCGAGGCCACAATGACCGGGAGCTTTTTCCGCCTCCACCGTGCGGATCTTCTCGACCCAGTTGCGGTAACGCCGCGCATAAGTCGCGTTCTGATAGGCGGTGAGAAACGCGATGCGACGATCGACCGTCTCGGCGAAAGACTGCGACAGCTTGAGAGCGTCGTTGACTGCTTCCGGTTGCGCCTTCGTCAGCGCTTTTATCGCGGCCGGATCGGCTGCGGCTCGGCGGCCATAACGGAAGGCCGCGAGATTCATCGCAACTTCCTGGCCGTTCAATTCGATCGCTTTCTCGATCGACTCGGCCGAGAGCGGCAGCGCGCCGATCTGATAGCAGTAGCCGATCATCAGCATGTTGCCGCCCATCGACTTGCCGAGAAGTTCGGTTGCGATCTTTGTCGCATCCAGAACGTGGCGAAGGTCATGCCCTGCAGCCGTCGCGATCGCGCGCTTGATGCGTTCGAGCGGCAGTGAAAAATCCGCGTTGCGGGTGAAGTCGCCCGGCATGTATTCGAAGCTATTGATGACGACGTTGGTGCCCGGCTTGAACGCGCTTAGGACTTTCTTGCTGCCCGCGACGACGACGTCGCCACCGATCACGAGATCGGCGCCGCCGGCGGCCACGCGAATGGCGTGAATGTCTTCCGGCTTGTTTGCAATGCGAATATGGCTGTAGACCGCGCCGCCCTTCTGCGCGAGGCCGGCCATATCGATGACGCCGACGCCCTTGCCTTCAAGATGCGCGGCCATTCCGAGAATTCCGCCGATGGTAACGACGCCCGTCCCACCGATGCCGGTGACAATGATGCTGTAAGGATGATTGATCAAAGGCACCGACGGTGACGGCAGGGCCGGCCAATTTTCCGGCTCAGCCGTGCGCTCGCCCGCCTTCAACCTCGCCCCATGCACAGTGACAAATGACGGGCAGAAGCCATTCAGGCAGGAGTAATCCTTGTTGCAGCTCGACTGGTCGATGGTCCGCTTGCGGCCCCATTCGGTCTCGAGCGGCTGGACTGAAACGCAATTCGACTTCACGCCACAGTCGCCGCAGCCTTCGCAGACAAGATCGTTGATGACGACGCGCTTTTCCGGATCGGGGAACGTGCCGCGCTTGCGGCGGCGACGCTTCTCGGCAGCGCAAGTCTGGTCATAAATTAGAACGCTCACGCCCGGCACAGTCGCCAGTTCGCGCTGAACGGTATCGAGGTCGTCGCGGTGATGCACGGTCAGTCCGCGCGGCCATTCCGTATTGTCTGCGTATTTCCAGGGCTCGTCGGTCACGACGACAACCCGCTTCGCCCCTTCGGCGGCAACCTGGGCGGCAATCTGCGGCACCGTCAGGCCGCCGTCGTTCGCCTGGCCGCCCGTCATCGCGACGGCATCGTTAAACAGGATCTTGTAGGTCATCGTCACGCCGGAGGCGATCGCCGCGCGGATCGCGAGGTAGCCAGAGTGGTTGTAGGTGCCGTCGCCGAGATTCTGGAAAACGTGATCGCGCTTCGAGAACGGCGCTTCGCCGATCCAGTTGGCGCCCTCGCCGCCCATCTGCGTGTAGCCGAGCGTCTTGCGGTCCATCCATTGCGCCATGTAATGGCAGCCAATGCCTGCATAGGCGCGGCTGCCTTCGGGCACGCGTGTGGATGTGTTGTGCGGACAGCCCGAACAGAAATACGGAATGCGCTGGGCGACGTCGGCGGTCTCGGCGAGCGCGCGTTGCGCGGACTTCAACCGCGCGACATTGGCCGCAAGCTCGTCATTGGTGCCGTAACGCAGCAGCCGCTCGCCGATGCAGATCGCTATGTCGTTCGGGTCGAGCGCGCCTTTGACCGGGAACAGCCAGTTGCCCTGCTCGTCCTTCTTGCCGATGCAGACCGGCTGATTGGCCGTGCCGTAAAGCTCTTCGCGCACCTGCACTTCGATCAGCGAGCGCTTTTCCTCGACGACGATGATGAGATCAAGGCCTTGCGCAAATTCGGCGAGTTCCTGACGACCGATCGGCCACACGCACGCGATCTTGAACAGGCGCAAGCCGAGATCGTTGCATTTGATTTCGTCGATCCCGAGCTCATCGAACGCTTGACGTACGTCGAGATAGGCCTTGCCGGTCGTGATGACGCCGATCTTCGGCGCCCTGCCGCCCGTCGTGATGATCTTGTTGAGCTTGTTGGCGCGCACGAAGACGAGCATGGCGTCGCGTTTGAAATCATGCAGGCGCGCTTCCTGGCCGAGAAACGTATCGGTCAGACGAATGTTCAGGCCGCCTGGCGGCATGCGGAAATCTTCGGGCGTAACGACGTTGATGCGATCGAGGCTCGCATCGACCGCCCCAGTCGACTCGACGGTCTCGTGCATGCATTTGAGCGCCGCCCAGGCGCCGCTGAAGCGCGACATCGCCCAGCCATAGAGCGCGTAATCGGCAAACTCCTGCACGCCGGCCGGATTGAGGATCGGCATCATAACGTCGACGAAGTGAAATTCAGACTGATGCGCGGTGGTCGATGACTCCGCGGTGTGGTCATCGCCCATCAATGCGATGACGCCGCCATGCTTCGATGAACCCGCAAGATTCGCGTGGCGGAAGGCATCGCCGGTGCGATCGACGCCGGGGCCTTTGCCGTACCACATGCCGAACACACCATTGAACTTGCCTTCGCCGCGCAGCTCGGCCTGCTGGGTTCCCCACAGCGCGGTAGCGGCGAGCTCTTCGTTGATGCCCGGCTGAAACTTGATGTCGGACGCCGCAAGCCGCCGTGCCGCGCGGATAAATTGCTGATCGAGACCGCCGAGCGGCGAGCCGCGGTAGCCCGTGACAAAACCCGCCGTGTTCAGGCCGGCCCGACGATCGAGCTCCTTCTGCATCAGGCAGGCACGGATCAACGCCTGATACCCGGTCACAAATATGTGCGACCGCGTAAGGTCGTATTTATCCTCGAGGCTGACCGGTGGAAGCGGCATGGATTGCCTTGTCGCGGCATACGGGGGCGCCAGTCCCACTCATATAGGCTTGGCCCGCACGACGCAAAGCGTTGGATCGAAGATAAAGGTTATACCGCAGGGACTTCCGGTCAATTTCGTAGTTGGCGCGCGATCTAGAAGGAAATTTCCGCGGAGGCCCTTCGCGCGCAGTTTGGCGCAATGCAACAGACAGAGCAGACCCACATCGATGTGGGTGGTCAA
>Ga0126383_10002864_pt1 | contig 11267 bp, 10 predicted proteins | sample PanSoiMetPlot_35_FD_96882 | JGI IMG/M metagenome (GOLD analysis project Ga0126383, IMG submission 96882) | Tropical forest soil microbial communities from Panama - MetaG Plot_35 | ecosystem: Environmental > Terrestrial > Soil > Tropical forest > Bulk soil | place: Panama | collected 2016-02-17
AGCAGCGAGCGCGACCTCCAGCGCGACACGGCCGCCCATCGAGACGCCGACGAGCGCGGCCTGCTCGAAGCCGTGACCGTCGAGGAGCTCGAGCACGTCGCGGGCGCTCGCGTAGGGCCCGGGCTCGAGCGGGGTCCGCCCGTAGCCGCGGAGGTCGAAGCGCAGGACGCGGTTCCCGTGCGTCCACGAGTCCCACTGTGTATCCCACATGCGGCTGTCGCAGATGCCTTCGTGGAACAGCACGATCTCGGGCCCCGCTCCGGCGACCTCCGAGTACAGCTCCACTAAGCCGAGACGAGCTCGCCGCGCTTGGCGCTCACGCCGTCCAGGAGCTCCGCGAACGAGTCGGAGAACTTCTGAACACCTTCCTCCTCGAGCGTGACGACGACGTCGTCGTAGCCGACGCCCGCCTCCGCGATCCGGTCGAAGACGCGGCGCGCCTCGTCGAGGTCCTGCTCGAGCGTCAGCGCGACCTCGCCGTGATCCTGGAAGGCTTCGATCGTGTCCTCGGGCATCGTGTTCACCGTCTCCGGCCCGATCAGCTCGTCGACGTAGAGCACGTCGCTGTAGGCCGGGTTCTTCGTCGAGGTCGAGGCCCAGAGGCAGCGCTGCGTGGACGCGCCCTTCGCGGTGAGCGCGTCCCAGCGCGGCCCCGAGAAGAGCTCCTTGTAGCGCTGGTACGCGAGCTTCGCGTTCGCGACCGCAAGCTTGCCCTTCAGGTCGTCGGGCGCGCCGACCTCGTCGAGCCGCCGGTCGGCTTCGGTGTCGACGCGGGAGACGAAGAAGCTGGCGACGGACGCGACCTTCGACGGGTCGCCGCCCGACTCGACCAGCCGCTCGAGCCCGCGGTGGTGGGCCTCGACGACCTCCGCGTAGCGCTGCAGCGAGAAGATCAGCGTGACGTTGATGTTCTTTCCGCGCGCGATCATCTCCTCGATCGCGGGCAGCCCGTCTTTCGTGCCCGGAATCTTGACGAAGCAGTTCGGGCGGTCGACGAGCCTATGCAGCCGCGCGGCCTCGTCGATCGTCCCGTCGGTGTCGAACGCGAGGTTCGGATCGACCTCGATCGAGACGTAGCCGTCCTGCCCGTGGCCGCGATCCCAGACGGGGCGCAAGAGGTCGCAGGCGTCCTGGACGTCCTTGACGGCGAGCTTGAGGAAGACCTCCTTCGGGTCCTGCTCCTCCGTGAGCACCTCGCGAAGCTGGTCGTCGTAGGCGTCACTCTCGGAGATGGCCTTCTGGAAGATCGTCGGGTTCGACGTCACGCCGACGACCGCGTCCTCGCGCATCAGACTCTCGAGCCCGCCCTCGTGGATCAACGGACGCGAGAGGAAGTCGATCCAGACGCTCTGCCCGAGCGCCGAAAGCTGGTGCAGTCGTGAGTCAGCCATAGATCTTTTCCCTTTCCATCTCTTTGATCTTTTCAAGCCTGCGCACGTAGCGGTCGCCCCCGTTGAATCGCGCGCCGAGGAACGCTCGGACGAGCTCGGCGGCGAGCTCCGGCCCGACGACCTCAGAGCCGATGCAGAGGACGTTCATGTCGTCGTGCTCGACGCCCTGGTGGGCCGAGTACGTGTCGTGGCACACCGAGGCGCGGATCCCGACGATCTTGCTCGCGGCCACGGAAGCGCCGACGCCCGAGCCGCAGACGAAGACTGCGCGCTCCGCATCGCCTGCATGGATGGCCGCGCCGATCTCCCGAGCCTTGTCCGGGTAGTCGATTCGCGGCGTGGGTTCGTCCGTGCCGAGATCGTGCGTTTCGTGACCAAGCGCTTCGAGCTCCTCGAGGATGCGCTCGCGAAGCTTCACGCCGCGGTGGTCGAAGGCAACCGCGACCTTCATCAGGACCGTTACGTTACCCGGATGAACGACGCCGAGCGCTGGCGCGAGCTGGGGCAACAGCTGCGCGTCGACTCGATCCGCGCCGCCGCGGTCACCAAGTCGGGCCACCCGACCTCGTCGATGTCCGCGGCCGACCTGATGGCGGTGCTGCTGTCGAAGTACCTGCACTACGACTTCGACGCGCCCGACGATCCGCACAACGACCACCTGATCTTCTCGAAGGGCCACGCCTCGCCGCTGCTGTACTCGATGTACCGCGCGGCCGGCGCGATCTCGGTGGACGAGCTGCTGACCTTCCGGAAGTTCGGCTCGCGGCTGGAGGGGCACCCGACCCCGGAGATCCCCTGGGTCGACGTCGCCACCGGCTCGCTCGGCCAGGGCCTGCCGTACGGCGTCGGGATCGCGCTCGCCGGCAAGAGGCTCGACCGGCTCCCGTATCGCGTGTGGGTTCTCTGCGGCGACAGCGAGATGGCCGAGGGCTCGATGTGGGAGGCGTTCGAACACGCGGCGTTCTACGAGCTCGACAACCTGACCGCGATCATCGACGTGAACCGGCTCGGCCAGCGCGGCGTGACCATGCACGGCTGGGACCTCGACTCCTACGCCGATCGCGCCCGCGCGTTCGGCTGGCACGCGATCGAGATCGAGGGGCACGACGTGGAGGCGATCGACCAGGCCTACGCCGAGGCTGCCTCGACCACGAGTCAGCCCACCGTCGTGATCGCGAGGACGATCAAGGGCAAGGGCGTCAAGGAGGTCGAGGACAAGGAGGGCTGGCACGGCAAGGCGCTCGACGACCCCGACGGAGCGATCGAGGAGCTCGGCGGAGTGCGGAACATCATCGTCGAGGTCGCCAAGCCGGACGAGATCGGCGAGCCGCACCGGTTCGAGGTATCGGGATCGCTCGAGCTGCCGACCTGGGAGGTCGGCGACGACGTCGCCACGCGGCGCGCGTACGGCGATGCGCTCGTCGCGCTCGGCTCGGCACGCGGAGACGTGGTGGCGCTCGACGGCGAGGTCTCGAACTCGACCTTCGCGGAGATCTTCCGGGACGCGCATCCCGACCGGTACTTCGAGATGTACATCGCCGAGCAGCAGCTCGTCGCGGCGGCCGTCGGCCTGCAGGTGCGCAAGTGGGTGCCGTTCGGCTCGTCGTTCGCGGCCTTCTTCTCGCGCGCCTACGACTTCATCCGCATGGCGGCGATCAGCCGCGCGAACATCCGGCTCTGCGGCTCGCACGCGGGGGTGTCGATCGGCGAGGACGGGCCTTCGCAGATGGCGCTCGAGGATCTCGCGATGATGCGGGCCGTCCACGGCTCGACCGTCCTCTATCCGTGCGACGCGAACCAGACCGCCAAGCTCGTCGCCGAGATGGCCGATCGCGAGGGGATCATCTTCATGCGGACGACGCGGGCGAACACGCCCGTGATCTACGGCTCGGACGAGGAGTTCCCGATCGGCGGCTCGGGCGTGCTCCGCGAGGGCGACGACGTGACGATCGTCGCGGCCGGGATCACGCTGCACGAGTCCCTGAAGGCCGCCGACGAGCTCAGCGGCGAGGGCATCTCGGCCCGCGTGATCGATCTCTACTCGGTCAAGCCGGCAGACGGCGAGACGCTGCGCGCGGCCGCGGAGGCAACCGGCGGCCGCATCCTGACGGTCGAGGACCACTGGCCCGAGGGCGGCATCGGCGACGCCGTGCTCGAGGCGCTCTCGGACGGCGAGACGCCCGCGCGGGTCGTGCGGCTCGCCGTGCGCGACATGCCCGGGTCGGGCAAGCCGGCCGAGCTGCTCGCGGCCGCGGGGATCGACGCGGAGCACATCGCCGAAGCCGCGAGATCGCTCGTCGGCGCCACGATCACCACGCGCTAGACCGACCTTGTAGCAGCTTGTTACTTGGCGTGGGGGTCGGGCTACGCTTGGCTCATGGCCGTCGTCATCGGTTCCAACCTCCGCAAGGAGATCGCCGGGTCGCTGCTCTTCGAGGGCGTCTCGTTCTCGGTCGAGCGCGGCGACCGGCTCTCGCTTTCCGGGCCGAACGGGGCCGGCAAGACGACCCTGCTCCGGATGCTTGCCGGCGAGACGGAGATCCACGGCGGCGAGCTCGTGTTCGCAAAGGGGACGCGGCTCGCGCTGCACGACCAGCGCCCGCCGCTCGACCGCGGGCTGACCCTCCGCGAGTACGCGCTCAGCGGCGCGCGCGACCTCGTCGAGACTGAGGAAGAGCTGCGCTCGCTCGAGCAGGCGATGGCCGGCGGCGATCACGGACAGCCGACGCTGCGCCGCTACGCCGAGGCCCAGGCCCGGCTCGAGCACGCGGGCGGCTACGACTGGCGCGACCGGGCCGCGCGCGTCTTGCGTGGGCTGGGCTTCCACGAAGCCGACCTGGACCGGCCGCTCGAGACGTTCTCGGGCGGGGAGCTGACGCGCGCCTCGCTGGCCCGCGCGCTCTCGGGCGATCCCGACCTGCTGCTCCTCGACGAGCCGACGAACCACCTCGACGTCGAGAACCTCGAGTGGCTCGAGCAGGAGCTGCAGTCCCTGGACGCGGCGGTCATCCTCGTCGCCCACGACCGTTGGTTCCTCGAGGCGGTGACCACGGCCGTGCTCGAGCTCGAGGCGGGGCGCTCGCTCTTCTTCCCGGGCCCGTGGCACGTGTGGCGCCTGGAGAAGGCGAACCGCGCAGCGGCCGCGGCGAAGACCGCCGAGCGCGTCGGCGTCGACATCGCTCGCCTCGAGCGGTTCGTGGAGCGCTTCCGGTACAAGAAGAGCAAGGCGAAGCAGGCACAGGCCAAGCTGACCCAGATCGCGCGGCTCGAGCAGGAGCGCACCTCCGCTGCAGGCGAGTACGAGTTGCTCACGCGGCGCAGCCGCTCGCTCGGCTTCGACTTCCTCAAGCCCGCGCGCAGCGGCCGGACGGTGATCGAGGCGAAGGGCCTGGAGATCGCCGCCGGCGAGAAGCAACTCCTCCTCGACTCGTCGTTCGCGATCGAGCGCGGGGAGCACATCGGGCTGGTCGGGCCGAACGGCTCCGGCAAGACGACCCTGCTCGAGACGATCCTCGACCGGCGCGAACCCATCGCGGGTTCGGTGCGGTTCGGCTACGGGGTCGAGGCCGCGTACTTCTCCCAGCACGAGGTCGAGCTCGACGAGCGCGGCAGCGTCCTCGACTGTGCGCAGCGCGCGACCGGCCTGTCTCGCCCGCAGGCGCAGGCCCTGCTCGGCCGCTTCCTGTTCTCCGGCTGGGAAGCACACGAGAAGCCGGTGACCGCGCTCTCCGGAGGCGAGCGGCGGCGCCTCGCGCTCGCCCTGGTCGTCGCCTCGGGCGCGAACTTCCTCATGCTCGACGAGCCCACGAACCATCTCGATCTCGAGAGCCGCGAGGCACTCGAGGCGGCGCTGGACGCGTTTCCCGGGACGGTGCTGCTCGTGTCCCACGACCGCGCGCTGCTCGACGCGGTCGCCCACAGGCTGCTCGCAATCGAGGACCGTGCCCTTCACTCATACGACGGCGGCTGGGCCGAGTACCAGCAGCGCCAGGTCGAGCCGGAGCCCGAGGCTCCCGCGCCCACGCGTCGCCGCGCGAAGCAGAGGCCTGCGCCGAAGAAGCCGAGCGGCCCGAGCGAGCTCGAGCTGCTGGAGGGCCAGATCGCGGAGCGCGAGGCTGCGGTCGCCGAGCTGGAGCGCCGGCTCTCGAAGGACTGGTCGGACGTGGACATGCTCGACGCCCACCGTCAAGCGCGGGACGAGCTACAGGGATTGCTCTCGCGCTGGGAGCGCCTCTTCGAAGAGGCCCAGCGGGTCTAAGCGGCGTCCTTCGTCCTGCTCCGCTGCCAGTCCTCGTGCTCGCGGATCGCCTTGCGGTTCTGCCTCAGCTTGATGGCTCCGAGGGTGAGCGGAACCACGACGATCAACGAGAGGATCACGATCGGGATCGCCCAGTACGCGCGGCTCGGCCGGGCGGCAGTGGTGGGCGCCGCCTGTGGCGGTGGAGCCGCCTTCGCCTGCTGCGGCGCGTGCCGTCTCTTCCCCGCCGCCTTCCTGACCGTCTTGCTCGCCTTCGCGACGGCCGGGGGCCCGTGGAACTTCTTCGGCATCCAGTAGTCGACGAGCCAGCGGCCCTTGTCGCCCTTGACGAGCTCGACGTCCGCGGTCAGCGCCGAATAGCCGGAGCCCGGCTTCGGGAAGAGGAAGACCTCGAGCCCGACGCTGTCTCGATACGAGTACTCCACGTAGTCCCACTGCCCCAGGCCCTTGTGCAGCGCCGGGTACGGGACAACCGGCAGGTCCCCGCGGTTCCACTCCCGTTTCGTGACGCCTTGCTTGAGGTTCTGCGCCGAAAGGTCCCACGAGCGAGCAGGGTGCTCCCGCGCGACCGCGGAGGTGATGAAGGCCGCGAGCACGCGATGGACCTGGCGCTGCTCGGCCTTCGTGAAGCGTGCCGGAACGGGCTGCTTGTAGTCGGGCACGGTCGGCCCGTTGGCGTTGCCCGGGTTGCCCGGCGACGAGAAATGGACGCCGAGGTAGATCAGCGGTCCGGCAAGCAGCAGCGGGACCGCCCACATGAGCCGGCGCCGCCAGCGGTACGAACGAAGAATCTTCACCCCGCCGCCCATTGTGCCCAAAGCCGAGCACGGTGATGCGGGTTCACGCGTCGGCTTCGAAGGTTGCCACGACCGCCTCGGCCACGACCTTCATCGGCCTGCCCGAGACCTGGCTCGCCTTGCGCAGGCGCGCGAAGGCCTCCTGCTCCGTCAGGCTCTCGCGCTCCATCAGCAGCCCCTTCGCCCGCTCGATCGCCTTGCGCGCGGCGAGCGCCTCGGCGAGCGAGTCGGCCTGCTCTCGAAGTGCCGTCAGCTCTTCGTGGCGCGCGCGCGCCGTGCGGATCGCGGGCAGCAGGTCCTGCTCGCGGAAGGGCTTCACGAGGTAGCCGAAGACGCCGGCCTCGATCGCACGGGAGACGAGCTCGTCCTGGCCATACGCGGTCAGCATCACGATCGGGATCGGGCGCTCGTCCAGGATGCGCCGCGCCGCCTCGATCCCGTCGAGCCGTGGCATCTTGACGTCGAGCACGGCCAGGTCCGGCTTCTCGCTCTCGGCGAGCGCGACCGCCTCGAGGCCGTCCTTCGCTTCCGCGCACACCTCGAAGCCCGAGCGCTCGAGCAGGTCCTTGAGGTCGAGCCGGATGATCGTCTCGTCTTCGGCGATCAGGATCCGCACGCGCGGATCGTAGGCCGTCGGCACGCGGGCGACTCAGGCGGGGAAGACGACCTCGGCCCGCAGGCCGCCGTTCGACTCGAGCGCGAGACTCCCGCCGAGCTCGTCCTGCACGAGCGCCCGCACGATCGAGAGTCCGGTCCCCGAGTCCGGCTCCCCGTCGAGCCCACGGCCGTCGTCCGCGATCGCGAGCACCACCTCGCCGTCGCGCCGCGCCAGCTCGACGCGGACGGCCTCGCCTCCATGCTCGAGCGCGTTCTGCAACAGCTCCGAGAAGACGAGCGCCAGCGCCGTCGCCCGGCTCCCGCCCAGCAACACGGGCTCCAGCGACGCCTCGACGGTCTTCGCCGACCCGAGCCCCTGCACGAGCATCGCGCGGAGCCGGTCGAGCAGCTCGTCGAGCTCCACGTCCTCGTCACGCCGTTCGGTCAGGACCTCGTGCACCGCGGCGATCGCGAGGATCCGGTTCACCGAGTCGTTCAGCGCCTTCCGTGCGTCGACGCCGTCCGTACGCGCCTGCAGCCGCAGCAGCGACGCGACGGTCTGCAGGTTGTTCTTGACCCGGTGGTGGATCTCCTGGGCGAGCACCCCGCGCAGCACCGCCCGCCCATGCTCGAGCGCCACCGCGGCGTGGCTCGCGATCGAGCCCAGCAACGCCCGGTCGTCCGAGGTGAACGGCGTGTCGCGGTCGCACACGAGCTCGCCCACCTGCCGGCCCTTCCACCGCAGCGGGACGCGCACCGCGTGCTTCCCCGCACGCCCCTCCGGCCAGCCGACCTCGCCGTCCTCGAGCACGAGCGCCGCCCCGGTCGCGCCCAGCGCGTCGACCGTCGCTGCGACGATCGCCTCCAGCGACTCCTCCAGGTAGAGCGACTCGGAGACGGCCTCGGAGATCCGTGCCAGCGCCTCGAGCTCGTCTACCCGCCGTTGTGCCTGCGCGTAGAGCTTGGCGTGCTCGATGGTCTGGGCGACCTGCGCGGCGATCGCGAGCAGCAGCTCGATCTCGGCGCCGCTGAACTCCCGCGCCTCGCGCGTGCGCACGTTCAGGGCGCCCGCCAGCTTCTCGCGGGCGAGAACGGGGACTGCGAGGATCGATTCGTACTCGTCCTCCGGAAGGTTGGGGAACGCCTTGAAGCGCTCGTCGAGATGCGCCTGGGACGGGATCATCACGGGCGCCCGCGCCGCAGCCGCGGAGCCGGTGATGCCTTCGCCGGGGCGCATCCGGGGGCGGCCGGTCATCTCCGCGACACCCGTGCCGTGCGTCGCGCGCAGCACGAGCTCGTCGGCCTGTTCGTCGTAGAGGTAGACGAAGCAGGCGTCTGCCTCGAGCGCGTCCGCGACCTTGCTCGCGACGAGCGAGAGCACCTCCTCGAGGTCGAGCGTCGAGTTGACCGCCGCGATCGTCTCGGTCAGAAGCCTCAGGTGGCGCCCGGTCTCGTCCACGCTGCCAGGATAGACCCGTGTCGCGCCACGACTGGCTGCTCCTGATCCACGTAGCCGGCGCATTCTCGGTACTGGCCGGCGCGCTGCTTGCGGTCGTGCTGAACCAGGCCGCCATGCGCCGCTCGCGCCCGTCCGAGGTGGCGCTCCTGCTAGGGCTCACGCGGGTCGCGGTCGTGCTGATCTCAGTCGGCATGGTCGTCGCCCTCGCCGTCGGCTTGTGGCTCGTCGACGACACGGCGTACGACCTCGGCGACGCCTGGATCGGCGCGGCGCTCGTCCTCTGGGCAGTCGCGCTCGTCCTTGGATCCGTCGGGGGACGCCGCGACCGACGGACGCGGGAGCTCGCCGAGGAGCTGGTGGCCTCAGGCGACCGCCCGAGCGACGAGCTGGCAGCACGACTCCGCGACCCGGTCACGCTCGCGCTCAGCTACGGAAGCGGGGTAGCGGTAATCGCGATCCTCGTCTTGATGATCTGGAAGCCCGGCAGCTAACAGAAGCTTTACGCGCAGCGCAGACTCCGCTTGCAGCCGGCGGATAGCGTGAGGTCCGATGTCGGTGCCGGCGTCAGCGCTCCTCCAGACCCCGGGCTACCTCGTCGCAGACGCCAGCGGCCGGGTGGTCGGACGGGTCGAATGCCCGATGTACGGCACCCAGCCCGACGTCCCGGACGCGCTGTCGGTGCGGCGCGGCTTCTTCGGCCGCAGGCGTCGCCTCGTGCCGGCCGATGCCATCGAGCAGATCGACCGTTCCACCGGCGTCGTCGGCCTGAGCGTCAACCGCGAGAGCCTGCGCAGCTTCCTCTAGCCGTCATATGCGACAATGGGAGCACTGACGGCCTTGCGCCCTGCGGCGCGCGAGGCCGACTGACGGCCGACCGCGAGCTGCTGGAGAATCCGCAGCTCGTGGTCGTTGTGGGGACTTCTGGACGGACTACGTGCAGCCGCCGGTAACGACCGACGTCGGTACACCCGTCGACCGGTGCCCGCGCAGGTCGTAGTTGACGATCGTGTAGCGGTACGAGGTGCACGCGCGGGGGGGGTCGTCGCGGAAGCTGGTTGCGTGGCCCCGAAAGACGACCGTGCCCCGTTGCCGGTCGCCGAGAGCCCGAAGCACGACCACGTGAGCGGACCCGGCCGGCCGCTGCCAGACGAGGCTGACGCGGGGACCGGTCACCTGTGCCGCGACTCCGATGACGTTCACCGCCCACGATTGCTCCGGCGCACGGCGCGCCGCCGGCGCCGACGCTCGGCCCGAGGCTCGGCGAGGCGCTTGATGCGGAGCCGAGTTGGGTCTCGCCTGCCGCTCGCCCGGGCCGGTCAGTGCGGGCGCAGCGGGCGCGGCAGTTCGAAGCTCGAGGGCGCCTGACTCGGCCGGATGCCGGTCTCGGAGCAAATCTCCCGAGGCCGCCCCCGCACCGAAGACGAGCGCCGCCAGCGCAACCGTTCGCGGCCACCGCCGTCGAGGGCGCGGCTCCAGCGGAACCAGGACGCTCGGGCGCTCAACGACCCGGTACGGCCGCGGTCTGTAGAGCTCCGCCGGGTCCGGAAGGAGCTTCCGTGCTTCCTCGGCGAGCAGGGGGTCGACGAGCACCAGCTCGGGACTGATCGGCCCGAGGCGCTCGGCGTTTTGCTGCTCCACGCGGGGAGGCGACTGGACGACTGGGCCTGCGTCCATCGCGACAGTCTTACAGGCGGACCGGGCCGACGCGGGGGCGCGTTGGACGCTTCGGAGGTCCGAACTTTCCGCTCTTAGCAAGGGATTTTTGTTTCGCAATGCACAAGTTCTGCAGGAACCGTCCGACAAATGCGGTAAAAAGCGGCCTTCACGTCCAGAAGCCAGAGGCCAGCTGGCGGAGGACCGGGTCCGAGGGCCAGTCGGACCTGTCCGAGTTCCGAGACGGAGCGATGGTGCGCCCGCTTAGCTCGCCCGGAAACGGAGGGGACATGACGACGCTGCTCGCGCTCGGAAGCACACGGAGGATCGCCCAGCTTCGAGGTCCTGTCGCATACGTACTGCTCTCCCTGTTCCTCGGCCTGACGGTCGCCGGAGCGGGCCGCGCCCTGAGCGCGTTGCCGCCTCCGGGGGCAGTCGCGAGCGCGAGCACGTGGGGATCGACACTCACGGTTCAGCGACCCGCCACGACGGCGTCCGGCGATGTGCTGATCGCCTCGGTGGATGCACGTCTGTCGAGCGCCGGCTCGATCACCCCTCCGACCGGCTGGAACCTGATCAGGCGTGACGCCAGCTCACCGAGCTACTCCGCGCTGACGCAGGCCCTGTACTACAAGGTCGCGGGCGCCTCCGAACCGGCGAGCTACAGCTGGTCCTTGGGATCGCGGATGTCTGCCGCGGGAGCAGTCATCGACGTGAAGAACGTCAACACGACTTCCCCCGTGGATTCCCACAGCGGCGCGTTCACCCCCGGGAGCAGCACGATCACGGCGCCGTCGGTGACCACGACCTCCGCCGGCGACCTCGTCTTTGGCTTCTTCGGCGACACGTCGAGCCGGGCGATCCGACCGCCCGGGCTCATGACCGAGCAGTTCGACGTCGACTGGCAGAGCCGGTACTGGAGCCTCGACGGCGAGGGCGCGGCCTTCATCCAGTCCTCGGCAGGGGCAACCGGCACCATGACGGGGCGCACGTGGGGCCGCCCGAACAGTGCGATCGGCCAGCTCGTTGCACTGCGAACGACACCTTCGCCGCCTCAGGCGCCGGCACCTCCACCTCCGCCACCGTTCGCTCCGCCCCCACCTCCACCCCCA
>Ga0126383_10002865_pt1 | contig 11265 bp, 12 predicted proteins | sample PanSoiMetPlot_35_FD_96882 | JGI IMG/M metagenome (GOLD analysis project Ga0126383, IMG submission 96882) | Tropical forest soil microbial communities from Panama - MetaG Plot_35 | ecosystem: Environmental > Terrestrial > Soil > Tropical forest > Bulk soil | place: Panama | collected 2016-02-17
GCCAACCTTAACAAACGTGACTGTGCCACCAGTGATATAGACCGTCTCAGGCGAGTGACCGGCGGTGTAAGTGAACGGACTGCCGCCGCTGACCGTGATCGCGCTCTGGCCGACCGGATTATAGCCCAGGTTGCCGCGCACAAATACATGCGTACCGGTGCCGTTGTCCTGCATGCCGCCGGTGACATTGCCGGTGAGGTTCGCGTCGACAATTGAATAATAATCAGCGGCACCGGCGGCCACCATGATGCCGTAGCCTTGGCTCGCCACCAGATTGCCGTAGCCCGATCCATAAAGACCGCCGAGCACCTGGAACTTGCCGGTACCGGCGGCGACAAACAGGCCGTGCCGCGTACCGGAAGAGGTGCTCGAATTGCCGACCGCTACACAATCCACAAAGCGCACGTTGGTCGCGTTGCCATCCACGTAATAGCCGTCCAGATGGTTGATGATGGAGCGGTGCGAGATGAAGGCGATGCCATCGGTCGCCGCGCCAGTACCGCGCACCCACACGCCGATGCCAGCTCCGTTGGCGGTCCAGCAATTGACGAAATGCATTCCATAGACGGTGCCGCTGCCTGCCGGAAAAATGACGATACCTGCGCCGCCCGAAGCGTAAGAAGTGTCAATGCTGCAATTGGCGAACCAAGCCCAACGCGCGGTCTGTCCAGCCTGCGGACGGACATAGAGACCGTTTCCGCAGTACAAAGTGGACACCGCTTCAAAGGTGATGCCGCCGGTCGAGTAGAGGTCAATGCCGATCGAATTTGCGGTGCCGTCGCCGCCGATCAGTACATCGCTCCAATAGCCTCCGCCGTTGTCGATCCGGATGCCTGTCGGCGAGCCGCCGATATTCGGCAGACTGATATTGATGTTTTCAAAGTGTTCAAGCGTTGGCGTGCCGCCGGTGAGCTTGATGCCGCCATAGAGTCCAGCGACCGATATGTTGCGCACGCTGCCGTTGGCCTGCGCGTCAAGATGCAAACCGTAGTTGGTGGAGCTGGAGACGCTGGCACCTTCGATCTGTAGGTCTTTGACACAATTGCCTTGGCCAACACTGATCGAGACCACGTCGGCGGTGGTGTTGCCAGACCAATGCAGGCAGGTCGCAAAGCGGCCTGCGCCAACCAGCGACACGCAGTTCTTGGTGATGGAAATCGTGCCGTAGATCGTCCAGGTGCCTTGCGGAATGATCACGGTGCCGCCACCATACCCGGCAGTCGGCAACGCCTGTATGGCCTCCTGAATGCCAGCGGTGGCGCTCTGGATCGTCCATGCGCCTGAATGCGTGTTGGCGCAGGACACAATCACGGTGCCGGATGCGCCGCCCGATACTGCCGTGCCGCCGCTGATCAGAACCGCTTCAGCGGTGCCGGTGCCGCCTGAGATGTAAAGATAATGTCCGGTATCGCTGCCGCTCAGGCCTTGCGGCACCGGCGACAATGTGATCGTGTTCAGACCGACAATGAGCGAGCCGCCGGGTGTCTGCGGAGTGAAGACATAGTTCGAGGAACTCTTGAGCGTGCCAAGGTTCGCGCCGTTCGCACCCAAGAAGGTCTCGATGGCCTGCACCTCGGCGCTCATGGCATTGTGGTGCCAAGCATCGACCAGCAATTTGACCGGCTCGCCGATCACATGCGCGACCGCAGTGGTGCCATCGAAGCCTCGCTGCGTGACGTACACCACGCCGGTAGTGACACCCGCGATCCAGACGATCTCCGAACCAATCGAGACAAGCTGGTTCGCCGCAAAACCGGTGCCGCCGTTCGCCACCAGGAACGTGGTGTCGATCGCGGACATCGGAGACTTGAGCGTGGTGATGACGTTGTTGTTGGCAACCTTCAGATCGGCGGCGGTCGCCACGCGGCCAGGAAATGCTGCTACTGGAGAGGACATAAATTATCCTGCCTGCTGCGCCGGTACCGGAGGCGGCACCGCTGCCGGTTCGACTGTGTTCGGCCTGCCGAGTATCGCCTGATTGAGTCCAGTGATGCTCATCTTCGAATCAACCGCGCGAGTCATCATTTCCTGGCTCACCGGCCTGCCGAACTCCGGTGCCATCTCGATGGCTAACGCCCAACGCAGTGCGTTGGCGTAACCGGGTGCGAGACTCAGCGGATCTCCAAGTAAGCCAAACTGCGTAAGAGGCTTGTAGCTCGCGACCTCGGCATTACCGCCAGTAGGTATCGGTTGCAGGAACACGTTCATCATAGGAAAGCCTCCATCGCAATACCAGACCTCGGCGAACAGGCCGGTCGCGATGGTATCCGGTCGCATCACGTACTCTTCAATCGTCGCTGGCCTGACCGGCTGGCGCGCGCCGTTCGATGAGATGATGGCGATGGCCTCGATCTTCACCGGCCTTGCGGAGTTCCAGGTGCCGCCTGGACCGAAGGAATACTGCGCCACTCCAGTCAGTCCAAACAGCTCGCGGGTGAGCGGCAATACCGGCAAGATCTGCGGCGACCAGCTCGACAGGATGTCGTTAGCCGCGTAGAGCGCATCGGTGAGTTCCGAAGTCGATGGCGTCTCCTCGGCGGCCACCACACCGATGGAGCGGATCGCGGCGGTGAGCAAGTCTTGAACTGTTGTCATGTCACATCCCGGTTAGATAATTGAATCCACCGCGTCCGCTGCCTTTCCGGCCTTCGGTGCCGTAGTCGGTCGAACCCATCGGGTTCGACGGCGAGTTCAAGGCCTTGACGCGGCCCAGGAACCGGCGCGCATCGGTCAGCACGTTGGGCGGCAGCACGGTGCCGAATTGATCGGCGAGGCGCACGGCAAGATTGTAGGTCAGCATGTCGGTGTACCCGGCAGGCGCGATGAACACATCGTTGATGGTTGAAAATTCCGTCAGCCGCACCCACGTCCAAAGCTCCACGTCGTTCGGTTGTGTCGGGTACGGCCAAAACCACAACGTCATGATCGGGTAGCCGTAGTCTGGATAAAGCACCTGCGGAATGGTGGAGGCGATCTGCCGCGTGGTGATGTCGGACCACTCCATCGGTGTCGCGAGCGTGAGCGGCAAATAGACCGGCGTCGGCGAGCCGGTCAATACCAGCCGCGCCTTCTCGATTAAAACGGGTGCCGGTGCCGCGAAATCGGCGGTCTGCATGCCTGTCGGATCGATGCCGATGGTATAGCTCGTCTTCGAAGGCGTGAGCGTGTAGCGGCTCTGATCGGCGTGGTAGATGACATCGCGTTGGATCTGGAGCGAATCGATCAGACCATTGAGTGCGATCAAGGCATCCTGGAACTGCTCTGGGTTCGCCGTGCGGCCCGGTCCTCTGGTCACCTGCGCCAACCTCAGCGCACGGTATAGGACCGCATCCTTGACGGCCTGCGCCTGTCCGGTCGATCCGGCGGCACCGAACGGACTACCGGCCCAGACGGCCTGTGCGAACGCACTACTCGACATTGGTTGAAGCCTGAGCCTTCATGGCCTTTTGCTTCTCGTTCCATTTGCGGAAGTGGTCCGGCTGCTTGCGCTTCGGCCTGTGTTTGGCATCATGCGCCGCGACCAACTCGCGCAACCGCTCGATGTCCTCATCGGCGAACTCGCGCTTCGGGTTGAGTTGCGCGTCGATCGCCGCAGCTTCCGCCGCAGCCGCCGCATCGATGCCTGCTCCTGGCACGGCTACGTCCCATACCGGCTGCAAATTCCAACCTTGAGTAAGGAGCTTCGCTTGTTCCGCCGCGTTCTTCACGATCACCGTTTTGTCTTTGCGGTACAACATGCGCGGAAATTCCTGGTAGCGGTACGGCGGTGTCGGAGGCTTGTTCAGATCGAACTCGCGAGTCATGGCGGCGTTTGCCGCATCCCGCGCAAACACCACCTCTCTGAAGGCCTCGATCTGCTCATGTGTGAACTTCGACGGATCGATGTCGGCCTGCGGCAGGCCGAAGGCGGCAGCTTCCTGCTGCCGCTTCTGTTGTTCGGTGAGGTTCGTCATTTCTTATGCTCGGTGGTTCCCGCCGGATGCTTGGCCTCGCCAAGCTGCTTGTCCTTGGCGGCCTCCTTGTCGGCTGCCTCCTTGGTAGGCGGAGGCGGCATCTCGGAGTAACCTTCGGAGGTCGCCTGCGCCTCTTCGTCCTTGTTGTTCACGATCTTGGTTTCCGGTTCCGGCACGGCTTTCACTTCAAGCTCTTCCTTCTTCTCCAAGGATGCCGCTTTGTACATCATTTTCGGGTACTCCTGATAACCCGCCATCTTGTCGCGCGGCGGCAGCGGTTGTCCGCATGTCGGACACGGCGGTCCCACCACATCATCCGGCTGCGGCGGCCCGATCGGAACGTCCTTCGGTTTGGCTTTCGGTTCCTCCGGTGGCGGCGCGGCGTGCGGCGGCGCGGTTCCGGTGTGAGTATTCATAAGTTTGAGATCTCCTTCCTGGCTCCAGTAATAAATCAACGTGTCTGCAAAAAAGTGGACCGCGCCAACGGAGGTAGACGCGGTCCATAAGCGGTTTATGGCAGACAAAAGTTATGTGGTGCCGCTGCCGAGTGAGTAGACGGTGTAGGCCTCAGAACCGGGAGTCACATTGGTGAACACAAACAAGAGAAACTTGGTCTGCGCCTGAGTGACACCTCTCTCACCAGCGGTGAATGTTCCGCCAGCACCGGGCGTAACCGTAAGTGAAGCGGTGCCTGCGGTAACGCGAATCGGCAACTCCCAGGAGGTGCCGATCATACAACCTTGAATGGCCTCGCAAAGCGCCGCCGCGCTCGGTAAAGTATCGGTGCGTGCGGAGGCAAAAGGTCCGCGTATCATGAAGCCGCTCAAAACCTGCGCGGTCGTGAGCGTGACATTGGCGTCCGTTGTGATGTTGGCGATGCTCGTCAACGGAAATGCGATGGATTGAAGACGAGGATCGCCTAAGCCGAAGTGTGAAGATAGTCTTGGCATCTGAGTGTCCTCCTACGCTCCAACCACCACCACGGCGCAGTTGTCCTGATAGAGACAACCTCTGCCGAACAGCGAGTCCATGCGGTTGATCTGCATGCTTCTCACCGGGTCCCAACTCTTGACCTTGCGCACGCTGATGCCAGAGTCAGGATCTTGAGCCGCGCCCGAAGCCTCGGTCGCCTTGGGTACGTAGAGCTTGGCTCCAACAAGCGCGAAAGCGAACCGTGAAAGGCCGAGTCCGCAGGTGCCAGACTTGCCGCTGGGCGTGCCTGTCTGCGGCCACAATGTGAGCGCCGCAGTGTTGGTAGGCAGAGCATCCACGTTTTGATATTGCGAACCGGGTCCATAGATGGCCGGTAGGATGTTGAGCACATCGGCGGCATTGCCGGAGCCGACCGCCGTCATGTCCTGAGTGATCGTGAAGGTGGCGGTCACCTTCGGGCCTGGATAGCGATAGGTCATCGGATTGACGTAGTTGACCGAGTTGATCGATATTTTGTCACCCGCCTTGAATGTGTCATTCGCGGTCGCGTTTACCGCAAGCTGCGTGCCGGACTGATTCGCGCCATTGACCGTCACCGCGCCACCCCAAGTACCTGCGGTGTGCGTGTAGAGCGAATTCGACTCATAAAAGTCAAATCCGGCGAGACGCCCAATATAGCCTTCTTTCCATTGCCGGGTGATTTCATCACCGGGATGGAAAATGCTGGTAATAGTGCCGCCGAGTGAAGCCATCATGGAAGAAGAAATGCACATGGCGCGCTTGCCTGGAGGACAGGCCTTTTCCTGCAGGCGCTGCCGCGCGGCGTAATAAACGATCACCGAGGTCGGATCAGTACCGAGTTGGTTGGCGTTTGCGCCGCTGATGTTGACGATGGTCGAAGCGTTCTGATAGGCGAACTTCGCGCAGCGGGAGTCGATCTCCTGCGCAAGCGCCGCCGCAGCCGGTTCAAAGTAGTTCTCTCTAAGTTCGGCCTCAGAGCGTTCCAATTTGACTGCGGCCTCGTAATCATCCCACTCAAAGCCGACTTGCAGCCATTGATCGAGCGTGATGGTGGTGGATATGCGGTTGATTCCTTGCGGCACGTAACCCATGCCGTCAATCACCGTGAAGCGTTGCGGAAATTTGACCGTGACTGTGCTGCCCGGTGCAAACTCTTTATTGAATTCCTTCTCAAATGATCTGTCGAAGTATTCACTCACTACGAGTTTGTTCAGGAGCAGGCGCAGCACCTCAAGTGACACCCAGGAGGTGTTGAGAAATGTGTTTGCTGGCATCAGGCCCACTCCTTGCCAGCATTCACAGGCTTATCGATAGGACAAGCCTGGGACGGTATTCTTCGCATTGTCATTACCTTTTGCGTTCGGCGAGCTGCGCGCGGTTCTTCGCTGAGAAGTACGCACGCACATCGCCGCGATTAAACGCGGCCTCGGCGTCGTTCGGTGGAGGCGATGCTCTGCCTGACACCTCCGTTGCCGGTGGCGGCGCGGAGACTTCCTTCTTTTGAGGAGCGGAGATGAAGCGGCCTGACTCATCGCGAGCGGGTGTCTCGCGTTCGACCGGCGCGGCCTCACTTTTACCGTTACCGTTAGCTGGTGCGTGCGCTTTTCGCAACTCGTCTTTAACAAGCTGCTCCAGCAAGACCACGCGGCGGATCGCCTCGCCAGGATTCACTCTTGCGACCTGGATGAACTGGTCGAAATCCTGAGCGCTATAACCCATCACGTAGAGCAGATCGGCGATGGCTGGTGAGTCATTCACGATGCCTTTGATGGCCGGGTGAATGTTTTGATCGCCGAACAAGCCTCTAGCCGCTGCGGTGATCGAGCCTTCGGCCTCCTCGCCGTAGCGCTGCCGCGCATAAGCGAGCCGTTCGGCGGCCTGCTGCTGCGCTGCCTGCTGTATCTGCTGCGCCTGGATCTGCTGGTAGAACTCGCGCATCTGGTCGGCCATCACCTGCTGCGAATAGGCTCGTTCGGCGGCGCGAAATTCGTCCCACGTTCTGAAGTCTTCAAGCTTCGGTTCGGCAAGCCTTTGCGGCTGCGCCGGTGGCTGTACGCTTTGCTGCGGAGGCACCTGCTGCGGCACCGGCACCGACATCATTTCGCGCTTGAAGGTCTTCAGTTCACTGGGTGAGAGTCCCGCACGCCTGAGATCCGCGAGCAGGCCGTCGAGGCGGTCCTGCGCGCTACCTTTGCGGTAATGTTGCTCCTGCTTTTTTCTTCCGGCCTCCGGTGCCGGTGCGGTCTTTTCCTCGGAGTCTTCCTCTTCAGGCTCATCGCCTTCACGAGGTTCTTCCTCGGCGGATGAAGGTGCCGGTTCCTTCTTTGACGGCTTCTTTTCTGCTGGCACCTCGCCGGTCAGACGCCATTTACTGTAGGCCTCTGGACTCGACGGAGGCGTGATGGTGGTGCCGGTGGACGGTTCCGGCGCACCTTGGGTGTCGGCGCTTTTAGCGTCCTGAACTTCTTCAGGCATTTTTTGGAATTTTTGGAATTTTTGGAGTGCTAGAAATTACGGTATGCCGGACCACGTCCGGCGAGAATGCCGCGCGCTTGCGCGATTGCCTGCGGTGAGAGACCTCCCGGCACCGGCGGTGGCATTCCGGCGGCACCTTGGAACGGCTGCGGTAACGATTGCGGCATGCCAGGATTCAACGGTGCGCCTCCGCGCGCCATGATCTGCTGGCCGATATTTTGCATCTGCTGCGGCGAGAACATTCCCGGCACCGGAGATACTGGTCCGAGATTGCCGCCAGCTCCAGGTGGTTGAGGTGGACTGAATCCGCCAGGAAAGCCGTTTGGGAACCGCGCCGCAATGTTGGCCGATATCTGTTGTGGCGATAGGCCGGTGACGCCGCCACCTATTGGCGCGCCAATCGAGCCTTGCGCGCCACCCGCCGGTAGCGCCTGGATCGCGTTCGACATATCCGGCGGTGGTTGCTCCCAACTTGGCGTGCCGCCGCTATCACCGGGCCTGATGCCTTGTTGCTGCATCTGTGAACCGAGCGAGTTTCTAATGTTGGCGAGCGCAGCCTGCCAGCCTCCCGGCATGTTCTGCAATGCGCCGGTGATACCCGCACCGAGCGCGCCTTGAGCGCCTTGCGCCTGCTGAAGATACCTCGGGTCCATGCCAAAGCCGATGCCGGACTGCTGCCGCATCGGACCGGCATAGCCTGGATCTTGGTACGCTCCCGGCGCGCCGAATCCTTGAATAGCGGACCAATTCACTGGTGCCCAAGAACCCATGTCGATATCCTTTCTATATAGTCACGGTCAACGCGATCGCCATCAGAAACAAACCGAGCGCCATCAGGTTCACGCGCGCCGTAGGAACTTGCACGGCAGCCGCGCCGAAACAGATGATCGCCAAAATGAGAAGCACCGTTTTTAAAGTGAGTGCCATTTATTCCTGACCTCCTGCTTGCGGTTGTTGTGCCGCGTCCTGAGCGCTTTGCGCGGCGGCATGCTGCGCCTCTAGCGTGGCCTGTTCCTTTTCAGCCTCGGCCTCGAATACCGCCTTCTCTCTCTCGTGCTGGCGGTCTTCTTCGGCCATTCTCAACTCATGGTGATGCTGCGCCGCAGCCGTGCCTCGCTCGTGCGCCGTCTTGTGCAGATCCTTGGTCAACTCGTGGATCGCTTCGATTCTCTGGCCCAAGACCTGCGCCTGGGTGTTGATCTGCGCGACCGCGATCTGGGTGTCGGCCTTGACGCGCTCGACCTCCAGGCGGCCTTGGTTGTCGATCACGCGCGCACTGCGCTCCTGTTCCAGTTGCTGGTTCTTGGCTTGCAACTCCTGCAACATCGCCTGCATCTGCTGCATCTGGCCTTGCGCCTGCGATATCGCCTGCTGCGCCTGCGGAGGTAACTGCTCCTGACCTTGCTGCGGTGAGATGGCCTCGACCATCTGGTCTCCGACAGGCCCGAGTTGGAGCATCTTGATCGACATGGCGAGCAGTTGCGCTGCGGTAGGAGGTGCGAGCACGCCTCCTTGAACGAGCGGCTGCAGGTTCTGGATCAAGGCGCTCAAATGCTCCTGCGCCGCGTCCCGCTGCGATGCATTCGACGGACCTGTTGAGATGGTCACATCGTGATCGCCTTCTTCGACCGCGATATGCTGGACTTGGCCGGTTTGCGGGTCCATGACCGGCTCGTTGATATGAACAATCGAACGCTTGTCGTCGATGTCACAAAGCGGCACATCCATTGCGCCAGAGTCATAAAGCGGCAGCCAGCTCTCGATGATGCGGCCACACCTTTCTATGGCGCGCTCGAAGTTGTCAACGAAGTGATAGGAGCCTAATGCCTGCTCCTGCTGAATCCTTTGAATGGCGATGCCGGACTTTTCATTCGCCCGCATCGCCGCAGTCGGCAGCGGACTGATTCCCATGGCGGCCTGAATGGCGCGCCGCGCCGAATCCTTGGCGAGCTGGTAGGCAGCGAAGTTCGGCGTGAAGCTTTCTCGTTCGGGCTTCGGCAGAATCTGGCCGTTGGCCGAATCCGGTATCGGATCGATTTGCAAATATGGATACGGCTTCTTGGTGACGTTCATCCAGGATTCGCGATCGGATTCGAACTGGCCGGTGTAGCCGATAAACGGCGTCTTCGGCGTCAATCCGGCCTCCTCGGCCTCGCACGAGACCAGGAACGCAAGCATCATCTGCGGATCGCGCGCGAGGCGCACGAGTGAAAAAATCTTGCGTTTGGTGACGCCTTTGGCATCATCGACGTAGCGCTCCAGACCAATGCAACACGGTATCGGAATCTCGCAACCCGGCTGCGCGTTCTCCTCCAGGATCTCGACGCCGTTGGTGATGTACTCAGTCACGGTCTTCTTTTCAACCGTGCGGTTGTCCACCTTGCCGGACTGCGGATTGGTGCGCCGCTGTTTTTTGAGTTCTATATTGACCTTCCAGTACTCGGCGACCAGAATGGTCTGATCGGACGGAAACCACTCGGTCGCGGTCTTCTGATCTTCGGCGGTGAAGTTGGTCCGCTGCGCGTCCGGCCACCTCTTTTTAAACTTCTCGCGCGACATCGGCTCGATGACGAAGCACCAGCGCGCATCGGACCAGTCCGGTCGCTTGCAGTCGGGATCATAGAGCACCGAATCGGGATTCGGAATACTTCTGATCACGATTTCCTGGGTCCAATCATCGGGATCGGTCGATTTCCATTCGCGGCCGATCCTCCAGTACCCGTAGCTGCCCTCCAACATTTGCTGAAAGGCGGTTTCATAGACGGAGGTCGCTTTGGAGCGGTACTCGATGGCGCGGATTCTCGACTGCCGGTATTCCGCGGTCTGATCGTTCGAGTTGCCGCCCGCGGGCTCCACTCTGACGGCGCGCTTGTCCTGGCGGATGTTGTTGAGCGACTGATTGATGTACTGGCTCAATTCATCGTGGTTCAAGACCGGGCGGTCGGCGTCCTCGCGCGCCTTGCGGTCGCGCGCCGGCCAGGGATCGCCGCAGATGAAGCGCAGATCGGTCTGGCGCTCTTCCCGGACTTCGCGCCAATAATCGGTCGCATAGCGGTAGTTCTCGCGGATTTCAGAGAGCAGTTCCTCGTCGGATTCCGACACTTCCGGCGGCGACTGTGGCTCGTCGTCCAAGTCTATAAATGCCACTTATTTCGTTTTTTTGAGAGCTTTAGAGCCTTTTTTCTTGTGTCCCAGCGAAGGATCGGCATGCAGCTCGGCCTTCATTTTGTCCTTCTGGGCGGGAGAAAGCGGTGAGACCTTTGACAAAAGATACCTTACGCCGCGCCTAGTCCAGGGCATCGCTCTTAACTTCCGGCACTTGAAATTCCTTGAGCGTGCCATCCGGCTGCTCGACGGGCAGGCGCCTGCGCTCGGCATCTTCCCGTGCTTCCATCATGTACTGATCGAACGCGCGCGGTTTGAACCGCAAGTAAGCCGACATCGCTTCGTACATCGCGCGCCGCTCGGCCGGGTCACACGCTATTAATAATGATACGAAGTGGGCGTGGTCCCGGACGAAAAAGGCCAACTGATGCACCAGGCCGGGATCGGTCAATTCGGCGAAGCCGTGCTCGGCGAGCGTGTGGTTGATGCGCCTTTGTAGCCGCTCGTTCACTTGACCCTGTTCTATCCACCATCTCAGGCTTGTCGTTTCGATAAGCCTGTGATCCAGATCCCTAATCGCCTACTCGGCTCCGCCTACTTCGGCTTCCTCGGCCCGCGCACCGCGCATACCGGCCGACCGCGCCAGGCGGCCGCCTACTTCGGCCTGCTCTTCTCTGGCCTCCTGCATTCCCAAATGCTTCGACACATGAGCGAGCATTTCCTTGCCCTGGCCAGGGCCGAAGGCGATCTCCTGCGTTTCGGGCGCGCCCATCATGAA
>Ga0126383_10002866_pt1 | contig 11261 bp, 5 predicted proteins | sample PanSoiMetPlot_35_FD_96882 | JGI IMG/M metagenome (GOLD analysis project Ga0126383, IMG submission 96882) | Tropical forest soil microbial communities from Panama - MetaG Plot_35 | ecosystem: Environmental > Terrestrial > Soil > Tropical forest > Bulk soil | place: Panama | collected 2016-02-17
AATGCCCAATCCTTATGGTATGGCCATCAATCTGGAAAGTGCCAGGAAAGCCGCCGCCCCCGCTCTTGCCGAAGCGCGAAAAAACAATTGGACCATGGCCATCGCCATCGTCGACACGGGCGGAGCACTGGTCTATTTCGAAAAGCTGGACAACACGCAGGCCGGAAGCGCCCAGGTGGCGATAAACAAGGCGCGGTCGGCAGTGCAATTCAAGCGGCCCACGAAAGCATTTCAGGACGCTTTGGCAGCCGGTGGCGACGGACTTCGGATACTGCGCCTCGAGGGTGCCGTGCCGATCGAGGGTGGCATTCCTCTCGTAGTGGAGGGCAAGATCGTAGGCGCCATTGGGGTTTCCGGCGGCACGAGTGCCCAGGACAACCAGTGCGCCAAAGCCGGAGCGGATGCTCTGAAATAGCGGACACGCTGGATCCGGTAGCCGGTATGCCGCCGGCTCCCGTTAAAACGAATAGCGCAGCGCGAGTTGCACTTGCCGCGCAGGTACCGCCGTCGTTATCTTTCCGAATGACGAACTGGTGAGCGTCATACCAGGATCGCCGAGATGCACCGTGTTGGTTGAGTTGTAAAACTCGCCGCGAAACTCGATCCAGTGACGATCGCCATGCGGATGGAATCGCTTGCCTGCCGAGACGTCGAAAGTGAACCGCGAGTCACCTTCCACCGTGAACGCTCCGGAATTGCCGTATGTGTATAAGGCGGGCATCGCAAACATGCTTGTGTCAAACCACGCGTCCGGCGTTCTCGGTCCGTGATTCGGGTTGCCGAGAGCATCGGGGCGCTGATAGGTGCGCCCGACATTCGCGCGGTCCAACCCGATTGTCGCATTGTAGGGCCGGCCGGTCTGGGCACGAACGAAGCAGTCCAGGACCCAGCCGCCGAGTAGCGCATTCATGATCGGATTCCAACCCCCACCGAAAGTGCGCCCTTTCCCAAATGGCAAATCGTAAACGGATGAGAGACTGAGTGCGTGCCGTATGTCGATCGTGGCGCGCGAATAATCGGCGCGGAGGTTAAACGGGTCCTGAGCCTTCCATTCCGCCAACGAGGATTGGTCGTCCATGATGCGGCCCCAGGTGTAATTGGTGTTCAATTGCAAGCCGCTGCTGAAACGCTTGACGAGGCGGGTCTGCAGAGATTGATAATTCGAGTTGAAGCGATTGGAGCCGCCGTCCAGATCCGAGAAGTTAGGAACAAGACGGCGGGGATCAACCGGTCCGGGCCCGGGCGTCAGTGGGGCGTTGATCGCCGTATAGCCGATCTGCCGGTGGTTCTCCGCACCGACATAGGCGATCTCAAACGACATCTCCTCGAGGATCTGCTGCTGGACCGTGAAATTCCATTGCTGCGAATAGGGAGTGCGATTCTCCGGATTTTGCGGCCATCCGCCAATCGCAGCTGTGTTCGAGAAGGACGGACCGGCGTCAGTGATGGACAAATCAGGGATCAGGCCGGTATTGGGCGTGAACACCTGCTGCACCGTGAACGGCCAGAACTTCCGCAGGTCCTGCAACTCCTGTACGAAAGTTGAGTTGTAGAAGAGACCGTATCCCGCGCGAACCACGGTTTTACGATTGACCTGGAACGACAATCCGGCGCGCGGCGCAAAATCCAGATAGTTGCTCTTCTTGAGCGCCCGGCCGAATCCGCCTTGTTTGGCGGGCTGGTTGCGCAAACCGGTGTCCGGATCGATTTCCGGATTGGTCGATGCCCAAAGCAGCGTTCCCGTGTACTTGCCGGTTGTGGGATCGCGGCGAATCCACAGATTGCCGAGGCGATCGGTCGTGTCATACGGCGCGTTCGTGAATTCATACCGCAGCCCGAGGTTCAGGGTAAGGCGATTGGTGATGCGCCAGTCATCCTGCACAAAGAACTGGGGAGCATTAATCCGCCCCTGGGTAAGAGTGTTGCCTTGCCCACGGCGGACTTCGGTCGGGTAGCCGAGAAGCATCGTCGCAAAGCTGTGGCCCGAATCCGCCACATCCGCCGAGTTCGTCAGGCGCGTATCGAAGTTCCCGTCCCCATTCATCGGGTTGGCGGTGTTCGTGAAGAAATGCCGGCGCGTGTAATTACCGCCGAACTTGATGGAATGACGGCCCCTGATCAGCGACAGATTGGCGATGCCTTGCCAGATATTATCCTCGGTATAATCTCCGCCGCCACCGACGCTGAACTCGCCGACCGCATTGAAGTTTGGCGGTACGGTGGAGCTCAGTACGTCGAGCTGGTACAGCTTGACGCCCGCCTTGTTCAGAAAGTCGATACGGCTCAACTGGCGTCCATGTCCCAGGTTGGGATTGGCGGGATTGTTGTAGCCGAAGCGGACCTCCAGAACGGTACCGGCCGAGAACAGGTGATTCCAGCCGGTGCTGAGATTGTGCCCGTCGAAGCGCGACTCGCTATAGAAATTCGGATTCGCCTGCGGGCTGAAGAGACCTGCATGCTGGCGCAGGTACCGGAAGTAAAGGTTGTCTTTAGCGCTGAGATTCTGGTCGATTCGCAACACAATCGTATCGCGGTCGTTCGCCTCGGACTCCGTGTTCACCAGGTTGTTGCTGAGGCCCGGCCGGTTCGGTAGAGGCATATACGTGTCGACCATCAGTTTCATCGCTGGATTGATCCGGTTGGCCGGAATTCGGTTGCCCGGGAACGGATCCCGAACGATCGCCTCGGCGGCCGTGTACCGGGAAGTGAACGGGTCGAAAATCAACCGCGACTGCTGCGAGAAATCGCCCGCGCGCTGCTCCGCAATGGGAGCGGTGCTGATGTTGGTGGCTCCGCGCCGGCGCCGGAACCCTTCCCAATTCACGAACCAAAAGGTCTTATCACGCCCGTGATACAGCTTCGGAATAATAACAGGGCCTCCGGCCGAAATTCCGTACTGGTTCTGCCGGAACGGCACTTTCCCCCGCCCTTGCCGATTCGCGAAGAAATCGTTCGCGTCGAGCGCGTTGTTCCGGAAATACTCATACACGGAGGCGTGCAGATCGCGGCTGCCGCTGCGAATGGCCATGTTGACGTTGGCGCCAGCGGAACGCCCGAACTCCGCGGAATTGTTTGTGGCCACGCGGAATTCCTGGAGAGCATCCATCGGCGGGGACAGACCGGGAGAATTCATCATCATGAAATTGTTGTCGACGCCATCGACGGTGAAATTGTTATCCTGCCGCCTTTGACCGTTCACCGAAATGAGCATGGTCCCCTGCTCGGCGGTGCCCCGGGATTGACTGGATCCCTGATCGCTCGACCCGGGCATTAACAGAATCAGACGGGTGTAGTTTCGCCCATTGACCGGCATCCGGTTTACATCCTCGGCAGTCACGAGATTGCCAACGGACGCATCCTGCGTTTGCAGAACAGGCGCGGCGGCCTGCACGTTCACAGTCTCGCTCACAGCTCCTACGTCGAGCGTGAAATCGAGCTTTACCGTGGCCGCGACGTCAACCACGACGCCTTGGACGGTTTGCGTCCGAAAACCCGCCTTGGAGATCGTGATATCGTATCGGCCGGGATCGAGTGGATAAACGCGATATGCGCCGGTATCCGAAGAGGCGGCTTCACGCAGCGCCCCCGTTCCTGTGTTACGAACCTCGATCTTGGCCTGAGGCACGACGGCGTGCGAACTGTCGGACACGTCGCCGATGATGGAAGCGTTGGTGGTTTGAGCCGGGGAGTTGACGATCCACGGACCAATGAAAAACGACGCGACACAAAGTCGAGCGAAAATCGAAGGGCCCCGCATACTTTTCCCTCCTATAACGCTAAAACTGCTTGGTTGGCATGGTTGTTATCACAGCTGGCAGGCAGTGTCAAGCACCGCCCGGATGCTGCTCGGTGTGATCGTATTCGGGATTCCGCTCATCTATTCGCAGGGAGTCGCGACCCGAAATGCCGCGCCTGAGGCCGCGATGAAGCTTTCCGGGAGGCCCTGGCCCGTCACGTTTACCGATGTGGCGCAGACCGCCGGCTTGAGGATGAGCTTCGTTTCCGGCGGTGAAAAGACAAAGAAATATATCATCGAGGCGAATGGCACCGGAGTCGCCTTTGTGGACTTCGACAACGACGGATACCTGGATGTCTTCCTGGTGACTGGCTCCCGTCTGGAGGGTTCTCCGCCGGATGCCACCAACCGGCTCTATCGCAATCGCGGTAACGGAACATTCACCGATGTGACCGCCGGATCCGGCCTTGGTCAGAGCGGTTGGGGAAACGGGGTGTGCGCCGGCGACTTCGATAACGATGGCTACACTGACCTGTACGTCACCTACTGGGGCAAGAACCACCTCTATCGCAATTCGGGTAAAGGCAAATTCGAGGATGCCGGCGAGAAGGCCGGCGTTTCGGGATCGGGCAAAGAATGGAGCTCCGGGTGCACATTTATCGACTACGATCGTGACGGTCTCCTGGACCTCTTCGTCACCAGTTATCAGCAGTTCGACCTCGCAACAGCGCCGCCGCCGGGCCAGGCTTCAAACTGTCAGTGGAAGGGCATGCCGGTGTTCTGTGGGCCAAGAGGTCTCCCCTACGGGAAGGCGACTCTATACCGCAATCGCGGCGACGGCACCTTCGAGGATGTCACTGCGAAGTCAAAAATCGGCGATCCCAAGGGCTTCTACGCGTTCACCGCCGTGGCGGCCGACTTCAATGGCGACGGATGGCCCGATTTGTATGTCGCGTGCGACTCCACGCCGAGCCTTCTTTTCCGCAACAACAAGGACGGAACGTTTTCCGAGATCGCCACCGAAACCGGCATTGCATATAGCGAGCACGGATTCGAGCAAGGCGGCATGGGCCTCGCGATCGGGGATTATAACGGCGACGGGTGGCTGGACATTCTGAAGACGAACTTCGCGGGCGATCATCCGAACGTGTACATGAACACCGGCAAGGGCATCTTCGAAGACGTTGTGTTGCGCGCTGGTTTGGGCGTGAATCCGCAATACGTCGGCTGGGGGTTGGGTCTGGTGGATCTCGATAACGACGGCTGGCCGGACATTTTTCAGGTGAACGGACACGTGTATCCGGAGCTGGATGCGAAGCAGGGATCGGAGCAATACAAGAACCCCCGCATCGTCTACCGCAACCTCGACGGCGAGAGGTTTGAAGACGTCAGCCACCTGAGCGGCCGGGCAGTGTTGGAACGAAAATCGAGCCGTGGGGCGGCGTTTGGCGACTTCGACAACGATGGCGATATCGACGTATTGATCATGAATATGGGCGAGCCACCCTCGCTGCTGCGAAACGACTCCAAGACCACGAACCACTGGATCGGCATAAAGCTTGAAGGGACGAAATCGAATCGAAGCGCGATTGGCGCAGTGGTGACCGTAGAGGCCGGTGGAAGAAAACAGGTACAAACGGTTTTGAGCCAATCGAGTTTCATTTCCCAGAACGACTTCCGGCTGCACTTCGGGCTCGGCGGAGTATCGAGCGCCGGTACAATTCGCATCAATTGGCCGAGCGGTCACACGCAGACGGTTGCGGGGGGCGCCACAGACCGCTACATTACCGTCAGGGAGTCCTTGCCGTGACGGGCCGTGTATTGGTGGCCGGCTTACTGCTGTGTTCGTGCGTCGCCGGCGCTTCCGATACCCCCGTCTCCCTTTCGGAGCGCGCCCGGCAATTCGCCCAGACGCGCCAGTTCGATGAAGCCGAGAGGCTCTGGAACGAAGCGATCCGGCTCGATCCTGAATTCTTTCCGGCTGTGTTCGATCTCGGACTGCTCTACTACAATCTGGAAAGATTTTCGAGCGCCGCGCCGCTTCTGAATCGGGCATGCGAGTTGCAGCCGTCCAATTTCAATGCGCGATATTTGCTCGGAGCGGTCTATTCCCGGCTGGATCGAACGGATGATGCCCTTATCCAATGGCGGGCGGCTCTGCAATTGAATGGCAAGCATGTCAAGCTTCTCCAGTTAATGGCTGTCGAATACGCCAAGGGCCGGTATTTTGAGGATGCCGCGGCTGTCGCCCGGAAAGCTCTCGAGCTCGATCCAAACGATCCGAATTTATACTTTCTTGCGATCAAGGCGCTGCAGGACAGCGGAGATCTGGCCAATGGGTTTGCAGTCGCCAAAACTGCCCTGGAGCGATTTCCTGAGCAGCCGCGGGCGAACTTCGAAGTGGCGTTTTACCTCCAGAAGCAGGGTGACCTCGCCGGCGCGGCGAACCGGTTCCGGGAAGCAATGAGGCTCGATCCGGCATACGAGGAGCCGTTCTTCTTTTACGCCGACATTCTTGTAAAAGAGGGTAAGAATGAAGAGGCACTACCGTATCTCAAAACTGCAATCCGGAATCGTGCGGACTACGTTCCCGCGCGCATTCTCCTGGCTCGCGTCCTGACGAATTTGAAACGCTGGCACGAGGCTGTCGCCGAACTGGAACGTACTATCGCTCAAGCTCCCGGGCATCCCGCGCCGCATCTTCTCCTTTCGCAGATCTATTTCCGATCCGGCGATGAAGATCGCGCCAAACGCGAAAAAGAGTTGTCGCTGAAGTTGCGCCGCGACAACCCCACCCTGCTGGAAGCGGCGCAGAGCCGGCCATTCCCGGCCCGATAACGAAATAGCCTAATGAAAATTATGCGACGCCGCAGCCGCACTGGCGCGTAATGCCGCGATCCGGCCCGCCTTCACACTGATCACTCCATCCAGATTCTGGAGCACGCCATCGATCACCAGGTAAGGCTCGGTCAGCACGGAAAATTTATACCGGTCGAACACCGGGGGCGTCACGATCGCGTTCATGATTCCGCTTTCGTCTTCCATACTCAGAAAAACGAAGCCCTTCGCCGTGCCTGGACGCTGCCGCACGATCACCGCGCCGGCGATGCGCACCACGCGCCCATCGGGAATATCCGCCAGCTTTGCCGCGGGAACCACGCCAAGCGCATTCATCTCCTCGCGCCGGTGAGCCATCGGATGCCGGCCGATGGTCATACCGGTACCGCGGAAATCGGCCCAAAGCCGCTCCTCGGCATCCATGGGGGCCAGAGGAGAGGGCTCGCCGACCTCTTCCAGCGGCGCCAGCAGCGGACCCACGGGAAGAATCGCCCGCTGCGATTGCCAGAGCGCATCCCGCCGATGGAGCCGATCGAGCCGGTTGAGCGCTCCGACCTCGGCGAGACGGTTGAGCTCGTCCTTACGCAGTTGCGGAACGCGGACGGCGAGATCGTCAATACTGCTGAATGGCCGCTCGGCGCGCGCCCGCAGGAGGGCCTGAGCGGTCTCTTCGCGAAGGCCCTTGGCGTAACGCAGACCGAGGCGGAGCGCGCGTTCCTCCACCGTGCATTTCCAATCCGAAATCGAGACGTCCACCGGCAGCACGCGCAGGCCGTGCCGCTGCGCGTCTTTGATCAGGATGGCGGGCGAGTAGAATCCCATCGGCTGGTTGTTCAACATCGCGCAAGTGAACGCAGCCAGGTAGCGGCATTTCAGATACGCGCTGGCATAAGCGATGAGCGCGAAACTCGCCGCGTGCGATTCGGGAAAGCCGTACAGCGCGAAGGACGTAATCGAGCGGACGATATCCTCCTGTGCCTGTCCGTGGATGCCATTTCGCTCCATCCCCGCGCGCAGCTTCTTTTCGATCTCCTGCATCCGCTTCTCGCTGCGTTTGAATCCCATGGCGCGGCGCAGCTCTTCCGCCTGCCCTCCCGTAAAGCCGGCCACGATCATCGCCATGCTCAACAACTGTTCCTGAAACAGCGGGACGCCTAGCGTTCGCTCCAGAACGCGCTCCAGGCTCGGATGAAGGTAGTTGGGCTCCTCGCGGCCTTGCCGGCGATTGAGATACGGATGCACCATCTTCCCGACGATCGGTCCTGGCCGGATGATCGCCACCTGCACCACGATGTCGTAGAACCTCGCCGGCTTCATGCGCGGCAGGCACGACATCTGCGCGCGGCTTTCCACCTGGAACATGCCGATCGTGTCGGCACGCTGTAGCGCGTCATACACGGCGGGATCGTCTTTCGGCAGATATGCCAGGTCGACTTCCTCGCCGTAGATCTCCGGGATCATCTTGACGCAGTCTTCCAGCACCGCCATCATGCCGAGGCCGAGCAGATCGACCTTGATGATCCCCATATCCGCGCAGTCCTCTTTGTCCCACTGCACCACCACGCGGCCGGGCATGGTGGCGGGTTCGAGCGGCACGATCCGGTCGAGAGCCCCCTGGCAGATCACCATGCCGCCCGAGTGCTGGCCGAGATGCCGCGGCAGGTCCTGCGCCATCCGGTAGAGTTCGAAAAACTTCCGGATCTTCGGGTGAGCCAGGTCGAATCCCGCTTCCCGGAACTGCCGTTCAGCGGTGTCGTTGGGATCCTTCCATTCCCACGCGCGCACCAGGCTGCTTAACTTTTCCAGCGACGTGACTTCGAATCCAAGCGCTTTGCCGACCTCGCGCGCTGCCGAGCGCCCGCGATATGTGATCACATTGGCCGTCATGGCCGCGCCGAGCTGTCCGAAGCGCTGGTAGACGTACTGGATTGCCTGTTCGCGCTTATCGCCGCTCGGCAGATCGATATCGATATCCGGCCACTCCCCACGCTCCTTGCTGAGAAATCGCTCAAAGAGCAGCTCCATTTTGACCGGATCCACCGCGGTGATCTCCAGCGCATAGCAGACGGCGCTGTTGGCCGCGCTGCCGCGTCCCTGGCAGAGAATATCGTGCTCTTTGCAGAAACGCACGATGTCCCACACGATGAGAAAGTAGCCGGCGAGTTTCAATTCTTCGATCAGCGCGAGCTCCCGCTCGATCTGCGCGCGGGCGCGCTCGGTGTAGGGCTGGAAGCGGCGCCGCGCTCCTTCATCGGCGAGATAACGGAGGTAGCTGATCTCGGTATGTCCGTCGGGTGCGGGATAAAGCGGGAACTGATAACCGAGGTCGGCGAGGGTGTATTGGAGTTGCGCGGAGAGGACCTGAGTGTTCGCGATCGCCTCCGGCAAGTCGGAAAAAAGCCGCGTCATCTCGGCGCTGGTCTTGATGTGGCGCTCGTTATTCTGTTCCAAAAGCCGGCCGGCCTGTGCCAGCGTGGTGTGATTGCGGATGCAGGTGAAGACGTCGAGCAATTCGCGCTGTTCGGGAATCGCGTACGCCGGAGCGTTGGTGGCAACGATTCCGATACCGAGGCGTTGCGCGCGCTCCACCAGATGCTGGTTGTGCGCTTCTTCTTCTCGATTGTGATGGCGCTGCAACTCGGCGTAGAGATTGTGCCGGCCGAAGATTTCGAGCAGACGCTCATCGGGATTGCGCGTGAGGCACACCAGTCCTTGCGAAAATTCGGCAAGCTCGTCGAGCGTAGCTGCGCCCTCCCCTTTGGGCGCGCGCAGCTTCATCCGGGTGATCAGACGGCACAGGTTCTGATAGCCTGTGCGCGATTCCGCCAGCAGCGGATAGGTTCTACCGTTGGTACAAGTGATCTCGCTGCCGATATGGGCACGGACCCCCGCCTTCACCGCGGCCATGTGGAAGCGAACGGCCCCGTAAACTCCGTTGCGGTCCACGATCCCCATGGCAGGCTGGTCATACTGAGCGCAGCGGCCCGCCATCTCCTCGGGTATGGCCGACCCTTCCAGAAAACTGAACGCACTCCGCGCCCGCAATTCCACGTAGTGTAGGCCTCCTGGCCTACACTCAGTCACAGTTCCCTCCATAAAGCGGAACCCGGGAGCGCGTTTTTCGGAGAGGTCGAATATGTTTTCGCGCAAAGGACGCTAAGGACGCAAAGAAAAGACAACCTTCTTTCTTTCCTTTGCGATCTTGGCGTTCTTTGCGCGAAAAAAGCACTTCCCCTATCCTCAGTCATAACTCCCCTCCACGAACCACCCTCGTGGACCGCAATACAGCCGGTACAGCGCACCATCGCTCAGCGCGATATCCCACTCATCGCGCTGCCAGGGATCGGTAGTCCACCAATCGCCCGACGTGCGCCACGGCCCCGCAAACTCCAGCACTCTCCCGCGAATGCGGCTCGCCGCCACGAAGTTGGGCTGCCCCGATACCAGAGTGACGTTGGCTGCACGCGCCGGGCGATAAACACGAAGCGCGAGCTGCGCCACATAGAGCCGCGACCGTGAGGGAGCGGGGGCGCTCCCTATATGCATCATGCGGAACGCATCCGGCCGGTGCGTATCGACCAACTCCGGCGCACCGACCCGCCCTTCGCCCACAATCGCCTGAATGCGCGCGATGGTCAGTTCCAGCTTCACCGGCTCCGGCGATACCGGGATGAAGAGCCCGTTCTGTGCCGATTGCGGCTTCACCGGGTTCACCCCCATCCACAAATGAATCACCGGCGCCGCGGGGGGATGCCCCTCCAGATCGAGTTGTAGCAATTTCAAAAACGCCTTGGTATCGAGCGAGGGCACCGGCAGCCGCAGTGCCCGCTCGTGCGTGGTGCGATCCTCCAGCCGCAGCCGAAGACGCAGTTCATTGGTGGCCAGCGCGCGCGCCGCCAGCCGCATCGCCAGGCCGTTGATCAATCGGGCGAGCAGGAACGCCAGCGGCTCCAGCAGATCCACCGGATACTCCAGCTCGATCTCATCCTCGAAACGCAGCTGATCTTCGATGGGCCGCAGCTTGCGCTCCGCCTCTCCACGCGCCAGTTCGCGCAGCCGCAGGCCTTCCTGGCCGAGCCGTTCCGCGATGCCCAACGCCGGCAGCGCTCCCAATTCGCCGAAGCGGCGGATGCCCCACCGTTCAAGCGTTTCCAGTAACTCCGGCAAAGGTTCCAGCAGAGTCACTGGGAGAGCCGCCAGAAACTTGCCCTCATCCCCATGGGGAATGACATGCACGCCGTGAAATCCGCGCGCCGCGCAAACTGCGGCATCGGGATTGGCGGCCAGAGCCAGCGCAGCCTGTACGCCCTTTTCCCGAGCGCGCCGCGCGATTGCAGCCGCGACGTCCTGTGGCAGGCCGAGCAGCCGGTCGAGCCCGCCCACGTCGAAGGCGACGGTCTGCGGCGCCGTTACTTCGATCGTGGGCGAAAATTCGGAGGCCAGCGCGATCAGATCGCCGTTGCCGTGAAGACAGGCGTACATTGCTTTCTCCGGTGGGTGGATCGGACGCGGATTTCGGTGGTGCGCAACAACCGCGACACGCCTTGTGCCCCGCTCCAGGATGCATCCGCGCGCCCGCACTCGAGCACCAGCGACGCGCAGGTACGGGCATTGGACTGCTGCGACAACGTAACAAAAACGGTTGGCGTATGCTCCACCGCGCGGCGCAGCCGGAACCAGGAAGTGA
>Ga0126383_10002868_pt1 | contig 11259 bp, 10 predicted proteins | sample PanSoiMetPlot_35_FD_96882 | JGI IMG/M metagenome (GOLD analysis project Ga0126383, IMG submission 96882) | Tropical forest soil microbial communities from Panama - MetaG Plot_35 | ecosystem: Environmental > Terrestrial > Soil > Tropical forest > Bulk soil | place: Panama | collected 2016-02-17
CATCCGGCTCGATCCCAAGACCGGGCAGTCGGTCGAATATCTGATGCCGACCGACACCAACATGCGCACCGTGTTCGTGGACGATTCGACCTCGCCGGCCACGTTCTGGACCGGCAGCAACCATGCGCACGCGCTCGTGAAGGTGGAGCCGCTGGACTAAGCGCATATTCCGACGAAGTGGACACCGGTTCGCCGATAAGAATCTTCGCCACACGACGAATCTAGAGCACGTTCCGATTCCGTAGGAACGGAACGTGCGCTGGTCTGGCGCTGAGTCCGGGCGAGCGGGACCGGTTCGCCGGCAGGACATAAGTCAACGCTCAAGACGATGGACCAAGTCGCGATCCGCGACTTGGTCCATTCGCCTTTCTCGTGATGAAGGATGCGCTGCGCGCCTTCAGTACTTGGTCCGCAGCGGCTTGGCCGGCGTCTCCGTTGGTGCGGCCGGCGAGATCACGAAGGTCAGCCACGTGCTGAAACCCTCCGCCCGGTTCTCGACGGCGAAGTCCCTGTAGGCCCTCAGGTTGAGATAACCCTGATATTTTTCGCCCAGAGGGAAGAAAAATCCGATCTGCGGACCGATGCCGAGCACGCGTCCCTTGAAATCGCCGAGCTTTGCGCCGGCGCCGCTGTCGCCGGTGAGCTGCTGGAAGACGTAGCCCGCGATGCCGGCATGAACGGACTTGCCGAAGAACTGGGAGGCGGCCCAGTCGAGATGCCAGTCGATGCCGTTCTGATACTGGAGGTCGTGATTCATGAAATTGTAGGTCAGTCCGCTCACGACCGTGAACTCGTGGCCGGTTTTCGTGTCGAGGTAGGTGTAGCCGCCGCCGGCATCGACGGCGACCCAGCCCAGGCTGAGATTGGCGAGGCGGGTGGGATCATAGGTGCCGCTCAGGATGTTTCCGGTCGCGTAGACCATGGTGTTGTGGACGCCGTTGTTCCACTTGAGCGTTCCCTGCCAGAAGACGTCGGCCCAGTCTGTGCGGGAATCGCTGGCATGGCCCGAAATCGTGTTTCCTCGCGGCCCCGTCAGCGTGGCGTCGATTGCGGCGAACGAATTTCCGCCTGCCCCGAACAGGCCGAACGCCGCCTGCCCGCCCAGCACCGGCGTCGCAAACGTGTAGACCGGACCGCTCGCCGCCACGTCCGCGCGAGCCTCGAGGCCCGCAACGACGGCGGCGCGCCGGACGAACTCCTTGCTGCCGTTCGCCGCCTCCTGCAGATGAACGTAGGCCGTCAACCACGACCATCCGGGTTGGCCGGGCACTGCGGAGAGGCTGCCCATCAATCCGGGAAGCCAGAAGCTCAAGCCGCCTTCATCCGCGTGCGCGGCGGCCGGCGCAAGGCTGAGCGCGCAGAGCACAATCAACAAAACCCGACGACGAAGAGGCTTGCGCTTTGATCTCTCCATCGTCGCGCCCCCTTCCACGAGTTCAACCGCCAGCGCACGGGACGCGCACTTGACGTGCAACCTAGCTTGCAGCACCCGTCGCCTTTGCAATGGCAACGTGACTCCTGGTCTTGCCACGGACAAGGCTTGGCGCTGCAGATGACGCAATCGGCGCGTGAGCGTTGAGAAAAATGGCGCAGCGGGGCCGCGGAGCCTGCCCGGTTGGTATCCGGGCGTTGGCGTTGTCCACAGGCGGTCGCGCGCAAGACACAGGTACTACCGAAAAATATCGGCGGCCGCTGCCGCGATTCGTTTTGATTCGCGGCGGCCCGATGGAACAGTCACCTCATTGAGACCTGTTAGCATCGCTCGACGGGCGGCGCGCGTGTCGTCGAAACATCAGGTTCCATCTGGCGATGCGGGCGCGATCGCCGGCAAACGGGGTGCGACGGGCGTAATTCTATCGAATTGCTTAGCGCAATCGTCATCGGTTCATCGCGATATCTTCGTCGATCCGATCGATTGCCGCGGACGCGTGCCAGTCACGCGGGCCGGGCAGGCTCCTTGTCGACGTCTTGATGGCTAATGACGGCATCATGCTGAACAAGGCTGATCTGCGACGGCCGAGCGCCGCGTTGTCGGCGGCGCTCTCCGGCGTGGCCGGTATCCCCTATGGCACCTTCGGCATGGGATCGGACAGGTATTTATCCCGACAAAGCGACGTCCACCGCGTGACCCTCGTGCTGCCCGCCCATGCTCGAGGCGGCTCGCGCCTTTGCGCGCCGAACGACTGCCGCCGTTATCGCCCGGCCGCGCGCCACACGGAGCCGGTCGATAGGTCGACAAGCCAGGTCGGCTTTCGTTGCGTGGTGAGAAAGAAGAATGCCTGAAGGCGAACCGCAACTGATCGAGGAGGCGAAGACCATGACGAAGTCAGTGACGCCCGACGCCGCGCCGCGCAAACCCGGGCGCGATACGGACGATCGCGACCTCAGCCGCCGCAACGTCCTGCTCGCCGGCACCACGTTGGCGGCGGCGTCCGCGCTCGCGGCGGGCGCGCCGGCGCGGATCGCGCAGGCGCAGCAGCCGCAGCAGCAACCTGCGCCGGCGGGCGGCGGCCGGCGCCCGAACATCCTCGTCATCTTCGGCGACGACATCGGCCAGACCAACATCAGCGCCTACTCATTCGGCCTGATGGGATACCGCACGCCCAACATCGACCGCATCGCCAAGGAAGGCATGATGTTCACCGACTACTACGCCGAGCAGAGCTGCACGGCAGGGCGGTCGACGTTCATCACCGGGCAATGCACGCTGCGCACCGGGCTCTCGAAGGTCGGCATTCCGGGCGCGACCGTCGGCCTGCAGGCGCGGGATGTCACGCTCGCCGAGCTGCTCAAGCCGCTCGGCTACGCCACCGGCCAATTCGGCAAGAATCATCTCGGCGACCGCGACGAGTATCTGCCGACCAATCACGGGTTCGACGAGTTCTTCGGCAACCTCTATCACCTCAACGCCGAGGAGGATCCCGAGAACCATTTCTATCCGCAGGATCCGGCCTTCCGGAAGCGCTTTGGACCGCGCGGTGTGCTCCGGACATTCGCGGACGGCCGGATCGAGGACACCGGCCCGCTCACGAGGAAGCGCATGGAGACGATCGACGACGAGACGTCGGCCGCCGCCATCGACTTCATTCTGCGGCAGGCACGCGCGGATCGGCCGTTCTTCTGCTGGATGAACACCACGCGCATGCATTTCCGCACCCACGTGCGGGAAGCCCACCGCGACAAGCCGGGACTGAACAGCAGAACCGAATACGCCGACGGCATGATCGAGCACGACGCGACGATCGGCACGATCCTCAAGGCTGTGGACGATCTCGGCATCGCCAACGACACGATCGTGCTCTACACGACCGACAACGGCCCGCACCAGAATTCCTGGCCGGATTCCGGCACGACGCCATTCCGCAGCGAGAAGAACACCAACTGGGAAGGCGCGTTCCGTGTGCCGTGCATGATCCGCTGGCCTGGACACATTCAGCCGGGCTTCGTCTCGAACGACATGATGAGCGGGCTCGATTGGTTGCCGACCTTGATGGCGGCCGCAGGCGATCCCGACATCAAGGAGAAGCTGCTCAAGGGCCATCAGGTCGGCGCCAAGACCTTCAGGGTGCATCTCGACGGCTACAACCAGCTTCCCTACCTCACGGGCCAGCAGCCTAACAGCGCGCGCAAGGAGTTCTTCTACTTCGACGACGACGGCGATCTCGTCGCCCTGCGCCACGAGAACTGGAAGGTCGTGTTCGAGGAGCAACGCGCGCAGGGCACGATGCGGATCTGGGCCGAGCCGTTCACCAAGCTCCGCGTGCCCAAGCTCTTCAATCTGCGCTCGGACCCCTACGAACGCGCAGACGTCACGTCGAACACCTACTACGACTGGTTCTTGTCGGATGGAGCGGGTGCGTTCATCGGAGCGTCGGCCGTCGCCGCCGACTTCCTCGCCACCTTCAAGGACTGGCCGCCGAGCCAGCGGCCGTCCAGCTTCAGCATCGATCAGATCGTCGAGAAGATGCAGAAGAACTTCGACGCGGCGAGGCAATAGCGTCGCGCGCCGGCCCGCGGAAACGTCGGCCGGTGCAATTCCGTCATGGGTGGGCTGAAAGCGAGGACACACGCGAGAGCCGCGTTCGACGACGTCACGATTGAGCTTCCATCAGAACCCCAACGGAGCAAGGAGAGTCTCATGTCAGCCACGATCGTCAATCTCATCATCCAGCTCATCTTCGGCGCGGCCGGCGGTAATGCCGCCGGCGCCGCGCTCAAGGACCTCAACCTCGGCACGCTCGGCAACACCGTCGCCGGCGCGCTCGGCGGCGCGGGCGGCGGCCAGCTTCTCACCGCCCTGCTGCCGATGCTGGCCGGAAGCGCAGGCGGTCTCGACATTGGTACGATGCTCGGACAGGCGGTGGGCGGCGGCGTTGCCGGCGCGATCGTCACTGCGGTGGTCGGCCTGATCAAGAACGCGATGGCGGGTCAGCCGGCGAGGTGAACGAGGAATCGAGCCGGGACGACACGATCCGATCGGCAAATGAAATCCGGCTGGCTCAGCCGGCCGGGGATCGCGACCGGGTGCGCCACCCACGCGCCTGCGAGTGCCGGGGCAAGGATGCCGAGCACCCAGACGAGCCCGCGCCGCCATGTGGCGCGTGTGTCCGATATTGCAGCGCCTCGTCAAGCGCTGGCGGCGCGATCTCGGCCGGAGACGCAGCAGCCGGCACGACGGAAACCTCGATCGCAGGCGCGCGCGAGGCGTCCTACCGATCGAGATCGTTCAAGGTCTTCCCGGGCCGGATCTACGACGGACGTGTCGAGACGGTGCTGCAGGCGATCGCGACCGGCCAGACGCAGGTCGGCGGCCGCGCGGTCGCGCCGGAGCAGATCCAGGCGGCGCCGTTCGTGGTCCGCGTCAAGCGCGACGACGCGGAGGTGACGCGCCGCCTGCCCGCCGGAAGCACCGGCACCGCCGCGATCTACACCGAGCACGTCAAGGCCGCCCACGTCATCCGCCAGGTCGTGCTGCGGCAGGTCGCGATCCCTCAATTACGTCAACCCGTTCTGAGGTGGGAGCACGAAGGAGCGGAGCCATGAAGCGTGCAACCCTCGCTATCCTCGCATCGCTATGCGCGGCGTCGACCGCACGGGCCGAAAACCTCTCGGCCGACGATCTCGCGCACCGGCAGATCGAACGGCGCGCCGTCGAGGCCGTTTTCTGGGGCATGTCGGCGGTCAACACCGACCTGATGCTGCAGGAGATGCTCACCAAGACTCCCGGAAAGGTGAACCAGGTCATCTATTGGGGCCGCCCGCTCGACTGGCGCAACCAGACGCTAACCCCCAATCCGGACGCCATCTACTTCATGGCGTTCTTCAACACCAAGGATGCCGGACCGATCGTGTTCGAGATTCCGCCGGGCGACGCCAAGGCCTCGCTGACGGGCAACATCGTCACGGTCTGGCAGACCGCCCTCGAAGACGTGGGACTGTTGGGCCTCGACAAAGGCGCGGGCGGCAGGTTTCTGGTTCTCCCGCCGGGTTACCGGGACAAGCTCCCCGACGGCTACATCCCGCTCCAGTCCGACACCTACGGCGGCTACGCGCTGCTGCGCTCCAATCTGAAGAGCCATGGAGATGCGGACGTTGCGGCGGCGATCGCGTATGGCAAGCGGGTGAAGGTCTACCCGCTGTCCGCGGCCGCCAATCCGCCCGAGACGGTCTTCACCGACGTCAAGGACGTCGCGTATGACAGCACCATCCGCTACGACCTGAGCTTCTTCACATCGCTCGACCGCATCGTGCAGAGCGAGCCCTGGCTCGAGCGCGACCGGGCGATGATCGATCAGCTCCGTACGGTCGGCATCGAGAAGGGCAAGACCTTCGCGCCCGACGAGGCGACGCAAAAGATTCTCATCGCCGCCATCGGCGAGGCCAAGGGGCGGCTGGAGCAACGCTACGATGCGGGCTTCCCGCCGTTCTTCGCGAACAGCCGGTGGATGTTTCCGACCGCGCCGGAAGCGATCGAAGGGCAGAGCTCCACTTATGCCAACCACGACCACTACGCGATCGATGCGCGCGCGCTGCTCTATACCTACGCCTACATCGCGATCAAACGTCCGGGCACCGCCCAGTTCTACCTGATCTCCATCCGCGACAAGACTGGCGGCGCGTTCGACGGCGGCCAGACCTATCGTCTCACCGTGCCGCCCGACGCGCCGGTGGAGCAGTACTGGTCGGTGACCGCCTACGACCGGCAGACGCACGCCTTGATCCGCAACATGCCGCGCGCCAGCCGTTCGTCGCAGATCCCGGAGATCCAGAAGAATGCCGACGGCTCGATCGATGTCTATTTCGGTCCGAAGGCGCCGGCCGGAAAGGAGTCGAACTGGGTGCCGACCGACGCGCAGCGCGGCTTCGAGCTGATGTTCCGGCTGTACGGGCCGAAGACGGCGTTCTTCGACAAGGTCTGGGTGCTGCCCGACGTCGAGCGCATCGCGGCGCAGTAAGCAGGAGGACCCGATGAGACATGTTCAGGCGATACTCGCCATTCTGTGCGCGAGCGCGGGCGCAGCGCTGGCGCAGGCGCCCCGCCCCGTCCCGGTGACGGTGGACAATTTCATCCGCGCGGAGTCCGACCTCTACCTCGGCCACGCATTCAAGGATGCCGGCGGCGTCGGCAGCCTGTTTCATCATCGCACGGTGATGCCGATCGATAAGCAGACCGTCATCCGGGCCAATCGGGATACGCTCTATTCCCCGGCGGTGGTCGATCTCGACGCCGGGCCGGTGACCATCGCGCTGCCCGATACCGGTCGGCGCTTCAGGTCGATGGAGGTGATTAATGAAGATCACTATGTGGTGGGCGCTATCGTCTATGGCGCGGGCAGCTACACCTACGACAAGGGAAAGGTCGGCACCCGCTATGCGCTGGTCGCGATACGGACGCTGATCGACCCCAACGATCCGAAGGACGTCGAGCAGGTTCATGCCTTGCAGGATGCGACTAAGCTCAGCCAGCAGAGTCCTGGCAGGTTCGAGGTGCCGAACTGGGACCCGGTCAGCCAGAAGAAGGTGCGCGACGCCCTGCTGGTGCTCGGCTCGACCATTCCGGACTTCAGAGGGGCGTTCGGCGCCAAGGGCGAGGTCGACCCGATCCGTCACCTCATCGGCACCGCCGCCGCATGGGGCGGCAATCCCGAGAAGGACGCGACCTATCTCAACGTCACGCCGGCCAGGAACGACGGCGCGACGGTCCACAAGGTCACCGTCAAGGACGTGCCGGTCGACGGCTTCTGGTCGGTCAGCCTCTACAACACCGAGGGCTATTTCGTGAAGAACGCGGCGGACGCCTACGTGATCAACGACATCACCGCGAAGAAGGATGCGGATGGATCGGTCACGATTCAGTTCGGCGGCTGCGACGGAAACGTCGCGAACTGCCTGCCGATCATGCCGGGCTGGAACTACACGGTGCGGCTCTATCGCCCGCGCGCCGAAATCCTCAACGGCACGTGGACGTTTCCGCAGGCGCAGCCGGTGAGCTGACAGGCGGACCCGCCCCCCGCCGCCGACGCGCTTTGCGACGCAACGCGGGTTGGCCCTCACGCATCAACGCTCAACTCTCCGCGGATCGCGCGTCGGCAAATCGGCCCTCTGACATCGAAGTCAGAAACCGGCAGCGTACGCCAGGAAGACGGCGTCGCGCGCGCTAACATCCCACGCGATGAATAACGCATGAATGCCCTGCCGCGGTTTGCCACTGCGCCGATCCGTATTTCGCGAAACCTTGCGGCTGTTCCGGCGTATCCCCTTTTGACCGAGCGTGCGAATGAGCGCGTTGGGTCGCAACGCAGGACGGAAAAAAGGAGGAGAGTCATGCGTAGAATTGCGCTTGCTGTCATCGCAGCGACCGCAACCCTGTCGGCGGGTTCGTTGATCGCGAACCGGGCCGATGCGACGCCGCTCGCGGCGGCCGCCAACACGAGCTTCGGCACCGTGGAGGCGTCTGTCCAACCGGTGACCTATTGGGGCGGCGGTCCGTATCATCGCGGGTACTTCTATCCGTATCACCGCCGCGCGTACTTCTATCCATACCATCACCGGCCATACTTCTACCGGCACCACTTCCATCGGTACTGGTACTGACGCAACGGTGCATGCGCGGATGCGCGCGTGAGGTCGTTGTGAACGGGTTAAAGGCAGCCACGCCGACGGTTGTCCCGTCGGCGTGGTGCGGTTGATTCAAAATCGCTGCCACGAGCGATCCAAAGGCGTGACGCACCCGCGGATCGCGGCCCTGTTCATCCATTTGCGGATCGGGTCTGCTATATTCGAATTTGTCACTGGAATTCGCCCGCGCAACGCGCTTCTGTGGCCTGTTGCGGCCCGAAACTTACCCGACGAAAGCGCCATGTACCGACCCGACCATTTCCGTATCGACGACCTTGCCGAGATGCATGCGCTGATGCGCGCACGGCCGTTTGCGGCGCTCGTCTCGGCAGGTCCGGCCGGCCTCTACGCGACCCATCTGCCGACGGTGCTCAAGCCGGAGGGGCCGTTCGGCGTGATCGAATGCCATCTCGCGCGCGCCAACCCGCACTGGAAGGATCTCGCCGCGGGCGGAGAGGCGCTGATGATCTTCCAGGGCCCCGACGCCTATGTGACGCCGAACTGGTATGCGTCCAAGGCGGCGGACGGCAAAGTCGTGCCGACCTGGAACTACGCGGTCGTGCACGCCTATGGCACCCCGGCCGTAATGGACGATCGCGACTGGCTGCGACGCCATGTCGGCGAACTCTCCGACCAGCAGGAAAGGAGCGAGGCGCAGCCGTGGGCGGTGAGCGACGCGCCCGAGCGCTATGTCGACGTGATGCTGCGCGGCATCGTCGGCTTCCGCTTCGCGATCGCGCGGCTCGAGGGCAAGTGGAAGATGAGCCAGAACCGCGAGATGCCGGACCGCGCCGGCGTCGTCACCGGCCTTACGGCGCGCGGCCACGGCGAGGATGCCAACGTCGCGGCGCTGGTGCAGCGGCATATCGAGGCGAAGTAGCCCGGGTTGAGCGCAGCGAGACCCGGGCAGGCGTTGCCGAGTAGAAAGCGAGTCCCGGATTTCGCTGCTGGCAATCCGGGCTGCGTTTCTGACCCCGCCCATGAACCCTGGACGACCGATGTCCGACCGTCTCGTCATAGGGTTGTCAGCCTGGATCATCCAGGATGGCAATTACGGCGATTTTTCTCGCAGCGATCGTGCCGCGTTCGCGCTCGAGTTCTGTCCGTCGGCCACCTTGTCGGATGGCGAGCCGCAGAGCACGCCCTCGCTAGTTCACGTCGGCAACGCGCTCTACGAGGCGATCGGCCGGGTCGTCCACGTGGCGGATGATTGGTGGACAGTCGACTTCGGCACCTTGGCCTTCCAGGACGCGAAGCCTCCGACAAACGTGCGGCCCGGCACTTGGGTGCGCGGCGAGATTTTCATCGGGATAGATCCGTTCTTCTATTTCGAGCGGCTCGCCCGTGAGCCTGACGCTCCCGCACTCATCTATGACTGGGAAATCGAGAAGATCGAAATGCAGACGGCTCCCTTCATCGAGGTTCGGCCGCGTTTGCGTGAGCGCGATCCGGCTCGCCTCGGCTGGACAGAGATCGCCGAGACCGATGCGTGGAAGGATGATGGCGGTCTCGCCGACTACGTCCTTCACTGTCGGCGGCTCGATGGTTCGCCGAGGCACGCCGTGAAGACGATTTGAGCCAGATCCTCGAGTTCTGTTATCGCGCAAGCCCGAGCTTGCGTTCCGCGGAGGCAACGGTGTTTGCCAGGAGCATCGTGACGGTCATCGGTCCCACGCCACCGGGTACCGGTGTGAGGTACGACGCCTTCCGCCTCAGGCCTTCGAAGTCAGTGTCGCCGACCAGCTTGCCCGAGGGCAGGCGATTGATTCCCACGTCAATGACCACGGCGCCGGTCTTTACCATTTCCGGGACGATCAGCTTCGGCTGGCCGGCTGCCACGACGAGAATGTCGGCCAATATCGTGAACTGCGCCAGGTCACGTGTCTTCGCGTGACAGATGCACACCGTGGCATCGCGCTGCATGAGCATGAGCGCCATCGGCTTGCCGACGAGATTGCTGGCGCCGACGACGACCACATTCTTGCCCTCCAGCCCGATTTTCTCCTGCTCAAGGAGCTTCATGACCCCAAAGGGCGTGCAAGGAGGAAAGACCGTCTCGCCAAAGACAAGTCCTCCCATGTTATAGAGATGAAACCCGTCTACGTCCTTTTCGACCCCGATCGTCCTGAGCACCTGCTGGGCATCGACATTCGGCGGCAATGGGAGCTGGACGAGAATCCCGTGGACGTCGGCGTTGTTGTTCAGGCCGTCGATGAGATCAAGCAGGGTTTTCGTGTCGGTGTCCTGTGAAAAATCGTGGCGGAATGACCGAATGCCGACCTGATCGCAAGCCCTGACCTTGTTGCGAACATAGACGGCCGATGCGGGATTCGATCCCACCATGACGACGGCGAGGCCCGGCCGCAATCCGGCTTCCGTGAGAGCCGCAACGCGCAGCTTCAGCTCTTCCCGAATCGCCGCAGAGATTGCCAGCCCATCAATGATCTTTGCAGTCATAGCTACGCGGAGTTCGGTCTGAATGTGCGCTCTATGGTTGGTTTGGTCGTCCCCGCTGGGCTCGCCTCATAGAACACAGACCTCGGTGCCGGGCGCGCGCTGCGCCCCCTCGATCATCGATAGCGAAATCCAACGCCGCCCGTTCAAGGTGTAGACCGGATATGTCGCGATGCCAACATCTTTGGCCAGCGCGGGTCCGCGGGCTCGACGACGGCGCTACGATCAATCACTCCGCCGCGATGCGCGCCGCGGCGGTCCCGCTCGCGATCTCGGCGAGACACTTGGCGAGCCCTTCACCCTCCGGATCGACCAGCGCGGCGGTGCGCGCGCTCGCGATCGCATCCGCCCCTTGGCGCAACGGGATGCGGCCGGCGAGCAGCGGGCGGATCACCTGCGCTTCGATCAACGCATAATTCGTGCTGCCACGCTTCCAGGTATCGCCATAGCCCTTGATCAGGCGGGCGCATTCGGTGATCTCGAGCGCCACGTCGGCGGACATGCGCGCTGCCTCGACGATGAGCGCCAGCCACTGCTCGATCGCGGCCTGTTCCTCGGCGTAGCGCCAGCCGCGCGGGCGGAAACGCTTGAGCTTCGCCAGCGCCCAGAAGCGCAGATAGCCGGTGATCGAGGTGCTCTCGATCGTCATGCCGAAATGGGGGCGCCAGCCGCGCCGCTCGGCGTAGG
>Ga0126383_10002869_pt1 | contig 11259 bp, 13 predicted proteins | sample PanSoiMetPlot_35_FD_96882 | JGI IMG/M metagenome (GOLD analysis project Ga0126383, IMG submission 96882) | Tropical forest soil microbial communities from Panama - MetaG Plot_35 | ecosystem: Environmental > Terrestrial > Soil > Tropical forest > Bulk soil | place: Panama | collected 2016-02-17
CACGGGAAAAATTATGAAGGGCACCGGTTTTGGGACGGTGGGAGACATATTGTTGGGCATTGCCGGCGCCGTGCTCGGCGGTTTTCTGATGCGTCTGATCGGCTTCTCCTCCGAAGGAGGAATGATCTACACGATTGTAGTGGCGGTCATCGGCGCCGTGATTCTCACCGCTGTTATGCGTGCGGTCAAGAAGGTCTAGGGGACGCCTTCGACAATTTTACGGCCCGGCGGCAGATGGTCCATTACCACGACCCTAGGCTGCGCGAGCAGTCGTGTTGCGCGAATCCGGGTCCGATTCCGATGTCTGTGGATCCGGTGAGGGAACGGCAATTGCTTCAGGGCGCCGAATCTGTCGTTCCTTCCGGATGAAGCCGTGAAAACCCCAGAGGAGCAGGCTGGAGCCACAAATGGCAAAGACGACACTGAAGGGCTGGTCGTTCATTCCGAAATGTCCGAGGACATCGACCAGCCAGCGGGCAGCAAAGGCGCCGGTCGTTCCCAGCAGCATGTTTGTGAAGGTTCCGGCGCGCTCGGTCGCGGTGAAGCGCTTCCAAAGCAGGCCCACCCCACAGCCAATTATGATCGCAATCCAGGAGTTCACTTCTTGGCCTACTACGATGAATCGACAAAACACTAGACCATCGACACCCTTCGGGCAATTGGACCTTGGTCCCACTTTAAGCGCAGAAACCGCAAGAAAAGGCGGTGGATTCCTGCAAGGTCACCACTTGGCCTGGAGAAGTGGAACGCGCACCGAAGCGCCCGTTGGAAGCAGTTCAAAGATTATGACATCTGCTCGGTGATTGATCTGGTCGGCAAAGAGATGGGGGCGCTCTATGACTATTGCAAGCACGATTGCGGGTGAATCATGGCCTTCTGCACGATAAGGAGAAGAATTTCGAGGCTTGCTCCATCTTCCGGCCTCGTCGATCACTACCATCTGGCCACCAGGCTAGCATCTTGCAATACGGGCAGGCCAAGTCGCTCAAGCATGATTGTCGCCATGCCGATTTGTCGGACGGATGAATCCTAGGTGGTGAACGCCACAGGACACGGAACCTTCTAGCTATTGGGAGGTCCTGCTGGAAACACGGAATCTCGCTGCTTTTCATTAACATAGCATAACATGCTTGTACTTATACAGCACAATAAGCTTGCACATGAACAGCGCAATTTGCTTGTATATGTACGACATGATATGCTTGTAATAATACGACATAAAATGCTTGTATTAGTACGGGAAGGTCCTCCTTGATTATGTCCACGCCCAACGAAAAGCTCGCTGACTCCTTAGGCTTCCTGCACGACCTCCAGAAGGGCGGGCGGCGCGTATTCAGGTCTGAGGACCTGAGACGCACGCACCGGGAACGGCTGGTCCGGAACGGATTCCTGCAAGAAGTCATGAAGGGCTGGCTTATCTCGTCGAGGCCGAGCGCCCGTGCCGGCGACAGTACGCCGTGGTACGCCTCGTTCTGGGAATTCTGCGCGCGCTATTGCAATGATCGCTTCGACGGTGATTGGCATTTATCACCGGAGCAGTCTCTGCTCCTGCACGCCGAGAACACGGTCATTCCGACGCAGGTCGTCGTGTACAGTCCGAGAGGTACCAACCACACGATAAAACTGCTCTTCGGCACCTTCCTGTATGACCTCAAACAGGCCGACATGCCGGCGGCGACCGATGTCGTGGTCAGAAACGGCTTACGCCTATTCTCGTCCGCGGCAGCCCTGGTAAAGGTCCCGGAGGCATTCTTCACGCGCAATCCGATCGAGACGCAGGTGGCACTCTCAAGTCTCGCCCATGCTGCCGACGTTCTGCGCCATCTGCTCGATGGCGGCCGCACCGTAAAAGCCGGGCAGATCGCCGGCGCGCTTCGCCGCATCGGCCGTTCGGAAATGGCCGACGAGATCGTCAGGACAATGAAAAGGGCGGGCTACGATGTCCGCGAAGTGGATCCCTTCGCCCCAGAACAGACATTCGGCACGTTGGCTGTGGCTGTGTCGCCGATCGTCGGCCGCATGCAGGCGATGTGGGAAAGCATGCGCGGCATCGTCATTGAGAATTTCCCGAAGGCGCCGGGGCTTCCCAAGGATAAGAAGGAATATCTCGGATTTGTTGACGATATCTACAAGAGCGATGCGTACCACTCGCTCTCAATCGAGGGCTACAGCGTGACGCCTGCTCTGATCGACCGGGTTCAGCGGGGCGACTGGGACCCCGAGCATCATGACGACGATCGCAAGAACCGCGACGCGCTCGCAGCGCGTGGCTACTGGCAGGCCTTCCAGCTCGTCAAGGCATCGGTAGCGGAGATCATTGCGGGTGCAAACCCCGGCACGCTCGTGCGTACCGCGCACAAGGACTGGTACGGAGAAATGTTCCAGCCCTGCGTCGCAGCGGGGCTGATTTCTGCAAAGGCGCTTGCCGGCTATCGCAACGATGCGGTGTATTTGCGTACGTCACGCTACGTGCCGCCACGATGGGAAGCCGTGCGCGACGCCATGCCGGCGCTGTTCGATCTTCTCGAAAAAGAATCGGATCCAGGCGTGCGCGCGGTTCTCGCGCATTGGCTGTTCGGCTACATTCACCCATACCCGGATGGCAACGGCCGCATGGCCCGGTTCCTGATGAACGCCATGCTCGGCTCGGGCGGATATGCATGGACCGTCATTCGGGTAGAGGACCGCGACGCGTATCTCTCGTCGCTCGATCGCGCCAGCATCGACGCTGACATTGCGCCCTTCGCGAAATTCATCGCTGAGCGCGCCAGATGGTCGATGGAGCAGGCGAACCAGCATGCATCGCGCTGATCCGAGTCACTCGGCTCGTCGGCGTGACGGAAGAAAGAGAATAACGGATGAGTGCACGACAAATCGATCTGAGAGAGGTACCAGGAATCGATACGGCATTGTCGCGACTGCGGGCCATTGATGTGGGTCTGGCGGTTGCGGCAGCGGCATATGACTTCGACCTGGAGCGTACATTCTCGTAATTACCGGACAAAGGTAGAAAGGCACGTGTAACACTTTCGCGAGAATTGCTGGACGACATGCGTGACAATCGCACCCGCCGAGGAGTCACTATTCGCAGGAGTTGCATGCAAAGCTCACGGAAGCACTCCGAGAAGTCATCGAGAGCCATGGTCTGATCTCTTTTAGCGAAAAAGCGCTGAAATACAAATTGCTTATTGGACGGGTTACGACCGGGATTTCGAGCGATGGCTAGGAATTACACTGACCGCGCAGGAAAAGGAAACTCTTGTTTGGGTCTGGGGTGACATGCTTCGTCTTCGCCTATCACGCCCACGGGGAAGGATCTGGTCGTTCCTGATAACTGGGTGCGCGTGACCGACAAGGGAGCAGCCGGGATCGAGGGAAAATCCAATGTGAAAAAATGAGCAGGAGCTCTTCATCCCGAAGGGGGGTATGCACAGCTTACCGAACGATAAAAAAGATGATGGATCAGGCCCAGACGGAACTGCCGGTTATCGATCCTTATGTTGACGAGGATTTGCTGGATATGTTCGCGAGCCTGAATCCGTCGGTGAAAATCAGAGTGCTGACCGAGCACCTGAAGGGAAATTTTAGGAAAGCTCTTCGTAAGCTACAGCAGCAGCGTGGGAGTATCGAAGTGGGGTGCTCGTCCAAGTTTCATGATCGTTTCATCGTGGGTCGATGGAACCGCCTGCTACCAGCTCGGCGGCTCGATTAACCACGCAGGGGCAAAAGCCAACGTGATTGGACGAAAGTCGGACGTCATGCGCGATAGCATCGTTAAGGAAGCCGAAGACGCGTGGTCATCGGCAACGCCGATTTCCTGGCGGCGCCGGGTAGTGTGTTGGTTTTGCTCTTACCTCGCATAGGAAACGAGAGCAAAGATCACATAAAATTCCGGAAATCGTAGACGGTGTCTACCATATTGGGGTTTTGTTGAATGATCTTCGCAAATGCTGCCGAAACACCTCACCGATTTCCTGTTGGCGTTGGGCGATGGTTTTGCCTTCCCCGAACGACAACGCAGACTACGCATCGACAACAACTGGTTTCGGCTCGACCTCGTTTTCTTCCACCCACGGATGCGGTGCCTGCTAATCATCGACCTGAAGTAGGCAAGTTCAGCTACGCAGATGCTGAACACTGGACGAAACCAGGCGAAAAACCGCCAAAAACTCTTGGATGGTGTCGACCCATTGCAACAGCGACTCGATGTGCAGAGCCAAACAGTTTCCCGGGAAAGGCGCTGACGGATAACCTGAGTGAAATGACCCACGGCAGCCAAGACCACGCGCCGATCTTACCGACCCGGACGCGTCCATCGCGGATGTCATACCGCGAAGGTGAACTCATCGGCGGTGATGTTACAGGCCTCAGGATTTGCGATTGGGCGAGGCTTTGGTCAGGACTGCAATCAATTCCCTCCCTGACTTGGTAGGTTTTACCGCGCCTTCGCGGACGATTTGGGTCGCGCTGAGATCCTTGCCGTAGAGGTTCCTGTTGGCGCCGCCGTCGGATCGCATGGTGGACCCTGCCAGGGAAAGGCCTGCAAAAATGCCGCGGGAGCGCGAATAGGAAAGGATCTGAGCCCGCATGACGACATCGGTTTCCGCGGAGGCAGCGCGGCCGACGGGGCCGGCGGCGATGGACGCATCGGCTCCGAGTTTGACCTTACTCGACATGACCGATTGCGCGCCGCCTTCATTCATGACCAGCAAGACAAAATCGGTGGCCTGACCTCCGGCTTGCAGCCCGAAGCTGAATCCCTCCAGCGCGAACATCGCGGGAGCGCTCCACGGACCACTGAAGTTCCTGCCCGTGCGACAGGTGATGGCCCCGCGGCCGTAGCTGCCGCCAAAAACGAAGGCTCCCTTTTTCACGCCCGGATACACCAGCACGCACGTGGCCCGGTCCAGCAGATTCTGCGGAATGCCTTCCGGCATCCCCAGAATCTCCCTCATAACCGTGGCGGCCTGCCCGAGCCGCTCGTCTTCTGTCCTTGATTTACTTCCCTGAGCGAATGCGGAACCAATCAGCGGAGCGAGGGCCAGGAAAAACAGCATCTTCTTCATGGGTGTTCTCCACTCATCGAAGCACTCATTCGAGAAAAAAGGTTGCGAACGGTATAGCCGGAAGGCCGAGAGCCGGGGCCGCCAAGGTAATCCCCCATGTACTATCGGGCGCTCGTTCCCGGGACGCAATTGGACAAAGGTCGTATCGCAGTGGAAAGCGGAACGGAGGTGCCCGGTGGCAGCCTCGATTTCAACCGCCACCGAGCCGCAGGCGAACGGACTTAGGCCGCCATCTGTTGGCCAAGGAATTCTTTGGCCTTGCTGATTTCAGCGTCCCACTTCTTCAGTTGGTCCGGAGTCAGGAAACTCACGACCCGCTGGCGAATCTGGTCGCGGTGGGCAGCTAACTGCTTGGCGATGTCAGCCTTGGAAAGCGAAGGATTGGCCTTCAGGTAGTCGCCCAGTTTCGAGCGTGCGTCCGCGAGGGCATTCTGAAGTTTTTCCCGCTGGTCGTTGCTCAGCTGCAGGTCCGAGCCAAATCGCTTCACTTCAGCAGCGACTTGGTCGCGTTGTTCTGGGGTCAGGTTCATGGCAATACTCCTCTTCTTGTTGGTCTGGCGGTTCAGGATCCGGCCCCGAGTCTCGCCACTCTCGAGGTCGCCAGTGCACGGTCGGTTGATAAACGAAGAAGGCGCTCTCACCCCGCGAATGTAGTGGCGTCACGCCGAGTGAGCACGTGGTGAGCCCATTGTCCGATCCTGACGTCCTATCTGTTCGAGACCAGGCTCTTTTATTGATTCGTGCCGCAGGAAAAAATTATGGAGGTCGGTGCCATTGTTGGCAATGGGACCTTGGTCCAATGCCCGGTGTCGAGTTGCCACTCCACACCCCGAGTGATGGCAACATGAGTGCATCGTTGGCGGGGCGCGGTCGTCCAAGGGTTTTTCGCCGGAACCGGAGTTCACCTCAAGACCGAGTTGAGCCGATGGGCTGCTCCATGTCTGCAGAACAGGCGAGGGGAGACGCGGATGAAATTTGCCAAGCTCGTTTTCGGACTCGCGGGCGCATGGGGAGTGTTGGTCTTCACGCCGCTCTATTTTCTCTTTGACTACATCGGAAGGCGCGAACCTCCAGCCTTGACACATCCCCAGTTTTACTTCGGGTTCCTCGGTCTTGGGCTGGCCTGGCAGGCGGCGTTCCTGGTGATGGCATGGGATCCACGACGCTTCAGGCCGATGATGATTCCGGCCGTACTCGAGAAGTGGGGATACGCAGCGACCGTGATCGTTCTAGCGCTCGAGGGCCGGGTAAGCGCCCGGCAATTGGCCACCGCCATGCCTGATACGCTGTGGGGGCTGCTGTTTTTCATCGCCTTTGTGAAAACCCGAAACGGCAGATCACAAGCCGGAAGCCACGCGCACTGACACCGACAGGACGGCCCTGGGAGCCGCTTTTGGCGCGCGATTTGTAGCTGAAATTTAATCTTCAGGGGCCGCCCGGTTTGCTATGCTCAAGCCCTCCACGACGTCCACCTGAGCGCGTGGGGACCATGTGGCAACCCGCCGATCCTGAGCCCGGCGGGTTGTTTTTCCTGACGGGCGTGGGAGGAGATAAACATGCTTGGCCGAAAGCTCTCTTTCATTCTTGCATTGGCGTGGCTGTTGCCGGGACTGGCGTTTGCAAGCAGCGATGTGAGTCTGGTCAACAGTGGAGGCACGCTCACGGGGACCAACGCCGGCCTGAGCTTGAATGGCTCCACTCTGGCTTCGGTTTCCGGATTGAATGGCGGCGGGTTAATTACCGGAAACCTGGGCACCGTGAGTTTCTCGACCGGCAACCTCCTGAGCGGATCCCTGCAGATGGGAGGGACATTCGGCGGCGGCGGCAGTTTCTCTGTGGTAGGCAACGGCTCCAACGGTATTCCGAATGGAACCATCTTCTCCGGAACGTTCACCGGTCCGGTGACCTGGGCGTTGAACACGCTTGCCAATGGTACGCATAGCTATACGCTCACAGGCGCGATGAGTGGATCGATGGGAAGCCTCACCACGAACGGAGTGACGGTACAGTTGACCGTGAATACCGGAAAGGGCTTCTTTAACGGATCCACTGCGATCTCCAGTGGCGACACTTCGATCTCCGCCACCGCGGTGCCTGAAGCGGGCACGTTGTATCTGTTCAGCACGGGCCTTATAAGCTTTGCCGGCCTGGTGCGACACAAGCTCAGATCCAGATAGCAGGCCACTCCCCTAACATTCCTCCACTCCCGTTGCGCAAACAACGGGAGCTTTTTTATCGGGAGAGGGTACACAAGGGGAATGTTTGCCTTCTCTGGCGGGATGTTCCATACTCCCCCAATCAGGACTCTCAAAATAGGGGAAGCGAACATGAAACAGAAGTTGCTTGCTGTTCTCACTGCCATATGTCTGAGCGGTGCAGTTCTCTGTGCGCAAGACGTGTCCAAGGATGTCGACAAGGCTGCCAAAGACACCGAGCATGCCACCAAGACCGCAGCCAAAGACACCGAAAAGGCCGCTGACAAGACGGGCAAGGCCACCGAGAAGGCCGCCAAGAAGACCGGACATGCGGTCAAGAAGGGCACTAAGACCGCAGGGCACGATGTGAAAGTGGGTGCCGAGAAGACCGAAGACAAGATGAAATAGTTGAACCTCCAGGAACACACCCGGACTTTCCCCCGTTTGCACGCTACAAGAAGGGTGGGCCCAGCCGCGCGACTCTCCCGCCGTGTTTCGAAAGGGTTGCAAAAAGGCAGCCCGCCGTATCGGCGGTGCCGGGCGGCGGGCGTAAACTGGCCTCTCCGCTTTCAGGCATTGTGGGGTGCTGGGAGCGGAGGGCTGCAGAGTACTTAATGTTTACGCGGTGGTCAAGCGCTTCTGCACTTACTTAAATGCCCTGGTCAGATGGTTATACAGCCTGCAAAGAGATGCACTCCAAGAAAAACCGCCATCAAGTGCGATGGCGGGTTTAGGGGCAAAGCCGCGATCAGTGGTTGATCTTTCTTCGTAAACCGCCGGCGACTGCTAACAGACCTGTTCCCAGCAAGCTCAGCGTGCCTGGTTCAGGGACTGCCGGCGCGCTTTGGATTTCGGTGTCTCCACTCGAAATCAGGGTCCAACTGTCAAAGAATCCTTTCCCGGTGTTGATGGTCAGTTCGATTGCAACTCCATCGGCGGAGACGTTGCCCAGAGTGCCGGTCAAGGTTCCTGTCAGAGTGTAGTTATGAGTGCCGTTGGCGAGAGTCACCAGTGTCAACGTCACCGGCCCGGCGAAGCTCCCATTGAAAATCGTGCCGTTGGGAATTCCATTGCTGCCGTTCCCGGTGATGGTGAAAGTTCCTCCGCTGGCGAAGGTACCACCCATTTTCAGCGTTCCACTGACAAGAGCCCCGGTGGCGAAAGCTACCTCTCCGAGGTTTGTTCCTGTGATCAGGCCGCCGCCGTTCAGGCCATTTACAGAAACCAGAGTGGAGCCGCTGAGGGAAAGTCCGGCGTCGCTTCCAGTGAGGGTTCCTCCATCGTTGGTGAAGTCGACGCCACTGTCTGCCAGGGCGGCGATAGGAAGACACAAAGCCAAGATGGCGAGCAGAACAAATTTCCTGGGGTTCATAGGGTTCCCCGCCTCCGTACGCGGGATGTGCCCGGTTCCGATCACCGGACATCGACAGCGAGCTTACGGTGACACGGGTCCCTGCGTCCATACCGTGCATTCCCTAAGAGGCCACTAAGGTGTTCGACTTAAGTTATTGTTGACAGAGCAGTTCCGGGTTCTCAATGCTGGCGCGGGAAGTGGTAATAAACATCCTGTTTGGATGGAATCGGAGCGCCATTGCGAGTTGCGGGACGGAAGCGCCAGTCGGCTAACGCTGCCGTCACTTTGGCGTCGACCCTGGCTCCCAGGCTCTGAACCACGGTCTTTTCCACGATGTTCCCCTGTATGTCGATGGTGATCTCGATGATCTCATTGCCTTCGGAAATTCCCTCCAGATCGTCAGACTGGAGAAGCGGCTCCGAGCCAAAGATGCGGATGGCGGGACGAACCTCAATGCCGGAAACGGGGCCGTAAGACAGAGAGCCATAAGGACTGCCAACGCCCGGAGCTGCGCTGTCGACATTCGAGGCGCTAATGGCCGTGTCCTTCGGGCCCTGGTTGGGAGCGGCTTCAGTCCTGGGGTGCGGACGCTTCTCCCGCGTGGGTTCTTTCCAGATCAATTTGGTCTTCTCGAGCGTGCGCTGTTCCTCGGACGAGGACGGTCGCGTCCAATAAATTTCCGTGAGGGCACGGCCGTTTTCTCCCCGTTGAATCGCGTTCGGGGAAACAAAAATCGCCACGGGTGAGTGCAGAAGCCATGCCAGTAAAGCGCCGTGAAAAGTGAGAGAGATCCAGAGGGAGCGCCGCCGAGGAAGAGCGACGCCAACCGTCGAAATAATCGGGCGATCAGAAGTCAAGGCACCCCACTCGCCGCACCGCTCCGAGCGCGGGAAACCGGCATGATACAGTTCCGCCTCGGCTCCCTGCATTCTATGCCATCGACTTCCTGGACTCCAGAGACTTCGAAGCCGCAAGCGGCACAACTGCTGCGTCGCGTGGGATTGTTCGACTCGACCATGGTGGTCATGGGCGGGATCATCGGATCCGGTATTTTCATCAACGCTTATGTGGTCGCGCGGCAGGTTCATACGTCCCTGCTGATTCTGGCGGCGTGGGCAGTGGGCGGTCTGCTCGCCGTGCAGGGCGCTTTCATCTACGCCGAACTGGCCGATCGCATGCCCAACGTTGGTGGTCAGTACGCCTATCTGCGTGAGGCGTACCACCCGGTGCTCGGATTTCTGTACGGCTGGGTCCTGTTGTTGGTCATCCAGACCGGCGGGATGGCGGCTGTCACGGTAACCTTTGCCCGGTACTTCAGGGAACTCACCGGATCCCGGCTGCCGGAGAGCATTCTGGTTCTGGCCACCCTGGCAATTTTGACTCTGGTCAACTGCCTGGGAGTGAAGCTGGGCAGCCAGGTACAAAGCGGATTGATGGTGGTGAAGATCGGGGCGATCACGGGCCTGGTGGTTGCCGGATTTTTGCTGATTCGCGCGCCTCATCCGCTCTTGCAGCCAGTGCTCGACCAACCACCGTCCCTGGCACTGTGGACGCAATTTGGCGCCGCCATGGTTCCTGTCCTGTTCGCCTACGGCGGATGGCAAACCGCCAACTTTATCGCCGCAGAAGTGGAGGACCCGCGCCGCAACTTGCCGCGCGCCCTTCTGATCGGCGTTGCCGGTGTGGTTACGCTCTACGTGAGTGTGAACCTGGTTTACTTGCGCGCGCTGGGTGCCGCGGACCTCGCTCGGACGACGGTGCCCGCTTCGGCGGTGATGCGCCTGGCCATGGGGGATCGCGGGGCCACGTTGATCGCCTTGGGAATTTCCGTTTCCACTCTCGGATTCCTGAGCCAATCCATATTGACTGCGCCTCGCGTCTACTTCGCTATGGCTGAAGACGGCGTCTTCTTTCGCCGCGTGGCTTCGGTAAATGCCACCACGCACGTTCCGGTCGTCGCTATCGTTCTGCAGAGTCTGTGGACTGCGGTGGTGGCGCTGTCGGGGCGGTATGACCAGATCCTGAATTATGTTGTTTCCATGGACTTCCTGTTCTTCGGCCTGACGGCGAGCTGTCTGTTCGTGCTGCGTAAGCGAGAGCGGGCCGACGGCACCCGCGCCCAGGTTGGATATCGCGTTCCCGGGCATCCGGTGAGCACGGCGGTTTTCATCATGATTTCATGGCTGGTGGTTGCCAATACGATTTACAAGTATCCAGCCAACAGCTTGCTGGGGATGGTGGTTTTGCTGCTGGGAGTGCCCGTTTACCTGCTTTGGAGCCGGCGCAGGAGGACCCCTTCATGAGCGAATCACGTACCTGGGCGCATTCGCCCTACATGGAGTTTGCGAAGTTGCGCTCCGCGGCGACGTACAACCTGGCGACCAGCGGTGTGATGGGGTATCCGCTGAAGGATCTTCCCGTGCGCCTGGAGGATCTGGAGATCAATGGGCCGACAATTTATGGTTATCCCCCCTTGCAGGAGCGCCTGGCCCACAAGTGCGGCGTCCCGCCCGAGTGCGTGGTCGCGGCCACCGGCACCTCCATGGCGAATCATCTGGCGTTGGCGGCGGTGGTTGAACCCGGAGACGAGGTTCTCATCGAGGAGCCAACCTACGAACTGCTGTTGACTACGGCGCGATACCTC